>Ga0306924_10005501_pt1 | contig 12488 bp, 8 predicted proteins | sample sta12Can44000111_FD_203756 | JGI IMG/M metagenome (GOLD analysis project Ga0306924, IMG submission 203756) | Lab enrichment of tropical soil microbial communities from Luquillo Experimental Forest, Puerto Rico - statanox.12C.anox.44.000.111 (v2)... | ecosystem: Environmental > Terrestrial > Soil... | reverse complement strand
GCGACATCAACGGCGTCAGCTCGGGCATCCCGAACATGAACTGCCCGGGCCAGGGCGCAAACACGGGCCCGCTGCCCGACCTCTTCTACTTCTCGCTGTTCAACCAGCCCAATTACCTCGACCTCTATAGCTCCCAGCACGGCGGGTCGGCCGCCACGCCGCTCCCGAACAACTCGCAGTTCAAGTGCTACGACGGTATGCACAACTGGAACCAGCTACAGCCGGTGCCGTACGACGGTCAGTACAAGTTCCCGAGCGTCGTCGCCAAGGCCGGCGCGAGCGGGCAGCTGCCGACGGGCGCGCCGGGCAAGGACTGGTTCCTCCAGCTCGATCCGGCGAGCTACAAGACCAACTGCACCATCTGCCCGAACAACCCGGTCGACGGCACGCCGATGCTGCCCGCGGGCAAGTACGTGGTCGAAGTGGTGGTGCCGCCCGGCATGGAGCTCGTCAAGGAAGAGGACAAGAACATCCTCATCGGCGACAACTTCATCGCGCCGGTCACTCAGGAGTTCGGCGGCCTCGGCAACGTCTTCATCCTGCCTGACCAGGCCTCGGTGGCGGGCACGTTCAGCGCTGGCGCCGGCTACAACCGCAACAACGCGCAGAACCCGACCCAGAACCTGGGGACGTTGCCCACCTCGGACGAGGTCCCGAGCTTCATCCCCGAGCCGACCTGGCCGTGCGTCGGCGAGGAGCGGATCGTCCCCGACTACATCAGCCTGTTCCCGCAGTCGACTCAGGTCTCGCCGTTCGCCGGCGCCAAGCGCCGGCTCTGCGACCGCAAGGAGGTGACGCTGAGCGACCAGATGGGCGCGATCGCCAAGTTCTACGTCTTCACCTCCACGCATATCGCCAGCAAGTTCACCGGCGGCATCACCGACGACTACACGTCGGAGTTCGATCCGTTCTCGCCGCAGTTCGGCGAGAAGTTCGCCCCGCCCGACCTGCCGGTGTCGCTCAAGGACTGGACCGGCACCGAGATCAGCCGGGTCTACGCTGACCACTGGGGCGCGTACAACGGCATGACCTACTCGACCTGGGAGGTGAACCCGCCGAACCCGACCGGATATTCGCCGACGATGATGGTGCTCTGCATGAACGACCCGGGACCGATCCTGGATACCCGCGTCGGTTCTTCCACCAACGGCCAGCTGATCACCGACCCGCTGTTCACCCAGGGCTATAGCCAGTTCTGCTACGAGCTGCCGTTCATGCCGGGCACGACGCAGTACCTGGACACGCCGGTGGTGCCCACCTCCGCCTTCGCTGGCGCCGGCTACAACAATGTCGACTGCGCGGAGCCGGACGCCACGCCGGCGATCAGCGAGGTCGATGGCGACGGGGCCGGACCCTGGGTCAGCGTGCCGGGCAACACCCTCACCATCACCGCGCTCGGCGACCAGATGGTGCCCAACTACGCGTACTCCGGGCCGTCGGCCACGGCTGCGCCGTTCAACCAGAAGACCATCAACCGGCACTACGGGTTCGGCGCTACGAGAGGTAGCGTGACCATCGGCGGGAAGAACGCTCCGGTCAACAGCTGGTCCGACACGACGATCACGATCAGGGCGCCCGGCAGCGTGCCCGCCTGTGATATCCAGCAGCAGGCGATGTACGGCGGTCCGAACGGCACCACCGTACCCACCGCACAGTGCGGCCAGCTGGTCATCACGGCGGCCAACGGCAACCAGTCGATCGACGCCGTGACGGTCACCATCGGCGGAAAGACGCCGACCCACGTCGCGGCCTCGGCCTCGATCCAGGCGGCGATCGACAAGGCCGCGCCGGGCGACCTCATCATCCTCGACCCGGCCGTCCGGGCTGCTGGCGGCAAACCCGCATCTCCCGCCGTGCATCAAGAGCTGGTGCTGATGTGGAAGCCGGTTCGCCTGCAGGGCGTCGGCGCCTCCGCCACCATCATCAATGCGAACACCCATCCGGCGGGCAAGTTGACTGCATGGCGTACGCAGGTGGACTGCCTGTTCGGCTTGTCGCCCAACGGCTCGCCCATCGGCTACGACCCATCGTGCGGAGCCGGCTGGAATTACTTCAAGCCGACGGCCAACAATCCGCAGGTGGACCGAATCCCGTTCGAGTCCACCGTCGGCTGGACCGCGGGCCTGAACGGCAACCTGGCCGAGCAGCTGCAAGAGCCTTCACTCATGGGCGCCCTCGAGGGCGCGGGCATCTCCGTGCTCGCGAAGGGAGTGTACTACCCGTCGAATCCCTTCGATCCCACGCTGCTCGCGGGCTTCCCGACCGGCACCGTGCTGTTCACGGACAGCGCAAGCAACAAGAGGAAGTATTGCGACGGCACCTACCCGAGCAACTTCCAGTGCAACCCTTCGGCCATCGACGGCCTGGGCGTCACCAACAGCTCGCAGGGCGGTGGCGGCATCTTCGTGCACGCCTGGGGACATTACCTGCAGATCGCCAACAACCGGGTCTATGGCAATGCCGGCACGCTGTCGGGCGGCATCAACGTCGGGCAGGGCGAATTCCCACCCGGATACACCCAGGGGAATGCGACCAATTCGCCTCCGGGATCTTGCGAGACGAGCACGGTGTCCGGCATGCAGCTGCCGTATTGCCACAACGTCCACGTGAACGTGCACCACAACTACGTCTCGCTGAACAGCTCCATCGGCGACGAGCTCTACTCGGCCACGCCGGCCGGGGTCGGCGGTGCGAGCATGTGCACGGGCGCCGACTACTACAGGTTCAACTACAACTGGGTGTGCGGGAACCTGAGCAACGGCGACGGCGGCGGCGTGGGCCACCTGGGCTTCAGCAAGAACGGCGACATCGAGCACAACACGATCATCTTCAACCAGAGTACCAACCCGACGATCCCGGCCAACGGCGGCGGCCTGATCGTCATGGGCACGCCCGACGTCGATCCGACCTGCGGTGCCACCACTGACCAGGACTGCGTGAGCCCGCTCGGCGCGGTCGGTCCGAGCGACGGCATCGGCCCCGGCCTGGTGATCAACGCCAACCTGATCCTGGGGAACGCAGCGGAGAGTGGCACCGGAGGGGGCATCGCCTTCCAACACGTCAACGGAAATGACGTGATCACCTTCCCGACACAGCCGGATCTGTGGTGGGACGTCACGGTCACCAACAACATCATCGCCAACAACGTCGCGGGCTGGGACGGCGGCGGCGTCTCGCTGCTGGATTCGTTCAAGGTGCGGCTCGTCAACAACACGATCATCTCGAACGTGACCACGGCGTCGGCGGGCGTGCTCACCAACACCCTCGGCGCGCCGCTGGCGAGCACGCAGAACTGCCCGCCGGGAGGGACCGACCCTGCGACTGGCTTGTGCACCGTGCAGATCACCACCTCGACGCCGCAGCCCGCCGGACTGGTGAGCATCAACAACACCGCGATCCTGATCGCGAACCTCCCATCGTCGATCACCTGTCCCGCGGCATTCAATGCTCCGGGCACCTCCACGACGAACGGGACTTGCCGCAAAGTCTCATATCCGCAGCTGCACAACAACGTGATCTACGGCAACGAGTCGACCTACATCGCCGTGGGGAGCTTTAGCCCGCAGTTCCAGCAGAACGTGGTCGCGCTCTACAACGCGTTCACCAACACGCCGGTCGGAACGGTGCCGAACGCCGCCGGCACGACGCCCAACGGCGCGGGGGTGATCGTCACCGGCGGCACCGGCGCCTGCCTGGTGAGCGGCCCCAACGCCAACCAGTACTGGGACCTCGGCGTGCGCGGCGACACGGGACCGACCACCCACAGCAGCGGTGTCACCCTCAATCCCAACTGGTCCGTGCTGTCACCGAACGCCACGGGCTACGCCAGCAACAACCTGCTGGGCAGCCCGCAGGTCCAGAGCCTGTATTGCGACGGCTCGCGGCAGCCGCCGGAGGCTTGCGCAGCTGGTGCTGGTGGCGGGAACAACACCGGATGCGGCTGGGCCGTGCCCCCGGGCATCGCGGACGCGACCGTGCCCAACCCCACCTTCAACCTGACGCCGGTGGCGACCGTCGACGAGGGCAACAACTGGATCAACCTGCGCTGGGGCCCGCTCTCGCTGACCAATCCGTCGGTGAAGGGACCGGACGGCAACTGGGGTGGCGGCGCGCCGCTCGGCAACTACGCGCTCGCCTCGAGCTCGCCGGCCATCAACCGCATCCCGGTGGGCGATCCCAATGCGGCCGGGTTCCCGAGTACGGACTTCTTCGGAAACCCGCGGCCGAATCCCGGCAGTAAGGTCTTCGACGTCGGCGCGGTGGAATTCCAGTTCCGCGGCGGAGCCGCCGGGATCGCGGCTGCGACCGCGAACGCGACACCGATCATCACCGGCAACTGAGCAAGACGGCACCGGCCGGGCGTCCCAGACCTGGACGCCTGGCCCGGCGCCGGAACGAAGACCAGCGGCGGGCGTCCGCGGCGACGCGCGAGAGGTGCAGCGGTGGCCAGGGAGAAAGCGGCAGCGACGATGACGAGGCGAATGACGCGACGGCCGAGGTCGCGGGCAAAGCTGTTGCTGCTCGCGGCGCTCGTCGCCGCTCCCGCGGCGCTGGCGCGGGCCGCCCCGCCGCCCGCCGCGACCAAGCAGGGTGCGGCGCCGGCCCAGCCAGCTGCCGCGACGAACCCCTACCGGAACCGCTTCGCCGGAGGGGCGGCTCGGTACTACAAGCTCGTGTGGGGCATCGAGTCCCTGAGCGTGAAGCTGGCGGAGTCGGGCGAGCTCGTGCGCTTCTCCTGGCGCGTGTTGGACCCGGACAGGGCCAAGGTGCTGAATGACAAGAAGCTCGAGCCAGCCCTGATCGACCCGCAGGCTGGTGTCCGCTTGTCGGTGCCGGCGATGGAGAAGATCGGGCACCTGCGTCAGAGCGCGCAGCCCGAGGCCGGCAAGTCCTACTGGATGGTGTTCTCGAACAAGGGCCGGCTGGTCAAGCGCGGCGACCGCGTCAACGTGGTGATCGGCGTGTTTCGCGCCGAGGGGCTCGCGGTCGACTAGCGCCGCGAGCCGGAGGAGCTCCCATGAGGTCGAGTCACGGTCGCGTGCTCATCGGTGTGCTGGTCGGCCTGTGCTTCCCGGTCACCTCGCTGGCGGCGCAGGGCAAGGCGGGCAGCAAGGCGAAGCCAGCCAGGCTGACCGCGAGCCAGATCGTCCAGAGGCACGTGGCGGCCCGCGGCGGGATGCAGGCCTGGCGTGGGGTCCAGTCGATGGTCTGGAGCGGCCGAATGGAGGTCGGGTACGCCGACTCCGCGGCGCGCAGCGCGCGGTACGTGAGCAGCGCGATGGCGAGGAAGGGGAAGCGGCCGCTGACGCCGGCGTCGGCCGAGGGGAAGGACGACGCCCGGAAGCAGGTGCAGGTCCCGTTCGTGCTGGAGCTGAAGCGCCCCGCCAAGTCGCGGCTCGAGATCGAGTTCGCCGGCAAGACGGCAGTGCAGATCTACGACGGCACGAACGGCTGGCTCCTGCGCCCGTACCTGAACCGGGAGGACTGGGAGCCGTTCACCGCGGAGCAGGCCAGGTCGCAACAGGCCAGGTGGGAGCTGGACGGTCCCTTGATCGACCACACCGCGAAGGGCACGAAGGTGGAGCTCGCGTCGGTCGAGCGCGTCGAGGGTCGCGACGCCTACAAGCTCAAGCTCACGCGCAAGAGCGGCGAGGTGCAGCACGTCTGGATCGACGCGAAGAGCTTTCTTGACGTGAAGGTCGAGGGGGCGCCGCGCCGGATGGACGGCAAGATGCGGACCGTGTGGGTGACCCAGCGCGACTTCCGATCGGTCCAGGGCGTGATGGTGCCGTTCGTGCTGGAGACGGCGGTCGACGGCTATGCCGACACGCACAGGACCATCATCGAAAAGGTGGCGCTCAATCCGCGAGTGGATGACGCGCGCTTCGTGAAGCCCAAGGCATGAGCCCCGGGCCTGGGCGGTGCACCGCGCGCCGGGCGGTACGGACGACGGTCGAGGTGTGCCGATGAACCGCGTGGCCGTCGCCGCGATCGCCGTCGGGCTCATGGCCGTATCGTCGGCCCTCGCGTCCGCCGCGGAGCCCTCCGCGGCCGAGATCGTAGAGAGGAACGTGGCCGCCCGGGGCGGCCTCGACGCGTGGCGCAAGGTCCAGACGATGGTGTGGATTGGCCACATCGAGAGCGCCCATGCCCCCGTGCCCATCATGCAGTTCAAGCTGGAGCAGAAGCGGCCCAACAAGACGCGCCTGCAGATCCATGCGCGCGGCGACAAGTCCGTGCGCGTCTTCGACGGCACGAACGGCTGGAAGCTGAGTCCAGCGCGCGGGCGGTCGGAGGCGCAGCCGTACACGCCGCAGGAGCTGAAGTCTGCGCAGGCCGGTCACGGGATCGACGGCCCGCTGATCGACGCCGCCGCGAGGGGCAATCCGGTGGTGCTGGAGAGCGTCGACGAGCTCGGAGGTCGCAGGGCGTATCGCCTGAGCGTGCGCCTGGCGAGCGGTGTCGACGAGCGCGTCTGGGTCGACGCGGAGAGCTACCTTGACGTCCGCTACGACCGGATGGTCGAGGGCCAGGCGCGTGCGCCGCGGTGGGTGTCGGCGACCTACGGTGACTACCGCACCGTCGAGGGGCTGCGGATCCCCTTCGTCATCACGACCGGCGGCGGCCCGGGCACGACGCCGGACAGGATGCAGCTCGAGACGGTCGTGCTGAATGCGCCGCTCGATGACTCGACGTTCGGGAACCCGGCCGCGCGGGACCCGCGGCATCAGGTCCGGTCGAGCGTCGCGCCTCGAGGTCCCGCGCCGAGCGCGCCCTCGACCTCACCGACCGCGCCGAGCGACGAGCTGGGATCCGCACCGCGATGAGCGCCTGGCCGCTGGCCGTCGCAAGCGCGTGGCTGCTGGCGGGGCTGCCGCAGCCCGGCTCGGCGGACGCCCCTGCACCGCCCGACGGCGTCGGGGAGTCCATCTACCTGCGGGGCGTGCTCGGCTCCGGCGCGCCGCTCGAGGGGGCCCGCGAGGCCGGTGGGGTAGGCACGGAGGGGGCCGACGCCGCCTGCGTGAACTGCCACCAGCGCAGCGGGCTGGGGTCGGATGAGGGGCGCCTGTCGATCCCGCCGATCGCCGGCGAGTACCTGTTCCGTTCAGAGGCCCGTGACGCCAGCCAGCCGGTCCTGCCCTACACCCAGAGCCCGCGCGCGGATCGTTTCCCGTACACCGACGCGACGCTCGCGCGGGCGATCCGCGAAGGCCTCGACTCGCAGGGCCGGCCGCTCAGCTACCTGATGCCGCGCTTCGCGCTGGGCGACGAGGACATGGCGGCGCTGATCGCCTATCTCAAGACGCTCGGTCCGAGAAAGGTGCCCGGCGTCACCGACACGGTGCTCCACTTCGCCACGATCATCGCGCCGGACGCGGATCCCGCGAAGCGCCGCGGGATGCTCGACGTGCTCGAGCGCTTCGTCGCCGAGAAGAACTCGTTCCCGTTCAGGCCCAGCCCGAGCATGTGGACCTCGGGCAGGACGCAGTACGCCAAGCACATGTACATGGCGAACCGGCACTGGCAGCTGCACGTCTGGGAGCTGACCGGCCCCGCAGCCACCTGGGGGGCACAGCTGGACCGGCATCTGGCGGCAGAGCCCGTGTACGCGGTGCTGTCCGGGCTCGCGGGCAGCGACTGGATGCCGGTGCACCGGTTCTGCGAGCGGCACGCGATCCCGTGCCTGTTTCCGAATGTCGAGGTGCCAGTCGCCGCGGAGCGCGACTTCTATCCGATGTACTTCTCGAAGGGCGTGCTGCTGGAGGCGCAGCTGATCGCGAGGAGCATCCTCGGTCTGAGAGATCACCCCGCCGCGGGCGCCGTGGAGCAGGTCTACCGGGCCGGCGACAGCGGCGTGCCAGCGGCCGCGGCCCTGGCTGCGCAGCTCGAGGCGCAGGGGGTGACGGTTCACGCCACGGTGCTGGCCGCGGGCGCGCCGGGGCACGGGGTCGCGGCCGCGCTGCGCAGGGCAGCGCTGCGCCAGGGGGCGCGCGGAAAGGCCCTCGTCCTGTGGTTGCGCCCCGCCGACCTCGCCGCGCTTGGCGAGGTGCCGGCGGGCGCGGCCGCGGTGTACGTATCGGGCCTGATGGGCGGGCTCGAGGAATCCCCCCTGCCCGCGAGCTGGCGCGTGCACGCGCTCATGACCTACCCGGTCGATCTTCCGGAGCGGCGGGGCGTCCGACTCGAATACCCGCTCGGATGGTTCTCTTTCCGCCACATCCCGCTCGTGGCGGAGCAGGTCCAGACGGACACCTACCTGGCGTGCAGCCTGCTCGCCGATGCCCTGAACCACATGGCGGACAACTTCGCGCGGCCCTACCTCGTCGAGCAGCTGCAAGACCTGCTCGAGCACCGGCTCATCACCGGCTATTACCCGCACCTGTCGCTCGCCTCCAATCAGCGGTTCGCGTCCAAGGGAGGGTACGTCGTCCGCTTCAGGGACCCGCGCGGCACGGCGCTGGTCGCCGAGGGCGACTGGATCGTTCCGTGACGGCCGCGCAGGCCAATCTATTGATCTGCGGCAATCGGGGCGTTGCGGGCGGGCTTCACGCCATTCATCGTCTCCATCATGCGCGCCTGCAACACGAAGCCTCGAGCCAGCACGACACGGGCCAGGATGGCGCTGCTCGTGCTCGCCGCCTCCGGCGGGTTCGCGAACGCCGCGGCCCACGATTCCGCCGCGCCCGCTTCCGCGGCGAGCGGTCCGGTGAGGTCGATCCGGGAGTACGCGATCCCCGCCGTGCGGCTCGTGCGCGAGGACGGCAACGTCGTCTCGCTGCCGGAGGAGATGAACGACGGCCGGCCCATCGTCCTGAACTTCATCTTCACGACCTGCAGCACGATCTGCCCGATGATGAGCTCGCTGTTCGCGCAGTTCGAGCGCCGGCTGGGCACCGACGCCGACCAGGTCCACCTTATGTCGATCTCGATCGACCCCGAGCAGGACACGCCGGCGCGCCTGCTCGAGTACGCCCGGAAGTTCCACGCGGGCCGCGAGTGGCAGCACTACACCGGGACGCTCGAGGCGAGCCTCGCCGCGCAGCGGGCCTTCGACGCGTACCGCGGGGGCAAGATGAGCCACACCGCGCTGACGCTGATGCGCGCGGCGCCAGGCAAGCCGTGGCTGCGGATCGAGGGGTTCGTCACGGCCGACGAGCTGGTGCGCGACTATCGGGGGCTGCTCGCGGCGCGCTGAACCGGGCTGGTGCGCCGTCGGTGCCGGTCACGGCACCCTTCGCCGGACCACCCCGGGCACGAACGTGAACTGCCAGTCGCTGTAGGCGCTCGCGTCCGCGAAGCCCGGGTCCGCCTCGTCGAAGTGGCCGGTCTTGAGCGGCGCGCGCTTGGAGCTGCTCGCGATGCCCATGATCCCGCCGTTCGGCGCCGGCACGAGCACCCAGTCGACCGCGTTCGTCATCGGGTCCGGATACAGGCGCCTGAGGAACCGGACCTGGACCGGGGCGTCCGGTGCAGCGCCGAGCAGCTCCTGCAGCGTCTCGGGGTATTTCCGTCTCTGGCTCCAGTAGCGCCCGATCGCCGAACGGTACTCGTGCCCGATCCACAGGAGCTGCGCCTCGCGCTCGCGCTGCGCGGCCGTGGCCGCGACCTCGCCCGCCGCGGCGAGCAGGAGGCCGATCAGCACCAGGAGGGCGAGCAGCCCCAGGTAGGTGAAGCCGCGCTCACCACGTGCCAAAGGGGACTCCGTTCTCGCCCATCCCCTCGGCGCCGCTCCGGACGTCCTTGACGCCGTGGTCCTCCGGATCGTCCGAGTTCACGACGATCCACCTGTCGGCGGCCCTGGCGATCGGATCGACCGGGATGCTGCGCAGGTAGTGCTTCTCGACCAGCACCGCGAGCGTCTGAGGATACTTGCCGGTGTCGCCGTAGAACCTGTCGATCGATTCGCGCAGCGACGTCAGGTCCTGCCTCAGGACCGCCTCCCTGGAGCGCTGGAGCGAGCGGAAGTAGCGCGGGGCCGCGATCGTGAGGAGCGTCGCGATGATCGCCATCACGACGAGCAGCTCGAGCAGCGTGAAGCCGCGGCGAGATCCGTATGGGAGGCGTCTACCAGTCACGGTACGGGACCCCGTTGAGCCCGCTGCGCGACGAGCGCGAGCGCACGTCGTAGACGTCGTCGCCCGGTTGCGGATCGTCCGGCGGGCTCGCGTACGATCTCAGCCCCCAGGTGTCCGCGGCCGGCGTCGTGGCGTCCGGCCAGAACGGATCACGCGGCAGCCGTCGCAGGAAGTAGATCTTGACGGCCTCCTTGGCGCTGCTCGCGTCCTCGACCCCGTCGACCAGCGCCTGAAGGTTGGGCGGATAGCCGCTCTGATCGAGCTTCTTCTGGATGCGGCCGCTGTCCGATGCGGCCTTGTAGGCGTCGATCGCGGACCGGATCGTGCGCAGCGAGGCGCGCAGCTCGCGCTCGCGCTCCCGCTGGTACATGAGTTGCGCCGACGGAACGGCGGCGGTTGCCAGGAGCGAGACGATCCCCACCGTGATCACGAGCTCGATGATCGTGAAGCCGCGGTTGCGCATCGCTCGCTCACTCCCCCACGGTGATCTTGAGCGGCGTCGCCTGCGTCGCGGCCACCGCGGCGCCGTCCTCGCCGACCAGCACGACCTGCGTCGCGATCGCGATCGCGGGCCGGGCCGCGACCACCCGGAAACGCAGGTTGATCAGGCTGCCGCCCCCCGAGACCGGGGCCCCCGCGCTGCCGGCGAGCTCTAGCTGGACCCCGCCTGGCTTCATCTCCACCTTCGGTGTCTCGCCGGACGGTGCGAGGTCGCCGGGCTCCGCGCTGACGAGCTGCAGCGCGGTGGCGTCGAATCCCACCTGCGTCCGGATCCGTCCGAGCGGCGACGTCGAGGAGAGCTTGACCGAGACGCTGATCTCGTCACCGACCTTGGCCGTGTCGGGACCCTCGACGGTGACGGTCGGCCTGGTGTCGGCGGCTGCGGCGCCCTGCGCGCCTGCGGCCGCGCCCGCGGCGGCGCCGGCGGCAGCCGGGGCGGCCGACGAGGGCGGGGGAGGGGGTGCGCCCGCCGGCGGCGCGCTCGCATCCGACGGTGCGCCCGCGGCCGGGGGCGGCGGCGAGGGCGCCGGCGGTGGCGGTGGCGTGGGCGGGCCCGCCGAGGCGTCGATGCGCGACGGCACGGACCGCGGACCGCTCGGCACCGGTGCGCTCGGGGAGGACCCCGTCGCGCCCCCCAGGGCCCACGACACGCCGCCTGGTACGGCCGGGCCTTTGGCGGACGCCGACCCGGCGGGGCTCACGAGCGGCGCCTGGCGCAGCTGCGACTCGCTGCCGTACCAGAACTCGGTGGTCTCGCTCGACGGCCGCGGTTGCGTGCGGATGATCCGCGGCGTGATCGACAGCACGATCTCGCTCTTGTCGTGGTTCGTGCCCTTCGAGGCGAACAGCCGGCCGAGGATCGGCAGCTCGCTGAGGATCGGGACCTCCGTCGAGTTGCGCATGTCGCTGTCCTGGATCAGCCCCGCGAGCACCTGCGTCTCGCCGTCCTTGAGCTCGAGCAGCGTGTTCGTATTGCGGGTGCCGAGCTGGTAGGCGAGCGTCGTGCCGCCGTTGCCGATGGGCACGCTGATCTGCTTGATGATCGAGCTGACCTCGAGCGCGACCTTGATCGCGACGTTGCCGTCGTTGTGAACCGTCGGCTGGACCTCCAGCGTGAGGCCCACGTCGATGTACTGCACGTTGCTGGTCGAGAACGAGCCACCGACCGTGGCGCTCGTGCCCGACGTCACGACCGGCAGGCGGTTGCCGACCAGGATCTTGGCCTTCTCCTTGTTTCGCGCCCGGATCCGCGGGCTCGCCAGCACGTTGGAGGCGCCCACCGTCTTCGAGAGGTCGACGCTGATCGTGAGCGGGGAGACGGCGATCGTGTCCCTGGTCTGCTTGCGGAGGTCCGAAAGCGCCAGGCCCGGGATCCCGGGAGCGGTGCTGCTGGGCGGCTTCGTGGCCGAGAAGGCGACGTTGGTCGGGTAGTTGATGCCGAGCTGCTCGGCGAGGCTGTGCGAGAGCTCGAGGACCTGGACCTCCATGATGACTTCCGGTTCCGGCACGTCGAGCGAGGCCACGAGCTTCTCGGCCATCCGGACGTGCTCGGGCGTGTCGCGCATCACGAGGGTGCTCGAGCGCTCGTCGATGAACAGCGCCTTCGTCGCGAGCACGGTCTTCAGCAACGACTCGGCCTCCTTTGGCGCCGCGTTCGTCAGATAGAACGTGTGGACGATCTCTTCCTGGTAGTCCTTCTGCTTCGCAGGCGTGTTCGGGTAGACCAGCACGAGGTTGTCCGACAGCACCTGCCAGCCGAGCTGGTTCTGCGCCAGGATCAGGTCGATCGCCTGCTCGACCGGCACCTGATTGACGAAGATCGTCGTCTTGCCCTCGCTCTTGACCTCCTTGTCGAAGACGAAGTTGAGGCCGGTCTGGCGCGCCAGGACCTCGAAGACCATCTTCGTCGGC
>Ga0306924_10005499_pt1 | contig 12491 bp, 11 predicted proteins | sample sta12Can44000111_FD_203756 | JGI IMG/M metagenome (GOLD analysis project Ga0306924, IMG submission 203756) | Lab enrichment of tropical soil microbial communities from Luquillo Experimental Forest, Puerto Rico - statanox.12C.anox.44.000.111 (v2)... | ecosystem: Environmental > Terrestrial >... | reverse complement strand
GCTCCGGGTGCGGCTCCTCGTCGCCGCCGAAGAGGAACTTGAAGCCGGAGTAGAGGAGGAAGGCGCCGAACACGTACATCACCCAGTCGAAGCGGGCGAGCAGCGCGGTGCCGCCGATGATCATCCCGGCGCGGAGCACGAGCGCGGTGAGGATCCCCCAGAACAGCACGCGGTGCTGTACCTGCGGCGGGATCGCCAGGCTGCGGAAGATGACGACGAAGACGAAGAGGTTGTCGACCGAGAGCGACTTCTCGACCACGTAGCCGGTGAGGTACTCGAGGCCGTGCTTCGCGCCGAAGTGCCACCACACCCCGGCGCCGAAGAGCAGCGCCAGCGCGATCCAGAACAGGCTCCAGGCCAGCGCCTCCCGCGAGCGGATCACGTGGTCCTTGCGGTTGAGGACCCCGAGGTCGAGCGCGAGCAGCGCGAAGACGAACGCGATGAAGCCCACCCACAGCCACGGTGATCCGACCGACGCCTCTTGCATCGCGCTCCCTCCCGGCAGCCTCGCGCCGGCGCGCCCCTCGAATACCTCGCCGGGGCATCTCGCGCATCTTTCACGGAACAGATAGTTAGAAACGACGTATTCGGTTTTTCGAAACCGGAGGACCCGCGTGGAGTGGCTGAACTACCACCACCTGCTCTACTTCTGGACCGTCGCGCGCACCGGCAGCATCGCGCGCGCGAGCGACGAGCTGCGCCTCTCGCAACCCACGATCTCGAACCAGATCAAGACGCTCGAGTCGACGCTCGGCGTGAAGCTGTTCGAGCGCCAGGGCCGTCGCCTCGCGCTCACCGACGTGGGCCAGACCACGATGCGCTACGCGGACGAGATCTTCCGCACCGGCCGCGAGCTGCAGCTCGCGCTGAAGGGGATGCCCACCGGCGAGCGGACGCGGCTCGTCGTCGGCGTCACCGACGTGATCCCGAAGGTGGTCGCCGAGCGGCTCCTCGCGCCGGCGCTGAAGGTGGAGCGGCTGCAGCTCGTCTGCCGGGAGGGCCCGCCGCCCCAGCTCCTCGCTGCGCTCGCGCTCCATGAGGTCGACGTGGTGCTCTCCGACCAGCCCGCGGCGGAGAACGTGAAGGTGCGGGCCTACAGCCACCGCCTCGGCGACTGCGGCCTCTCCGTCCTCGCGGCGCCGGCCCTCGCCTCGTTGAAGCGCAAGTTCCCCGCGTCGCTCGAGGGCGCGCCGCTCCTGCTCCCGGCCGAGGGGACGATGCTGCGGCGGAACCTGGAGCGCTGGCTCGATGCGAAGGCGCTCCGGCCGGTGGTGGCGGGGGAGTTCGACGACACCGCGCTCATGACGGCCTTCGGGAGTCGCGGGCTCGGCGCGTTCGTCGTGCCGAGCGTGATCGAGGCCGAGGCCTGCCGGCAGTGGGACGTGCAGCTCGTCGGGCGGATCGACGACCTGCGCGAGGCGTACTACGCGATCACGGTCGAGCGACGGCTGCGCCACCCGGCGGTGCTGGCCATCGCCGAGGCTGCCCGGGACGGGACGTTTCGCTGAGACCGGCTTCGCACGGAGCCGCGCGAGCGGTCTCACGCCCGGCCGCGATCACGGCGGCGCAGCGTGCGGAAGGTGATCGAGTACCGGAGCGTCCTCACCGGCGGGATCGTGTGCTGCCAGCCCGAGCGGGCGGCGTCGGCCAGCACGTAGGCAGAGCCCGGCTCGAGCCACGCGTCGTAGGTCGCCGCGCCGGAGCGGAAGCGCATCCGGCAGCCGGTCCCGAGCGACACGCCCACCACGCGCCCGAAGGGCGGCGCGTCCCGGTGCCAGCCCACGCCCGCGCCCGGCGGGTACATCGCCACGAGCGCCTGCGCGAGCGCATCGGGCTCCTCTCCTGCGAGCGCCGCGCAGCGGGCGCGAAGGGGGAGGAGCCACACCGGCGGCTCGGCCTCGCTGCGGGTGATCTCGCGCCGGTCGGCGCCGTAGTCGTAGCCGTACTGGACGACGCGCCGCCTGGCGGCGACGCCGTGCATCCGGAACTCCCCGAACTCGAGCGCGGACACGTGGGCGAGGAGCGCGCGCTCCTCGCCGGCGTCGAGGAAGCCTCGTCGGTAGAGGAGCCCCTCCGGCGCCGGCGGGCCGAGGCCCGGCAGCGAGGGCTGCATCACGCCCACTCCCGTGGGGAGCGCAGCACCTCGAGGAGCCGCGCCTCGCGCGAGCCGGGCTCGGGCCGGTGGTCGTAGGGGAACCGGACGCGCGGCGGCATCGACATGAAGATCGACTCGACGCGGCCCGCGCTCCGCAGGCCGAACAGCGTCCCGCGGTCGTGCAGCAGGTTGAACTCCACGTACCGGCCGCGGCGGATCTCCTGCCACTCCCGCTCCCGCTCGCCCCAGGGCTCGTCGCGCCGCCGCTCCGCGATCGGGAGCCAGGCGGGCAGGAACGCGCGCGCGACGTCCTCCACGAAGGCGAGCGCCCGCGCGAGGTCGTCCTCGCCGAACCGGTCGAAGAACAGGCCGCCCACGCCGCGCGCCTCGCTCCGGTGCGGGAGGAAGAAGTAGGCGTCGCACTCGGCCTTGAGCCGCGGGTAGAGCGCCGGATCGTGGCGGTCGCAGGCGGCGCGGAGCGTCCGGTGGAAGTGCGCCGCGTCCTCGTCGAACAGGTAGTACGGCGTGAGGTCGGTGCCGCCGCCGAACCAGGCCGTGCCCCCCGCGGTGAGGAACCGGAAGTTCGCGTGGGTGGTGGGGACCATCGGCGAGCGCGGGTGGAGCACCAGCGACAGCCCGGTCGCGGTGAGCTCGCGTCCCTCGCCCGGGAGCGTGCGGGCGAGGCTCGGATCCACCTCGCCGTGGACCTCGGAGAGGCTGACGCCCGCCTTCTCGAGCAGGTCGCCGCCCTGGAGCACGCGGGTGAGGCCGCCGCCGCCGCCCGGCCGCTCCCAGCGCTCGGCGGAGAAGCGTCCGGCGCCGTCGAGCCGCTCCAGGGCCGCGCAGATCTCGCCCTGCAGGTCGCGGAGGAAGGTGGCCAGCGCGCCACGGATCGCCGCGGGCTCGGCAGGTCCCATGTTGCGGACCTAACCGGCGCGGGCGCTGCGCGCGCTCCTGGGCCCCGCAGGGTTACGCGAACACCACCGTCTTGTTCCCGTGCACGAGGACGCGGTCCTCGCAGTGCCACTTCACGGCGCGCGCGAAGACGCGCCGCTCGAGCTCGCGCCCCATCGCCTTCAGGTCCTCCACCGAGTGGCGGTGGGTCACCCGGGCCACGTCCTGCTCGATGATGGGGCCCGCGTCGAGGTCGGCCGTCACGTAGTGCGCCGTCGCGCCGACGATCTTCACGCCGCGATCCCACGCCTGGCGGTACGGATCGGCGCCGACGAAGGCCGGGAGGAACGAGTGGTGGATGTTGATGATCCGCTCGCGGAAGTGCTCGACGAACGAGGCCGAGACGATCTGCATGTAGCGCGCGAGCACCACGAGGTCGGCGCCGTCGAGGAGGGCGATCATGCGGGCCTCCGCCTCGGCGCGGGTCGCCGCGCTGTTCGGCACGTGGTGGAACGGGACGCCGAAGCCGCTCGCGGCGGCGCGCAGGTCGTCGTGGTTCGACACCACCGCGACCACGTCGGCGCGGAGGTCGCCGCGCTGCCACTGCCACAGCAGCTCCATCATCGCGTGGTCGTGGCGCGAGACGAGGATCGCCACCTTCTTCCGGTCGGAGGCGCGGGTGAGGCGCCACTGCATCTCGAAGGACCGGGCCACCTGGTCGGCGAACAGCCGCGACAGCTCCTCGAGCGGCACCACCAGCTTCTGCGTCTGGAACTCGAGGCGCATGAAGTAGGTGCCGGGCGTCTCCTCCGACGAGTGCTGGTCGAGGTCGGTGATGTTCGCGCCGTGGCGGAAGAGGAAGCTCGAGATCGCCGCCACGATGCCGGGGCGGTCGGGACACTGGATGAGGAGGATCGCGCTGTTCGTCATCGGCGGCGCACCGTACCAGAAAACCCGCCCGCGCCTGAGCCCCTGGCTCGTGCCGATTCGGCTTCGCCGTGAGGCCGTCGCCGCGTCGGGCGTCAGGCGTTCTCAGTGCGGCCGATCGACCGCGTGCTGCCAGGCGTGCAGCACGTGCGCGGCGATCGCGTCCACGCCCACGCCGTGGACCACCTGCGCGAAGACGAACGGTCCCTCGCCCCGCATGCGGCGCGCGTCCCGCTCCATCACCGCGAGATCCGCGCCCACTGCGGGGGCGAGATCGGTCTTGTTGACGACGAGGAGGTCGGACTGCGTGATCCCCGGACCTCCCTTGCGCGGCACCTTGTCCCCGCCGGCCACGTCGATCACGTAGATGGTCAGGTCCGCGAGCTCGCGGCTGAAGTGCGCGGCCAGGTTGTCGCCCCCCGACTCGATGAGGAGCAGGTCGGGCCGGTGCTGCGCGTGGAGAGCCTCGAGCGCGAGGACGTTCGCCGACACGTCCTCGCGGATCGCCGCGTGCGGGCAGCCGCCGGTCTCCACCGCGCGGATCCGGTCGGGCGCGAGCGCCTCGTGCCGGGTGAGGAACTCGGCGTCCTCGCGGGTGAAGATGTCGTTCGTCACCACGGCGAGCGAGAGCGCGTCGCGGAGCTTCAGGCAGAGCTGGAGCACGAGCGCGGTCTTCCCGCTCCCCACCGGCCCGCCCACGCCCACCGTGAACGCGCGCTGCGAGAAATCGCGCCGCCGGACCGGTGCGCGGCCCGCGAACGTGCCGGGCCCGGCGTCGTGGTCGTGGCCGCCGTGGGCGAGGAAGGGAGCGAGGCCGCCGCTCGTCGCGGAGAAGGTCGGGGTGCGGGAGAAGTGCGTCATCGCGAGGTCCTAGCTTTGGAAGAGCCGTGAGTAGAGGCGGTCCTGGTGACCCTGGAAGAGCTCGAGCAGCGGGCTGTCCTGCGCCGCGTCCTCGGGGCCGAGGGAGGCGCAGGCGGCGAGGACCTCCTCCACGGTCACGTGCGCCGCGGCGAGGAGCCCCTGGGCCTCGGCCGGACCTGCCAGGCCGAGCCGCACGGCGGCGGACGCCACGCCGCGCGCCGTGAGCCACAGGAAGAGCCGCTGCGTTTCCTCGAGCCCGGCGCCGAGCGTCGCCAGCACCACGCCGTGCGCGGGCGCGAGGTGGCAGGGGGCGTCCGGGGCGCGGCCCAGCCGCACGCCGAAGGCGTCCTCGGTGGCGCGGACGAGCGCGCGGCCCTGCGCGCGGCTCGCCCGGTTCGCGACGTGGCCGAGGGTGAACGCGTCGCAGGCTGCGTCGGCGGCCGCGAAGTCTCCCAGGTGCGCCGCCGTCGCGAAGGGGAGGGCGGCGCGCCCGGCGTTCCAGAGCGCGCCGTCGAGGAACGCCGCGAGCGCTCCCTCGCCGTGCAGCCGCCCGAGCTGGCAGGCCGCCTCGAGGCCGCCGGAGTGGGCGAAGCCGCCGGTGGGGAAGGCCGAGTCGGCGAGCTGCCAGAGCCAGGTCTCGCGCATCAGGAAAGTCGGGGGCATCAGAAGAGGAAGTAGCGCTGGGCGAGGGGGAGCACCCGCGCCGGCTCGCAGCGGAGCAGCTCGCCGTCGGCGCGGACCTCGTAGGTCTCCGGATCCACCTGAATCTTCGGCAGCGCGTCGTTGAGCCGCATGTCGCGCTTCCCGAGCCCGCGGCAGCCGCGCACCGCCGCCACCTGCTTCGTGAGCCCGAGGCGAGCCCCCACACCCGCCTCCGCCGCCGCGCGCGAGACGAACGCGAACGAGCTCGCCCCGGCCGCGCGCCCGAACGCGCCGAACATCGGCCGCATCGACACCGGCTGCGGCGTGGGGATCGACGCGTTGGGATCGCCCATCTGCGCCCAGGCGATGAAGCCGCCCTTCAGCACCAGCTCCGGCTTCGCGCCGAAGAACGCCGGCCGCCACAGGACGAGGTCGGCGAGCTTCCCCGGCTCCACCGAGCCCACGAGGTGGCCGAAGCCGTGCGCGACGGCCGGGTTCACCGTGTACTTCGCCACGTAGCGGCGCACGCGCAGGTTGTCGGAGCCCGTGCGCTCGCCCGGCAGCGGCCCGCGCTGTGCGCGCATCTTGTGGGCCGTCTGCCAGGTGCGCGTCACCACCTCGCCCACGCGTCCCATCGCCTGCGAGTCGGAGGAGGTCATCGAGATCGCGCCCAGGTCGTGGAGCACGTCCTCGGCCGCGATGGTCTCACCGCGGATCCGGCTCTCGGCGAAGGCCACGTCCTCCGGGATCGACGGATCGAGGTGGTGGCAGACCATGAGCATGTCGAGGTGCTCGTCCACCGTGTTCACGGTGAACGGGCGGGTCGGGTTCGTGGACGACGGCAGCACGTTCGGCTCGCCGCACACGCGGATGATGTCGGGGGCGTGGCCGCCGCCTGCGCCCTCGGTGTGGAAGGTGTGGATCGTGCGGCCGCGGAAGGCCGCGATGGTGTGCTCGGCGCAGGCCGACTCGTTCAGCGTGTCGGTGTGGATCGCCACCTGGACGTCGTGCGCGTCCGCCACCGCGAGGCACTGGTCGATGGCGGCGGGGGTGGTGCCCCAGTCCTCGTGGAGCTTCAGGCCGCAGCAGCCCGCCTCCACCTGCTCGTGGAGCCCCTCCGGCCGCGACGCGTTCCCCTTGCCGAGGAGCCCGACGTTCAGCGGGATCCCGTCGAGCGCCTGCAGCATGAGCCCCACGTGCCGCGCGCCGGGCGTGCAGGTCGTGGCGTTCGTCCCGGTGGCGGGGCCGGTGCCGCCGCCCACGAAGGTCGTCACGCCGGAGGCGAGCGCCTCGAAGGCCTGCTGCGGCGAGATGAAGTGGATGTGCGTGTCGATCGCGCCGGCGGTGAGGATGAGCCCCTCGGCCGCGATCACCTCGGTGGTCGGGCCCACCACCAGCTCCGGCGCGACGCCGGCCATGACGTCCGGGTTCCCCGCCTTCCCGATCCCCGCGATCCGGCCGTCCTTCACCCCCACGTCGGCCTTGAAGACGCCGGTCCAGTCCACCACGAGCGCGTTCGTGATCACGAGGTCGAGCGCGCCCGCCTGCGCCGCCCCCGCGCGCTGCCCCATCCCGTCCCGCAGCACCTTCCCGCCGCCGAACACGCACTCGTCGCCGTAGCTCGTGTGGTCCCGCTCCACCTCCACCACGAGCCCGGTGTCGCCGAGCCGCACCCGGTCGCCGGTGGTCGGTCCGTAGATCTCGGCGTAGTGGCGCCGATCGATCGTGCGCGGCATCTCAGGCCTCCTCCTCGTGAGCGAACCCGCGTGCGCGCGCCGCCTCCACCGCGCGCCTCGCGCCCTCGGCGCTCACCGGCCCGCTCGCGAGGGCGTTCCCGCCGAGCACCACGCGCTCGCCGGCGATCGGCACCGCCTGCACCACCTTCGTCTCGCCGGGCTCGAACCGGATCGCCATGCCCGCCGGCACGTCGAGCCGGTGCCCGTACGCGCGCCCGCGATCGAGCCTCAGGTACGGGTTCACCTCCGCGAGGTGGTAGTGGCTCCCCACCTGGATCGGACGGTCGGCGAGGTTCGTCACGGTGAGCGACACCGCCGCGCGGCCCGCGTTCAGCTCCAGCGTGCCCTCGGCGGGCAGCAGCTCCCCGGGCGCGAGCGCGGCCACCTCCGCCACCGTGGGCTCCGCCGCCTCGCCAGGATCCGCCTCGCCGAAGGCCGCGAGCGGCGGCGCCGGCAGGAAGCTGCCGTGGAGCGCGAGCGCGAGGTCGCCGTCGGCGGCGGCGATCGGGTGGTGCACGGTCACGAGCTTCGTGCCGTCGGGGAAGGTCGCCTCCACCTGCACCTCCGGCAGCAGCTCCGGGACGCCGTCCATCACCTGGCGGCGCCCCAGCAGGCGGCGGCCCAGGTCCATGAGCTCGGCCACCGATCGCCCGTCGCGCGCGAGCTCGAGCAGCACCGCGGCCACGAGCGCCGCCGCCTCGGGGTGGTTCAGTCGGAGGCCGCGGGCGAGCCGTTTCTGCGCGAGGGTGCCGGCCTGGTGGAGGACGAGCTTGTCGAGCTCACGGGGCGTGAGGTGCATGGATCACCACCTGCGGGTGAAGGGATCGCCGCCGAGCGGTCCGGCGGCGAACGAGAGGGCTGCGCGGAGCCACGCGTCGAGCGCCGCTGCGCTCCGGGCCGCGAGGCGGAAGGCGAACCCCGGGCCGCGCGGGAGCGGGCTCGCCGAGGCGAGCACCGGCGCGGAAGGGTCGGCGGAGGCCTCGGCGATGCGGGCGGCCAGCGCGGCCGCGCCCGGCGCGAAGGCCGGGCCCGCCGCGAGCACGAGCGCGAGCGCGTCGAAGTCGGCGAGCCGCGCCGCGAGCGGGCGGCCCGGGCGATCGGCCAGCGCGAGCGCGTCGTGCGCCAGGAGCGCGCCCTCGAGGAGCACGCGGTTCTCGCTCCGGTAGCTCGCGAACGCCCAGCGCTCGCCGCGCGCCACGCGGCCCGCCACCACCGCGTCGCAGAGGAGCAGGCTCGCCCCCGCCGCGAGCTCGAAGCGCTGGCGCTGGGCGTAGCGGGCCCCCGCGAAGCAGGAGACCGGGTCGGGCAGGAGCGCGAGCGTGGCGCCGGCGCCGAGCCGTACCGTGAGCTCCTGCAGCGCATCGCCACCGGGCGCCTGCGCGCGATACGCCTTCGTCTCGGCCTGCGTCGTCACGAGCGCGGACGCACCTTCACCCACGGTGACATCCAGCCTCACCCGATCGCCCGCGACCAGGCCGCCGCCGTGGCTCACGAGCACGGCCCAGGACGCGACGCCTCGAGGCCGCGGCACCACGATCTGGAGCGGGCTCCGGGCCGCGCAGCCGACGAGGGCCGAGGCGCCGTCCACACTCGCGAAGGCGAGGCGCCCCTCTCCCGGGGCGAGCGGCACGTTGTCGCACGGCGCCCGCCCGACTTCGAGGCACGCAATTGCCCGGGACGCGTGCACTGCGCCACCCGGCGCGCGGCCAGGCGCCGCACCGCCGCCGGGAGAGTCCGAAATTCGAGAGGTTGCGATCGGGTGGGCGGTGGGCATCGCGGAGGCTCCTGCCTCCACGGCAAGCGCGGGGCCAGGCCCGGTCGAGGTGTCCGCCGCCGCGCGCGACGTCCCCGGGGCGCTTCACGGCCGAACCTGCGTGCTAGCGTCGTCGGGAAGGAGGCAGCGTGCAGGTCCGGTTCAAGGTGCTGGCGCTCGCAAGCGCGGGGATGATCGCCGTGGCGTTCGCGGCGTACGGGGTCCTCGGCGCGCTGCACGGGCGGAGCGTCGATGCCGCGGCGTTCCACTCCCTGCAGGGGGCCGCGAGCGCGCTCGCGAGCTACGAGCGCGCCGACAGCGACAAGCTCGCCGCCACCCTCGAAGCCCTCGCCGCGAACGACGAGCTCCGGAAGGCCTTCGTGCGCCGGGACCGGGACGCGCTCCTCCGCCTGTCCACGCCGATCTTCGAGCGGCTGAAGGCCCGGACCGACATCACGCACTGGTACTTCATCACGCCCGACCGCATCTGCTTCCTCCGCGTCCACGTGCCGGAGAAGCGCGGCGACGTCATCGATCGGCTCACCTTCACGCTCGCCCAGCGGTCGGGGGAGGTCGCCGCCGGGAAGGAGCTCGGGCGCACCGCCTTCGCCCTGCGCGCCGTGCGGCCGTGGCGGGACGCGAACGGCGAGCTCATCGGCTACCTGGAGCTCGCCGAGGACGTCGACCACCTCCTGCGGCGGATGAAGGCCGGTTCCGGCGACGAGCTCGCGCTGGCGGTGAAGAAGAAGCACCTCGACGAGCGCCGCTGGCGGGAGGTGAACGCCCCGGCCCGCGACACGTGGGGCGACCGGCCCGACGTCGTGATCGTGGACACCACTTCCTTCACCGAGGGGCTCGTCGACTACCAGGGCGACATCGAGCAGGTCCCGGCGCAGGGGCTCTTTCTCGAGACGCGCGTCGAGGACGGCCGCGCGCTCGTCCGCGGCGCGTTCCCGGTGCGGGACGCCTCGGGTCGGAGCATCGGGGCGCTGTTCGTGCTCCACGACTTCACCGAGATCTACGCAGCGGTCACCGCGACCCAGCGCCGCGGGCTGTTCGTGGTACTCGGCGTGGGGATCGTGCTCGCCCTCGCGTTCGGGGTGGCGCTCCAGCACCTGGTGTTCCGCCGTCTCGACCGCATCCGCGGCGAGCTGGAGCGCGTCAGCGCGCGCGTCAACGAACCGCAGGCCGTCGCGAGCGCGCCGGCGAGCGGAGACGAGCTCACGCAGCTCGAGATTCTCGTTGCGCGCTGCGCAGTTGGGGATGAGGGGCGGCGGCGGGAGCGGGCCGCGGCGAGTGATGCGAGGGGGAACGGTACTTGATGTGACGCATGGTGGGAGCGATCCGTTCGTCGTCAGATGACGGGCGGGATCGTGCGCAGGGGGGGACCTTGACGCACCCGGTGACGAGCAATGCGCCTCCTGGCGGCTCCAGACCGGAGCCCTCCGCGGAGGACGCCCAGAAGGACGAGACCGCGCTCCTGCGTGCGCTGCCGGCGGCGCCGCTCGACGCTGCGATCCCGTGGCACCAGCGGCTGTCCACGAAGCTCCTCGGCGTCGTGACGGTGCTCACCATCGCGGCCGTCGCGGCCTTCTTCATCGCCGAGACCCGGATGCAAAGCGCCGTGGTCGGGCAGATGGAGAGCGATGCGGTGCTCTTCAGCGAGGCAGCGGCGGGCGCCACCCGGCGCGCGATGCTCGAGAACCGGCGCAGGGACGCCTACGACATCATGCGCGACATCGGCCGCCAGGACGGGGTCGAGCGGGTCCGGATGCTCAACAAGGAGGGGATCGTCACCTTCTCCACCGATCCGTTCGAGATCGGGAGGCGGGTCGACAAGCGCACGGAGTCCTGCGCCGCGTGCCACGGCGGAGCGGAGCCCCTGTCGCGCCTTCCCGCGCAGGCGCGCGCGCGGATCCAGCAGCCCAACGGCCACCGCGTCATGTCGGTGGTGACGCCGATCTACAACGACCGCACCTGCTCCACCTCGGAGTGCCACAACCACACCGCCAGCCAGCAGGTGCTCGGCGTGGTGGACGTCGGGCTCTCCCTCGCGCACGTGGACGAGCAGATCGTGGCGTTCCGGCGCAACAGCCTCGTGCTCACCGCCATCGGCGTGGTCCTGCTCGCCGGGTTCTTCCTCTACTTCGCCCGCCGGGAGATCGTGCGCCCGGTGGCGCAGCTCCTCCACGGCACCCGTGCGGTGGCGGTAGACCGGCTCGAGTTCGAGCTCCCCGTCCAGACCAACGGCGAGCTGGGGCTCCTCGCCGCGTCGTTCAACGACATGACGCGCTCCCTCCGCCGCATGGAGGGCGACCTCATCGCGCTCACGCACGACCTCGAGCGGCAGGTCGACGAGCGCACCTCGGATCTGAAGAAGGCCCAGGCGCAGCTCGTTCAATCCGAGAAGCTCTCCTCGCTCGGCCGGCTCAGCGCGTCGATCGCCCACGAGATCAACAACCCGCTCGCGGGCATCCTCACCTTCTCGAAGCTCGTCGTCCGCACGCTGGAGTCCGGGCCGGTGGACGACGACGCGCGGCGCGGGCTCGTGAAGAACCTGCTCCTCGTGCAGCGCGAGACCGAGCGCTGCAGCTCCATCGTCCGCAACCTGCTCGACTTCGCGCGCGAGCGGCCGCTCGCGCTGCGCGACGTGAGCGTGAACGCGGTGGTGGACGAGGGGCTCTCGCTCGTGTCGCACCAGATCCAGATCCTGGGCGTCTCCATCGAGCGCAGCCTCGGGGAGGTGCCGCTCGTGAAGGCCGACTTCGGCCAGCTCCGCCAGGCCTTCGTGAACCTCGCCCTGAACGCGTGCGAGGCGATGGGGAAGGGCGGCAAGCTCACGATCACGACGCGCCGCGACGGCGACGAGGTCGAGCTCGCGATGAGCGACACCGGCCCGGGCATCACCAAGGAGCACCTCTCGCGCATCTTCGACCCCTTCTTCACCACGAAGGAGAAGGGGACGGGGCTCGGGCTCTCGGTGGTGTACGGGATCGTGCAACGGCACGGCGGCCGCATCGACGTGCAGAGCGAGCCGGGGCGCGGGACCACCTTCCTCGTCCACCTCCCGATGAAGCGCGAAGACGGGGAGAGGGCGTGAGCGGGTGGCGGCGGCCTACCTGTGGTGGATCGGCGAGCGCGACCCGGAGCCTGCGATGATCGAGCACGTCCGCAGCCACGTGGCGCGCGCGTTCGACGCGACGGTCGAGATCTGGGACAGCTCGGAGCGCCCCGTCGACACGTACGACGCCCGGCGAAAGCAGCACGCCTCCGGGCGCGTGCTGAAGTTCCTGGTCGACCGCGGCCCGGTGGGCGCGAAGGTCGTCGGGATCACCGACCGGGACCTCTTCATCCCGATCCTCACCTTCGTCTTCGGGGAGGCGCAGCTCGGCGGCGCCGCGGCGGTGGTCTCCACCGCCCGGCTCACCGAGCCGGCGCCGCGGCCCGATCCGCGGCTCTTCGCGGAGCGGATCGCGAAGGAGTGCGTGCACGAGCTCGGCCACGCGATGGGGCTCGTGCACTGCGGCACGCCGCTGTGCGCCATGGGGCGCTCGGCGAGCGTGCGGGACGTCGATCGGAAATC
>Ga0306924_10005498_pt1 | contig 12492 bp, 7 predicted proteins | sample sta12Can44000111_FD_203756 | JGI IMG/M metagenome (GOLD analysis project Ga0306924, IMG submission 203756) | Lab enrichment of tropical soil microbial communities from Luquillo Experimental Forest, Puerto Rico - statanox.12C.anox.44.000.111 (v2)... | ecosystem: Environmental > Terrestrial > Soil... | reverse complement strand
CCTCCGCCAGCTCCGCGGGAACGACCTTCTTGCCGGCCATGTGCCCGCAGCGCTTGGGCCACTGCTGGTCCTCGATCAGAATGGCGCTCACGCCCATGCGTTCGTAGGTCTGCACCGTGTGCACCACGTTCTTGACGTCGCCGTAGCCGTCGTCGCCGTCGACGAACACCGGCAGGTCGCAGGCCGACATGATGTCGCGCACGGCCGCCGAGATTTCGCCGAAGCCCTTGAGCCCGATGTCCGGAACGCCGTAGCGCGCGCCCACCGCCGGAAAGCCGCCGATGAAATAGGTCTCGAAGCCGATCGCCTGGATGAGCCGCGCGCTCAGCGCGTCATGCGCGCCGGGAACGACCAGAAACCGCTTGTCCTTGACGGCCTTGTCGATGATCTGCCGAAAACTCATTGCCATTGAGCGGCTCCGGGATGGGTCGGCGGGTCAATCCGCCGCACGAATTCAAGCGCAGTTTCCCGAGCAAAACCAGTGATCGCGCTCGATCCGGTCACCTCGCAGTCCTGTCGACATCGCGCGCTGGCCAAGTCACGCGTGTCCACACTATGCTGATGATAATTCTACAAGGCGACAGGGAGGTCCAACATGACGCACACTCGGCTAAGCCGGCGCACGATGCTGGAGGGGGCGATCGCGCTGGGTGTTCTGGCTGTCGCATCGGGTGAGGCTTTCGGCCAGCAGGCGGCCCCGCGATCTGCCGCGGCGCCGGGCGCTTCGCTGCCGCCGCGCCGCGAGTTCGTCGTCCGCGGCGCCAGCGTGCTGACCATGGACCCCAGCATCGGCGATTTCGCAGCCGGCGACGTGCATGTGCGCGATGGCGCGATCGTCGCAGTGGCGCCACGGATCGATGCGGCGAACGCGCAGATCATCGAGGCCCGCGATATGATCTGCATGCCGGGGTTCGTCGACACCCACTGGCACCTTTGGACGAGCTTCCTGCGGCCATTTGTCAGGGCCGATGTCGACGCGCTGGGTTACTTCCCCGTGAGCTTCCGCCTCGGCCAGCTATACACGCCCGAGGACAGCTACCGCAGCGTCTCGCTCGGGATCGCCGAAGCGTTGAGCGCCGGCGTGACGACGGTGCACAACTGGGCGCACAACGTCAGGAGTCCGGATCACGCCGACGCCGAGCTCTCCGCCATGCGCGACGCAGGGATTCGCGGACGCTTTGCCTACGGTCCCGCGCAGGGCATGCCTGATAATCAGCCGATGGACATGGCCGGCCTTGCCCGCGTGAAACGCGACTGGATGCCCGGAGACGGTCTGCTCACGCTCGGCATCTGCTCGCGCAACGTCGGCGCAATGAGCATCGGCGGCGCGACGCGCGGGACGCTCACGATCGATATGGCGAAGCAGGACTGGGGCGGCGCGCGTGCGCTCGGACTCCCAATCACGCTGCACACCTCCGGCCCGAGCCCGATCAAGCTGCTCGAGGAGGCCGGACTCCTTGGCTCCGACGTACAACTCGTGCATCCGTTGCTCACCACGCCCGAAGATCGCCAGATTCTCAAGACGCGCGGCGTGAGCTATTCGACGGCGCCCGTCGGCGAGGCGCGCCGTCCGTCCAGCGTCGGGGTGATCCAGCTCGGCGAGTTGCTGGAGGCGGGCGTCAAGGTCAGTCTATCCACCGACCACACCACCAACTACAACTGCGACCCCTTCGTCGCCATGCGCATTCTGTTCGCGCTGCATCAGCACCGGATCGGAAACAAGATACCCGTTACGGTGAAACGCCTGGTTCAACTCGCCACGCTCGACGGCGCCGTTGACCTCGGCATCGCCGAGAAAACAGGCTCGCTCACGCCCGGCAAGCGCGCTGATATCATCCTGGTGCGCACCTCCGATATCAACATGGCGCCGGCCGGCGACCCCTACGAGGCGCTTGTCTCGCTGGCGCAGCCGAGCAATGTCGACACCGTCATCGTGGATGGCCGTATTCTCCGCCAGTCGGGCAAATTCACCGCGCTCGACCATGGCAAGGTCGTGCAGGACGCAAAAGGAGCGGCTGCGGCGCTGCGTACTCAGGCAAACTGGCCAACGTAAACTGAAAAGAAAATAGCCTTCGTCTGTGCGCAAGGGGCGGAGAGGCCGACCACACCGCGAGGTTCGCGGCGTGTCCGCTTCGTGCCAAACGCGACCTTCGCTTTACAGCAGACTTTGCTAGTCGATTACCTCCGGCGCGGCTTGGCCGGGCGATTTCGTTTCTGCTAATGGTCGCGAGGAACTAGGACTCTTATCATGCACAAAGGTTCATTCCACGACGTTTTCCACGCAGGTCGCCTGGTTACGTTGATCACAAGCGGTGCCCTCGCTGTCCTCCTGGCGCTTGAATGCCTCGGTGCAACGGCCTGGGCGCAAACTGCCGAGAGAAGAAAAGATCCCGCAATTCGACCGGATTTCCGAGAGCCTGTAACGCTGGCGAGCAAGGACGGTGTCCTCGAAGTCCGGCTCACCGCGCGGCAAGGCCAAGCCACGCTCGATACGGCAGCCGCGCCTGTCCAGAACTTTCTCCTTTTCGACTATGAAGTGATTCGCGGCACGCCGTCCGACGGGCGCAGCTCGGGCGGCAATCTTTATCCGGCGCCCACTCTGCACCTGTTTCCCGGCGAAACGCTGATCGTCCATTTCGAGAACGGGCTCACTGGATTGACCATCCGGGATTACTTCATTCCGCAGTACACGCCAAAGGGTCAGCCCATTCCGATCTACCCGGAGCAGATGACCTCGTCACCGCTCAATCTCCACACCCACGGAGCTCATATCAGTCCGCGGGGAAATGCCGACAATGTGTTGCTGCACATCCCTCCAGGCATGTCCAACACGTACATCTACGACATTCCAAGGAACATGCCGCAGGGACTGTATTGGTATCACAGTCATCTGCATGGGCTCACTTCGGCCCACGTCTATACAGGTCTCGCCGGGCTGCTGACGATCGGACGAACGGACGGCAACCTGCCGCTCGTCACGGAGAAAAACATACCCATCCGGAACATGGCGCTTCAGTACAACTTCGTCTTTGACCGTGCCGGCGGTCTGGCGCAACTCAACAATATGACCTGGCCCCAGTGGGTCAGCACGATAATCCCGCCCAAGTCCGGCGAACTGGCGAACGGAACCTATCAGCCATCACTCGCGCCGGTTAACTTCAAGCAATCGAAGCCGGGAACGAAGTACCTTACCATCTGGCATGCGGGGCCGCTTTCAATCAGCAATCGTCGCGGGGCCTTCCAGTTCATCCCCAGCAATCTGCAGCACTTCGTCGCCGCGGACGGCAAAGCCGAGAGCGATGTGCCGGCGAATCCATCGCTGCCGGATTACCAGCGGGATGTGCAATTCACAGTGAACGGCCAGTTTCAGCCGGTCATCAAGAGCAAGGCCGGACAGACCGAGATCTGGGCGCTCGCGAATGTGAGCGACTTTGCCTACATGAACGTCCAGCTCACGGAAACCGCAACGGGGCGGCATCCGCCGATCGCTATCGTTGGCCAGGATGGAAACCCCTACACCAGCGTCCATTATCCACCGACCGACCAGGGCACGCGGCTGCTCATTCCGCCGGCGAGCCGGTTCGCGATTGCAGTGACGATCCCTTCCGAAGGCGATCTCGTTCTTGAGATGCCGGAGCGCGGAGGCGGCGCAAAGGCGATCACCGAATCGGGCGTGCTGTACACCAACAATGGAACGGATAATCCTCCAGCCGTGCTGGGCAGCCTGAGCGTCCTGCCCTCCGCGGTCAGCTATGCCGACGGGTTCTTCGTCTTTCCAACCCAGGTGCTGGCGAGAGTCACAGCCTCGGAAGGGGCTGGCGTGACGACCCCCTTCGTCGAAGGTCAGGCGCTCGGTGGCTACACGTCCTTTGTCGACCTCGCTAACACCACGCCGGACGTCAAACGGCAGATCCTGATATCTGGTGGATTTCTCAACAATTTGGCGAGTACCGAGGACCCGAAAGCGTTCGTGTATGCATTCGACGGCGTCGCATTCCCTAACGTGCCGCTGATCCAGCCGCGGCTCAACTCAGTCGAGGACTGGAGGTTCGTCAACCACAACAACGACGAGCATCCCATCCATGTCCACGTCAATGACTTTCAGGTGATCGAGTACGTTGATCCGACGACGGGTCTGCGCACCGGCCCCGACAAGTTTTCCATCGACAATGCCAATGCGCCGGCACCCACCATGCACAGTGATGAGAGAGTGATCCAACCCGGCATCCTTGCGATCCGCACCCGGTTCGACGAATACACCGGGCTTTACGTGACGCATTGCCATCGCCTCAACCACGAAGACAACGGGCTGATGGCGCTCATTAACGTCATACCGGCCGCCTCCATTTATGCGGTCGCCGTTCCAGGCGCCCCGGGCAAACCTGCCGAGGTTCGTCTGTACGACGGCAACGGCGACCGGTTCGTCGCCACCGTCATCCCGTTTCCCGGTTTTGAACGCAGCGTCAATGTAGCGATGGGGGATATTGATGGTGATGGCATTCTTGACCTGATCGTCGGCGCGGGGGCGGGCCGCGCGCCGGAAGTTGTGGCCTACGCCGGGGCATCCATACGCGGCAAAGGGACCTTCGGAACGGAGCTGGCGCACTTTGAGGCATTCGAGTCTGCCGCGCGTGGCGGTGTCAGCGTAGCTGCCGCGCAGATCGACGGGGAGACGTCCGACAATATCATCGTAGGATCGCCTCCCGGCGTCCCGAGTGAAGTGAAGGTATATAAAGCCCAGCTGTCGTCTAAGCCTGGCGCCGTACCGGCGATCTTTTCGAGCTTCAAGCCGTATGGCGACGACCGCTCTGGGATAAGCATCGCCACCGGTTTCATCGATTTTTCGACTGGCCGCGAAAGCATCGTGACCGCTCCCGGCCCGGGCAGCGCGAGCGAGGTCAAGGTGTTCGCCTTCCCGCTGTTCAAGCCCATCGCCAAGGCTGGCGCGAGCAGCACGCAAGCCGCCCGGATCGACCAGCCGATGAACACCGCCTCGTTCACTCCGTTCGGCAAGGAGTATCGCGGCGGCGTTTCCCTCGCGACGGGCTGGTTGGCCGGTTCGCTCGGTGGCGCCAAGCGCATTATCGTCAGTCAGCTCGCAGACGGCGGCTCGGTAAAGGTCTTTTCGAGCGGCTCCGCGCTGGACGGGGGTCCGTCGCTCTATCTGCAGAGCCCCCTACACCACGACCACGGCGCCCACTTCCGCGAGATGGCCGCCTTCAAACCATTCGATGGATCCGACGGCACACGGGTCGCCACGACTAGCACGACGACGGGCGCCAATCTGCTGGTCAGCGGTGTCGCGGGCACGGACGCAAGCGTTCTCAAATACGAGTTCGTCAGGCCGAATGCTCAGGCGACGACGCTGCAAGCCGTGCGTCTCGGACAAGTCTGGTCCGGAAAAGCGTCCCAGCCTGCCAGCCTCGGCGGCGACTAGCGCTTCGCAACGCGGGGTGGCTGTCGGCGTGCATGTCCGCTTCGCCTCAAAAGCGGACAATGGGCAGACCATCTTGGGGCGTCCGCTTCGCGCCAAAAGCGGAGGTCGGAGCCCCGCGGATTTTCACCCGCATGGTGCTCGCCGGAATGGCCGCAATTAGGCTCCCGTCCGGCCGCCGTCATCCGGAGCAGCACGATAGTCCAAGAGCCTTGATCCGCGTCCATTCGGCTCGCCCCGGCGCAGATGATAGCGACCTTCGACAAACTGCCAGAGCAGCAGGCCCGGCACGCCCAACGCCAATTCCCGGACGCGTTTTGACAAGGAAATCGCCAGCGCTGTGTCCGCTGGCAATCCGAACATTGCGCCGAACAAGACATAGCTGGCCTCGAGAGCGCCTAAGGCACCGGGCACCATGAAAGTTGCCGCGCGAACGCCGGAACCGAGGCTTTCGAGGATATATGCGTCGACCACGCCAATGGGCTGCCCGAGGCTCTGCATCACGAGCCAAACCTCGCCCGCGCCGGTAGCCCATCCGGCAAGGCGCAGCAGGCTGGCGCGCAACACAACCGACCTGTTGCGGTATGTCGCCACCACGGCGTCGTCGATCATGGAGGCGCGGCCCGCCAAGGTGGACAGCCATTTTTCGGGGATCAGGCGGCGAGCGAATTTTGCGGACCCGGCAAACAGACCGCGATGCTGGAGGACCACGAATGCGGCGATTGCCACGAAGAGTACACCCATGGCTAGCAACACCGTCCCCGCCACCAGCAGCGAGTTACGATCGGTCGATTGCATCAGAAGCAACGCCACTCCCGACAGGACAAATATCACCTGGGTGACTAGTCCGACGGTGGTGTCCACGATCACGCTGGATGCCGCTTGCGCGCCCGGCACCCCTTGCAAGTGGGCGAGGCGCATACTTGCGACATCGCCGCCTACGCTGGCGACCGGTAACAGCGTGTTGATGGATTCACGGATCCACTGGATCCAGATGACAGTCGCTGCAGCGGGTAGGAGTTGGCGCCATGAGAGAGCGCTCAAAGTGAAAGGAACGAGGTGGAACAAGGTTATGGGGATCAGCCCCCAACCGATTACCAGCATCGCGTGAGCCACCTGCACGGCGCCGCTGTCGATAATCAGGTAGACCATCAACAGGAAGCCGAGAACCGCCGCGATGATCAGCGAAGCAGGAATGATCTAGCTCCTATGTGCCGCAGCTCGACTGGATTGGTGCAATTGCGCTGGGGGACATCCCAGTCATGATGGTTCTATCTTCCGAGTGAGGCTTTCTCATTCCGGCCGCCAAGCTCTTGGCGAATGCCGGGCGGGGGCTCATCGCCTGGGGGCTGCGGAAGCAAATAGTCTTGTTTCACCGGCTTGAGCACCATGAAGAGCCAGAACGCGACGTAACCTATCGTCCACAGGGCCAGGAGCACGGCAGCAACGCGCCACCCGAACGTTAGCCAGAGGACTAGCAGCAGCAGGAACCAGCTAAGCCTTTTAGCCCACTCGTGTCGTTGCTTCATTCGTGTTACCTACGTCCGCGGCTTCCGGTCGCGCTGATCGCCGAAGTTGAAAGGCCGGAAAGGAAGAACAGTCGTCACTAAGGCTCCAGCGACCGAGACATCCTGCGTCGCTGTGCCAGATAGGGGCAGTTGCCCAATTCCCGACGAAGCTCCTTGTAACCTCGTGCGAGCGAACCATCTCCCGATCATGGGACGGCTTTATCGGCCTCTGTAACCCGCATGAAGGAACCCGAACAGGAAGAGGATTCCGCTGACAACACTGGTCAGAGTGTTATCTGGTTCGAAGTGGAGGATTTTCTCAGATATTTTGATCATTTTCGCAATCCCAGCGGCGTACAGCGGGTTCAATTCGAGATTTATCGTGCAGTCAAGACGCTCGAGGGGATTTCCGACCGCGTGCGGTTTTGTCGGCTCAGTATTTATAGCAAAAGACTCCACATCGTCGACTTCGGAGAAATCCGTTCCGCATACTTGAATCCGCCGGGCCGTATCGCTCCATGGAAGACATTTTGGGACCCGGCGATATTTTGGCAAAAATTCCCCAGGTCTTTCCCGGTCATCATGCGCAACCCGCGCTTTTTCTTTTCCATCTTCAAGGCTGCGGCTCGCGATCTCATCGGCACGTTGCTCCGGACGAACCGGTTTGAGCAAGTCGTGCGCCCTGGCGATGTGATCGTATCGCTGGGGGCCAGCTGGGGAATTCCCAATTACATGAAGTATATTGCTGAAGCGAAGCGGTGTTATGGAATAAAGTTTGCTCCTTTGGTTCACGATCTCATTCCGATCAAGCACGAATCGTTGGTCGAACCACATCACAGTGTTCAATTTCGCGATTGGCTTCGAGCTGCCGTACCGGTTGCGGACATCGTGTTCACCAACTCAAAGCATACACGAACCGCTCTTGTCAGGTTTGTTACGGACTGCGGTTGGCCATTACCTCGCGTCGAGGCGTTGCAGATGGGATCGGGTTTCAGGCACCCGCCCACGGCCGGTGAGCAAGCAGTGGTAAGCCTTCCTCAACGTTATGTCTTATTCGTTTCGACCATTGAACTGAGAAAGAATCATCGGCTGCTCGTGAGAGTATGGCAACGACTGTTGGAGCGACACGGCACCAACCTCGTGCCGAACTTGGTTTTTGCTGGAAAGATCGGCTGGCTGGTCGACGACCTGTTGGATGATCTCGAGGCGAGCGACTATCTAAATGGCAAGATCATCCTGCTGCGAAACTTGTCCGATGCAGAATTGCAGCAAGCTTATCATTCCTGCCTATTCACGGTCTTTCCGAGTCTGTCCGAGGGTTGGGGATTGCCGATTGCGGAAAGCTTGGCGCATGGCAAATTCTGCGTAGCCTCCAACCACACATCCATCCCGGAAGCGGGTGGCAACCTTGTCGATTATTTCGATCCCTTGAACGAAGATGACGCATTGGCAAACGTCGAACGGCCGCTCATCGACCCAAGTTACCTAGCTGCGCGAGAGGCACAACTGCGGGCCGAATACCGTGTTCGAACGTGGGGGGACTGTCTTTATGCGCTGATTGGAGCGCTTGATGAAACGGTAGCGCAGGACGCGCAAGCCGTCTCACAGCTCGCGCGGCGGGCTTCTCGATAATCAGGTTTCCGTCTTGATCCACTGCGCCGACGCAATGGATGTCAGCAACCTTGCCGGCACTTTGTTACTGGGCGGCTGCCACCGCCTGACCGGTGTCGTCCGGATCATCAAGGTCGGCGGTCGCCGGTGACTCGACCACGCTGGGGAGCCCAATGGCTTCGCGCAGCTCCGCCCGGCGCGTCTGATAATAACCCGAGCGGACAAAGCTGTAGAAATCGATGGAAGCATCTTCGGCGGTCTTCAACTGGCCCAGCCGGTCGACCGCATCGACGGTCGTGGTGCTGGCAGTGACCGCTACTTGTGTGGTCGCTAAGGCGATCTGCGTTCCTACCAGCCAGCCTAACGGATTGACGGCCATATCCACGACAGATCCGACGGCATCGCGCGTGGTCGCGGGGCCCATGAAGGGCGACACCACGTAGGGACCCTCGCTTACTCCCCAGACAAACAAAGTCTGACCGAAATCGCCGCTCTGCTGCGTGATGCCATTGCGGCCCGCCAAATCAACCAGCCCGCCGATGCCGAGGGTTGTATTGACCACGAACCGGGTGGTCGTGCGTGCCGCTGCGTCGAGGCGCAATTGCAGCAGATTGTTTACCAAGATGCGCGGCTCCTTCAAATTCGAATTCAGATCATGCAACCTTTCCTGGACGGGGCCCGGTACGGTTGTTCTTACACCTTGCGACAGTGGTCCGAGTATTTGTTGATTTGCCGCCAATACTTGGCGATTTGCGTTCTCGTTGGGATCGCTGACTGGCAGCGAGGCGTCGCGGGGCGCACTCGCGCATGCGCTCACGAGCAGCGCTGCTACCCACGCGATCGCCGATTTGCTACATAGCCGAGCGCGACGCATCTACTTTGTTCCTGGCGCCGATCACTGGTTTGCCACGGCGCAAAAGGCCCGGGTGCATGACCCTGGCGCGCCGCATCAAACCTATCAGAGCCAGGTTACCAGTTGCTCTTCTGGCTGACTGTTGCTTTTTTACCTCAGTTTCGGATTTTGCGGCGATTTTGCTTCATCAAGCGAGCCGCTTCTGCCGTTGCGTCGCCATCAGCGCCGGCTGGAAGATGACTGCGGCAGCCAGGGTCGTCAGGAGCGACAGGCCCATCAGCTTGCCCATGCTGGACGTACCAGGGTGGTGTGAGAAATATAGGCTCCCGAAAGCGATCGCCGTCGTGCAGGCGCTGAAGAGGATGGCGCGCGTCAGGCTCGACTGCAGGAAGTTCGTCTCCCCCGACCGCCAAGCAATGATGTAGTAGATCTTGAAAGCGACTCCGATGCCCAGCAGCAGCGGAAGTGCAATGATATTGGCAAAATTCAACCGTAGCCCGAACAGTACGCAGATCTCGAGCGTGACAACGATAGCAACGAGCAGAGGTACCAGAGTCAGCGCAACGTCGATCCACCGGCGCAGCGCGATAAACAGGATCAGCGCAATCAGCACCAACGACAAGACGCCGGCCTGAAGAAATGCCTTTACCACGGTCGCGGCGGCCTCAATCATGAAAACAGGCGTGCCGGCGGCCTCCGGTGCGACACTGCCAACGGCCGTAACGAAGCGACGCAAGACGGCATTGTCGTTGGCATCGCCTTTCGGCGCGACCTCGACCCGGAACCGGCCGTCAGTGGACATCCAGGTCTTCCTCAGCTCCGATGGCAGCGTTTCGATGCTCACTCGTTCGGCGTCGAGGAGGTGTCGCGCCTGGCGCAACGTAGTCCTTAACGGCGCGATCACAGCATGTTGAGCTTCGTCCAAAACGCCCGGCGACGCGTGCAGCAAAGGCGCCAGCGCGCTTGCCAGTCGGCGCGCCTGCGCTGCCGCAGGGCTATCTATGTCACGAACCACGTCATTGAGCTCAGCGCTTGCCAAGCGGCGCGCTTGCACCGCCGCGGGACCGTCTCGGTCACGGACCACATCATTCAGCTCGAGGACGAGCTTGGCGATCTCTGCCCGGGTATCTGCCGGCGTTGGCTCGGCGTCGACTTGGTCGGGTCTGAGGGTATTTTGCAGAAAAAAGCTCGCGTCCTCGATCAGAGCGAGCTTGGCGTCTTGATCGTCTGGAACGAAGCTTTGCAGGGTCAACACCCGGTCGACCTCCGGCAAGTGGCGCAGCTTCTCGGCAGTGGCCGAAGCCTCGGCGAGATCGCTTTTGAGTACATCGATCGTGCTCGGACTCGTGTCGGGAACTTTCATCAAGTCGAGCAACGTCACGACCGATTCAGCATCCTGTGCCCGCAGGTTGAGCGGATTGAAGTCGAAGCGCAAACCTGCGAGCAGCGGCAAACCAAGAATAGTGGCGGCCAGCGTCGTTCCGACGATCCAGTTGCTCCGCCTCTCCAGAAAGCGATCCACAGACGCCAGCGCGGCAAAGCCGATCGGTTTCTGCTCAGGGGGTGGTTTCAACACCGTGAGCAACGCCGGAAGCAGAGTTAAGGTGGTTGCGAGCGCGATGATCATGCCGATTCCGGCGATCAGGCCAAGCTCGGAAAGACCGCGATAAGCGGTCGGCAGGAACGCGAAGAACGCGGTCGCGATCGAAGCGGCTGCAAGCAGGAGCGGCACCGCCATGCCGCGTGCCGTGCCCAGAAGTGCCGGCTCAAGATCACGGGAGGCATGCCGCTCGGATCGGTATCGGACGCAGAACTGGATACCGAAATCAACGCCCAGGCCAACGAAGAGAACAGCGAATGCGACCGAGATAAGGTTTAGCGCTCCCACCATCCAGAGCCCGATCGCGGCTGTGTAGAGCAGTCCGAAGACGAGATTCACGAGGACAGCGAAGATGATGCGTGCCCTCCTCAACGCCAGCCACAACACCAGGCCGACAAGAAGCAACGTAATGAGGCCGTTGAGGACGGCGCCATCGCTGACCGTGGCGAACTCCTCGTCGGAAAGGACGACCGGTCCGGTGAGCCGCACCTTGACCCCGCGCTCGGCCGTGAGCCCGAGCGTGGACGCCACTTCGCGTATCACCGACGTTGCTTTGGCTCCGGGCTGCAGATCAGCAAAATTGAGGACCGGCTCTATGTTCACGAAGCGCCGAAGTTCCGAGACCTTGGGTGGTCTGCGGGCGATGAGTTCACGCCACGAGAAAGCAGGAGTCTTGCCTTGCGCCAGGACTTCGAATGCATCCGCGAGCGCAGCGAGAGCCGGTTCGAGATCGTCCAGCTTTGCTTTGCCCAAGCGCACGCCCTCGAGCGACTGAGACAACGTACGAAAGACGCCGCGCAGCGTCGGATCGGCGGCCAGCGTTCCGAGGAAGGGTTGGGCAGCGATCAGGTCTGCGGTGCTGTGCTGCACCTCGTCCAGACCAAGCAAGAGGATGCCATCACGTTCGAAGAACTCGCCGCCATCGGGACGACTGACGCTGCGGATCACGTCCGGGCGCGACGCAAGCCCATTGACCAGAGCCGCGGCGGCATCATCGGCGCTTTCCGGTGTGTTCGCATCGATGACCGCGATGATCTGGTCAATCCGTTGCGGAAAGGCGTCATGCAGCATCTTCTCCTGTTGGCGCCATGCTAGCGAGCTGGACAGGAGCTCTTTGCTGTCGGTGATGATGGCGAAATGCCGCGTGAAATAGGTCGCCGAGACGATTGCCAGGAGCAGACAGCCCAGGATGGTCGGCCACGCGTAGCGACTCGACAGCTGCACGAGGCGTGTGATCGCGGCTGCGGTGACGTTGCCTGCTCGAATCGGAATTGTGTCAGCGCCATCCGCTGGCGCGGGCAAGCTGCCGGCCGATAGGCCGCTCACGACACGATTTGAAACTCCCCGCAAACGTCCCCCCGGCTCCCCGCTTGCACCATGAACCGCAAGATGAAGGCCAACTTTTGTCCCCGCGCGCCATTACGCTGCCCTAATCCCGCCCAATATCCAAACTCGCTTTTGCAAAAGGATCTGCGGCCGATTGCGG
>Ga0306924_10005490_pt1 | contig 12499 bp, 12 predicted proteins | sample sta12Can44000111_FD_203756 | JGI IMG/M metagenome (GOLD analysis project Ga0306924, IMG submission 203756) | Lab enrichment of tropical soil microbial communities from Luquillo Experimental Forest, Puerto Rico - statanox.12C.anox.44.000.111 (v2)... | ecosystem: Environmental > Terrestrial >... | reverse complement strand
TCAGGGATGTCGGTCAGGCCTCGTATTTGAACGACAGCGAAACCTTCGCCCTGAAGGCGACGACCTTTCCGCCTTCGATCTTCACATCGAGTTTGTTGACTTCCGCGATGCGCAAGTCGCGCAGCGACGCAGCGGCGGTCTCGACGGCCGTTCTTGCCGCTTCTTCCCACGATGTCGGGCTGGTGCCGATGATCTCCGTGACGCGATAAACGCCGGATTCAGCTCCCTTCTTGGCCATGTCTGCACTCCTGGTTGACGTTCGCAAGAACCTTCGGGCCTCGCCGAAACATCATAGGCCGCGGCTCACGGCGAAGGGCGGAAAGTCTCGGCCTCAGAACGCCACCCGACCCCTCCCCTTCAACACCAAGATCTCCCTCGCCTCGTCGGCGGACGCGACGTCAAGGCCGAGGCCTTCGATGATCTCGCGCGCCTTGCGCACCTGCTGGGCGTTCGACTCGGCAAGCCTGCCTGCACCGATCCACAGGCTGTCCTCCAGCCCGACGCGCACATTGCCACCCATCGCGGCCGACATCGCGGCGATCGCCATCTGGCTGCGCCCCGCACCGAGCACCGACCAACGATAGTCGCGGCCGAACAGCCGATCGGCGGTGCGCTTCATGTGCAGCACGTCCTCGGGATGCGCGCCGATGCCGCCGAGGATGCCGAACACCGTCTGCACGAAGAACGGTGGCTTGACGAGGCCGCGGTCGACGAAGTGCGCCAGGTTGTAGAGATGCGCGGTGTCGTAGCACTCGAACTCGTAACGCGTGTCGTTGGCCGAGAGCTCGGTGAGCACCGCCTCGATGTCGGCGTACGTGTTGCGGAAGATCAGGTCCTTGCTGCCCTCGAGATACGGCCGCTCCCAGTCGTGCTTGAACTCCTTGAAGCGGTTGAGCATCGGAAAGAGGCCGAAATTCATCGTCCCCATGTTCAGCGAAGCGACCTCGGGCTTGAGCTCCTTGGCGGGCCGCATCCGCTCCTGCACCGTCATGTAGGGCGAGCCGCCGGTCGTCAGGTTGACGACCGCGTTGCAGCGCGCCTTGATCTCCTTCAGGAACGGAACGAAGGCCTCGGGACGCTGGTCGGGCTTGCCGGTGACGGGATCGCGCGCGTGGAGATGGATGATCGCGGCGCCGGCCTCGGCCGCGCCGACCGACGCGTCGGCGATCTCCTTCGCGGTGACCGGCAGGTACGGCGACATCGACGGGGTGTGGATCGAGCCGGTGACGGCGCACGTGATGATGACCTTGCGCTGGCTGGTAGTCATGGTTGCTCCATGGTGATGGCGATCGGTCGCGTCGCGCGACTAGAAGGTGCCGGGGTACAGGCCGCCGTCGAGCACGACGTTCTGGCCGGTCAGGTACCCCGCGTGGACGCTGCAGTAGAACGCGCATACCGCGCCGAATTCCTCGGGCCGGCCGAAGCGCCGGGCCGGAATGCCGTTGCGTCGGCTTTCGCGCTCTTCCTCGAGCGATCGCCCGGCCGTGCTCGCGATCTTGGTCAGGTTGCCGGTGAGGCGATCGGTCTCGAACATCTCCGGCAGGAGGTTGTTCACCGTGACGTTCGCACGCGCGTACCCGCCGGCGATCGCCTTCACGAATCCGGTGAGGCCGAGGCGCGCCGCGACCGACAGGGCGAGCGGCGCGATAGGCGCCTTCACCATCGCCGACGTGATGTTGACGATGCGTCCGAAGCCGCGCTCCGCCATGCCGTCGATCACGGCGCGTGTCATGAGGATCGCCGACACCATGTTGGCATCGGCGGCCGCGAGCCACTGCTCCTGCGTGAAGGTCCGCCAATCGCCGAGCGGCGGCCCGCCAGCGTTGTTGACGAGGATGTCGGGTGCGGCACAGGCGTCGAGCGCGGCCGCTCGCCCGACCTCGGTGGTGATGTCGCCAGCGGCGCTTTTCACCTTCACGCCGTGGCGCGCGGCGATCGCGGCGGCAGCCTGCGCGAGCGCCGCCGCGTCGCGGCCCGTGATCGTCACGTCCACGCCCTCGGCCGCGAGCGCTTCGGCGCACGCGCGTCCGAGCCCCTTGCTTGCGCCGCACACGAGCGCCGTCCTTCCGCGGATTCCGAGGTCCATCGTCTGCTTCCTTCCCGTCAGGCGGCGCGCGCTGCCGGAGGCGTCGCGGCCGCACCCCACTCGTGTTCCAAGCCGGCCCACGCCGCGCGGGCCTCGGCGAGGCGGACCGCCTTGACAGGACCGAATCCGCGCACCTGCTCCGCGACTTCGGCGATGCGCAGCGCGATCGGCAGGCGCGCGCCGTCGAGGTCCTGAAGCAGCGCGTCGATGCGCCGCTCGTAGTCGGCGACGAGCGCGCGCTCGGCGCGCCGCTCGGCAGTGGCGCCGAACGGGTCGAAGCGCGTGCCGCGGAGCCGCTTGAACCGCGCGAGCAAGCGCAGGAGCACAAAGACCCACGGGCCGAACTCGATCTTGCGTGGGCGACCGGTCGCATCGTCCCGGCGCGTGAGGAGCGGCGGCGCGAAGTGAAGACGAAGCTCGCGAACGCCCTCGAACTCGGCGTCGATCCGGGCGCGGAACGACGACTCGCCGTACAGACGCGCCACCTCGTATTCATCCTTGTACGCCATCAGCTTCGCGAAGCCCTTCGCCACCGCGACCGCGAACGCACCGTCGCCAGCGGCGCGGCGCTCGGCCGCCGCGGCGCGCTCGACGAGCCGGCGGTAGCGGTCCGCATAGGCTCGGTCCTGGTACGCGGTCAGCAACTCAGCGCGGTGGCGGACGACCGCGTCGAGCGTGTCGCCGAGCGCCTGCCCGGCGGGCCGCACCGAGCGCTCGATCGCGCCGCGGTCGTGCACCCACAGCCGGCCCAATGCGACGGCGAGTCGGTTGCGCTCGACCTGCACGCCGTTGAGCGCGATCGCCGCGTCGAGCGCATCGGCGCCGATCGGCAGCCAGCCGAGCTGGAGCGCGGCGCCGACGACGACGAAGTTCGCGAACACGGCGTCGCCGACGAGCGCCGTTGCGAGCCCAGTCGCGTCGATGTTCTGCACGCGATCGGATCCGAGCCTGTCGACGATCCGGCGTGCGAGCAGCCCGTGGTCGACCTTCGCGTCGGGCGCCAACGCCTGCCCGGCGGTCGGCGCCACGCGGGCGTTGCCGACGAAGCGCGTGCGGCCCGGGTCGAGCGTGCGAAATGCCTCGTCGCCGAGCGCGGCGACGAGGTCCATGCCGAGCACGAGGTCGGCGTCGCCGAGCCCGAGCCGATTCGCCCCGAGCCGGGACACGTCCGCCGCAACCTGCACGTGGCTGTAGACGGCGCCGTTCTTCTGGCTGAGGCCGGTCATGTCGTACGTGCACGCGGCCTTGCCTTCGAGATGCGCCGCCATCGCGAGCACCGCGCCGACCGTGATGACGCCGGTGCCGCCGATGCCAGGGATCATCACGCCGACCGCGCGGTCGCCGAGTGGCGCGACCGCCGGCTCTGGCAGCGGCGGGATCGCCACCGTCGCCTGCTGCCGGCGTGGCCGGCCGCCGATAACACCGACGAACGACGGGCAGAACCCCTTCCGGCACGACCAGTCCTTGTTGCACGACGACTGATCGATGCGGCGCTTGGTGCCGAGCGGCGTCTCGAACGGCTCGACGCTGACGCACGTCGACTGCACCGAGCAGTCGCCGCAGCCCTCGCAGACCGCGTCGTGGATGAAGAGGCGCTGCTCGGGATCCGGCAGCTCGCCGCGCTTGCGGCGCCGGCGCTTCTCGGCGGCGCACGTCTGCTCGTAGAGCAGCACGGTGCAGCCGGCGACTTCGCGCAGCTCGCGCTGCACGGCATCGAGCCGGTCGCGGTGCTCGATCCGCGTTCCGGGCGGCAGGTCCCCGGCGCGGTGTCGCGACGGGTCGTCGCTCACCAGCACGATCGTCTGCACGCCCTCGTGGCGCACCTGGTGCGCGATCGCGGCCGCCGAGATGGGCCCGTCGACCGGCTGGCCGCCGGTCATCGCGACGGCGTCGTTGTAGAGGATCTTGTAGGTGATGTTGGCGCCGCTCGCCACCGCCGCGCGGATCGCGAGCAGCCCCGAGTGGTAGTAGGTGCCGTCGCCGAGGTTCTGGAAGACGTGGCGGCGCTTCGTGTAGCGGCGCATGCCGACCCACTGCACGCCCTCGCCGCCCATCTGCGTCGGCACGAGCGTGTTCGGCCGCGCGTAGAGCGCCATGCCGTGGCAGCCGATGCCGGCGAGCGCCTTGCTGCCGTCGGGAATCTTCGTCGACGTGTTGTGCGGGCAGCCGGAGCAGAAGTACGGCACGCGGCGGACGTCCGCGGGCGCGAGCACCGCGAGCAGCGACCGGCGCGCGGCCGCAAGGGACTGCGCGCGCGCGCGCAGCGCCGCGTCGCCCAGGCCCGAGGCGTCGAGCCGCGCTGCGATCACGAGGGCGAGGTCGAGCGGCTCGATGCCGATGTCGCTGTTCAGCAGCGCGCCGCCGGCGCCGTCGGTTTTGCCGGTGAGGCGCGGTCGCTCGACCAGCGGATAGAGGACGGCAGCGGCCTGCGTCTCGATGAAGGCCGCCTTGTCCTCGACGACGAAGAGCTCGCGCTTGCCGGCGGCGAAGCTCGTCAGCCCTTGCGGCTCGAGCGGCCAGACGATGCCGACCTTCCACACGGCGACACGCGGGTCGTGCTCGAGCCCGAGCGAGCGCAGTGCCAAGCGCACGTCGTGCCAGCACTTGCCGGCGGTGACGATGCCGAACGGTGCGCCGTCCTTACCGAGCGCGCGGCGGTCGAGCGTGTTGGCGCGCGCGAAGTCGAGCACGCGCGGCAGCCGATGCCGGCGCAGCAGCAGCTCGTCCTGGGCCGGCGCGTAGGCGCCCCGGTAGTGGATTCCTTCAGGCGGCAGCGGCGCGCCCTCGGGGCGCTCGATGCGGAACGCGTCGAGATCGAACGCGCACGTCATCGCCTGCTCGGCCGTCTCGTTCACCACCTTGAAGCCGACCCAGCAGCCGCTGTGGCGCGACAGCGCCCAGCCGAGCAGCGAATAGCGAACGAACTCGCCGACGTCGGCCGGGTACAGCACCGGGATCGAGTGCGCCGCCAGCGCCTGCTGGCTGTGGTGTGCGACGGTCGAGCTCTTGCCTGGATGATCGTCGCCGGCGACGACCAGCACACCGCCGTTCGGATGCGTGCCCGCGTAGTTGCCGTGCTTGAGCGCGTCGGCGGCGCGGTCGACGCCGGGACCCTTACCGTACCAGAGCGCGTACACGCCGTCGACGGTCGCGTCTCCCATGGTGGCGAGCTGCTGGGTGCCCCACGCGGCCGTCGCTGCGAGCTCCTCGTTCACTGCGGGTTCGAAGGCGACGCTCGCGGCCTCGAGCGCGGCGCGCGCGGACCACAGGACCTGGTCGAGCCCGCCGAGCGGCGAGCCGCGGTACCCGGTCACGTAGCCTGCGGTGGCGAGGCCGGCGCGGCGATCGAGCGCGTGTTGCAGGATCAGCGCGCGCGCGAGCGCCTGGTTGCCGTTGAGCAGCACGGGCGCCGTTTGCGTTCCGAAGCGCTCCTCGAGCGTGACAGTGCGCAGCGTCATCGTGTCTCCTCGCCGAGCCAGCGGCGCGCGTTGCCGCTGCGCAGCGCTGCGCGCGTCGGCGCATCGAACGCCGCGGCGTCGATGCTCGCGACCGGGTCGGTGTCCATGATCGCGAACGGATAGTCGCTGCCCGCCAGCACGCGATCGGCGCCGAAGACGGCGACGAGGTGGCGCAACGTCGGCGCGTCGTAGACGAGGTCGTCGATCCACAGCCGCCGCGCATCGACGAGCGGATCGCCCGGCAACGCGTCGCGCACCGGCGGCAGGCAGGCGTGCCCCTGGCGCAGACGCGGCAGCAGCATCGCGAGCGACCCGCCGCCGTGGCTCAGCGCGACCCGCAGCGCAGGCAATTCGGCGAGGCGCCCGCTCGTGAGCAGCGATGCGCCTGCGAGCCCGATCTCGCCCGGAAATGCGAGCACCTGCTCGAGCGCCGGCGGGCCGACGAGCCGCTCCATGCCGCACGGCCGCAGCGGGTGCACGAAGATCGCCGCGCCCCATTCCGCCGCCGCCTCGAAGAACGGCCGCAGGTGCATGTCGCCGAGCGCGATGCCGTTGACGTGGCTCGGCAGCTCGACGCCTGCGAGCCGGGTCCGGTGCAGCAGCCGGTCGAGCTCTTCGATGGCGACGCTGACGTCCTGCAGCGGGACGGCGCCGAGGCCGGTGAAGCGCTCGGGTGCCTCCGCGACCATCGCCGCGATCGTGTCGTTGAGGTGCCGACAAAGCAGGCGGCCGTCGGCAGCGTCGAGCCAGGGCGCCAGCAGCTCGGGCATCGGCGAGAGCACCTGGCGCTCGACGCCGCGCTCATCCATGTCGGCGAGCCGCACCGAGCACGACCAGCACTGGTGCGACACGGTGCGATACACCTTTCCCGACACCATCACGTGGCGGTGGCAGGCGTGGGCCGGCACCGCGGACGGCCAGGGCACGTCGGTGCCGCGCCCGAGATAACCCGGGAAGTGCTCGGGAACGACGTGCGTGTGCACGTCGATCACGCCGTCGTCAGCAGGTCCCGGCACGGTGCGGTCGGGGGCGGCGCCGGCAGTGACGCGAGGTAGCCCGACACCATCGTCCGCCAGAGGCGGAACAGGCGGTTGAAGCGCGGCGGGTCGTGCTGCCACAGACGCCGAATCGCGAGCCCGCGCACGATCGAGAGCGTGAGCCACAGCAGGTCGTCGGCCACCGCGTCCGGCACGCCCGAGTGCACGAGCGCGGCGCGCCAGTGCGCCTCGACCGGCAGCCGCGTTGCGCTCGAGACCTGCTTGACGCCGCGATCGCCCTCCTCACGGAAGCGTCCCTGGATCGCGAGGTCGAGCGCGATCAGGAAGAGCTCGCTGAAGAAGAACTCCTGCGCGTCGGCAAGCAGCGCGCGCAGCGCCTCGTCGGCGCTCGGCGGAGCTCGGCGCGCACGCTGGCGCGCCTGCTCCGAGGCGCGCCGGAACACGTGCTCGACGACGGCAACGACGAGCGCCTCCTTCGACGGGAAGTGGTGCGTCTGCGCGCCCTTGCTCACGCCCGCCGCGGCGGCGACGTCGCCGGTGCGCAGCCCCGCGTAGCCGCGCTCGCCGAGCAAGGCAACCGCGGCGTCGAGGATGCGACGGCGAGTCTCGCCGCTGCGCTCGGCCTGCGTGCGACGCAGCGGACGCGCGGCGCTCACAGCATCGCGCTCCCGCCGTTGACGCTCAGCACCTGGCCGGTGACGAACGACGCTTCCCTCGACGCGATGTAGAGCACCATCGACGTCACCTCGTCGAGCTCGGCCGCGCGCCCCATCGGGATGACGCCGATGAACTTCTGCGCGACGTCGGGCCGGTCGCGAACGATCGCGGCGAGCTGCTCCGAGTTCACCGCGCACGGCGCGACGGTGTTGACGGTGATCCCCGAGCGCGCGAATTCGCGCGCCAGCCCGGTCGTGAGGCCGTGCACGCCGCCCTTGGCCGCGTTGTACGCCGCGTGGTCGGGGAGGCCGTTGCGCACTGAGTCGGCGCCGATGTGGACGATGCGGCCGTAGCCGCGCTCGACCATTCCCGGCAGGAACGCGCGCGTGCACCAGAGCACCGTCCACAGGTTGCGATCGACCGTCGCCTTCAGCGTCTCGGGTGTGTGCTCGAGGAACGGCCGGATGACGCCGCCGCCGGCGTTGTTGACGAGCACGTGCGCCGGTCCGAGCGCCTCGCTGCAGCGCTCGAGCAGCCGGCGCGCCGCCGCCTCGTCCGACAGGTCGCCGGCCGACGTGCACGTGCGAACGCCGTGCTGCTCGACGAGGCGGCGCGCTTCAGCGCCGAGCGACTCGTCGTCGAGGTCGGACAGCGCGAGCGCGGCGCCCTCGCGGGCGAACGCCTCGGCGATGGCGAGGCCGATCCCGCGCGCGGCCCCGGTGACGACGACGACCTGGCCGTCGAACCGACGGGACGCGGCGACCGGCAGCGCGGTGGACATTGCGGACGATCTTAGGAACCGCGACGCCGCCGGGACCGCTCGTTTACCCTGAGTTCGTACGCATGCATACCATCACACAATGAACCGTTTCCAGACCGGCTGGTCGGTTTCTACCACAGCCGGCGGAGCCGACGCCAGCCCGAGGAGATGCCCATGACCGCTGCCGCCACGGTGATCCGACCGCCCCGCCAAGAGATGGTGCGGTCTCGCGCCGGGCGTTCGTCGACGGCGGCGTGATGGAGCGCGAATACGACGCGCTGTTCGACCGCTGCTGGCTCTACCTCGGCCACGAGTCGGAGCTCGCGAAGCCCGGCGACTTCGTCACCCGCACGGTCGCGCGGCGCAACATCCTGTTCACGCGCGACGGCAAGGGGCAGCTGCACGCGCTCTTCAACACCTGCCCGCACCGCGGCTCGACGGTGTGCCGCGAGGAGCGCGGCAACGCCAAGGTGTTCCAGTGCTTCTACCACGGCTGGGTGTTCGGCTGCGACGGCAAGCTGAAGAGCCAGCCGGGCGAGGAGCGCTACACGCAGGGGCACAAGGAGAGCGGCGTCGGCAACCTCACGCCGGTGCCGCACTTCGACACGCACGCCGGCTTCTGCTTCGTCTGCTTCGACGCCGACGCCCCGTCGCTCTTCGACTACCTCGCCGGCGCCAAGGAGATCCTCGAGCTCATCGCGAGCCACAGCGACTCCGGCATGACGATCGTGCCAGGCGCGCAGCAGTACGCGATCCGCGCCAACTGGAAGCTGCTCGCCGAAAACAGCGTCGACGGCTACCACGCGGTGACGACGCACGCGACCTACCTCGACTACCTGAAGAACATGGCCGGCGGGCTGGTGCCGGTGCCGCTCTCGGGCCGCAGCTTCGACCTCGGCAACGGCCACGCTGTGCTCGAGTACAAGGCGCCGTGGGGGCGGCCGATCGCGCAGTGGGTGCCGATGTTCGGCGAGCACGGCAAGCACGAGATGGAGGCGATCTACGCCAGGCTCGCCGCCCGCGTCGGCGAAGAGAAGGCGAAGCGGATCGCCACTCACAACCGCAACATGATCGTGTTCCCGAACCTGGTGATCAACGACATCATGGCGATCACCATCCGTACCTTCTACCCGGTCGCGCCCGGCCAGATGATGGTCAACGGCTGGGCGCTCGCGCCGAACGAGGAGTCGGAGTGGGCGCGCAAGTACCGGCTGTTCAACTTCCTCGAGTTCCTCGGCCCGGGCGGCTTTGCGACGCCCGACGACGTCGAGGCGCTTGAGTCGTGCCAGCGCGGCTTCGCGAACGCCGGCTCGGCGAGCTGGAGCGACATCTCGAAGGGTATGGGCTCGGCCGAGCCGAGCTACGACGACGAGCTGCAGATGCGCGTCTTCTGGACACGCTGGAACCAGCTCGTCAATGGCGAGGAGCGCGCACGATGAGCACAACGATCTCCCGCAGCGAAGCCGAGGACCTCCTGTACGAGGAGGCCGACCTCCTCGACCGCTGGCAGCTCGAGCAATGGCTGGCGCTCTTCACCGACGACGCCGCCTACCTGGTGCCGAGCACCGACCTCGCGCCCGGCACGACGCCCGACAATGCGCTCTTCTACATCGCCGACGACCACACCCGCCTCAAGGAGCGGGTGATCCGGCTGACGAAGAAGACCGCGCACTCCGAGTGGCCGCGCTCGCGCACACGCCACCTCGTCTCGAACGTGCGCGTCGGCGCCGCCGACGGCGACGAGACGCCGGTGACGGCCTCGTTCGTCACCTTCCGCACCAAGAACGGTGTGACCGACACCTACATGGGCCGGTTCCTGTATCGCATCAGGCGCACCGACGCCGGACTTCGCATCCGCGAGAAACGCTGCGAGCTCGACCTCGACGGCCTGCGCCCGCACGGCCGCGTGAGCATCCTGCTATGAGCGTGCCGTTCCGCTACCGTAAGCTCGGCTACGCCGCGCTCACCGTCACCGACTTCGCCCGGTCGGTGCCGTTCTATCGCGACCTGCTCGGCCTCGAGCTCGTTGAGCAGACCGCCGACGCGGCGTTCCTGCGCTGCAGCCGCGACCACCACAACCTCGTCCTGCACCGGGGCGCCGAGCCCGGGCTGAAGCGCGTCGGCTGGGAGCTCGAGACGCAGGCCGACGTCGACAAGGCATTCGAGCACTTCCAGGCGAGCGGGCTCGAGCCTCACCGCGTCGCGAAGGACGAAGCGCGCGCGCTGCGCCAGGGTCCAGGCTTTCGCGTCCGCGTCCCCGGCTGCGGGCTCGAGTTCGAGTACTACGGCTCGACCACGGTGATGGCACGGCCGTGGACGCCGACGGTCGCCAGGATCGCGCGCCTCGGCCACGTCGTCATCGGCACGAGCGACTTCACGGGCACCCGGCAACCGCTGCTGCGCAGCTTCGGCTTCGTCGAAAGCGACTTCGTCGAGGACCGCTTCTCGTTCCTGCGCTGCTTTCCGAACCCGTTCCACCATGCGTTCGCCGTCGGCACGAGCAACGCCAACCATCTGCACCACGTGAACTTCATGGTCTCGGACATCGACGACGTCGGCCGCGCCTGGCACCGCATGACCAAGGCCGGCGTGAAGATCGCATTCGGCATCGGTCGCCATCCGCCGTCGGGCAGCGTCTTCCTGTACTTCTTCGACCCCGACGGGCTCACCGTCGAGTACAGCTACGGCATGGAGGAGTTCCCCGAGGTCGGCGCGCGCGAGCCGCGCATGCTCGAGCCGGTGCCGGAGAGCCTCGACACCTGGGGCGCGGTGCCCGACCCCGAGTTCGGCAAGCGCGGAGTGATCGAGGCCACGTGAGCAAGGTCGTGACGCTCTGCCCCGCCGACGACGTGTGGGAGGGCGCGATCCACGGTGCCGCGCTACCCGGCGGCCACAAGGTCGCGCTCTTTCGCCTCGGCGACGAGGTGTTCGCGCTCGACGACACCTGCACGCACGAGGACGCGTCGCTGTCCGAGGACGGCTGCGTCGTCGGCGACCGCGTCGAGTGCGGCTGGCACAACGGTATGTTCGACATCCGCACCGGCGCCGTGTGCGCGTCGCCGTGCACCGAGCCTCTGAAGATGTGGCCGGTGCGGATCGTCGAAGGCCAGGTCTGCCTCGAAATCCCGGACGACTGAGCCGCTCGCGGCGGCCGCGAGCCGGCGCCGGTCAGGCCTTGCGGCCCTTGAGCTGCGCGAGGCGCGCGTCGATGCGCTCGCGTGGCACCGGCTCGTTGTTCGCGCGCGAGGCGGCGCGCTCGAGCGCCAGCGCCTCGCCGAGCGGCACCTCCGACTCGGCGTCGAGGATCCGCTTGTATTCGACGAGCGTCTCGGGAACGCAAGCGAGCATCTGGCGCGCCAGCGCCTCGGCCTCCGGCCGCAGGCGGTCGGCGTCGACGACGCGGTTGACGAGCCCCCAGGCGAGCGCCTCGTCGGCGCCGAGGAAGCGCCCGGTGAAGGCGAGCTCCTTCGCGCGGTGCAGGCCGACGCGACGGACCATGCGCGCCGAGCCGCCCCATCCTGGCAACAGGCCGACCTGGGCATGGCTGTCGGCGAAGCGCGCCGCGCGCGACGCGATCAGCACGTCGCACGCCAGCGCGATCTCAAGGCCGCCGGTGATGCACAGGCCGTTGATCGCGCCGATCAGCGGCCCGGAGAAACGGCGCAGCGCCTCGACGACGTCGAGCGTGTAGGCGGCCGCGGCGGTCACGCCGGGCGCCGCCCACTCGTCGAGGTCGAGCCCGGCGGTGAATGCGCGGCCCGCGCCAGTGAGGATCAGGACGCGGATCGCTGGATCGGCCTCGAGCGCGTCGACAGCCGCCGCGACCTCGCGCCGCGTCGCCATCGACAACGTGTTGAGCTTGTCGGGACGGTTGAGGACGAGCGTGGCGAAGCCCGAGTCGTCGATCTCGACGACGATCGCTCCGTGCGACAAGGTCACGGCGCGAGGCTCCCGGCTGCTCACGCGCCGCGGAACACCGGCTTGCGGCGCTCGACCATCGCCGCGATCCCCTCCTGCGCGTCGGCCGTGCCGGAGATCGCGGCGAGCGTGTGCGCCTCGTCCTCGAGCTGTGCCTCGAGCTGGGCGCTACCCGCCTTCAGGAAGAGCCTCTTGATCTCGCCGTACGCGCGCGTCGGCCCGTCGGCGAGCTTCTGGGCGAGCGCCATCGCCTCGGCCTCAAGCTTGTCGTCGGGGACGACCTGGTCGACGAGGTTGGCGGCCACCGCCTGGTCGGCACTCAGCACCTCGCCGAGCAGCACGAAGCGCTTCGCGCGCACCGGCCCCATCCGCGCGGTCAGCGTCGCGCTCGATCCCGAATCGCACGAGAACCCGATCTGCGCGAACGCCGCGCCGAACTTGGCCGAGGCACCGGCGACCACGACGTCGCAACCGGCGAGCAGCGCGACGCCGCCGCCCATCGCGTAGCCCTGCACCGCGCAGACGATCGGCACCGGCAGGTGCCAGGCGCGCTGCAGCCCCATGTGCAGGTCGGCGGTCATCGCGCGCACCATCGGGGCGAGATTCGCGCGGTCAGGATGGA
>Ga0306924_10005487_pt1 | contig 12500 bp, 12 predicted proteins | sample sta12Can44000111_FD_203756 | JGI IMG/M metagenome (GOLD analysis project Ga0306924, IMG submission 203756) | Lab enrichment of tropical soil microbial communities from Luquillo Experimental Forest, Puerto Rico - statanox.12C.anox.44.000.111 (v2)... | ecosystem: Environmental > Terrestrial >... | reverse complement strand
CGCGGTCGCGAGGGAGGCGGGGCTCGCCGCGAGCGCCGTCGAGGCGATCGCCACCGCGGTGTCCGAGATCGCGCGGAACATCGTGGTGCACTCGCGCGGAGGGGAGATCGCGGTCCGGCGCGTGGAGGAGCGTGGCCGGCACGGCGTCGAGGTCGTCGCGCGGGACGAGGCCCCCGGGATCGCGGATCCCGAGCGTGCGATGCAGGACGGCTACTCGACCTCGAACGGCCTCGGGCTCGGCCTCCCCGGCGCGAGGCGCCTCGTCGACGAGTTCACGCTCGAGTCGGCGCCGGGCAAGGGGACCACCGTGACTCTGAAGAAGTGGGTGCATGGAAGTGGTGACTGACCCGACGAGCCAGACGAGCCTGGGGCGCGAGTACGCCGAGGCGCTGCGGGAGTATGCGTCGGGCGCGGGCGAGGCGGCGCTCATGCGCGCGTACGAGCTGGGGCGGAGGGCCGCCGCCGCCGGCGTGGGGATCCTCGAGCTCGCGCTCGTGCACCACGAGGCGCTGCTCCGGCTCTCCAATGGCGCGGGCAGGGCCTCCTCCCACCAGCCGCCCGTCGCGATGGCGGCGCAGTTCTTCGCCGAGAGCCTCTCGCCGTTCGAGATGACGCTGCGATCGTACCAGGCGAACGCGCGGCTCCTCGGGCTGGGCGAGCCGGTGGAGCAGAACGCGGAGATCGAGCGCGCCCGCGAGCAGCTCCGGACGATCCTCGACGCGACCACCGCGCTCATCTACCTGAAGGACGGCGACGGCCGGTACCAGTTCGTGAACCGGCAGTTCCAGGAGCTGTTCGCGGTTCCGCGCGAGCAGGTGGTGGGCAAGCTCGACGGCGAGGTGCTGCCGCCCGCCGTCGCCGAGATGCTCCGCAGCGACGACCGCGCGGTCCTCGAGGGGCGCGCGCCGCGGCAGATGGAGGAGATCCTCCCGAGCGACGACGGGGCGCACACCTGGCTCTCGCTGAAGTTCCCGCTCCTCGACGCGGCCGGGGTGCCCTACGGCATCTCGTGCGTCGCCACGGACATCACCGAGCGCAAGCGCGCCGACGAGGCGCTCCAGCGGGCGAAGGAGGCGGCGGAGCGCGAGCGGCAGCTCAAGCACGCGGTCGAGGTGCGCGATCGATTCCTCGGCATCGCCTCGCACGAGCTGAAGACGCCGCTCACGTCGCTCGAGCTGCAGGTCCAGAGCCTACGCCGGCTCGCCCGATCCCACCCCGACGTCGCGGTCGGCGACGAGCGGGTCCGCGAGAAGTGCGAGGGCATCGTCCGCCAGGCCGAGCGCCTCACGATCCTCATCAACGACCTCCTCGACGTCGGCCGGATCGCGTCCGGCCAGATCGGGCTCGCGCCGGAGCCGCTCGACCTCGGGGAGCTCGTGCACCAGGTCCTCGCCGCGGCCGAGGAGACGATCCGGCGCTCGCGCGCGCAGGTCTCGCTGAGGGTCGTCGCCCCCGTGGTCGGCAGCTGGGATCGCAGCCGGATCGAGACGGTGGTCGGGAACCTGCTCTCGAACGCGCTCAAGTTCGGCGGCCGCGAGCCGATCGAGCTCGTGGTGGACCGGCTCGAAGATCGCGCGCTGCTGACGATCCGCGACCGGGGGCTCGGCATCGCCGCCCAGGATCTGCCGCGGATCTTCGACCGGTTCGAGCGCGCCGTCTCGGAGCAGAACTTCGGCGGGTTCGGGGTGGGGCTGTGGGTCGCGCGCCAGATCGTCGAGGCGCACGGCGGCGCGATCGCCGTGGAGAGCGCGCCCGGTGCCGGCTCGACCTTCCGGGTCGAGCTGCCACTCGGCGGCGCCCGCCACGGCGAGCACTGACCCTGTGGCGCGAGCTAGCGCCTCACGCCGTGGAAGCCGCCCGAAACGCCGCGACCGCCGCCGCCCCAGGCGTGCGTGGCCCCGAAACCCCGGGGCACCCCGCCGACGACGCCGCGAGGCGGCGCCACATAGGTGCGGGGTACGCCACCGACGAAGCCGCGGGGGGCTCCGACGAACCCCCTGGGCGCCGCGGGCAGCGTCCCGTTCCAGACCCGCGGCGCGACCCCGCGGTAGCCGCCGTAGAAGCGCGGGCCGTAGAAGCCGTAGTGGTAGCCATAGAAGTAGTGGCCGTACCACGGGTAGTAGAACGCCGCGGACACGCCCACGCCGAAGTACAGGCCAGGGCCGTAGCCCCACACCCAGGGTGCGCCTACCCAGGCCCAGCCGAACGCGGGCCCGTAGACGTACATGAACGGCTGGGCGACCCCGGCCGGCGCGTAGACGTAGGTGTTCGAGTACGGCATCCAGACCCAGCCGTACTGCGACGTGTAGACCCACTGGCCAGCGGGGGCCGGCGGGGCGGTCGCAGTAGGGGCGACCGCGGTAGCCGTGGCGGCTGGCGCCTGGGCGGCTTGCGCCTCCGCGGACGGCACCTGAGTGGGCGCAGGCTGATCAGGAGGCCGTGGCGGCACGGGCGCCGGTTCCGCCTGGGCGGGGGCCTGGGCGGGGGCGTTCGGGATCGGGGTCCAGCCGTCCTGCGACGATGTACCCGAGTTCTGCGCGTACGCCGGGAGCGCGGCGAGCGCCGCCGCGCAGATGCTCGCTTGGAGGATGGTGACTCTCATGGCTGCACCAGCGGACCGACTCGCCGCCTGGCGGCCACCTCGGCACCGCGGGAGACGGGCCAATCCACTTCAGACCTAATCCCCCCTCCGCGCCATGCAAGGCCCGCTTGTCACGCCCCGGTGCCGGGCTCCGGCGGTGAGACCTCCTTCACGCCGGCGACCCGCAGCTCCAGGTCGTCGTCGAGCCGCAGCAGCACCGACTCCACGGACGACCGCGTCCCATTGGGGAACGCGAACCAGACCTCCAGCTCGGAGCCGGGGATGAGGCCGCCCTCTCGGATGGGCAGGGTCCGGTACAGCTCGTGGCGCTCGGCGCCCGGGTGCGAGGCGAGCGCGCGGAGCTGCTGCTGGAACTTCGCGCGACTGAGCGTGGCCTTCACCACCGCCGAGCTGAGGTCCCACGCCGCGTCGTACTCGGCGCGGTCCACGGCGCCCAGGAACTCGAGCGCGACCTGCACGGCCTTCTTCTCCGCGTCGAGATCCCGGTCGGCGCCCGGGAGCACCGGGACGAGATGCAGCTCGCCGCGGCTCGTCCCGGACGACCGGTGCCAGGTGTCGCCGTCCCGGACGAACGTGATCTGCTCGGTGATCCCGCTCTCGCCGGGCGCGCCGAAGACGGCCGTGACGGCGAGGAGGTCCGCGCCGGCGGCAACGGCCACGAGGCCGAACGCGAGGCGAAGGCTCTCGGCGGTGACCCCGAGCAACACGCGAGATTCCGGGGCGTCGGCCGAGGCGCGATCCGTCGCCGCCTGGTAGGTGACGCTCCACGAGGTCCGAGACCCGAGCTGTACCGGGCCCGAGCCGAGCACGAGGAACGCGCCCGCGCGCGGCGTCACCACGATCTTTGCCCGCGGCTCGACGACGTACGCCGCGACCGGGCTGCACCGCTCGGGCTGGGAATTCGCGACGGGGGCTTGCGGCGCCGGCGTCACGGTGCGGCAGGCGGCGAGCGACGCGAGGCCCACGAGGCAACCGATCGCGCTCGCGCGGCGAAGCAGGATCGAGAGGGGGGCGAAGCGGGCGCTGGGGAGCATGCGCCGACTGTATAGGCCCGCCGCGCGACGATCCGATGTTGGGCTCGTGTCGGAATGTTGCGGGCCCGGGGACCCGCCGGGGCCAGGGAGCCGGGGCCGCTCAGCGCCGTCCAACCAGCCGGGGCCGCTCAGCGTGCCGTCGCGGGTCCGCAGCGGTAGCGTTCGGCGTTGCCGCTCTCGTCCACCTTCACGCGCTCGTGCTGCGGCCCTCGCCACACGCTGTTGGCGATGACGCGGACCGGGAGCCACGGATAGAGCGTGCGGCTCGCGTCCGAGACGAACACGGCGGGGGAGGGCTTCGGCGAGTCGGCCGTCGCCAGGGGCACGCCCTCCTCGTTCAGCGGGAGCGGCGGGGGACGCCGCTCCGCGCCGGGAGCGCGGCGCTGCCTGCGGCGGCGGCCGGAGTTCTCGTGGTGCTGTCTGTTCAAGGCTGCAGGTTCCTCGAGGAGCTGGCTCCGAGCGGAAGGCCCGGGCCGGGGGAGACCACGCCGATGAGGTGGCAGGTCTCCGCGGTATCGATGTGAAAATAGAGCCGGGGACCGAGTCCCGCGACGCCGGAGGCGAGTGTAGCGCGGGACGCGGCCCGCGGCCACTCCGGGCGGGCGGGCGGTCGTACCGGTCAGTCGCCGACGGCGAGGGCGAACCGGTCCGCGCAATCGCCCAGCCCGTCGTGCCGGGTGCGCGCTGCCACGAGGGCCCGGAGCAGCGCCTCCGTCGCCTGCTGGGCGTTGACGTACCAGCGCGCCACCGAGCGCGCGGTCCGTCCGACGCGCACGCCCACGTCGACCCAGCCGAACACGTCCTCGTCGGTGCGGTCGTCGCCGACGTAGAGCACCGGGCGGCGCCCGGCGCGGCGCAGGAGCTCCTGGAGGGCGGCCTTCTTGTCGGGAGACTCGCTGGGCACGAGGTTCACCACCGCGTGGCCGGGGAAGACGCGCGCGCCCTCCAGCATGGAGGCGACCGTCATCACGAGCGCGCGCGCCGCGGCGCGCGCCGGCACGTGGCGGTAGTGCACGGCGACCGAGAAGCCCTTGTCCTCCACGTCGATGCCCGGCACGAGGCTGAGATCCTTCTTCAGCGTCCGGGCCCAGGAGAGGACCCGCCCGCGGCGCGTCCGGTCGATCCGGCCGAACCCCGCCTCGGCGCCGTGGTTCCCCACGACCGCGAAGAGCGGGATCCGGTCGAGGCGCGCCGCGACGTCGGCTCGCGCCCGCCCCGAGACGACGGCGCACGGGTACAGGAGCGAGAGCGCGCGGAGCATCCTGCGAATCCCGGCGGGCACGCGGGCCGCTTGCCGGTCGGGGACGATGGGCGCGAGCGTCCCGTCGAAGTCGAAGGCGAGCAGCGCGTGCTGCGCCGCGAGCCGGTCGAGGAGACCGAGGCCGTCCGGGGAGAGAATCGGCTTCATCCGTGCACCTCCTCCACCGACTCCACCGATCGCGGGCCCATCGAGAGCCGGTCGGAGAGCCGTCCGCGCTGCCGTACCCGCGCGGCGTCGGCGAGCATCCGCCCCGCCCAGCGGTAGACGTTGAACTCTGCCACGTGGCCGCGCATCGCGCGCATCCGCTCCTCCTGCTCCTGCGCCGGCATCGTGACCGCGGTCGCGAGCGCCGCGCTCGCCTCTTCGAGGTCGTACGGGTTCACGATGAGCGCCTCGGTGAGCTCGCGGGCGGCCCCGGTGAACCGGCTCAGCACGAGCACGCCGCGCTCGTCGTCCCGCGCGGCGACGAACTCCTTCGCCACGAGGTTCATCCCGTCGTGCAGGCTGCTCACGTAGCAGACGTCGGCGGCGCGCAGGAACCGGAACACGGCCTCCGGCGCGTGGTTCCCGCGGAGGAGGGCGATCGGCCGCCAGGCGCCGGACGCGAACCGCCCGTTGATGCGGGCCACGAGCGCCTCCACGCCCTGGTCGAGCTGGCGGTAGCGCTCGATGAGCGATCGGCTCGGCGCCGCCAGCTGGACGAAGGTGAAGCGGCCGCGCAGGCGCGGGGAGCGCTCGAGGAGCCGCTCCACGGCGAGGAGCCGCTCCTCGATGCCCTTCGTGTAGTCCAGCCGATCCACGCCGACCCCGAGCAGCGCGTCGGGCCGGAGGCCGAGCTCGGCGAGCACGGAGCGGCGGCACTCCTCCACCGGCGGGGCGGACTCCGCGGCGCGGTTCGGCCAGTCGATCGAGATGGGGTAGCTCCGGACCAGCGACTCGCGGCCGCCGACCACGACCGCCTGCCCCTCGCGGTCGATGCGGGCCTCGAGGAACCGGTCCACCGACTCGAGGAAGTTGTTGCAGTGGAGCTGCGTGTGGAACCCGAGCACGCTCGAGCCGAGGAGGCCGGTGAGGAGCTCCTTCGCGAAGGGACAGGTGCCGAGCTGCTCCGCGGTGGGCCACGGGATGTGCCAGAAGGTGATGACGTTCGCGCGGGGCAGCCGCGCGCGGATGAGCGCCGGCACGAGCGCGAAGTGGTAGTCCTGCACGAGCACGATGGGATCGGGGCCGCTCACCTCCTGGCACACCGCGTCCGCGAACCGCTCGTTCACGCGCCGGTACTCGCGCCAGTCCGAGGCGCGGAACGTGGGCCGCGCGTGCGCCGCGTGGCACAGCGGCCACAGCCCCTCGTTCGCGAGCCCGTAGTAGTACCCGCGCTCCTCGTCCTCCGAGAGCCACACCCGCCGCAGCGTGTACGAGTCCTCGCCCGGCGGGACGGTGACGTGGTCGTTCCGGTCCACGGTGTCGCGATCGGCGCTCCCGCTGCCGTGCGCGATCCAGGTGCCGGAGCAGGCGCGCATCACCGGCTCCAGCGCGGTCACGAGCCCGCTCGAGGGCCGCATCACCTCCACCCCGCCGTCCGGCCGACGCTGGTGCAGGTACGGCTCGCGGTTCGCGACCACCACGACCCCCTCGCCCACGAACGACCGCTGCAGCATCCGCTGCAGCCGGGCCGCGGACCACGGCCCGCCGCTCGCGCGCGACTCCTCGGCCACGAGCTCGGAGGCCATCCGGCGGACGTCGGCGAGGAGTGGCTGGAAGGGGCCGCGCGACGAGCGCGAGGCCCGTGCGCCGGTGCTGAGGATCAGCACCCGGCGGAGCTCGTGGGTCCACCAGCGCCACGACACGCGCTGGCTGAGGACGGTGAGGAAGGCGGCGAGCACGGCCACGATCCCGAAGACCGCGAGCGTGAGCCGCCGCATCGACGCCTCCCGGCGCGCGGCGTAGCTCATGTCGTGCACGAGCACGACGCTGCCTGCCTGCTCGTCCTCGTTCCGGACCGGCACGACGCTCACGCGCACCGCGCGCTCGCCGACCACGTCGGAGAAGTCGAAGTCGCGCCGGTGGCGTCCGTCGCGGTGGAGGACCGCGTCGCAGGCGAAGCTCGCGGGCAGGCCCCGGGTCTGGGCGAGGGTCGCGCCGCCGGGGCCGCAGGCGGCGGCGCCCAGGATGTGCTCGTCGCGGACGATCGCGTCGAGGAGCGGGCCCAGCCGGCCGCGGTCCTCCGTGGCGAGGCGCGACGCCAGGGCTTCGCGAGCGCCGCTCACCGCCAGCCGGGCGCGGGTCGCCACGTCCCGCTCGAACCAGCTCCGGGCCGCCCGGTTCAGCAGTGAGGTGGCGGCGAACGCGAGGAGGGCAAGGACGGCCAGGAGGGGGACGAGTACCCTGACGTGCGCTCGCATACCATGAACTAGGTACACGGGTGCCCCCTTCAGGGGCAAGACGGCTTGACAAATCTGGAAGAGGGCCTGCGAGCGCTCGCAGGCCCCCCACCGTCCTACGGCTCGTCGTGCATGGAGGCGCGCACCTTGGCCTGGAGCTCAGGCGTCACGTCGCGGAGCCCGTGCGTCTTCGCGTGCTCCGCCGCCTTCTTCATCACCTCCGCCTCGTCCTTCCCGCGGATCACGTGCTTGCAGCCCGAGCTCGGGTCCACCTGCGCGCACTCGACGACCTTGCTCATCACGTCCTCCTCTCTGCTGTTCGCGCGGAGGTCTTGCGCCCGGGGATCGCCGTTGCATCCACCTCGCAGGGAGAGGCTCGACGGAGCGGGCGCTAGCGGGACCGTTCGCCGCGCGGGTGCGGCAGCGGGCCACATCCCGGCGTCCTGCGGCGGGGACGATGCTCGTCTCCCCGGGGGGGATCCATGCGCGAGCTACCGCTGGCGCGCTGTCGCGCCGAAGTGGAACGTCTCGCGGCGGAGCGCCTGGCCAGCGCGCGCGACGAGGGCGATCTCGCGGCGCTCCTGCGCGACGTCGACGCCGTCGTGACCCGCGCGCTCTCGCTCGCGCCGGCGCCGCGCGCCGCGTGCGGCCCCGGATGTGCCGCCTGCTGCACGCTCCAGGTCGCGACCCTCCCGGTCGAGGGCGCGGCCATCGCCGGCTTCCTCCGGCTGACGAGCGCTCCGGCCGACCTCGCGCAGCTCGCGCGGCGGCTCGACGACTTCCAGGCGAGCGTGCGCTGGCTCGAGGATCGCGAGCGGGCGCAGGCCGGGTTCCGCTGTCCGTTCCTGGACGCCCGCCGCGCGTGCCGGATCCACGTCGTCCGTCCGCTGGCGTGCCGCAGCGTGAGCTCGCTCGACGCGGCCGACTGCGCAGACGCGCTCGGCGCCGACGATGAGGAGGGACCGCCGCTCGTGCGGATGAACCTCCTGCAGAAGGCGCTCTACGACGACGCGCTCGACGCCGTCGGTGAGGCGAGCCGGCGTCGCGGCCTCGACGCGCGCCGCCGCGACGTCGCGGAGATGACCGCGCTCTTCCTCGCGGATCCCGGCCTCGCCGCGCGACACCTCGCGGGCGCGGCCCTGCCCCTCGAGTGATTCGGATAGAACCCGGGGCATGATCTCCATCGTCCGCCTCGGCACCCCTCGCCTCGCCCACGAGGGACTGCGAATCGGTACCGTGCGGCGACCCCCGCGCGGCGTGCCGGCTTCGCGCTTCGCCTCCGACGACTGGTACGACGTCTGGTACCCGGTCCTCGCGCCGAGCGTCGAGACGATGAAGCTCGCCCAGGCGGCGCGCACCGGCCGGGAGTGGGCGGCGTTCGTGAAGCGGTTCCGCCACGAGATGGCCGAGCCCGCGGCGAGCCGCACGCTCGACCTGCTCGCCGCGCTCTCCCGCACGGCGGTCTTCGCGGTCGGCTGCTACTGCGAGGACGAGGCCCACTGCCACCGTTCGGTGCTGCGCGAGCTGCTCGCGCAGCGAGGCGCGAAGATCCGGTGACGCTTCACCTCGCCCCCGACTCCCTGCGGAGCTTGTCCGGCGAGGTCCCGGTCATCCGGTGGAACATCGCGATGAAGGCGGAGGAGCTGCCGTAGCCGAGGTCGAGCGCGATCGACTCGACGGAGCGCCCCGCCTCGAGCAACGCGAGCGCCCGCACGATGCGCAGCCGCTGGCGCCACTCGCCGAAGGTCATCCCCAGATCGCGCTGGCAGCGCCGGACGAGCGTCCGCTCCGTGGAGTGCACACGCCGCGCCCACTGCGAGAGGGTCCGCGGATCGTCCGGGCGCGCCTCCAGCGCGGTCAGGATCGGCCGGAGCAGCGGGTCGTCGCTCGTGGGCAGGTACGTCCCCTGGCGCGGCGCCGCGGCGAGCTCGTCCACGAGCACGTCGACGAGCCGGTCCTCCGGCGGCGTCCGAGGGGTGTCGATGCCGCGCGCGCGGAGCTGCTCGAGCAGGGCCCTCACGAGCGGGCTCACCGCGAGCGCGCTCGCCTCCCGGGGAAGCGGACGGCACCGCTCCCGCGCGAGGTAGAGCGAGCAGAACGTCGCCTCGTACCGGTTGAGCCCCACGTGCTCCACCTCGGGTGGGAGCCAGATGCCGTACTGCGGGGGCGCGAGGTAGTGGCGGTCGGCGAGCTTCAGCTCCATCACGCCGCTGAACGCGTAGACGAACTCGCCCCAGAGGTGCCGGTGGCGCGGGTACGACGAGTCCGGCTGCAGGCTGTCCGTCCGGAAGTAGACCGGGTGCGGGAGCTTCTCGTCGAAGGGGGTGCGGATGTGCCTCGCCATGGCGGCGTCGCTGCAGCGATTGTCCGATTCGCACTATATCGAGGCGGCTCGCCAGAGGCATCATCTCTGACATGGGAGGAGACACGGGAATGGGCGCGGCGCGGAAAGGTCTCGACGGCTTCGTCGTGGCGACGATGATCGTCCTCTGCGCGCTCTGGGGCGCGCAGCAGGTCGCGATCAAGCTGGCGGCGCACGACGTCGTCCCGATCATGCAGGTGGGCATGCGCTCTGGGCTGAGCGCCGCGCTCGTGCTGCTCCTCATGTGGGCGCGCGGCGAGGAGCTGTCGTTCCGGGACGGCACGCTGCGGCCCGGGCTCCTCGCGGGCGCGCTCTTCGCCGCCGAGTTCCTCTTCGTGGCCGAAGGGCTGCGCCGCACCTCCGCCTCGCACATGGCGGTGCTCGTCTACACGTCGCCCATCTTCACGGCGATCGGGCTCCACTGGACCATCCGCGCCGAGCGCCTCCGCCGCCACCAGTGGCTCGGGATCCTCCTCGCGTTCGCCGGGATCGCGGTGGCGTTCGCGGGCGGCTGGCTCCACGGAGGCGTGTCGCTCCGGATGCTCGGCGGCGACCTCATGGGCGTGCTCGCCGGCGCGGCGTGGGGAGCGACGACCGTGGTGGTGCGCGGCTCGGCCCTGTCCGACGCGGCGCCCTCGAAGACGCTGCTCTACCAGCTCGCCGTGGGGAGCGTCCTCCTGGTCGGCGCCGCCGCCGTGTCGGGCCAGGTCACCCAGGTCTCGTTCACGCGCGTCGCGTGGGCGAGCCTGCTGTTCCAGGGCGTCATCATCTCGTTCGCGAGCTACCTCGCCTGGTTCTGGCTGCTCCGGCGGTACGTCGCGTCGGAGGTGTCGGTGTTCTCGTTCCTCACGCCGCTGTTCGGCGTGACCTTCGGCGTGCTCGTGCTGCACGAGCGGGTCGACGTCGCGTTCGGCATCGGCGCCGCGCTGGTGCTCGCGGGGATCACGGTCGTGAGCGCGCGTGGCCTGCGCCGCCCGGCTCTCGCGGCGGGCGGGTCTGGTGGGCGACAGGATCCGGCGGGGGCGTGACGGCGAACAGCCGGAGGAGGGACGCATGTTGAAGGTTTGCCTCGCTGGGGCGACGGGCTGGGCCGGCTCCGAGCTCGCGCGCGGGATCGCGGCGGTCGACGACCTGAAGCTGGTCGGCGCCGTCTCGCGCACGCACGCCGGCCGGAAGCTCGGCGCCGTGCTCGGCGACGATCGCCTCGACACCCCGATCTTCGGCAGCGCCGCGGAGGCGCTCGCGTCCGCCTGCGACGTGTTCGTGGAGTACACGCGGGCGGATAGCGCGAAGGGGAACGTCCTCGCCGCGCTGGAGCGCGGGGCGCACGTCGTGGTGGGCGCCTCGGGACTGACCGACGAGGACTTCGCGCAGATCGACGCGGTCGCGCGGGAACGCGGGCTCGGCGTCCTCGCGTGCGGGAACTTCGCGCTCACCGTGGTGCTCCTGCAGAAGTTCGCGGAGATGGCGGCGAAGTACATCCCGAGCTGGGAGATCATCGACTACGCCTACGGGGGCAAGCCGGACGCGCCGAGCGGCACCGCGCGAGAGCTCGCCGGACGGATGGCGAAGGTGCGCCGGCCCGAGCTGGAGGTGCCGGTGGAGAAGACGCTCGGCCAGCGGGAAGCGCGCGGCGCCGACCTCTCGGGCACGCAGGTGCACTCGATCCGCCTGCCGGGCTTCGTGCTCGGCGCGGAGGTGATCTTCGGCATGCCGGACCAGACGCTGACGCTCCGCCACGATGCGGGCACCAGCGCGAAGCCCTACGTGGACGGCGCGCTGCTCGCGATACGCAAGGTCAACACGCTCGTGGGAGTCCACCGCGGGCTCGACGTGGTGCTGGGGCTGTAAGGATCGACAGGAGTCCTTTTCTCGTGCGGCGCGACGACGGTGTCAGGCGCCTGCGAGCGATTCATCGCATCGTTGGGCCATCGCTGGTGGCGTGGTCCGGGTGCTCGGGTTCGGCTGGATAGCACCGCGGTCGAGCCGCATTTGCGTTGGCGGACCGCGCCGCCCGCGTGAAGCGCTCCATCCACTCGTCGCCGAAAGCCTGCCGAGCGGCGAGCTGGTTATGGGCCCTGCACGCGACCCGGAGGTTGTCGACCGTCGATGGTCCGCCCAGGGCGCGGGGCAGGATGTGATCGAACTCCAGCCGCAGAGCGGAGCCACACCGCTCGCCGGACTCGAGCTTCCATTCGCAGCGGCCGCCGGCGCGGGTCCAGACCTCGCGCTTCACGGCGGCGGGGATCGTCTCCGCGTTCATCGGTGCGGTCGAAGCCTTGCGCGGCTTCTCGACGATCCCCTTCCGCTTCGCGCGCTGCGCGAGGAGCAGGTCGAGGGCAGCCTCGAGGACGTCCTCCGAGCTTGCGCCGGGGTGCGAGTGGGAGAGCGCGGCCTTGGCGGCGTCGAGCTTCGCGAGGAGCCGGCGGGAGACCGTGATGTGCAACCTGGCGCGCTCCCCGTCGAGCGGCTCAACCGAGGGGCGCGGTTCGATCGTGGCGTTGGTCCGGGCCACAAGCGCGAGGGAGGCGGGCGCGCTCTTGGTGTCGGCTGCCGGCAGTTCGGGCGCCCGAACTCGGTCGTCCAGACGAAGCTCGTTCGCGGCGGGCGAGTCAGCAGAGGCCGCGGATGGGCGCAGGGCGGGTGCCGTGGGAGCCGCGTCCGTTGGGGCCGCGGAGAGGTGCGCGGACGTGACCGACCGGAGGCTCGTCACGAGCTCGCGCTGCGGCGGATGCTCGACCGGCCGGATCGACACCGCGACCGCCGCTGCTTCGCGGCTCGAGAGCCCGAAGAACCGGGGCAGGACCTCGTGGACGTTCTCTGGCGTCAGCACCTTCGCCAGCTCGATGACAGAGGACAG
>Ga0306924_10005484_pt1 | contig 12501 bp, 11 predicted proteins | sample sta12Can44000111_FD_203756 | JGI IMG/M metagenome (GOLD analysis project Ga0306924, IMG submission 203756) | Lab enrichment of tropical soil microbial communities from Luquillo Experimental Forest, Puerto Rico - statanox.12C.anox.44.000.111 (v2)... | ecosystem: Environmental > Terrestrial >... | reverse complement strand
GGTTTCGTGTTCGACAATCCCAACGCCGCCAATAAGTGCGGCTGCGGCAAGTCGTTCTGCTGAGGGGGCAAATCCGATGTGGAACTATTCCGAAAAGACCAAGAAGTACTTTTTCGAGCCCGTGAACGCCGGCTCGCTGGATGATGCCAACGGCATCGGCGAGGTGGGCTCCATCTCTTGCGGCGACGCCTTGAAGCTGTTCCTGAAGGTGGACCCGGCGACCGAGATCATCGCCGACGCCAAGTTCCAGACCTTCGGCTGCGGCTCGGCCATCGCCTCGTCCTCCGCTCTGACCGAGATGGTCATCGGCAAGAGCGTCGAGGACGCGCTGAAGATCACCAATCAGGACATCGCCGACTTCCTGGACGGCCTGCCTCCTGAAAAGATGCATTGTTCCGTGATGGGCGCCGAAGCCTTGCGCGCCGCCATCGCCAATTTCCGCGGCGAAGCCTGGGAAGAAGACGACCACGAAGAAGGCGCTCTGATCTGCAAATGCTTCGGCATCGATGCCGGCATGATCGAGCGCGCCGTGCGCGTCAACAAGCTCGCCACGCTTGAAGAGGTCACCAACTACACAAAAGCCGGAGGCGCCTGCAAGACCTGCCACGAGGCCATCGAGGAGGTTCTTGACACGGTGCTGAAGGCTATGGTGGCCGAGGGTGTCATTGACACGAAACCTGCCCCCTCCTGTCCGGTGGCACCCTCGGCCCCTGTCCATAAGCCGATGACCAATCTGCAAAAGATCCAGGTCATCACCGCAGCCATCGAAGAGATGCGCCCGGCCCTGCAGCGGGACGGCGGCGACATCGATCTGGTGGATGTGGACGGCGATACCGTCATGGTCAACCTGCGCGGCTCCTGCGTCGGCTGCCAGATGTCTGCTGTCACCCTGTCGGGTGTGCAGGAACGTCTGATGCTGGCGCTGGGTAAGCCGGTGCGGGTCATTCCCGCCAAGGCCGCTTGATTTCGCGCTTCGATCTGATCCGATCAGATCGAAGCGCGATAAGCCTGCGCGGCGTCTGAGCGGGCCCGGAACGGGCCGCTTGATAGAAAATGAGTGCCGATCCCGATTGATCGGAATCGGCGCTCTGGAAGTAGGGAGGGTTCCCATGACTGCCGATACCCCCGTCGTCACGCGACCGGTCTATTTCGACAATAACGCCACCACCCCTTGCGATCCGCAGGTGGTGGCCGAGATGCTGCCTTATTTCACCGAGCAGTTCGGCAATCCTTCGTCGATCCATTCCATCGGCGCCGGCGTCGGCCCTTCGATCATGAAGGCGCGGAGCCGGGTGCAGGCCCTTTTGGGCGCCGCCTACGATACCGAGATCGTCTTCACCTCGGGCGGCACCGAAAGCGACACCACCGCCATCTATTCGGCGCTGCGGGCGTTGCCGGATCGCAAGGAGATCATCACCTCGGCGGTCGAGCATCATGCCGTGCTGACGGTCTGCGAATATCTGGAAAAGAACGAGGGCTACAAGGTCCATGTGATCGGCGTCGACGGCCAGGGCCGCCTTGATATGGAAGCCTATGAGAACGCTCTGTCCGAGCGGGTGGCGCTGGCCACCTTCATGTGGGCGAACAACGAGACGGGGACCATCTTCCCCATCGAGACCCTGGCCCAGATGGCCAAGCCCTATGGCATCCTGTTCCATACCGACGGCGTGCAGGCGGTGGGCAAGATCCCCATGCGGCTGTCGAATTCGGCGGTGGATATGCTGTCGCTGTCGGGCCACAAGCTGCACGGCCCCAAGGGCGTCGGCGCTTTGTATCTGAAGCGCGGCATCAAGTTCCGTCCGCTGTTCCGCGGCGGCCATCAGGAGCGCGGCCGTCGCGCCGGCACCGAGAACACCCCGGGCATCGTTGGTTTGGGCAAGGCCGCCGATCTGGCCCTGGCCGCCATGGCCGACGAGAACACCCGCGTGCGGGCTCTGCGCGATCGGCTGGAGCGCGAGATCGTGGCGGCCATTCCCAACTCGATCGTCACCGGCGATCCGGCCCAGCGGCTGCCGAACACCACCACCATCGCCTTCGAGTTCGTCGAGGGCGAGGCGATCCTGCTGCTGCTGTCCCGCGCCGGCATCGCCGCTTCGTCGGGTTCGGCCTGCACCTCGGGGTCGCTGGAGCCGTCGCATGTGATGCGGGCGATGAACATTCCCTTCACCGCCGCTCATGGCGCCACCCGCTTCTCGCTGTCGCGTGAAAGCACCGACGCCGATGTGGATCGGGTGCTGGAGGTGATGCCCGGCATCATCCAGAAGCTGCGGGCGATGTCGCCTTATTGGAACGCCAAGGAAAATGCGCCCGCTCAGTTCCAGCCGGCCTATTCCTGAGCCTGAAGGGGAGGGGAGCATGGCCAACGCCAATCCCGGTCCGGTGATCATCAACGACACCACCCTGCGCGACGGCGAGCAGACGGCGGGCGTGGCCTTCACGCCCGAGGAACGCATCGCCATCGCCAAGGCCCTGGACGCCGCCGGCGTGCCGGAACTGGAAGTCGGCATCCCCGCCATGGGCGAGCAGGAGCAGGAAGAAATCCGCTCGATCGTCGGGCTGGGGCTGAATGCTCGTTCGATCGCCTGGTGCCGCATGCGCGAAGACGATCTGTTCGCCGCCATCGGCACCGGCGTATCGATGGTCAATCTGTCCATTTCCGTCTCGGATCAGCAGATCGAGCATAAGCTTGAGCGCAGCCGCGCCTGGGTGCTGGAGCAGGTGGCCTGGCTGGTGGCCATGGCCCGCTCGGAAGGGCTTGAAGTGGCGGTGGGCGGCGAAGACAGCTCGCGCGCCGATCCCGACTTCCTGCTGCGGGTGGTGGAAACCGCCGAAAAGGCCGGAGCCCGGCGGTTCCGTTTCGCCGACACCCTTGGCATCCTTGATCCCTTCGCCACCCACGACGCCTTTGCCCGCCTGCGGGCCAATACGTCGATGGAGCTGGAAATTCATGCCCATGACGACCTCGGCCTGGCGACCGCCAACTCGCTGGCTGCGGTGCGAGGCGGGGCGACCCATGTGAACACCACCGTTAATGGGCTCGGAGAGCGGGCAGGCAATGCACCGCTCGAAGAGGTGGTAGTCGCATTGCTCCACATCCATGGCCGTCCGACCGGAGTTGCTCCCCGACTGCTGCCGGATATCTCAGCCTTGGTTGCTGGAGCTTCGGGTCGCCCCGTTCCCGTGAACAAATCCATCGTCGGCTCGGGCATCTTCACCCATGAATCCGGCATTCATGTCAGCGGCTTGCTGCGCGATCCCGCCAATTATCAGGCGCTGGACCCGCAGGAACTGGGCCGCCAGCATCGTCTGGTGCTGGGCAAGCATTCCGGCGTGGCGGCGGTGATCTGGGCCTATCGCGAGATGGGCATGAGCATTTCCGACGTGCAGGCCCGGGCGGTGCTGGCGCGGCTGCGCAGCTTCTCGGCTCAAACCAAACGCTCGCCGGGCAGCGACGAATTGCGTCGCTTCTATCGGGAAACTCTGGCGATTGTCGAAGCCGTGCGCGAGAATACCGGCCTCGACGGTGCGCCCGGATTGCCCTCTTAGAGGAAAAGGAGGCGCTGATGACCGTCGCAACGGAGAGTATCGGCGTGATCGATTTGAGCGGCAAGGCCATGGGCTTGGTGGCCCATATCAGGGAAGATATCGACTGCGTTTTTGAACGCGACCCGGCGGCGCGCACCCGCTTCGAGGTGCTGCTGACCTATCCCGGTCTGCATGCGGTGCTGTCCCATCGCGTCAGCCATCGGCTGTGGGGCCGGGGCTGGAAATTCTCGGCCCGCCTGCTGTCCTTCCTGTCGCGCATGATGACCAATGTCGACATCCATCCCGGCGCGACCATCGGCCGGCGGCTGTTCATCGACCATGGCGCCGGCGTGGTGATCGGCGAAACCGCCGAGATCGGCGATGATGTCACCCTCTATCACGGCGTTACCCTGGGCGGCACCTCGCTGTCGAAGGGCAAGCGCCATCCCACCCTGGAAGACCGGGTGCTGGTGGGCGCGGGCGCCAAGATCCTGGGGCCGGTGCGGGTTGGTGAGGGGGCCAATATCGGCGCCAATTCGGTGGTGATCTCGGATGTTCCCCCTGAGATGACGGTGGTGGGCATTCCCGGCCGCGTGGTCCTGCCGATGGAGGCGCGCCGCATCACCAAGCATGGCATCGACCTCGACCATCACCTGATGCCCGATCCGGTGGGCAAGGCCCTGCATTGCATGGCCGAGCGCATCGCCCATCTGGAAGCCCGCCTTGCCGAGCTGGAACATCAACCGGCCGACCTGGAATGCAACCATTGCAACGACCCCTGCGGCTCTGGCGCGCAGGAAGTCGTGAACCGATTGGAGGCCATCAATGAGTGAGTTTCTGAAGATGATGGAAAAGCTGTCGTCCGCCGAAGAGTTCCTCGACTATCTGAAGGTGCCTTACGATCCCCAAGTGGTGCGGGTGAATCGCCTGCATATCCTGAAGCGCTTCCACGACTATATCGGCAAGTCGGGCCTGCCCGGCGATATGGACGACGCCTCGCTGGGGCCGGCCTATGCCGAGATGCTGCAGCAGGCCTATCTGGATTTCACCGTCTCGGACGGCAAGACCGAGAAGCTGTTCAAGGTCTTCAAAAATGCCGAAGCAGCGCAAAAGGCTAAGTTCGTCGGTGTCGATAGCATATCCCGCCGCGCACCCTAAAAGGGAAAAGGAATAAATCCCTTACAAAAGTGCGGTTTAGACTTGTTCGCAAGAAGCCCGTGGATTATTGTTGAAATTCTACGGGCGAGGGTTGGTATGAGCGAACAAAAAGTGCCAGCTTCGGGTAATCAATCGATTGATCTTGGTCACGATGAACTGAGTCGTGATATCGAGGACATCGTGCGGCATTGGAAGTTAGGCAGCGGCGATACTGTATTAGAGGCCTGTGTTCGCAAGTTTCGCGAGACCGCTGCGCGGCATTTCGACAATGAAATCGCTATTCTGGATGAGATGGGGGCCGAAACCGACCATCATCGCCAGGCCCATGATAGTTTTCTGAGTGAAATCGAAGGCTTGTTGGATAATACGCTGCTGCATAACGGCAATCGGCGCTGGTTTTCCTTGGTGGAAACTCTTGAGCGCATGTTGTTCGATCACGAGATCATCGAGGACAGCCGATATTACAGCCTGTTCCACGGCAAGGCGGAGCCTCAGCCGGGCTGATCCTGGCGAAAGGGCGACAGCTCTGCCAAATCCTGCATCGATTTACTGACGGCGATCCGTTCCCGTTCCAGGAAATGCGACACGGCAGCACGTAACGGCGCTTCGCGCACCCAATGCAGGCTGTAGGTCTGGCTGGGCAGATAGCCGCGGCTGATCTTATGCTCGCCCTGAGCCCCGGCCTCGACGGTCTTCAGCCCATGTTCGATGGCGAAATCGATGGCGCGGTAATAGCACATCTCGAAATGCAGAAAGCGGAAGTCGCCTTCCGATCCCCAATTGCGCCCGAACAGAGTGTCGCTGCCCAGCAGGTTCAGGGCTCCGGCTACCGGGGCGCCGTCCATCTCGGCCATCATCAGCACCACCTTGTCGCCCATCTTCTGTCCCAGCAGATGGAAGAAATCGTGGGTCAGATAGGCATGGGCCCATTTCTTTTCGACCGTGTCGAGATAGAAGCGATAGAAGGCCTGCCAGTGATGCGGCTTGATGTCGTCGCCCCGCAATGGCCGCACGGAAAGCCCCAGGCGCGAGGCCTGTTCCCGTTCCTTGCGGATGCTCTTGCGCTTGCGTGACGAAAGCTCGCCCAGGAAGTCGTCGAAGCTGCCATAGCCGCGATTATGCCAGTGATATTGCATGCCGGTGCGCAGTAACCAATCTTCGCCGGCCAGGGCCATTGCCTGGGATTCCGGCAGGAAGGTGATATGGGCCGAAGACAATCCCGCCCGGCTGCCCAAGGCGGCCATGGCTCCGGCCAGTGCTCTCAGCAAAGCCGGGGCATCCGGGGCATCGGGATGGATCAGCAGGCGCGGCCCGGTGGCCGGGGTGAAGGGCACGGCGCATTGCAGCTTGGGGTAATAGGCTTTGCCGGCCCGCTGCCAGGCCTCGGCCCAGCCCCAGTCGAAGACATATTCGCCGTAGGAATGGGTCTTCAGATAAAGCGGCGCGCAGGCCAGCAGGCGGCCTTCGCCATCCTCGGCCAGCAGATGATGTGGCGACCAGCCGCTGTCAGGACAGGCCGAGCCAGACTCCTCCATGGCCGACAGGAAGGCATGACTGACGAAGGGATTGTCCGAACCGGCGCAGGCATCCCAGGCGACGGTCGGCACCGTCTTCAGGCTGTCGGTGACGCGGATGGAAAAGGCGGCGGTTCCGTCTGGCATACCCCTAAGATAGGGTCGGAACCGCCAAAAAAAAGGGGAGCCGGATCAACCGGCTCCCCATAAAGTGGACGGGCGCGGAGGGCGCGCCTTCGTCAGGAGATGATGAAGAAAGTCTTCAGAGCGGCCACCCCCTCGGACAAGGGGCCAACCACACGAGGCGCAGTGTACAGAGAATCTTCGCCATATCAAGATATAGTGGTTTGAAGATTTGTGAATGGCAGATATGGGTTTTGCGCGGGGCGGTGGGGCTGGCGAGGTTGCGCCACCGCCGGGGAATGCGTACTGTTGTCTGTACCGCTCTGGCCAGGGCGGTACGCTGGGGGAATTTGGGGACCAGATGATCAGGGCGGCCATCTCTTGGGGCTTTTGCGCCTGTGCGCTTTGGCTGTTGACGGCTTTGCCGGCGCGGGCGCTTGACCTGACGGCGGACGAGCAGGCTTATGTTGCCAGCCATCCGCATATTCCTTTCTGCGTCGATCCCGATTGGGAGCCGTTCGAAATCGTCAATGACAAGGGTGAGCATCAAGGTATCGCTGCCGATCTTCTCAGACTGGCGGCCCAGCGGGCAGGGCTGTCGCTTGAGCTTTTGCGCACCAAGGATTGGGATGAAAGCATCGCCGCTTCGAAGGCGGGGCGCTGCAAGATCCTGAGCTTCCTCAATCAGACGCCGAAGCGGGACGAGTGGCTGCTGTTCACTCAGCCGCTGTTCGTCGATGCCAATGTGCTGATCACCCGCGAGGAGCATCCCTTCGTGGTCGATCCCGGCAGCCTGACGGATGAGACGCTGGCGCTGCCCTCGGGCACTTCGATCGAGGAACGGGTGCGCCACGATTACCCTAATCTGCGCATCATCGTCACCGAGACCGAGGCTCAGGCCATCGATATGGTGTCGCGGCGCAAGGCCGATATGACCCTGCGCTCGCTGATCATCGCCGCCTATACCATCAAGAAGCAGGGGCTGTTCAATCTGAAGGTCGCCGGCCAATTGCCGGGATACGACAATCACCTGCGCATCGGCGTCGTCAAGTCCGAGCCGATGCTGCGGGGGATTCTCGACAAGGCGGTGGCCAGTATCACCCCGACCGAGCGCGGGCAGATCGTCAATCAGCATGTCTCGATCAATGTTCAGACGGCGGTGGATTATTGGCTGCTGGCCAAGATCGCCAGCGGCTTCACCCTGGCCTTGGGGCTGGTGCTCTATTGGAGCCTGAAACTGCGCCGGTTGAACCGCGAGTTGAAGCGGCTCTATCACACCGACCCGTTGACCGGGCTGCATAACCGCAGCCATCTGAATGCCCGCTTCGAGCAGGAAATCGAGCGCGCCCGCCGCCATGGCAGGCCGCTGTCGTTGTTGATGATCGATCTCGACCATTTCAAGTCGGTGAATGATCTGTTCGGCCATCCGACCGGCGATAAGGTGCTGGTGGATTTCGCCGCTATCGCCCGCGACACCGTGCGCAGCCTGGATTGCCTGGGCCGCTGGGGCGGCGAGGAGTTTCTGGTGATCTGTCCGGAAACCGATATCGAACAGGCTCGCCAACTGGCCGAACGCTTGCGCAACAATGTGCGGAACTACAGCTTCGCCACCGGGCGGACCGAAACCATCAGCGTCGGCGTCGCCAGCTTCAAAGAGATCGACGACGCGCAAAGCCTGACCCATCGGGCGGATACGGCGCTTTATCGTTCCAAGAAGACCGGGCGGGACCGGGTGACCCTGGCCGACAGCGTGAAAGATCAACCGGGGTTGGTGTAAACCTGCGGTTTATTGGTGACAGCCTCTCTCAGAGATACAGAATGAAGCCCTGATCAGTTTTGCGGGCTTGGGATGCGATTTTCTGTTTTAGCCATGATATTGCCGCGCCGACCATACATTTTGATGGTGGCTGGGGGCTTGCTTTTGTTGGTCGGTGGGCTGCTGATGTTGGGGCATGGCAGTCAACAGGCCGTGGGGGCTTCGCCTCCGCAGGCCGTCGCCCGTCAGATCGTCGCCCGAGGCCGCATCGAGCCGTTGGAGCGGGTCATCGCCTTGCATGGCGCCGCCGAAGGCTCGGTGATCGACAAGCTGCTGGTGGACCAGGGCGACAAGGTCGAGGCCGGACAGGTGCTGGCGGTTTTGAACGGTTATGACCTTCGCCAGGCCGATGTCGCCACCGCCGAGGCCAGTCTGAAGCTATCCGAACTGGAACTGGCCCAGACCAAGGCGGGGGCGAAACATTCCGAACTGGCGGCCCAGAAAAGCGCGGTGCTGGCCAAGGACGCCCAGCACCAAAGGCTGCTGCGCGACTGGGACCGGCGCAAGGCGCTTTACCAAAGCGGCTATGCATCCGAGCAATCGCTGGAAGGGCTGAAGGCCGATCTGGCTCAGGCCGAGAACGAGGCGGCGCAGGCCAATCATACTCTGAAAGCATTGGGCGAAACCCGCGATGTCGATGCCGCCGTCGCCTCGGCCCGCATCGAGGTGGAGCGCCGCGCCCTGGAGCGCGCCCGCGCCGATGCCGAACATATGCTGGTGCGGGCCCCCACCGCCGGTACCATTCTGTCGATTCAGGCCCGTGCCGGCGAGGTGATCAGCAGCGACGGTCTGCTGCGCATGGCGCCGCTCAGCCATATCATCGTGGTGGCCGAGGTGAATGAGGCCGACGCGCCTCGACTGCAATCCGGCATGACCGCCGAGGTCGAGGGGCTGATGCTGCCTGCGCCGCTGCATGGCTCGGTGACGCGCATCGCCAAGGAAGTGTTCCGCCAGAAGCGCCCGTCGTCCGATGTGCTGATCGGGCGCGACGCCAAGATCGTCGAGGCCGAGATCACCACCGAGCAACCCTTGCCCGAGGTGCTGGGCGGCGAGGTGCTGGTGCGATTGACGGCGCCGGGGGCCTGATGTTCGCCGTCGCCACGCAATTGGCCTTCCGGCAATTGACCCACCGGGGGGCGAAACTGGCCGGGGCCTTGCTGGGCGTCTGTGTCGCCATCGTGCTGATTTTCACCCAGGTGGGATTTCAGAACGCTCTGTATGACAGCGCGGTGGGCATTCCCAACGCCTTGAACGCCGATGTTTTTATCGCCGGTCCCACCTTCCATTCCTGGGCGGATTCGCCGCCTTGGATGCCGCGCGGCACTCTGTATGAGGCCGAGGGAGTGCCGGGTGTGGCGGGGATCACGCCGCTTTATACCAGCGCTATGGCCGTCGCCAGTCCCGCCGACGGCCATAGCCTGAGCGCCTATCTGATGGCCTTTCCCTCTGGTCAGCCGGCCTTCCTGCGCGACGATATCAACCGCCAAATCGGCGATGCCGCCATGGCCGATCGGGTGCTGATGGATGGCGAGTCGCGCGACGATTTCGAGCTGATCCGCGACGCCTTTCTGAAGAACGGCCCGACCGAAGTGGTGGTGCTGAACCCCAGCGAATCCTTGCAGAAGGTGGTCGAGGTATCGGGGCTGTTCGGCATCGGGCCGTCTTTCTCCATCGACGGCAGCATCATCACCTCGGACCTGAACTTTTATCGCATGACGCAAATCCCCTTGGACCGGGTCGGGCTGGGGCTGGTGCGGGTGCGTCCCGGCAGCGATGCCAAGGCGGTGCGAACCGCGATTCAGCAGAAGCTGGGGCCCCGCGCCCATGTCTTCACCAAGCCGGAATTCGCCGCCAACGAGGTGCGCTATTACGCCGAGGAAACGCCCATCGGCTACATCTTCCGCATGGGGCTGGTGGTCGGCGTGCTGGTGGGAACGGTGTTCATCTCCCAGGCTCTGCACGGCATCGTCAATGACAACCTCAAGGAATACGCCACCCTGCGGGCCATGGGTTATGACCAGTCGTTCTTTCTGGTGCTGGTGACGGCGATCTCGCTGACCCTGGCGGTCTGCGCCTATCTGCCCTCGACCCTGATGGCCTGGGGCATCTATCGGCTGGCGGCGGGGGCCACCAAGCTGCCTTTGCAGATGAAGCTGGGCGATATGAGCATGATCTTCTCGGTGGTGGTGGCGATGGGCCTGGCGGCTTCGCTGTTGGCGATCCGCAAGCTGAAGGCCGCCGATCCGGTGGATCTGTTCGCATGAGCGTCGCCCCGCTGATCTCGGCCCGCAAGCTGTCGCATTTCTTCGGCGAGGGGGAAACCCGCACTCAGGTTCTGTTCGACAACAGCCTGGATATCCTGCCCGGCCAGCTGGTGATCATGACCGGCCCCTCGGGCTCGGGGAAGACCACGCTGCTGACCCTGTTCGGAGCCTTGCGCAGCGCCCAAAGCGGCAGGCTGGCGGTACTGGGGCATGATCTGGCCGGCATAGCCGGGGCGGCGCTGACAGAGATCAGGCGCAATATCGGCTTCATCTTCCAGATGCATAACCTGCTGGAATCACTGACGGCGCTGGAAAATGTGGTGATGGCCACCCATCTGATCGGCCTGTCGCAGACCGAGGCCGAGGCGCGCGGCAAACAGCTGTTGGAGCGGCTGGGGCTGGGGCATCGGCTGCATCACAAGCCCTGCGAACTGTCGGGCGGACAGCGGCAAAGGGTGGCGGTGGCCCGGGCCATGGTCAACCGTCCGCGCCTGATCCTGGCCGACGAACCGACTGCCGCTCTCGACAAGGCCTCCAGCCTCGAGGTGGTGGCGCTGCTGCATGAACATGCCGAGCAGCAGCAGGGCGCGGTGGTGATGGTCACCCACGACAACCGCATCATCGACCGGGCCGACCGCATCATGGCGATGGTGGATGGGCGCATTATCTCGGATGTGACCGTCGGCGAGATGGTGGCGATCTGCGAATTCCTGCGCGGCATTCCGGCCTTCGCCCATCTCAGCACCGGCGAACTGACCTCGGTGGCCGAGAAAATGCGCCCGCGCCGCTTCCTGGACGGCGAGGCGCTGATCACCCAAGGCGAGGTGGGCGAGGAATTCTTCCTGCTGTTCCAAGGCCGGGCGGAGGTTTTGGTGAACGGCTCGCAGGTGGCCAGCCTGGAGCTGGGCAGCCCCTTCGGCGAACGCGCACTGCTGACCGGCGAGGCCCGCAACGCCACGGTGCTGGGCCGTGGCGAGGGGCTGGTCTATGTGCTGGGCAAAAGCGACTTTGAAGCGGCGCTGGAAATGAGCCCCAGCTTCAAGGAACAGCTGCGCAATATCTATTTCGCAAGGTAAACCTCAGATTCGGCCGCAGGGCTCGGCTTCCGGATGGGCATCCAGGAAGCGGGCCAGATCATTGTCCAGACTGCGCCAGGAAATCGTGGCTGCCACCTTCTCATAGATCAGATGCATCAGCGGATTGAAGTGCCGGGCGAAGTTATAGAGCGGCACCAGATCATGGCCTTGCTCGATCTTCGGCTGATAGCAGGTCTGGCCGCTTTGGATGCCGCTGAAACCATTTGCGAAGGCCCAGTCCAGGGCGGCATCCCACAGGCGGAAATACAGCAGCCATTCCTTCGGCTTGGCATAGTCGAAGCCGATGAATTTGTTGATGGCCAGATCGCCCACCGCGAACAGCAGCATGAAGGCGATGGCCCGTCCGCTTTCCTCTTCGCGCAGGATCAGGAAATGGCTGCTGTCCTCGGCGGCGATATGGTCGAAGAAACTGCGGTTCAACTGCTCGAACCGCACCTCGGCGCGTTCATAGGTCTGCATGAACAGGCCGAAGATTTCGTCCATCTGCTCGGGCGAGGGGCTCTGCACCAGTTCCGAGCGGACGGCGACCCGCTGGGTGCTGAGCTTGATCTTCTTACGCAGCTGATGCCGGCGCGAGCCCTTCAGGGACGAGAAATAATCTTCCTTCTTCGGGCCGTCGAATTGCAGGCGGGCATTGGGGTAGCTGGGCAGGGCGAAGCTCTTGCGCTGCTGCTGAATCCATTGCAGATCGGCCTTGCCCTCGCCGGGGACGTCTTTCCACACCACCATCGGGGCGCCGCGGCGCTTGGCTTCAGCCAGCGCGGCATCATGGACCGCCAGCAGAATCTGGCGACGGTCCAGACCGGGCAGCGTGCCGACCCAGCCTTCGTCGGAACAGGGCGAGCCGATGAAGAAGGTGCGCTGATGGGAAAAACCACGCCACAGCTTGCCGGCCAGCCGCAAGGGCAGATGCAGGACCTCGGGCACCACGGTTTCCAGGGGCACATCGGCGATGAAGCAAGGGGCGATGCCCACCGCCTTGCCCTCTTGCTCGATCAGCCCAT
>Ga0306924_10005481_pt1 | contig 12502 bp, 7 predicted proteins | sample sta12Can44000111_FD_203756 | JGI IMG/M metagenome (GOLD analysis project Ga0306924, IMG submission 203756) | Lab enrichment of tropical soil microbial communities from Luquillo Experimental Forest, Puerto Rico - statanox.12C.anox.44.000.111 (v2)... | ecosystem: Environmental > Terrestrial > Soil... | reverse complement strand
ACGAACGGCAGGAACGGCGGCCATCACGAGGGGCCGTGCCCTCGGTGGTCGGGGTGGTGCGCGGCACCGGCAGGCTGCCGGGCAGGTTGGCGCACTGGCTGCTGGACCCGCTGGCGCGGCGGCCGGTACGTGCGCTGCGCTGGCTCGTGGCCGGGGTCGTGGCCGGGCTGGTGCTGGCCGCGGCCGCCGTGGCGGGGGCTTACCTTACCCTGCCTGGTCATATCCGCCTGGCCTGGCCGGCCACCGTGATGACCTGGCGGACCCTTGCCGCGGCCGGCATTTCGCTCGCGCTCGCCGCCGTGGCCGGGGTGGCCATAGGGTCGGTGCGGCGCGACTGGCGATGGCCGTGGCCACGCGGGGGAGAGCGCCCCGGGCTGGTCCGCGAGGTCCTGTTGGTGGCCGTCACGGCCAGTACCGCCTGGGTAGCCTGGCAAAGGCCGCTGCCCTGGCAGTACGGGCTGGTCATCGCCATCACGGCGGGCCTGGCGGGCTGGCGGCTGCGCTGGCCCAGGCAGCGGGCTGCCGCCCCCCTGGGCCAGATATCCGGCCCTCCCGCCCGGTATCTGGCCCGGCGAATCGGGGTCCTGCGCCAGATCCGGGACCGATGGCACCAGCTGCCGGCCGGCGCGCAGGTGACGATCCCGCTGCTGACGCTGCTGAACATCATGGTCACGCTGGTGCTGGCGAATGCCGCGCAGCTTGCCTCGGGACTATGGGCAACCCATGCCGCGCTCGCCTTTACCGCCATGTTCCTGCTGAACGTGCTGTTCCTGAGCGCGGGCGTGGCGGCATCGCCGGGCACGGACGTGGCAGCCCCGGAGAAATACTCCGTGTCGATGGGGCCGGCCGTGGGCGTGGCAGCGGCCGAACCGGCCGCGGTGACATCCCGGGGGATCGGGCTGGGACCGGTCCCGCCAGCGCAGGCCGCGCCTGCCCCCGCGCCCCCCACCCAGGCCCCGGAGACCCCGGTGCCGTCTGTCCCGGTACCGGCCGCCCCCACGGCGGCCACCCCGGCCGCGCCCACCGGCGTCCGAAGGGCGTGGCCCTTCCGGCTGCCCGGCACGTCCCGCGGGTCCCGCCCGCCGCGACGGCCACGGACTCAGCCCAGGCTCCAGCCGGTCATCGCGCTGGCCGCCGCGATCCTGGCCGCGGGGTGGATCGGCTATGCCCACCCAGGGGGGCCATTGCTGATCCTCGCTGTCCTCGCCGTCGGCGCGGTCATCGCTTCGACCATGGACGTCAGCCGCCATCAGGCGATCACCATGGTGCTGGCGATCGCCCTTGGTGTGGCCACCATTGACTATGTGAGCTGGCGTTTCTCGGTGACGAACTGGCAGGGCTGGTGGCTGGCCGTCCCCCTGCTCCTCGCCGAGGCGCTGGGGGCAATGCACATTCTCGGCTTCCAGTACACGATCTGGCCGCGGCCACCGCCGGTGATCCAGCCGACCGCGGATGTGTCGGTCTACCCGGTGTTCATCCTGGTGCCCACCCTCAACGAGGGATCCGCGATCGTGCGGCCGACGTTGGCTGGTTGCCTTGCCGCCCGCCGGCGCTACCTGGCCTGCTACCCGGGCGCACAGGTGACCGTAGTGGTCTGCAACGACGGCCGGGCCGCAGGGGTGCGGGGCTGGTCCGGCATCGACCGGCTGGCCGCTGACCTGGGCGTCCGTTGCGTGACCAGGAGAAAACGCGGGGGAGCGAAGGCGGGCAATATCGAGAACGCCCGCCGGAAACTCCAGATCACCGGCGACGCGCTGCTGGCAATCTTCGACGCCGACCAGGTGCCCAAGCCGGATTTCCTGCTCAAGACCATCCCCCCGTTCGCGGACACGACAGTGGGCTGGGTGCAGACCGGCCAGTACTACGCGAACCAGCACAACCCGGTGTCGCGCTGGGCCGATGACCAGCAGTCGATGTTCTACAACCTGCTCTGCCCGGGGAAGGCCGCGCTCAATGCCGCGTTCATCTGCGGGACCAACGTCATCATCCGGGCTGCGGCCCTGGACGAGATCGGCGGGCTGCCACAGGACTCGGTGACGGAGGACTTCGCAGCTTCGATCGCACTGCACCCGCGCTGGCGCAGCATCTACCTCACCGATGTCCTCGCCACCGGGCTGGGACCGCTGGACATCCCTTCCTACTTGCGCCAGCAGGGCCGGTGGGCACTTGGCACGCTCGGGGTCTTCCGCAGCAACTGGCGGGACATCCTGCTCCCGCGCCGGGCCGGCCTCAGGTTCGGGCAGCGGGTGCAGTACCTCCTGGCCTGTACGCACTACCTGTGCGGGATGCGTGACTTCATCTACATGCTCAGCCCGATCCTGTTCATCCTGACCGGGGTTCCCGCCGTCCGCACCGCGACGCTCACCGACTACCTGTGGCACTTCATCCCCTACGCCGTGCTCGGCGTGACCGCGATGTGGTACTCGGCCCGGAGCGTGACCGGGTTGCGGGGGATCATCATCGGGTTCGGCTCGTTCCCGGCGCTCATCAGCAGCCTGACCGCGGTCATCATGAGGCGCAAGGTGCCGTTCGCGGTCACCGCGAAGGCACGGCAGGGCCGGCGGCGGCTGGGCTACCTGGCGATCTACGTGTTCTTCTTCCTGCTATGCATCGGCTGCCTGGTGCGGGTGACCGAGGTCCGGGGCCGGCAGGAGACGTCGCTGTTCATCAGCGTGCTGTGGGTCGTCTACTCGCTGCTGCTGCTGACGGTGTTTCTCTGGCTGGCCCATGCGGACCTGCGGGTTAACCGGGCCGCCAGGCAGCGAGACGACAGCGAGCTGACGGCTAGGCAGGCCTACCGGTCACGGCTGCTGGGGCGCGGCAGTGGACTGCGGCCTGTGCTGAACCTGGGAGTGGCTGGCGCCGTGGCCTGCCCGCTGCTGTTCGGTACCCAGCTGGCGGCGTTGCCGCTCTTCGCCAGCGCCGCGCCGCCGTTCGTGATCGCCCAGCAGCAGGCGGGCGGGCGGTATACCGGGGTGTCCCTGCCGGTCCAGTTGCTGGCCCAACGGGCCGGGCTGGCGCACGAACTCCATACCCGGTTCTCCATCATTGGCCGCACCCAGGACATCACCGACAGCTTCGATACCGCCTGGGCGGACCGGCTGGCCGCCAGCGGTGCGCGGCCGTGGATCGTCCTGCAGTTCGGCGTCTTCAGGCCGCATCGCAGGGCCCCGCTAGCGGCCAGCCTGCCCGCCATCTTCCACGGGCTCGATGACCGGCAGATCACCCGGTGGGCCACCGAGATCCGCGATTTCGGCAAGCCGGTGTACCTCACGGTGCTGCTTCATGTGGACAGGAACTGGGCCGTCTCGTCCGGCGTGGCCAACGGCGGCATTCCCGAAGACGTGCCCAAGGCCTGGCGGCACATCCAGTCCGTCTTCCGGGCGGTAGGGGCGGACAACGTGGCCTGGGTGTGGGCGCCCGCGGATCCGCTCCATGATCAGCCGTTCGCGCCGCCGCCGTCGACCATCAGCGCGGTCCTGCAGAGCTTCATCAACTATCCGGGAACGCGGTGGGGGAACCCGCAGCAGGTGCTGGCCAGCCTGACCCGGAGGTACCCCGGCAAGCCGATCTTCGTCGAGGCTAGCGTCTCCGGGCCGCCCGCCCAGAAGGCGGCTTGGCTGGCCCGGCTGGGGCAGGCGGTCGATCACAGTCGCCAGGTTTACGCGTTGCTGTACCACCAGGGAGGGCCGAATCTCAGGCTGACCGCCGCCGGGGCGGAGAGCTGGTCGGTGACCTCCGATCCATGGTCACTGGCGGTCTGGAGAGGCATAGTGGCCGGTCTGGCTACGGTCAGGGCGCAGTCATGACCACCACCTACGCTGAGGCCCCGGCTGCGGCTGCCGTTCCGGTCGCAAGTCGGCCACGTCGGGCACCGCGATGGCCGCTGCTGGTGGTGCTCGCGCTGCAGGCGGTGGTGTCGGTGTCCGCTCTGCGCAGTACCGCGTTCCAGGATGAGGCGCTCTATCTGTACGCGGGCCGGCAGATCATCCATCACTGGGGCGGCGGGCCGGTACCGCTGGACCATTACGCGTTCTACTTCTCCGGCTACCCGGACGTGTACCCGGTCATCGGCGGCTTCCTGGACATGGTGGGCGGGCTGGAATTGGCCCGAGCGTTCAGCCTGGCCTGCATGCTGGCGGTCACCGCGATCGTCTGGTCGGTCAGCCGGCGACTGTTCGGGCCGGTGGCGGCTATCTTCGCCGCCGCGGCGTATGCCGCGACCGGGGTGGTGCTGTTTGTGGGTCGGCTGGCCACCTTTGACGCGCTGTGCCTGCTGCTGATCGCTGCCGCGGCGGCGGTGGCCGTATACGGCGGGGCAGCGGCGGGTCGCAGGGGGCTGGTGGTAGCCGCCATCGGGCCGCTGCTGGTGCTGGCGGTGCTGGCCAAGTATGCGGCGCTGCTGTTCGTTCCGGCCGTGCTGGCCCTGCTGGTTTGCGCCACCATGACCTTCCGGGGCTGGCGGGCGGTGCTGGTAAGGGTCCCGCTGGTGGCGGTGGCGATGGCCGCCAGCGCGGCGGTGGCGTACCGGCTGATGGACAAGGCCGCTCTCCACGCCATCCACGGCAGCACCACCAGCCGGGTCATCGTGCTCAAGGCCGCCCGGCCCGATCTGCTTACCAACGTGCTGCAGATGGGCGGGGTGATCTTCCTGCTGGCGCTGGTGGGCCTGGTGCTCGTGGCATGGCACCAGCGGCGGCTCGCGCTGCTGGCCGCAGCGCTGTTCGGCTCGTCATGGCTGGCCCCGGCCTACCACATCTACGTGCAGGAGTCGATTTCACTGGACAAGCACATCGCGTATGCGCTGTTCTTCGCCATGCCGCTGGCCGGGTACGCGCTGGCCTGGCTGTCCGGATACGGCCGGCGGCTGGTCAGTTCATACCGCGGATACTGGCTGGCTGGGCTTGCCATCGTGCTGGCGCTGTTCACTCTTGGCCTAGCCCAGGCCCGCAACCTGTATGGCGGCTGGGCCAACACCTCCGAGATCAGCTACACGCTGCATACCCAGCTGCGGGACGGATCGGGGCGGATCCTGGCCGAGGACATCGAGGTTGCCCGCTTCGACGCGATGGACGTCACCGAGCCATGGCAGTGGAATGGCCTGCGCTTTCCCTATTACCTGAACGCCCGGCACCAGCAGTTCTTGGGTAACCAGGCGCTCGCCCAGGCGATCAAGGACCGCTACTACGACTGGGTCGAGCTCAGCTTCAACTACCTGCCCGGACCGGCCTGGTTCGCGGCGGCGCAGATGGCGGCTACCCGGAATTACGACCTGATCGCCGTCATCTTGTTCTCGAACTCTTACGGGAAGGGGCATTTCTATATCTGGCGCCTGGCCTTGCAGCCGGGACACGGCAACTTCACCAGCCTGGCCCAGCTCCGTACCCGGAATTGGGGATAGCAGTGGGAGACGCAGCCGACGATGCGCACCACCATGGCCGGCCACCGGCGCTGGGCGGCCCGGCCCGGCCCGGCCAGCCTGGCCGCCCTCGTGGCCGTGCTGGCCGTGCTGGCCCTGCTGGCGCTGACCGTGGTCACATTGGCTGGCCGGCCGGGCAGCTCGCGGCGCGGCGGTGACCCGTTCGCAGGGATGCGGATGTTCGTCGACCACCGGAGCCCGGCGGCGCTGGCGGAAGCGTCCCTGGCCCGCGTCAACCCGGCCGCGGCCGCACTGTTGCGGAAGATCGCCAGCCAGCCCACCGGGACCTGGCTCGGCGGCTGGATCCCGGCCGCGCAGGTGGCTGGCGTGGTACGGACGCTGATGCGCCGGGCTGCGGCCCAGGACTCGATGCCGCTACTGGTGCTCTTCGCGTTCCCGTACCACGGCTGCCTGGCCCGGCCCACCCGCGGCCCCCCGGGAGTGTCCGGTTATGAGCGCTGGATCGGCCAGGTGGCCGCCGGGATCGGCACCAGGCGGGCTGCGGTCATCCTGGAGCCAGATGCCCTCGCCCTGCTGGCCCAGCCCGGCTGCCTGCCGGCCGCTGAACTTGCGGGCCGGCTCGCGCTGCTCCGCCGGGCGGCCGGCCAGCTCGCCCGGTCGCCGGGCACCGCCGTCTATATCGATGCCGGCCAGGCGCGCTGGCGGCCGCCTGCGGTGATGGCCCCGCTCCTGCTGGCCGCCGGCGTCCAACTGGCCCGGGGATTCTCGCTCAACGTCAGCAACTTCGATTCGACGGCCTCCGAGGAGAGGTACGGCGACCGGCTGAGCACGCTGGTGAAACGGGCGCACTATGTCATTGACACCTCGCGGAACGGCACCGCCACCGCGGCGACGTGGTGCAACCCGCCCGGGCAGGCGCTGGGGACGCCGCCGACCGCACATACCGGCAACCCGCTGATCGACGCGCTGCTGTGGATCAAGCCTCCCGGGGCGTCCGACGGCCCGTGCCGCGGCGGGCCCCAGGCCGGGATGTTCTGGCTGTCCTATGCCCTGGGGCTGGCTGCCCGCGCGCGCTAGCGAGCAGGGCCGGCCGGAACGAACTGACGGCTATCCGTTCGTCCCCGGCACTGCCGGGGTGTCCTGCCGCGGCCGCCGGCCTATCTTGCTGCCGAGCCAGACCAGCGGGTCGTACTTGCGGCTGACCACCCGCTCCTTCAGCGGGATCAGCGCGTTGTCGGTGATCTTGATGTGCTCCGGGCACACCTCGGTGCAGCACTTGGTGATGTTGCAGAGGCCCAGCCCGAAGTCGTCCTGGGCGATCTCCCGCCGGTCCGCAGTGTCGGCCGGGTGCAGCTCCAGTTCGGCGACCCGCATCAGGAACCGCGGGCCCGCGTAGGCCTGCTCGTTGTCGGCGTGGTCACGGATGACATGGCACACGTTCTGGCACAGGAAGCATTCGATGCACTTGCGGAACTCCTGCGAGCGCTGCACATCGACCTGCTGCATCCGGAACTCGCCGAGCCCGATCGAGTCGTCCGGGGTGAACGAAGGGATCTGGCGCGCCTTGGCGAAGTTGAAGGACACGTCGGTGACCAGATCGCGGATCACCGGGAAGGTGCGCATCGGGGTGAGCGTGATCGGTGCTCCGGGCTCGAACGTGGACATCCGGGTCATGCAGGCCAGCCGCGGCCGCCCGTTGATCTCCATCGAGCAGGATCCGCACTTGCCCGCCTTGCAGTTCCACCGCACCGCCAGATCGCCGGCCTGGGTGGCCTGCAGCCGGTGCAGGATGTCCAGCACGACCTCGCCCTCGTTGACCTCGGCCTGGTAGTCAACCAGCTCACCCCGGCCAGCGTCGCCCCGCCAGATCCGCAGGGTCACCTGCTCCGCCATCAGTGTGTCTCCTCGCCCGCCGGTGCGCCGGCTGGCTCGCCTACCGAGGCGGGGGCCGGTGGCAGTTCCTCGTCGGTGTAGTACTTCGCCAGCTCATCACGGTCGAACAGGGCCAGCAGGTCCGCGCGCATCGGTGCCATCGGCTGCCGCCGCAGCGTCACCCGGTCTCCCGCCAGTGAGCAGATCAGGTTGACCTTGCGCCACTCCGGCGACATCTGCGGGAAGTCGTCGCGGGTGTGCCCGCCCCGGCTCTCAGTCCGCTCCAGCGCCGCCTGCGCTACACACTCCGCAATCAGCATGATGTTCCTCAGGTCGAGGGCCAGGTGCCAGCCCGGGTTGTAAGCCGGGCCACCCTCCGCACTGACCTGGGCAGCTCGTTCGCGCAGCTTTTCCAGCTCGGCCAGCGCCGTCTTGATCTCGTTCTCGGTGCGGATGATGCCGACCAGGCTGCTCATGGCCTCCTGCACCTCGGCGTGGACCGTGTACGGGTTCCCGCCGCCGCTGCGTGAGAGCGGCGCCAGCGCCTCCGCCTGGGCCGCGGCCACGTCCGCGTCGCTGACCGCCGGGCGGGCGGCCAGCGAGCCGAGGTAATCGACCGCGCCCATGCCAGCCCGGCGCCCGAACACCAGCAGGTCCGACAGTGAGTTGCCGCCCAGCCGGTTCGACCCGTGCATGCCGCCGGACACCTCGCCAGCCGCGAACAGGCCCGGTACCAGCGACTGCCCGTTGTCCGGGTCCACCTCCACCCCGCCCATCACGTAGTGCTGGGCCGGCCCGACCTCCATCGGCTCCTTGGTGATGTCCACGTCGGCCAGTTCCTTGAACTGGTGGTGCATGGACGGCAGCCGCCGCAGGATCTCGTCGGCCGGCAGCCGGGAGGCGATGTCCAGGAACACACCACCATGCGGGGATCCCCGCCCGGCCTTGACCTCGGCGTTGTTCGCCCGGGCTACCTCGTCGCGGGGCAGCAGTTCGGGCGGCCGCCGGTTGTGGTCGGGGTCGGTGTACCAGCGGTCGGCCTCTTCCTCGGTCTCGGCGTACTGGGCGCGGAACACGTCTGGCACGTAGCCGAACATGAACCGCTTGCCCTCGGAGTTCCGCAGCACCCCGCCATCGCCGCGCACCGACTCGGTGACCAGCAGGCCGCGGACGGACAGCGGCCAGACCATGTGGGTGGGATGGAACTGGACGAACTCCATGTTCAGCAGCGTCGCACCGGCCAGCAGCGCCAGCGCGTGCCCGTCCCCGGTGTACTCCCAGGAGTTGGAGGTGACCTTGAAGGTCTTCCCGATCCCGCCGGTGGCCAGGATCACCGCCGGCGCCTCGAACACCACGAACCGCCCGGTTTCCCGGACATAGCCGAACGCGCCGGCGATGGCCCCGCCGGTCACCAGCAGCCGGGTGATGGTGGTCTCGGCGAAGACCTTCAGCATGGCTTCCGGGTCGCCGTGCTCCCGCGCGTCCTGCTGCTGGAGGGCGACCGTGCGCTGCTGGAGCGTCCTGATCATCTCCAGCCCGGTCCGGTCACCCACGTGGGCCAGCCGCGGGTACTGGTGACCGCCGAAGTTGCGCTGGCTGATCTTGCCGTCCGGGGTGCGGTCGAACAGCGCACCCCAGGCCTCCAGCTCCCAGACCCGGTCGGGCGCCTCCTGGGCGTGCAGTTCGGCCATCCGCCAGTTGTTGAGGAACTTGCCGCCGCGCATGGTGTCGCGGAAGTGGACCTGCCAGTTGTCGTGCGGGTTGACGTTGCCCATCGCGGCGGCACAGCCGCCTTCGGCCATCACCGTGTGCGCCTTGCCGAAGAGCGACTTGGAGATGACGGCGGTCTTCTTGCCCGCCTGCCTGGCCTCGATCGCCGCCCGCAGGCCGGAGCCGCCGGCGCCGATCACCACCACGTCGTAGGAGAGCCGTTCGATGTCAGTCATCTGCGCGGTGCACCTTCTGCCTGCTGCCTAGAAGAAGCGAAGATCGGTGATCACACCGCTCGCGACCAGCCGGATGTAAAGATCGGTGAACAGCACCCAGCCCAGCGAGATCCAGGCGAACTGCATGTGGCTGGCGTTCAGCTTGGACAGCTGGGTCCACAGCCAGTAGCGGACCGGGTGCTTGGAGAAGTGCCTGAGCCGGCCGCCGAGGGCATGCCGGCAGGCGTGGCAGGACAGCGAGTACAGCCACAGCAAGATGGCGTTGATCAGCAGGACCAGCGTGCCCAGCCCCATGTGCACCCACTGCCCGTCGTGGTTGCGGAAGGCGATCACCGCGTCGGCAGTCAGGATCACGTTGAACGCCAGCGCGATCCAGAAGAAGTACCGGTGCACGTTCTGCAGGACCAGCGGGAACCGGGTCTCGCCCGTGTACCTGGCGTGCGGCTCGCGGACCGCGCAGGCGGCCGGCGCCCGCCAGAACGCCCGGTAGTAGGCCTTGCGGTAGTAGTAGCAGGTGAGCCGGAAACCCATCGGCCCGCCGATGATGAGGACCGCCGGGGACAGCCAGGTGAGCCACGGGATCCAGTTGAAACCCGCGCCGCTGGTGCAGGTCGAAACCAGGCACGGCGAGTACAGCGGCGAGATGTACGGCTGCCAGAAGTAGTTCCGGTTGACCAGCGACGCCCAGGTCAGGTAGATCACCACCACCCCGAGCGCGGTGGCGTTGATGGCCGGCTGCCGCCACCACGGGTCCTTGCGCAAGGTGCGCTCGGGGATCTGCGGGCGGGTTTTCTCCGGCGCCGTTGCTGCCTGGGTCATCGGCTGACTCTCCACCTCGGAAGTTAATCCAACTGATATCACCACGCAGGCCCCGCGGCCCGGCCGGCGGCGTGTGACCCTTGCTACACCCCGTGCTGGCCGGAGTCCAATCCCAGGGCGCGGCGCAGGAAATCCACCTGCAGCAGGAGCAGGTTCTCGGCCACCTCCTCCTGCGGCGTCATGTGGGTGACCCCGGACAGCGGCAGCACCGCATGCGGCCGGCCGGCCGCCAGCAGTGCCGAGGAGAACCGCAGGGTGTGGGCGGCCACCACATTGTCATCGGCCAGGCCGTGGATGAGCAGCAGCGGCCGGCTGAGCCGCGGCGCGTCGGCCAGCAGCGAGCAGGTGTGATACGGGCCGTCCGCGCCGGAATCAGCCGGCTGGCCGAGATACCGCTCGGTGTAGTGGGTGTCGTACAGGTGCCAGTCGGTGACGGGTGCACCCGCGATCGCGGCGTGGAACACGTCGGGCCGCCGCAGCACCGCCAGCGCGGCCAGATAGCCGCCGAATGACCAGCCGCGGATGGCCACCCGTGCCAGATCCAGGTCGGGGTGACGCTCGGCGGCCGCATGCAGCGCCTCGATCTGGTCGGCCAGAACCGGGCCGGCCAGGTCGTGCCAGACCGCCCGGTCCCAGTCCGGCCCCCGGCCCGGTGTGCCCCGGCCGTCCGCGATCACCACCGCGAAGCCCTGCTCGGCCAGCCACTGCGAGGTGAGGAACGCGCCGCGGGCGGCCAGCACCCGCTGGGCGTGGGGGCCGGCGTAGGGGTCGAGCAGAACCGGCAGCCGCCCGCCGCCCGGCCGGTGCCAGGACGGCAGCAGGACCGCGGTCCGGATCCCGTGCGGGCCGGCCGCAAAGATCCCCGGCTCCGGATTGGGCAGGTCCGCCGGTTCGGCCAGCGAGGTGACGGCGATGCCGGGCTGCCCGTCCGGCACCACCCGCACGCTCACCCCGTCCTGCCGCAGCGACCGGTGGCTGACCACGGTGGTGCCGCCCGACCGGGTGCCGCTGGTCACCCCGTCTGCCGCTGCGGCGGCCACCCGGGCCAGGCCGTCCGGGCGGTAGATCCACAGCCCGATCTCGGCCGGCTCCTCGCCGGACGCGGCGAACAGGACCGTCTCACCATCGACCGCCAGCACCTGCCGGACCTGCAGGCTGGCGGGGGTGACCGGGTCCGGGCTGCTTTCCGCGAACTCTTCGGCGGTGGCGACCAGCAGCCGCTTGGCGCCACCGGCGTCGGCGGTCCAGACGATCCGGCCGTCGCTGGTCCTGGCGGGCACGCCGGGCACGATGTCCAGCCACCGGTCGTCGGTGTCCTCCCGCAGCACGGCCACCGCGCCCCGCGCCGGGTCGGCCGACAGCAGCCGCATGCGGCGCTGGTCGCGGCTTTGCACCACGATCAGCGGGTCATCCTTGTCCCAGTTCACGGTGACCAGATAGGGGAAGGCGGCCTGGTCCCAGTCGACCAGGTACTCACTGCCATCCAGGCCGACCTGCAGCAGCGCTACCTCGGCGTTCGGGGTGCCGGCTGCCGGGTAGGCGACCTCGGTGCCGGGCCGGCCGGGCTGGGCCGGGTCGGCGATATGCCACCGGTTGACGCCGCTGGTGTCCACCCGGGCCACCAGCAGGGCCGACCCGTCCGGCGCCCACCAGTACCCGCGCTGCCGCTCCATTTCTTCCGCCGCGACGAACTCGGCCAGCCCGTAGCTCAGCCCCGGCACGCCGTCCGGCCCGATGAGCTGGCGGTGATTGCCGGTGGCCAGGCCGGTGATCCGCAGCGCGCCCGCGTGCACGTAGGCGACCGTGCGCCCGGTGGGATCGGGCCGGGGATCCAGCGCGGGCACGGCCGCCGGCACGGCGCGCACGGCCGGATCCCCAGCGCCGGCCCGCAGGTCAGCCAGGTAGATCCGGCCGGCCACCGCGAACGCGGCCAGGGCCAGGGCGTCATCGGTGGCGAAGGCCACAATCCCGGCCGCCTGCTCGCGGGACCGCTCCCGCCGGGCCCGCTCTTCGGCAGGCTCCAGCTGGCCGGCCCGATCCGGCCCGCTGCCCTCATCCGGCGCGGCCGGCAGCGCGGCCGGATCGGCCACCAGCCGCTCCTGGCCGGTTTCGGTGTCGAGCAGCCACAGGCAGGTCACCGGGTCGCTGCCGCCCTGGCTGCGCAGGAAGGCCACCCGGCGGCCGTCGGGGGAGATCTGGAACGAGCGCGGCACGCCCAGGCTGAAGCCCTGGGTACGGGCGTGCTGGCGGGGGAAACTGTCGGTCATGCCCCGATCCTGCCAGCCCGCCGCCAGCCCGGCACCGGAAGGCTCGCCCGATCGCCGCTAGGCTCACCCGGTGACCGATCAGCACAGGCTGCTGCTGGTGCACGCGCATCCGGACGACGAGTCGATCCAGACCGGGGCGACCATGGCCGCCTACGCCGCGGGCGGGGCGGGCGTCACCCTGGTCACCTGCACCCTGGGAGAACTGGGCGAGGTCATCC
>Ga0306924_10005478_pt1 | contig 12505 bp, 9 predicted proteins | sample sta12Can44000111_FD_203756 | JGI IMG/M metagenome (GOLD analysis project Ga0306924, IMG submission 203756) | Lab enrichment of tropical soil microbial communities from Luquillo Experimental Forest, Puerto Rico - statanox.12C.anox.44.000.111 (v2)... | ecosystem: Environmental > Terrestrial > Soil... | reverse complement strand
CCGGTGCTGACGGTCGGCCACCAGATTGTCGAGGCGTTGCGGTTGCATCAGGAGCTGTCGAAGAGCGCCGCCAACGAGAAAGCGGTCGAGATGCTGCGGCTCGTCAAGATCCCCGAGGCGGCGCAGCGGGCGCGGGAGTATCCGCACCAGCTTTCGGGCGGCATGCGGCAGCGGGCGATGATTGCGATGGCGCTTGCCTGCAACCCGCGGGTGCTGATCGCCGACGAGCCGACGACCGCCTTGGACGTGACGATCCAGGCACAAATCCTCGAGCTCATCGTGGAATTGCAGAAGCAGCTTGGCACCGCGCTGATCCTGATCACGCACAATCTTGGTGTCGTCGCCGAGACCGCCCAGCGCGTGATCGTGATGTATGCCGGCAAGAAGGTCGAGGAAGCCGAGGTCGACGCTCTGTTCGCGCAGCCGCTCCACCCCTACACGCACGGCTTGCTGGCATCAATCCCGCGCCTCGAGATCATGGCAGGGCGTAATTATGCCGCTGTCGAGCGGTTGCAAGAAATCCCCGGTATGGTGCCGGCGCTGAACAATCTGCCAGCGGGTTGCACGTTTGCCCCACGCTGCGCCTTTGCCGACGACCGCTGCCGGGCGCAATTCCCACCCTACGAGCAATTGCGGCCAGGGCATTGGACGGCCTGCTGGCATTCAGAAAGGCTGTACGGGCGGGATGGCTAGTGCTGTGCCAGCAGAGATTGCTGCGAAGAGCGGGATCGACCGCAACCGCGCCCCGGTGATCGAGGTTGCCGGGCTCAAGAAGCATTTCCCGGTCAAGAAAGGGCTGCTTCGGCGCACCGCCGGCTATGTCTACGCGGTCGACGGAGTCAGCTTTTCGATCAATCAAGGGGAAACCCTGGGCCTGGTCGGCGAAAGCGGGTGCGGCAAGTCGACGGTGGCCCGGACCGTCTTGCGGTTGGTCGAGCCAACGGCCGGCACGATCAGGCTCGACGGTGAGGACATCACACGGTTGGGTAAGACAGCGTTGCGGCCGCACCGGCGGCAGATGCAGATCATCTTCCAGGATCCGTTCTCTTCGCTGAACCCGCGCATGTCGGCGGGCGACATCGTCGGCGAGCCGTTGCAAGTGCACGGGATCGCCCACGGCCGGGAAAAGGAGGAGAGAGTCGCGGCGCTGTTCGACCAGGTCGGGTTGCGCCGTTTGCAGATGCGCAGCTTCCCGCACGAGTTTTCCGGGGGGCAGCGCCAGCGCATCTGCATCGCCCGCGCGCTCGCCTTAAACCCCAACCTGATTATCGGCGACGAGCCGGTCTCCGCACTGGATGTGTCGATCCAGGCCCAGGTGATCAACCTGATGATGGATCTGCAGCGCGAGAAGAACCTGTCCTATCTCTTCATTGCCCACGATCTCGCCGTGGTTGAACACATCAGTCACCGTATCGCGGTGATGTATCTCGGCAAAATCGTCGAATACACCGACAAACAGACGCTGTTCACCCGCCCGCTGCATCCGTACACCGAAGCCCTGTTGGCTGCGGTGCCGGTCCCCAATCCGAGGGTCAAGCGCAAGAAACAGCTTTTGCAAGGCGATGTTCCAAGCCCAATCAATCCGCCGCCGGGCTGTACCTTCCATACGCGCTGTCCGTATGCCGAGGCGCGGTGCAAGAGCGAGGTGCCGGCGTTGCGCGAGGTAGGCCCCGGCCACCTAGTCTCCTGTCATCTGCGCTAACCCGCGTCCATCGGTTTATAGATGCGGCGTGCTTGAACAACAAAGGGCCCTTCGAGCCGCGCCCCGGAGATGAGCGCGTCCATTCGACACGGGTTCGCCGCGACTGGCCGCAATCTACTCGTATCCGACGGTTCTTCGCGAAATAGCGGCGTCGCCATTTTCCGAGAAGATTTGCGCAACGTCCGGAATTAAATAACGGGCTGGCAAAGGCTAATAGCCGTATCTTTGAGAGCAGTAGTATAATCCGCGGCAGGGTTACCAAGCCGCAAAATCTTAAGCATACATTCGCGTGGAATATTAACCAATGTAAATGGAAATTAACGATCTGTTGCCTTTGCGACGAAATTGTGTTATGAAGATAACATGTACGATTAGATGCTACAACCCGATGCTAGCTCAACTTCACCGCGCTTCACCGGGGCGTGGGCGGGTACGTAGTGAGTGACGCGTGAGATGGTTGGACAAGTTCCAGTGAACGCATTGACCGATGAGTTGGCGCTGAAGGGCAGCGGACCGCCCGAGCTTGCTGCGCGGAGTTCCTCTGAGCCGACCGACCTTCCCAATACGCTCCGCGCGTCGTCTAGTATGCTCTCTGACATCGAGGGCAAACGGCTGCTGCCTGCCCTGACGACTCGAACGCCAACACCGCACCGCGCGCCGAGTGCTCTGTCGTTGGGTATTCTCCTCTACCTCCTCTCGGTCGGGATTGTTGCCACTGCGACGGTCGGTGTATTCTTCGGCATTGCCTTTTTCTTCCTTGCGCAGACGACCGAGGCAACGAACGCGAATGTCACCACGAGGGACCACGGTGTCGACGCCGAACATCGTCTGCTGCATACTTTGCCTAATGCATCGTCAACCTATGGGGCCAGTGCATCGGTCCCGATCGAATTGCAGACCTCGCGCTCGGCTGCGACCGCCGCCTTGCCCGTCGCTTCCGTTGCACCACTACCAGCACGGCCGCGCCTCAGGGGAGATGTGTCCGCAAGTGATGCGCAGGATCAATTTTCGGGCGCACGGGCGCCGGACTCGGGTGCCAGCGAGGCGTCGCCAAACACCGCCCTGTCCACCCTACGGAAGGCTGAGCCAGTACCGGGTTCGTCAGTTGCGGCAGTGGGCTCTGAGGCAGCCCACGAGGCTTCACCAAACGCCGCCCAGTCAACCCTACAGAAGACTGTACCAATGCCGGGTTCGTCAGTTGGGGCGGCAGGCCCCGAGGCAGCCCACGAGGTTTCGCCAGACGCCGCCCAGTCGACCCTGCAGAAGACCGTACCAGTACAGGGTTCGTCGGTTGCAGCCCCGGCGCCTGAGGCAGTCCCGCGCATCACCGCCATCCAAATTGCGGAACTCCTGGCCCGCGGCGACTCCTTCCTGCACGCCGGTGATGTCGCGTCAGCACGGCTTTTTTACGAGCGCGCAGCCGATGCCGGGGACTGGCAATCGGCGATACGGATGGGGGCAACCTTTGATCCGGCCTTTCTCGACCGGGCTGGCGTGCACACGGTCGGCGACCCGATCAAAGCGCAATCCTGGTACCGCCATGCGCTTGACCTCGGCGCGCCTAAGTCCGATCGTCAGGTCGAGAGCTCGCAGACGAAATAGCCACAGGAAAGACTAATGAAGCGTCCGACTAGCGCGGTCACGATCGTTGCGGCGCTTGCGACGCCGATCGCTCTTGCGACTCCGGCGACGGCGGCCGTGCCAACGGATGTTACCGTTGTCAATCGTGGAGTCGTCGAGCTCGAGACGGGGCGCGCCGCCGGCATTTCGGTGCGCATCGCCGAGGATCTCGCCAATGTCATCGACGACGGAGCAACGCGCCGAGTCCTGCCGGTCATCGGCAAGGGGTCGTTGCAGAACATCACCGATCTCAAGCTATTGCGCGGCGTTGACGTGGCTATCCTGCAAGCCGACGTTCTCGATTATGCGCGGCAGCAGAATTATTTCCCCGGCCTCGAAGGCTGGCTAACTTATATCGCCAAGCTCTACAATGAAGAGTTCCATTTGCTCGCTCGGCGCGACGTCAAGAATATTACGGAGCTGGCGAACCAGAAGGTGAACGTTGATTTGCGCGGCGCCGGCACTGCAATCACGGCCGGCCGCCTCTTCGATCTCCTGAACATCCCGGTGGCGCCGACCTACGATGATCATGAGGTGGCGCTCGAGAAGCTCCGCAAGGGCGAGATTGCCGCCATCGCCTTCGTCGCCGGGAAACCGGCGCCGCTCTTCCGCGACCTAGCGAGTGAGGATGGGCTCCATTTTCTTGCCATCCCGCTCAAACCGCCGGTGACCGCTGTTTATGTTCCGACGCGACTCACCGCCCAGGATTATCCGGGTCTGGTGCCCTCGGACCAGCCGGTTGACACGGTGGCAGTCGGTGCCGTGCTCGCGGCTGCCAACCTCCAGTACGGCTCTGACCGCTACCGCAATCTCGTGAACTTTGTCGAGGCATTTTTTACCGGGTTCCAATCCCTGCTCGAGCCCGGCCACCATCCAAAGTGGCATGAGGTCAATATCACGGCCGAGCTTCCCGGCTGGCGGCGTTTTCCTCCCGCCGAGGATTGGCTGAAACGCAACGTGCAAGTAGCCGCCACACCAAACCTCCAGGATCTCAAGACGATCTTCTCGAAGTTTATCGACGAGCGCCAGCAGGCCGCCGGTGGACAACCGATGAGCCAGCAGGAGAAAGACCGGCTCTTCGGACAGTTCGAGCTCTGGCAGAAAAGCCAAATCCGGTAGCCCATCGCGGCAAAGAGAGCGATCCCTTTTGACGCCCTGGAAGGGCACAGTGCAGATCAACCAGCTCCCCGCTGTGAGGTTCTGTCGCTCCGCTGCGACGCAGGCCAGATTCCGCTTGTTTACCGCTGCCATCATCGCCGCCCTCACCTCCGGCGGGCCGGCCGTCGCCGACACCAGCCCCAAGCACGGCGGAACGCTCGAGTTTGCGGTCACCGTCGAGCCCGGAAATTTCGATTGTCACGGCAATATATCCTTTGCCTTTCTGCACCCCATCGCGCCCCATTACTCGACGTTGCTCAAATTCGATGCCGCCAATTATCCGCGGATCATCGGCGACTTGGCAGAGTCGTGGAACGTGTCGGCCGATCGGCTCACCTATACCTTCAAACTACGGTCCAATGTCCTCTTTCACGACGGCTCGCGGTTGACCTCCGCCGACGTTAAGGCGAGCTACGAGCGAATCGCGCACCCGCCACCGGGTGTCGTCTCGGCGCGCAAGGTCGATTACGCCGCGATATCGGGCATCGACACGCCCGACCCGCTTACCGTCGTTTTCCACCTGCAGTGGCCGGAGGCGGCGATGCTGGCGAATTTCGCTTCTCCATGGAACTGCATCTACAGCGCCGCCAAGCTCGCGCTCGACCCCGAATTCCCCAAGACCCATGTGCTCGGTACCGGAGCATTCGCGTTTGTCGAGTACGAAAAGGGGAAGTATTGGCGGGGCCGGCGCTGGGACAGATATTTTGTGCCCGACAAGCCCTATCTCGATGGCTACCAAGCCGATTTCATGCCGGCAAAGGCGGTGATCGAGGCGTACAAAAGCGGCCGCATCGCCGCCGAGTTCCGAGGGATCACGCCTCCGCAACGCGATGACCTCGTGGAGACGCTCGGCGACCGGATCGCGACTAGTGAAAGCCCGTGGCTCTCCACTCTATTGGTCGTGTTCAACACCCAGCGCCCGCCGTTCGACGATGCGCGGGTGCGGCGCTCTCTCTCGCTTGCCATCGACCGCTGGGGTGCGGCGGCAAAGCTACAAGGCTCCACTTTCCTCAAATATGTCGGTGGCGTCATGCGACCGGGCTCCAGCATGGCAACACCGGAAGCTGAGCTGGTCACGATACCCGGTTTCTCGCATGATATCGCGGCTTCGCGCGACGAGGCGAGGCGGCTGCTCGACGAGGCCGGGGTCCACGACCTCAAAGTGACGATCACCGTCCGCGATATCCCAATGCCGCATTATGCCGCCGCCGATCTATTGGTCGAGAGCTGGCACCAGATCGGCGTCACGGCAACGGAGGACCGGCGGAATATCTGGGATTGGCAAAAGGAAATCGATGCACGCCAATTCGACATCGCACTCGATTTTTCGGGTGATTTCTATGACGATGCGACGATCCAGCTGACCAAATACGTGTCGCACGATCTGTCGCCGGTGAATTACTCCTATTCGACTGACCGTTTTCTCGATGCCCTGTTTATCGGTCAAGCCGTTACCAGCGACCCTCGGCAACGCGCGAAAATTGTCCGTGATCTCGAGCAGCATGCCCTCTCGGAGGCTTACACGGTTCCTCTCCTGTGGTGGAACCGCATTGTCGCTACCTCGGCGAAACTGAAAGGATGGAGCATCACGCCAAGCCATTTTATTGGGCAGGATCTGACCGACGTTTGGCTCGACCAGTAATCTGTGGTAGGAGTGCCGCGGCCCTTGAAATATCAGGGCAGGTTGATCGCGGCGGCAAGAGAACCTCGACTGGAGAGCATTGAATGGCGAACGTGGAAGCCGCGGGACGAGTGAATGGGGCAGCAACCCGCCGCTCGCCGTTAAGGAAGCTCTATGTCCAAGTGCTGATCGCTATCGGGGCGGGCATTTTGCTGGGGCACTTCTACCCGAGCCTCGGGATCGAGATGAAGCCGATCAGCGACGGCTTCATCAGGCTGATCCGGGCCGTCGTGCCGCCCATCATTTTTGCGACGGTGGCGGTCGGCATCGCCAAGATGGGCGACATGCGCCGTGTCGGCGTCGTCGGCCTTCGAGCGATCATTTATTTCGAGGTCGTCTCGACATTGGCGCTGTTGATTGGGCTCGCCGTCGGCAATCTGATCCAACCTGGTGCGGGCCTGCATATCGACCCGGCGCATCTGGACGAAAAGGCGGTCGCCGGCTACGTCACCAGCGCCAAGTCGCTGACGATCGTGGATTTTCTGATCAAGATGATCCCGACCAATCTGGTCGGAGCCATCGCCGAGGGCGAGATTCTGCCGGTGCTGGTCATGGCGGTCCTGCTCGGCTTCGCGCTATGTCATATGGGCGAGCGTGGTCAGCGGCTTGCTGGTCTGATCGACGACTTCACGCATGCGCTGTTCGGGATCGTGCGGATCGTCATGTATGTGGCACCGCTTGCCGCTTTTGGCGCCATGGCGTTCACGATCGGCAAGTTCGGCTTTGGGATGTTGGGCAGCCTCGGATGGTTGCTGGCGAGCGTCTATCTGACATCGATCTTGTTCGTGCTGGTCGTGCTCGGGCTGATTGCCCGGATCTTTGACCTGAGCGTTTGGAAGATCATTCGCTATTTCAAGGACGAGCTGCTGATAGCTTTCAGCGCGACCTCCGGCGAGGCAATGATCCCGCGCTCGATCGCCAAGCTCGAGCGGATGGGGTGCTCGCAAGAGACGGTTGGGCTGGTATTGCCGACCGGCTTTTCTTTCAACACCGACGGCACGGCCATCTACATGACCATGGCGGTGCTGTTTATCGCGCAGGCGACCGATATTCAGCTGAGCACGGGTCAGCAGCTGACGATGCTCTTCGTCATGCTGTTTACCACCAAGGGAGCTGCGGGAATTGCAGGCGCCGGCTTTATCGCGCTTGCTGCGACACTGCCCGCGCTGGGAATTCTGCCGGTCGGCGGCTTGGCGCTGCTCCTCGGCGTCGAGCGGTTCATGTCCGAGATCCGCGCTGTCACCAACCTGTTCAGCAACATCTTCGCGACCGTTGTGATTGCGCGATGGATGGGCGAGCTCGACGACAACCGGTTGAATGTTGTCCTCAATGGCGAGACCGAGGACGAGCCGCTGGAGGAACCTGCTTTGGCGCAGCAGGCCCACAGCTGAATTAGGATCCGTCGTGCAATGCCGCAGCGACGACGGGTCCGGCGGCAGCGGACATCCCCTTGCCGTCATGGCCGACACCGGGCACGTCGATCACCTTCCAGGCGCAGCTCGTCTGCAGTGCTGCTGCGGCAGCGTGCCCGGATTGGACATAATTCTGCGCGCGCTCATAGCGTGTTGCACCCTGGCGCATCGAGCGCGGGCCTTTCGGGAAGAAACGGCCCGTAGTCAGCACGTCTTCGGTGCCGGCCATCGCCGTGATCGGAAAGGCGAGCAGCGCGCGCAACCCCTCGGTATCGACGTCCGTCTCGCCGAGGCCAAACGGCCAGGGTGTCGCCAGATCCGGCATCGCGTAGGTGCCGGCATTGGCGCTGACGGCGACGGCCACTTCGTCGCGAAAACCAAAGGACAACATCCGGTGGACGTACTGGCCGCCCGCGGAGTGACCAAACAATCCATAGCTTTGCCGGCTCGTCACACCCTGTGCGTGCAGCTGCTCGAATAGCCGCACGTCGATCCCAAAAGTCCAGGCTTCGCGTGGGTTGGGCGTGCCGTCCTTGGTGTGTAAATTGCCGAAATGGTACCACAGGTATTCGGGGAATGACGCCTCGGGGAACTCGATCGCGATTGCCAGAACGCGGGCTTCGTCGACGAGGTCGAGCCAGTAATCGCGATAGTCTCGGCCATTGCGCCGGACACCGTGATGCGCAAACAGAACCGGTGTCGCGGCATCGTATTGGCGAGGCCGGGCGGCATGCAACACCAGGGGCCGATCGGGGAATGCGGGGTCAACATAGGGTAGCGAACTTGCGCCGGGGGCGTCGACGAGGCGTGTCAGCTCGGTCATTGGAGGCACCCTAGCCGCGAATTATATATTAGACATTGACCGGCGCGAGCGGGATCCGGGAGCGGATCAGATCAGCGGCCTTCTCGGCGATCATGATTACCGGCGCGTTGATGTTGCCGCCGACGAGGTCCGGCATCACCGAAGCGTCGACGACGCGCAGCGCGTCGACCCCCAGCACCCTGAGCTCGGGATCAACGACCGTCATCGGGTCGCTCGGCCGACCCATCTTGCAGGTGCCGAGCGGATGGTGAACCGTGATCGCGGTCGCCCGAATATGGGCGTCAAGCGCATCGTCTGACTGCGCCGCCGACCCGGGAGCGATTTCGCGCGTGATGAAGGGCGCCAGCCGTGCCTGCCGGGCGACCTCGCGGACCATCCGCAAACCGGCGCGCAAGGTCGTCCAGTCCTTGTCGGTGGCGAGGAAATTTTGGCGGATGCGCGGCGCCCTGCGGGGGTCGGCCGAGGCGAGTTCGAGCCGCCCTCGGCTTTGCGGCCGCAACACGACGGCGCGGCAGCCAAAGCTGTCCTGATAAGCGTGGGCGAAGGGCGGCAGATAGGGTCGTGCCGCCATTGGTGCGGCGGCGAACAGCAGCTGGATATCGGGCAGCCGATCGGCGTGCTCGCTCTTCAGGAACGCCATGACGCCGCCCGGCAGGTTGTTGGTGATGCCGGTGCCAAAGAAATAGGTCTTGGCCAGATCGCGCGCGAGCCGATCGAGCCGCATCGTCGCGTGCAACGGGCCGGGCTCCCTGCGCTGCCACAGGAGACCGGCCGAGATATGATCTTGCAGGTTGCGGCCGACCCCACGCAGCGGGACGCTGACCGGGATGTCGTGCTCGCCCAGCATTTCCGGGTCGCCGATCCCGGACAGCATCAGCAGTTGCGGGGAATTGATGACGCCGCCTGCCAAGATGATCTCGCGCTCGGCCCGGGCGACCCGACGCTCGCCACCTTTGAGATATTCGACCCCGATCGCCCGGTCGCCGTCGAACAAAATGCGGGTCGTCAGCGCGTTGACCTCGACCATGAGATTTGGCCGCGTCAGCGCCGGCCGCAGGTACGCGACGGCAGCGCTGCATCGCCTGCCGTGGCGGATAGTGGCCTGCCAGCGTCCGAGCCCCTCCTGCTGTGCACCGTTGTAGTCCTCGGTGGCCGGGTAGCCCGCCGCTGCGCCCGCCGCCGCGTAGGCCTCGACAAGCGGGTCCCGATAGCGCGACCACACCGTGGTCAGCGGCCCGTCGCCGCCGCGAAAGGCGCCGGCACCCTCCTCCCAGCTTTCCTGCCGGCGGAAATAGGGCAGCACACTCGCGTAGGACCATTGCGGCAGGCCGGTTTCGGCCCAGCGATCGTAATCGCCGCGGTGGCCGCGCACATAGGCCATCGCGTTGATCGATGACGAGCCGCCGATCACCTTGCCGCGCGCGCATTCTAGGCCGCGCCCGTCCATCGTCGCCTCGGGCTCGGCGAGATAACCCCAATCGTGCTGGCGGCGCTCGAGCATTCGCGCCCAGGCGAGCGGAATGCTGATCCACGGGTCGCGATCCCACCCCCCGGCTTCGAGCAGCAGCACCCGCGCATCGGCGTCTTCGCTGAGTCGGCTGGCCAGCACGCAGCCGGCCGATCCGGCGCCGACGATGACGTAATCGTAGGGCCCCGCCGGCATGTCACCCTCCCATACCCGCTGCGACGAATCCTTGACGAAACCGGAGCTATCGTTCCTCGCTGAGCGTTACCACATATCGGCAATCGCGAATTACTTTTGAGTCTGAGATGCCGTCCGCCGAAAAAATCTTGGAATTGACTGACATTACCCAAGCCGCTCTTGAACCCGCCGCAGCGACGGTGGCGCGGTTCGAGATCCGCTACAGCCGGTTTGTCGACCCCAAGGGCAATGCGGTTCGCCCGCTGCCCGATTTTGCCGCCGACCGCGCCGAGCTGGTGGCTCTCTATCGGGCAATGGTGCTGGCGCGCGCCTTTGATGCCAAGGCGGTCGCTCTGCAGCGCACCGGCCGGCTCGGCACCTTTCCGTCGGCGCTGGGTCAGGAGGCGGTGGGTGTCGGGCTCGGCGCCGCGATGCGCAAGGACGACGTGTTTCTGCCGAGCTTCCGCGAGCATGGCGCCCAGCTGTGGCGCGGGGTCAGCCTGGTCGAGCTCTTTCTGTTTTGGGGCGGCGACGAGCGCGGCAGCGATTTTGCTGTGGCACGTGAGGATTTTCCGATCTGCGTACCAGTCGCGACCCACGCGCCCCACGCGGTCGGTGTGGCGCTCGCCTTCAAGCTCAGGCATCAACAACGGGTCGCGGTCTGCGCCTTTGGCGACGGTGCCACGTCGAAGGGCGATGTTGCCGAAGCGCTCAACATGGCCGGCGTCTGGCGTCTGCCGCTCGTCTTTGTCATCAACAACAACCGTTGGGCGATCTCGGTGCCGGTCACCCAGCAAACCGCGGCCGAGACCCTGGCGCAAAAAGCCATCGCCGCCGGCATTGAAGGCGAGCAGGTCGACGGCAATGATGTCATCGCAGTGCGCGAAGCGGTGGCCCGCGCCGTTGCCAAGGCACGCGCCGGCGGCGGGCCGCATTTGATCGAAGCGCTGACCTATCGGCTGAGCGACCATACGACGGCCGACGATGCACGCCGCTACCGCAGTGATGCCGATGTGAGCCCGCATTGGGGCGAAGACCCGATCACCCGCCTGCGCAACCACCTCGTCGGCCGCGACATGTGGGCCAAGGCGGACGAGGAGGGGTTGCTGGCCGAGGTCTCGGCCGCAGTCGACAAGGCCGCCGAGAGTTACCTCGCGACCCCGCCGCAGGACCCGACGGCAATCTTCGATTTCACCTACGAGACTCTGCCCAAGGACCTGATCGAGCAGCGCCAGGCGGTTCTCGGTATGGCGCAGGAGTGACGGCGATGCCCGAGATCAACCTCGTCCAGGCCGTCAACCTCGCGCTCGCCCGCGCTATGGCCGAAGACACCAACGTCCTCGTTCTCGGCGAAGACGTCGCCGCCGAGGGCGGTGTGTTCCGCGCCACCGACGGGCTGTTGGCGCGCTTTGGAGGAGACCGCGTCTTCGACACGCCGCTCGCCGAGAACGCGATCGCCGGGCTGTCGGTCGGGCTCGCGGCCCAAGGTTTCCGACCGGTCGCCGAGATCCAGTTCACCGGCTTTATCTACCCGGCGATAGACCAGCTGGTGAACCACGCCTCGCGCCTGCGCACTCGCACCCGCGGCCGCCTCACTTGCCCGATGGTCATGCGGTCGCCGGCGGGAGGCGGGATCCGCGCGATTGAGCACCATTCGGAGAGCCCGGAGGCGATGTTCGCCCATATCCCTGGTCTGCGCGTCGTGATCCCATCGTCACCGGCGCGCGCCTATGGACTGCTGCTTGCGGCAATTCGCGACCCAGACCCGGTGGTCTTTCTCGAACCGACCCGGCTCTACCGGGCTGCGCGCGAGGAGGTCGACGACGATGGCGCGGCACTGCCGCTCGACCGCTGCTTCGTGTTGCGCGAAGGCAGCGACATCACGTTCGTGACCTGGGGGGCGATGACCAAGGAGACCCTGGCCGCCGCCGAGACCTTGGCGGAGGAGGGGGTCAATGTCGAGGTCATCGACGTGGCAACGTTGAAGCCGCTCGACAGCGACAGCCTGCTCGCATCGGTGGCCAAGACCGGCCGTTGCGTGATCGTTCACGAGGCGCCGCTGACTGGCGGGTTTGGCGCCGAGATCGCCGCGAGGATCGCCGAGAACGGGCTGACTTCGCTGCTCGCCCCGATCGAGCGGGTCACCGGCTGGGACACCATGATGCCGTTGCCGCGGCTCGAGCAATATTACCTGCCGGGCGAAGCCCGCATTCTCGCGGCGGCCCGACGCATCTTGGCGTATCAGTAAGCATTATCTTCACCCTCGTCTTCGTCATTCCCGCACAAACGGGAATCCAGAGGCCGCAGAGGCCGGCACATGCTGCTCTGGCCCCCCGCTTTCGCGAGGGTGACGGAAAAGGCCGGGCACTCTGGCTTAGGGTTCGGCTCATGAGCGTGTTTGTGTTGCCCGATCTCGGCGAGGGCCTGCAAGAGGCCGAGCTCGTCGCCTGGCATGTCGCCGAGGGCG
>Ga0306924_10005474_pt1 | contig 12508 bp, 9 predicted proteins | sample sta12Can44000111_FD_203756 | JGI IMG/M metagenome (GOLD analysis project Ga0306924, IMG submission 203756) | Lab enrichment of tropical soil microbial communities from Luquillo Experimental Forest, Puerto Rico - statanox.12C.anox.44.000.111 (v2)... | ecosystem: Environmental > Terrestrial > Soil... | reverse complement strand
CAGTCCCTGCGGAATCTTAACAATGTACTGAGGATCGTCCACGTAGTACCCGGTCAGGAATCCGTGCAACCGGCTGAAGCCGCGTTCAAAGTAGGCGTCATCCGTGGTCATGTCGTAGGTGCCAATCTTGTCGTACAGGCTCGACCCCCGACGCCGCACGGTCACCACCACCTAATCGCCGGGATTGAAATCGGTCCACGTTGGGGCCGACTTCTTAACGCCTGCCCGAAACCCTCGTGCCCGATCACGACGAACTCATATCGTTTCGGAGTAGCACCATATTCGGCAGCCTTGATTTCTTTGCCCGTCCCGTCCACGCCGACCTTCAGGACGCGCACCAGCACGCCGCGTCCATCCGGAGCGTCCTCAATGCTGGGCTTCTTCAAATCGGCAAGGTGAACAGCGCCGCTCTTGCCGGGCTAAACTGCGATCTTTGATATTTTCTAAGTCTCCTTCGTATTAGTCCGCGGTCACGGTCGCCAAAATTCCAGCAGGTTGCACGTTCTTCTCGCCACTCTGCTGCAGCAGCTTGGCGACCAGCGCTGTCCATCCGGTCTGGTGACTGGCGCCGATGCCCGCCCCGGTGTCACCGTGGAAATACTCATGAAAAGGAATCAGGGTGCGCCAGTTCTCGTCAGTCTGAAACTTGCTGTAATTGCCGAATACCGGCCGGCGGCCCTCTCCATTTCTGAGGAAGATACTGCTGAGTCGGTGGGAGATTTCTGCAGCTACCTCCCACAGTGTCAGATACTTGCCCGATCGGGTAGGGCACTCAACTTTGAAGTCATCTCCGAAGTAGTGATGGAAGCGCTGCAGCGCCTCTACCAGCAGGAAGTTCACGGGAAACCAGATCGGGGCACGCCAGTTCGAGTTCCCGCCGAACAAATTGGTCCGCGACTCGCCCGGTTCGTAGTCCACCCGGTGCTGTGCGCCGCCGAGCTCCAGCACATACGGGTTAGCCGCATGGTGACGCGAGAGCGCCCGGACACCGTACGGCGAGAGGAACTCGTTCTCGTCCAGCATGTACTGCAGAATGCGACGCAGCTTCTCGGCATCTGCGATGGCGAGCAGCCGCCGCTCGCTCTCTCCAGCGGTTCGCATGCACGCGAGGTTGCCAGTGAGGTCTGGACGATTGTCGATGAACCACTCCATACGCCGCTTGAACGATGGCATCCGGTCCAGTAACTCCGAGTCCATCGTTTCGACCGCAAACAATGGGATCAGTCCCACCATCGACCGTACTGTAATCGGCACTCGCACGTTGTCTCCCGCGTGCAGCACGTCATAGAAGAAGCCGTCTTCTTCATTCCAGAGGGAATGGCCCTCGTGGTGGCACATAGCGTCGGCGATGTACAGGAAGTGCTCCCAGAACTTACTGGCCACGTCTTCGTAGGCCGGATCTTCCTTTGCCAGCTCGAATGCGATTGCCAGCAGATTCAGCGTGTACATCGCCATCCAGCTTGTGCCGTCGGACTGTTCAAGGTGTCCGCCGGTCGGCAGCGGTGCGCTGCGGTCGAAGACGCCGATGTTGTCAAGGCCCAGGAAGCCCCCCTGAAAGATGTTCATACCCTCGGTGTCCTTGCGGTTCACCCACCAGGTAAAGTTCAACATCAACTTGTGGAAGATGCGCACGAGAAAGGCGCGATCGCCCCGTCCGCGCTGTTTCTTGTCGATCTTGTATACGCGCCAGGCCGCCCAGGCATGCACCGGAGGATTCACATCACCCAGCGACCACTCATACGCCGGCAACTGCCCGTTGGGATGCATGTACCACTCGCGGGTGAGCAGCACGAGCTGCTCTTTGGCGAACTCAGCATCCACCAGCGCCAGCGCTACGCAGTGGAACGCCAGGTCCCATGCCGCGTACCATGGGTACTCCCATTTGTCCGGCATGGATATGACGTCCGCGTTGTACAGGTGCGGCCAATCGTGATTGCGGCCGTACCTGCGCTCTTCCGGCGGAGGAGGTCCAGCCGGGTCTCCGTGCAGCCACTCGCGTTGCACATAGTGATAAAACCGTCGACCACAGCAGGCCGGCAAAGCTCTGCCGCATCACGTTCTTGGCATCTTCCAAAAGATCGTTCGGGATCACTGTTGCATAGAACTCGTCGGCCTCGAGCTTGCGGGTGCGAAACAGGCGGTCAAATTCGTCGCTGAGCGGATCTTTCGCCGCGAGCCAGTCCTGGTCGGTGAAGCGGAGCTTAATGGTGACGGTTTCGCCCAGCGCGACCGTGAACCGGTAATCTGCTGCGGCTTTGGTTCCTGCGCTCTCCGCATTTACAGCATCGATCCGGCCATCGACGACGAAATCGTTGATTCCGTCTTTGCACAGCACCGGTCCGGAAGCACCGTATAAGCGACGACTGTTCGTCTCATTTTCGGTAAACAGGACTTGCGGTTCGTTCTCCAGATACAGGTACCGCCGGCCATAAATGGGGTCATCGACGTGAATCACAGTCCCTGGCCGGCCAGTCGCTCCCTTTGCCAGGCGCGGCTTGGGGGAGTTCGGCTGCCACGACCAGGTGTTACGGAACCAGATGGTTGGCAGCAACCGCAGGCGCGCAGCCTCGGGTCCGCGGTTCGTTGCACTGATGCGGATGAGCAGGTCTTCCGGCGAAGCCTTTGCGTACTCCACCACCACGTCGAAGTAGCGGTCTTCGTTGAACACGTCGGCGTCGATCAGCTCAAACTCCGGGTCGTCTTTGCCGCGCCGCCGGTTCTCCTCCACCAGTCGCGCATACGGGAACTCTGCTTGTGGATACTTGTACAGGTACTTCATGTACGAGTGCGTCGGCGTGCTGTCGAGGTAGAAGTAATACTCCTTGACGTCCTCGCCGTGATTGCCTTCGCTGCCGGTCAGGCCAAAAATACGCTCCTTCAGGATTGTGTCCTTCTCATTCCATAGCGCGAGAGCAAAGCAGATGCTCTGGTGCCGGTCGCAGATCCCGGCGATGCCTTCTTCATTCCACCGGTATGCCTTGGAACGCGCCACATCGTGCGAGGCGAAGTCCCATGCGTCGCCGTTGGCACTGTAGTCCTCGCGCACCGTGCCCCAGGCGCGCTCGCTGAGATACGGTCCCCAACGTTTCCAGTGCGACCTGCGGTCGCGGCTTTCTTCCAGCCGCGTGTGTTCTGCCGTCGTCTGCGTGCGTCCGTCCATGTGGGTCCCCTCAATCAGTCCTCTAAGAATAGCAATGGATGTCCGTCGGGGTCGCGCATCAGTTCTGCCTGGCTTGCATGCAATAGGATTTCCGAGCCCGAAACTTGTTCCACGAAATCGGATGATTTTTGTGTCCGCCGTGACCGAATTTACGCCCTCGATGTCATCCACCAGCAGAACGGTCTCGCGGTACGAGACGTCCGCGGCGCCGGCGTTCACCGGCGACGGGCGCCCGTCGCGCGGCGTGATGTACTTGAGGAACTCAACGCCAATGCCCGTCGGGCCGCCAGGGGTAATGCGCAGATGGGCGCCGAAGACGTTGCTCAGGTGCTCCTGGTCGCAGCCGTAGTTTTCGCTCTCACCAGCAACCCGCAAGACAAGCACATTGCGATAAAAGCTCAGGCCGGCTGGCGTCGGTGTTCGACACGGTAGTTGCGAGTGGTCGATCCCCAGAAACAACCTACCATCCGCCCTCTGCCACTTCGGGTCACCCCTTGCCCGCCGGGAACAGCAGCAGTTCCAGCGGATGTCCATCTGGGTTGCGGAAGCAGAACGCCTTCATGCCGGGCCGCGTTCGGGTTCCAGTCCGGTAGCCTCTGCGGATACAGCGAGATGTGCTGCACGCGGTTCTGCCGGAGCAACGTGTAACCCGGCCCATATCACTCACAAAGATGGCCACGTGCTGCAAGCAGGATCGCTGCTGCGGGTATCTGCGCGAACGGGCGCGCCCACCGTGTCGATGAATTGCAGCAGTTGTATACTCTCGTCGCTTAGTTTCAAGTCAACGGTGCGAACCCGAGCGTTCGACACGCCATAAATCTCGTCGATTTCACGCCCGCTGCGCTCCCGTTTCGTTCCATGTGAGCTTGACCCCGAGCCGGGATGAAACCGTGCTTTTTTGCATTTGGCGCGACGAAAATCTCGTAAAATCCTGCTACCCCGGAGGGTAGCTCGACCCTCGGTTTCTGATCTTCTGAAGATGGCAGCGTCAAGTGTCCCGACCAACGACCGCGAAGCGGAGCTGATCCGACGAGTTTCTCGTGGAGAGCACGAAGCTTTTTACGAACTCGTGCGACCGTGCGAGCGCGCCATCTATTTCGCCGCCATGGGGGTGTTGGGCAATTCCGCTGACGCCGAGGAAGTCGCCCAGGAGACCATTCTCAAGGCATTCAAGGCGCTCCCGAACTTCCGCTTCCAAGCGAAGTTCAGCACCTGGATTATCCACATCGCCATCAACGAAGCTCGCGCGAAACTCAGGAAGGACCACCGCCATCTTTACGAGTCAATCCATCCCGAGCAGGAACGTGAGGAAGGCGACTATCGCCCCCGGGACTTCGCCGACTGGCGCGACATTCCCTCCGAAGAGTTACAGAGAAAGGAGCTGCGAGAGGCGTTGAAGCGGGCGATGGCCTCGCTGACGCCCAAGAATCGCGAAGTGCTGATACTGCGGGACGTCCAGCACCTGAGCATAGCGGAAACGGCGACAATACTGGGCATCACCGAGGCCAGCGTGAAGACGCGGTTGCTGCGCGCGCGCCTGCGGATGCGTGACGCTCTGGCCCCGGGTATTGACGGCTCGTGGACTACGGGAAGTGACGAATACAAGAAAGTCAGGCCCTGGTCGTAAGGACGTGTGCAACAATTTTGCAGTTATGATATCTACTCTATATGGTGATTGAAATTAGCTGTATCGAAGTTTGGCGCGAGATATCCAACTATATCGACGACGTCGTCGAACCCGAACTCCGTGCCCGCATGGACGCGCACTTCAGAGTGTGCAAGCATTGTTCCGCCGTGTTGGATGGAACTCGGAACGTCGTGAAACTCATCGCCGATGGGGCCGAGTTCGAGATTCCTGCCGGATTCGGTTCGCGCCTCTACTCTAAACTCAACGCCAGCCTGGGAAAGTCTAAAGCCTAATCCACTACATCCGGCAAATCATCGTTATCGATGTAGCGGATAATCCGCCAGCTACCGTTGTCCTGCTTCCGCCATAGCTCGAGATACCGCTTGCGGATAAGCTGTGCCTCCCCGCCCTTCCGGGGCATCAGCGTGAGTTCGTGCCAGCCGTAGTCGTACGCAAGATTTCCCGAGATTACGATAGCCGACATGATGATGTTCAGCCGGGCTTCGTACTCTGAAAACAGACCCTCTAGGTGGCGACGCAGCTTCACCGGGGCGTCTTTGCCGTATCGGCTGGGACGACCGTCCGAATTGTCGGTAAATTCCGCTGCGAAAACCGACAGCACTCTGTCTGGATTTCCGCTGTTGAATCCCTCACGAAACTCGGTCTTGGCTACATTGATTGCGTAAGTGTCGTCCACGGATGATTCGGCTCCGCAACAGAGTCTATCCGAGAAGTATCGGGAGCAATACACCCAGCCCCAAAACCAAAAACCACAGCGCTGGCGCCGGAGTTCCCAACGGCCGCACTCGCCGCTTCTCGCGCAGCGCGATTCGTGGGTCGAGCAACAGCCACCGCAAATAGCGATCTTGCAGCACCAGGAACACCCATGCCGTGACAGCCCCGAACACCAGGTGCCCGATGAGCGACGGCAGCAGCGCTGACGCCGCACTCGTGCTCCAATCGCACACGCCCGTAAGAGCGAGAGGCAGCAGCGTCATGGGACCGAGATACCACCAGATCAATCCGAACACCCATCCCCAGGCTACACCCGTGCTGAGATTGGTCGACTCATTGCGAAACAGCAAGCCGAACATCATTCCAATGCACGCACTGACGAGCAGGTGAACCAGCAATCCATGCCAGTTGGTGAAACTAGTGTCCAGGCCCGCGACTTTGGTAAGCACACCCGTCTTCAGCATGATCGGGCTGGAGACCAGGCCTCCGGCAAAGCCCGCGATTGCGCCCCATCCCAGCGACTGCAGTACGTGCAATCCGGGCCCGTGTCGTTCCCGGTTCAGCGGATCTGACTGGATGAACAGCCGGATCCAGGCTCTGTCCAGGGTCGCGTAGCTCACTCCCAGGATCAGCCCATATAGAATGTGGCCGACCAGCGAGCCGAACATCGCGCTACCGGCATCCGACGACCAGTCCAGCGGTGCGCGCGAAACCAGCGGCAGCAGGGTCATCGGTCCCAAAAACCACCAGAGGATTGCATATCCGATTCCCCAGCCCATGCAGGAACCATAACCGCGCACATCACGCTGAAAAAGCACGCCGAAGATCACACCCATCAGCGCGGCAATTAGAAATTGCAGGGCGAGGCTGGTTCCGCGCGACGGAAGCTGATTCAGTCCGGAAAGCAGTGGGAAAAACTCGCCAGCCGACATCCAGCGGTCAAATATGAAGCCACCAAGCACACCCGCCAGGCCTCCGGCCACCACGGCGCGAGTCCAATTGAAATGGCTATTGATCTCCGATGAGCGCATTCCATTGCGAATACCGACCGCCAGCCCGACAGGCATTCCCAGGCACACCAGGTAGCCCACCAGAAGCGGGAATTGGTTGCGGGCGTCGCCCAGCGCTGCCATTGCATGAAAACCTTTGCCGAACATAGGACCGAAACCCGCTGGGAAAACTATCCACATCAGGAACGCAGAAGCCAGGCCCCAAATCAATCCCGCGCCTGCGCTGGTAGCCCGTCGCCCAAAGAACAAGGCAAACACCAGGGCGAAAGCAGCACCAGCAATCAATCCGTGCGTAACCGGTGCCCGCAGTGTCAGGCTTTGCACTGCGCCTCCGCACAGGCCAACCAAGACGGCAAGCGCTACGCCCGTTCGAGTAAAGCCGCCCACCTTCGTCTCAACATCAATTGCAGCAACTGATTGTGTGCCACCCATGGTACTTCTCTCCTATCGTAGGTCAATGGTTTGAACAATGTCTTTGGGGAAGAACAACTCCACAGCCCAGTCCACCAGGACGCGGATCTTGCGCTCCAGCCCCGGCAGCTTGCCGAGATAAATCCCGCGCCACATGAACCATGCCAACAATCCGGAGAAACGCATCGCCCTATCGCGTGCAAAGGGGATGGTCAACTCGGCGCAGGCAGTCTGGTGTCCCACCACGCACAGCGCTCCCAATGAATCGAAGTGGAAGCCTCGAGTCGGCCGACCCTCAAGGCTTGCCCGAATGTTCTTCGCCAGCGTCGCCGCCTCGCGCAGTGCAAACTGTGCAGTCGGTGGGCACGGGTTGTCTGTCTTGGCATCCACAACAGCCGCACAATCCCCCAGTGCCCAGACCCCTGTATGCCCCGGCACGGCCAGAGTCTTGTCGACAATCAGTGCGCCCCGCTTGTCCTTTTTCAAGGAAAGCGACTTCGTCAGCGGATTCGGTGCGGTGCCGGCTGTCCAAACCAGCGTCTCCGCCGGAATCTCCCCGTCGCTGAGTACCACCACACCTTCCCGGGCATCCGTCAACCGGGTGTGGAGCCGAAACTCGACACCACGCATCTCCATGCGTTTTTGCGCATAGCGGCCCAGCGATTCGCTCAACTCGGGCAGAATCCGGTCGCGCGAATGCACCAGCACCACGCGGACATCCTCACTGCCAAGATTGGGGTAATCAGCCAAAATCCCACGGGCGAAATCGTTCAACGCCCCCGCCAGTTCCACTCCTGCGAATCCACCACCCGCCACGATGAAGGTCAGCAGCGGTTTGCGTGCCTGAACATCGGGTTCGCGGTCAGCACGTTCGAACATCTCGATCACGTGATTGCGAATACGGATGGCATCAATGAGACTCTTGAAGTCGAATGCCAGCCTTTGAATATTGCTGAGTCCGAGGTAGTTCGACACAGCACCCAGCGCAAACACCAGATGATCGTAGGTTAGCTCGCTCTGGCAGTTCTCAGCGCCGGCGATACCGGCATCCAGCCAGACTTTCTTGTTCTCCAGGTTCACACCAGTCACGCGCCCGCGAATAAACTGCGTACGGTGAAGCGTGGTGCGCAGTGGGGTACTGATGTGGCTAGGTTCCAGGCTGCTCCCCGCCACTTCGGCGAGCATGGGAGTGAATAGCAGCGCGTTCGTTTCACTCACCAGGGAGATCGAAACCAAGGGGTCCTTTTGCAGTTCCTGTTCGAGACATTCGGCGGCCTTCATTCCGGCAAAACCCCCGCCGAGGATGACGATGTGTTTTTTGGGAGCCAGGCCCTGCGCCTGAGGTGGGGGTTCGGGGCCGAAGAAGTGTGAGACTGCGTCATTCAGCAACTGCGTACAAAGTCCCAGGGCCAGACCAAATAGCACCCAACCCACCAGCACAGGAAAATGCGAGCGCATCTGCTCGGCGCTCCACTCCGGCATCTGTCCCGAAGCCAACGGCAAAGCAATGACACTGATGACAGCCCACAAAGGTACTCCGTAAGCCCCCGCCGTCAACATGTTGTCGAGATATGCGCGCGATGTTGGCCCGGTTAGCACAGCGAAAGCAGCGCCCAGTAGCACTCCAAGCAGCAGTACGCTGATCCCGTGGCCAACAGCTGCGATAAGAGGTGCAGATGCTACAGCTCCAGCAAGTGCCCCGATTGCCGTGCGCCGGATAAGTCGTTCCATCTTTTGCTCCCTCGACAGAATTATGGCGGTTGTATGAATCTTCCCGATCGCCTCTGAGAATCTCACAATCGAAAAAAGTTTCGTGCATCATGCTCGTTCGCCACGAGTGCGAAGCACGTCGTCACTGCGACACCATCGTTTACTTCGACAATCCTGACCTTAGGCTATTTTCCATTATGAGCGTTTAATGTCTCTATTTCGGTGACTTCGGTGAGAGGTGTTAGAAAGATTCTGAACGGAGCCCTACGCTACTCGCCCGATTTTCCGGCCAACCAGAAAGCCCATGGACAAATGAATATGACGTCAGCTAGCTGCCAAACAGCTTGTGGAAGGTTTCCATCGGTCCTCCTCTCCGGGGTACTCGCCATGGCAAGAAGATCATCGGATAGGGCACCGGTGGAAATCCAGCGAGGCAGTTGGGGGTGATGAGGAGAAAGACTCAGGAGAACTCAAGGTTTGGCGGAAGGCGCATGAGTTGACCTTGGCGGTCTACCAGATCACGGCAAGCTTTCCAACGGGAAGGGTTGTTTAACAGGGATACAGTAGCGGCCAGTCGTGGGGAGGCGCCGGCTATCGCAGGAGAACGTCGACAATGCTGAATGCCGTCGGCTTGACGGAGTCCGGCGATACTATGTCGGCGATTGACATGGGTTACGGTCCAGAAGCTTCGAAATGCCATCAGAAAAGAACTCGGATTCGGAAATGAATTCGTCTTTCCAACCGCTTTGCCGCGGGTGATCTCGGCCCATGGCGACCACGCAACGGAGACCGGTGCCAAACGGAGAACACCTCGGAGTGATGGCTACCCACCTGCGGCGCAACGAACGCAACTTCATCGGGGAGGCGAGCGCTATGCCGACCTCGCAATACCGATCTCTCAAGCGGTGCGGAGCTGCGCGGCCAAGTTGCGGACGCAGATTGACCTTCCGCTACGACTGGCCACGGAGGAATCCGAGCAAATGTGCTCGGGCTTGATCCACAGCTGGAAGCCGCCTGGCGACGCGCAGCTTCACACCAAAAGACCCCATGAACTGGCCAAGACTGTCTTTCAGCTCCTGGGTGCGCACGCGGACTTCGATTGGCAGTGTGCGGCTGGATTGAATCGCTTTGAGAAATACTCTTGACACAGCATCTCCGCACGGCACGCTCGAGTCGGTCACCTCTGGCGCATACACCATCCCGGTATCCGCATCCGCGGCTAACGCGATCGATGCGCACTTCTTGCGCTCGCTCTTCTTGCCAACGGGGACGCCTCCGAAGATGTAGTCGAGCTCCATTTGTCCGCGAACGGAATAATCTTTGTCCCGCACCTGGCTTAGAGTCAGTTCATCGAGAGAGACCGGTGGGATGCGCGGCTTGGGAGGAAGAGTCGACCTGACAAGGTCGATCTGGGGTCGTGGCTCAGTGTCTTCCATCCACGTGACCATAGGATAGGTCCCATCTTCCTTCCAAAAGTTTACTTTCTTCTGGCTGGCGATGGTTGTGCAAACCACGGCCACCGCACGAATGCACTCGGCCAGCATGCGTGCCTCGTCCGCAGTAACAAACCAGGGATGAAAGCCGGGACGTATTGCGCGGAAGATAGGCGACGCATGCGCATGGCCGCGGGGGTGGCTGAGTGCAGTCAGTAGTTTGCGATCCTGCGGTTCCAACTCTGCCCTGGGCACGAACTCCACGTACACGCAGCGCATGGTGGTGAAGAATTCGCCAGGATCGGCGATCTCTCCAGCTTCGAGCTTACGAAAGGTGCGAAGCCCTTCCGCACCGATATAGGCGTGCATGGAGTACACTTCGCCGAGCGCTCCCATAACCGAGCAGTAGCAGAGTTCGTCGCTCGCTTCGTCGCGGACCACGATTAACTGGCTCTCGCCAAGCGTCTGCCAGGGAAGCAGACCAAACAATTCGCAGGCCAGTCCATAGAGGCGCTGCATCGCAGAGAAAGACGGCGGGGTTTCGCCCGCAAGCTCTTCGACAAAGCAGAGCTCGGGAGGAGTCTGATGGGATGCAGCGCGGTTTTTCGGCATGGTGGTTCCGCTACGCTCCTGTGCGCCACAGCTGGGCGCGTCTGAGAATTTGGTCGGTGGTGGTAGTGCTGCCGTAGACACTTAAGGTTATCAGACTTCGGCACTGGCGATTTCCTGCGCTAAATCGATAGGCAACTCGGGAATTCTGGAATCCCGTTCCTTGTGGTCAAGACGGTTTGCCCGATTGCCTTGAGCAGCGATCCGCACTGGCAGCCCGTATAGTTACGAGTGGAACCACTTGAACGACGGCGGCATTTGGAAAAGCGTTGCCAGCAGTTGCGGCACGGCACAGGGTTTGTCCTGAACCTGTGACTTCTGGCCTAGCTTGTTCGACAAGTCCCGCAGCCTACACGAGCGTCGCCATTCATTTAAGGCACGATCGCATGCTTCCGTTGTACAACAATCAGTTCTACTGACGGGGGCGCTATCGGTTCGGAGATGTCCAGGGTGTCGCCCGAACCTGTCGTATCGCCCACAAGCGACAGATTCTCGGTGTCGGTGAGCCGGTAGCGCTGCACTCGATATCCGCCTTTACCCCATGGCAGATGCTCGATTCTGATGCGGACACCGCGGTTGTCGTTGTACTTGATATCCATTCGTGGCGGCAGAGACTTCGTCTTCGAGAAGTCTGGCATAGGAACTTCCTTAGGCAGCGCATTGGCAGGCAGTTCCATAGGACGAGGCTTGTAATTCTTCGGTATTTCGTAGTTGCTGGCCAAGATCTGCACAGTGTTGCCGTCGCTTGACCGCCCTGCTAATACCGCCAAACCCACCGTATCTGCTCCGTCTAATGCGAGGCGCTGCGGCGTTGCCAGCATTGTACCCATCGCCTGAAATGTGTAGGCGGGCTTTAAATAATCCCCACTCAACCCAAACAGGCCCATCCAGGCCGCGTCGGCTCGATAGAAGTGCGCTATATCGATCGTGGAGTCCTGCAAATAGATGAGCACATCGCCCACAAATGCAGCGTTTACGACGCCTTGGAGCCGTGCCTTTTCCGGTTCCGTGAAGTCGGGGGTGAGGTTCCATTCGCTCAGCACACTTTGCGCGTTGGAGTAGCCATGCGCGTCCATCATTTTTCGGATCTCGTCGCCAATACGGTTGAAATCGTATGGATCGGCCGAATCCATCGTGTAGTGATGCCATGAATAGAAGTCCAGCGGTACGTTACGCTGTTTACAGTAATCGAGAAGTCCCTCACGGTACGGCCCATCGCCATAGCCGAACGCCTTCGCATCGGCCCCAACCTTTAACGAGCTATCTACCTCCTTCAAAGCTCGCGCAGATTTTTCGTACAGTTGATAGAACGTTTCGGGAGTCTCAGTCCAGAACAGTGGCGTGTCTTCTTCGTTCCAGAATTCCCAATACTCCACCGCGTTTTGCAGTCCATGGGCCCATCCCCGGTTGTAATGCATCGCGATGTGCTTTACCACGGCGGCAAACTTGTCGAGGTCTGGTAGTTTGGTGAAGTCTGCGCCCCAGCTCCGGCCAATGCGGTAATACACCTTCGCGCCAGTAGCGCGGATACCATCGATCACTCTGTCTGTCGGCCCGAAGTTGTAGCTCTGCGGCTTCTCCGGGTCAGCGTTCCAATCGGGAAAGATAGCAGCCGCATTCGCCGCATTCACCAATTTCGCGCGCTGGGCCGTGTCCGGCACCAGCCAGGCAAGCAACGGATTGTCCACAGAATATGTTGCGTCGATGTCGGTTGGACCCATCGTGTCGTGGGTACGGATCACATCTACATGCAGCGCCCGATACTGCTGCTCCAGGTTCGGCAATCCAGCCATGATTGGTGTGGGCACACCGT
>Ga0306924_10005472_pt1 | contig 12509 bp, 12 predicted proteins | sample sta12Can44000111_FD_203756 | JGI IMG/M metagenome (GOLD analysis project Ga0306924, IMG submission 203756) | Lab enrichment of tropical soil microbial communities from Luquillo Experimental Forest, Puerto Rico - statanox.12C.anox.44.000.111 (v2)... | ecosystem: Environmental > Terrestrial >... | reverse complement strand
CTCCTGCACGTCCTGCCTAACGGGTTCCACCGCATTCGCTACTACGGATTCCTTGCCAATCCTCATCGCCAAGAGAAGTTGGAACAGTGCCGCCAACTTCTCGGCATGACCCTCACACGAGAAAGTTCCTCCGACCCCGCAACGCTGGAGGACTACCGTGATCGATACGAGAGACTCACGGGCCGTTCTCTGCGGGAATGCCCCGTTTGCCATCGCGGCCACATGATCCCCGTTACAATTCTGGCCGAGGTTGGCTCTTCGCCGGCCATCCAAGACACATCATGATCCACCCCGCGCGACCACAAATCGCCCTCGCCAAGCACTCGAAGCCGTCGAGTCAACGGGATCGTCTTATCTCACGGAGTTCTGAACCCTTTGCCGTCAGCCAAGAATCCCACATCCTGCCCTGTGCGGGTTCGATCAACTCTCCTCATCGCCGCCCGTCGAGATCATTTCATCATTTCACCTGCGGATTACTCTCTCTGGCCTCTCCAACTCATCAATCAAAACCCATAGCTCAGGACATCTAGCAGCGGTTTAGTCCAATCCATTTTTAGCTCACCGGCTCGGCTCCGATCACCTCTCCCTTCTGCTTACGCCTACTGTCGCCGTGCCGCCAAGCTAAAAATGCTCTGCACTATGCTGCTAGCGGCATAGGCAGCGTTGTTATCGATCTCTAGATGACCATCGTCGCAGTAACGGGTCAACGCTTCCCAGCGGTCCAAGGAATAGTGAATGGCCCTGGTGGTATCGGATTTCTTCGAGAGCTTCCCCAAAGTCTCTTCGAACCACTGCTTCAGCGATTCCAGCAATGGTTTGCTGCGCTCGTTGCGAACCGCACGCCGTTCCTCGGCGGAACGTCCGCGGATCTCTTCCTCGATGGCATACAGAGCCGCGAACCGTTCCAGCGCTTCTTTTGCCACCGCCGATTTGTGCGCCTCGTACAGATCGAAAAATGGTCGACGCGCATGCGACATACACACGGCCTCGTTCACTCGTCCACTTTACTATCACGTTCCCCTGCTCAAACACGGCTTCAAAAATGGCAGGCACCTCTGGGTTCTTGATTAGCTCTCGGGTTTTGCGGATTCCCTCGCCCAAGCTGCCCGAGCCATCAGCCTCCACGCCACCCGGAAACAGTTGACGGGCGAGTAATCCAATTTCTCTCCCCTGTTCGATAACGGCTTCATTAGCGCCCTCCGGCTGTGCAGCCAATTGCGGCTCATGAACAAGAAGGTAGAGCCGTTTGGGGCATTGCACGCCTGCCATAAACTTGGATTTAGAAATCTTCACTGGGTGCGATGTTAGTTTCCTGACTTCATATAATTTAACCGGACGGAAGCAGTCATCCGTAGTTCTTAGCGGCGAAGACGTATGCAGATTCGCAACAATTGGGGCGGGCTAATCGGGGTAGGTTTATTTTTCCCGCTCAGGGGGTCCCACCGACAATTCCGTTCGGGGTTCGGAAGGCAGTTCCTGATCGACGGTCCAATGGCGACCTCGCCGCGACCATAGCCAGAACAAGCGCGCCCTGCTGAGGGTCCCATTTGAGTCAGCCGGAAAGGGGCCGTAATCGTCCTCGGCAAGCGGTGGTTGTGAATTTTGCAATCAGGGAAAGCGGATTTGGGAAGTGTGGGCGTCTCAAAGAGTGGCACATTGTCCTCCACCCTCCAGAGAAATTCGGCTGCAGAAACCCGGCTGCTAACGGCTTACTTTGCCCTTTTTTTCCAGCAGGTTACGAGGCATGCGAGGTGGGACCCTGTGACTTTCTGTGGAAAAGTTGAAAACTAGTTTGATTTATCACAGCGGGGTCTTGTAACTACCTTGTTCTCTGTAGGCTACACTGACACTCCTGACGCGTGCCTCTGTGACAACTCATTCGAAAATTGGGTCGTAAGTGATTGGGCAAGAATTCGCCCTTGTAATCCGTGCACCAGAGCTCATTGGGGTTCTTGCCGAAGGATAGCTCAGTTCCTTGAGCACGACGACGCACCCGGCCACGGCGCTCCACCAGGCCATGACGATCGAGCACCGCATGGATGGTGCTCTTGGCGGGGATGGCGATCCCGGAAAATCGGCGGAGGAGGCGCTCGCGAATCTTGCGGGCACCCCAGCTGCCATGCTCGCGCACCACTGTGGGCTCGATTCCATCAACACTTCCTGGACCTGCTGGTCGAGAATATTACAAACCTGAGACTTAGTTTTGAACGTGTATTCATTTGTGCGTAACTCGCGGCGGTTAAAACTCCCAACGCCACGCATGGGCACGAGCTCGCCAAACCCTCAGGGCAGGTTCGGCCCGAGTGCAGTCCGATTTAAGAGAGCATTCGACTGGTCAGACACAAGGAGGACGTATGCTCAATGGTTTCAGGAAAGCTTTGGCTATGGTTGCCGCCGTTGTGCTGGCGATCCTGCCGAGCGGCACGGCATTTGCCTGGTTCGATACGGCTACGCCAATCAAACATCTTGTGGTGATTTTCCAGGAAAACATTTCCTTTGATCACTACTTCGGAACTTATCCGAATGCATTCAACAAACCGGGCGAACCGACCTTCCATGCTAAAGCCGATACACCCACGGTCAACGGGTTCAGCCCCGCGCTTCTTAGTAGCAACCCCAACTTGAATCCACGCAATCTCGATGGCGCGACGAATCCGTTCCGCCTGGATCGTTCCGAAGCCGTTACGAGTGATCAGGACCACGACTACATGGCCGAACAGCAGGCGTTCGACATGGGCGCGATGGATTTGTTCCCTCTGTTTGTGGGGACGCCCGGACCGCCTCCCGTTGGCGGGGGTATCAGGAGTACTACGGGCCTGAATTTGGGCTACTTCGACGGTAACACCGTCACCGCACTTTGGAATTACGCCCAGCACTTTGCCATGAGCGACAATTCCTACAGCACGACTTTTGGCCCATCAACTCCGGGCGCACTAAATCTGATATCAGGCCAGACGAATGGAGCGACTGCAACTCTGAACGGAACAGGCGATGAGGTTGACGGCGGTAACGGGACGCTCTCGGTCATTGGCGATCCTGACCCGATCGGGGACGTTTGCTCAAACCCGACTCGAAACCAAGTCACCATGGGAGGAAAGAACATTGGGGATTTGCTGAGCGCCACCAATGTGACCTGGGGCTCCTTCATGGGTGGATTCAATCTCTCGACCATCAATCCTAATGGCACAACCGGGTGCAGTAGAAGCTCGACCGGACTCTCTGGAACAACCAAGGATTACATTCCTCACCACGCGTGGTTTCAATACTACGCCTCCACCGCGAATCCTAGCCACACGCGGCCAGCTTCTATCGCAGAAATTGGTCATGACGGACCAGCCAACCATCAGTATGATCTCGAGGACTTCTTTGCCGCAGTCAAAGCCGGTCATTTCCCCGCCGTAAGCTTTCTCAAGGCTCAAGCGTACCAGGACGGCCATGCCGGTTATTCGAATCCGCTGGATGAGCAGCATCTTCTAGTTAAGTTGATCAACTTCCTGCAGTCGCAAGAGGAATGGAAACACACAGCCGTCGTCATTATGTATGACGATTCGGACGGCTGGTACGACCACCAGTTGGGTCCTATCGTCAACCAGTCTCAAGGGTCAGCGGATGCCCTGACTGCCCCTGGCTTCTGCGGCGACGCCGCGACTACCCTAGCCTTGCCTGGCTACAATGGTAGTGGCAATCCTCATGCGCTTGGCCGCTGCGGTTACGGTCCTCGCCAGCCGCTATTGGTTGTCTCCCCGTGGGCGCGGCGAAACTTCGTTGACCATTCGATTACGGACCAAACCTCGGTTCTCCGCTTCATCGAGGACAACTGGCTCAACGGGAAGCGTATCGTGGGCTCCTTCGACTCAATCGCAAATTCCATCACTCAAATGTTCAATTTCAAGCGGAACGGCGATGATGATCAGCGCGAGCCCTTGATCCTTGATCCGGCTTCTGGCGAGCCTGTCTCTCAAGACCAGCAATAGATCCTTCGCGAAAACCTTCAATCAGAAACAATGCGGCCCGGCGTGACGTTATCTCCGTCGGGCCTTTCCTTTGCCGTCTTCGTCGCGCTGCTCATGCGCCACGCCGACATTCGCACCACGATGAATGTCTACGGCAAAGCCATGGACGCAAGCAAACGCAAAGCGCACGGGAAGGTTTTACGCATGGTGTTAGCCCCAAAAGTGGCTTAGTGCCCCTTGGAAGTTGCTGTAAGGAGTTGAAAAGAAAAGAGAAAGTTGGTGGAGCCGATGGGATTCGAACCCACGACCTCCTCGATGCCATCGAGGCGCGCTCCCAACTGCGCCACGGCCCCACCGTAAATCGCTTTTTAGTCTACCACATGCGCTCGTGCATTCTAGGTGATCCTTGTCCCGTAATAGGGTGCGAGTGATTCGCGAAACTGTTATTTCTCGGGTGCTCGATTCGGCGGCTCTTAGGCGGCCCAGCTTCTCGAATCGGCGCGGTCCTGACTCAGGGAAATCAGGAAGCCTCCGCCCGCCTGTCAGCCTTCCCCCTCCGCAGTGTTTTTATGTCAAACAAAAATAAATACTTATTGTCCGACTGCTCCTGGCGACTCGCATCACTTTTTTCCACAACCCATCGCTTTATCTTCGGGTGGACATTTCGAGGGGCTTTTCTGTATCCTGCTAGGGCCTCGCAGCCCGTTTGAACCTCCAAGGAGTGTTTTCCATGTCAGTTGATTCGCCCACCCAGTCTTTCCGCGGTGTTCTTTGCCGCCACTGCGGTAAGCCTGTTCGCATTCCCAGTATCGTTTTGCGTAAGGACAATGAGGCTCATGGACGGCCTCAGTCGGACGAGTCGCAGTTTCAGCTGATCTCGCGGGTCTTTATTCTGCGCTGCCGCTCCTGCGAACGGGAGTCGATTTACGCCATCAATCAGATCGTTGATTGCACCTTTGCGCAAACGCCTTCGCATGGTCACGCTAAGGCCGCGGCTCTTTAGCGCTCTTCACGGCAGGCCTGTTTCGATGGGTCTCGAATCTTTATTGCGGTTTAGGCTTGCCGCACTCCTGCCGATCGAAGATTGGTCTCCTCTCCTGATGCGTTGGGACGCGAGCGCCAGCTGACGGAAAAGCTCGGGTTGCCAAATCTGGAAGGCGACGCGCGCAGCGGAACGTCGACCATCGAAATCACGCCGCGAAGTCTGGTCTGGCCGTCGGCGACGACGAGGCGTCGCCTCTTTCAACGTCTGCGGCATCGCGTGGATCGTCCTCGCTGCAACCGCACACGGCGCGCTGTTTCGCTTCGCCAACTTGGAGTTCGCCTTACAGTTCGGTCCACCACTGGCAGAAAACCGCAGTCGCCCCTACATCATTTATCAGTTGCTGCCGTCACGAGGAATGTAACTGAGTTAAGCAAGCCTGCTCAAGACCGGTTCGTCTCTACTTCGCCAGTTTCCGAACCAGCTGTACGGAGCACTTTGCGTGCAACGCCACCGTTTCCGACACGCTTCCCAACACGATTCTGTCAAAGCCGCGCCGACCGTGTGATCCCATCACAATCAGGTCCGCCTTCCACTCTTCCGCAGCAGACAAAATTGCATGCGCCGGCGTATCTTTTGGTTCGGTCACTGCAACCCCCGCCTGTAGTCCCGCCTTTGTCAGCAACTCCAATCCTTTCGCGACTGCCTCTTTCGCGCGAATCTCTCCTGCCCTGGCCAGTTGCGCCACTTGCTCCGGCGCGTAATAAGGATACTCGCCCGCCAACACGGGAAATTCCGGACTCGACAATACTTCGAATTCGCTCCCTCTTGGCCAAGGCGTCTCCGTCACGGACTGCAACGCCCTCATCGCGAGTTCCGACCCATCCGTTGGGATGAGCACTTGCATTCCCCCGGTGCCAACAGTTTCCTTTTTCTTGCCGGAATGTCTTACAACCTCTACCGAGCAGTGCGCGTGGCGCAGGACCGCCTGCGCTGTGCTTCCGACCAGCAATCTGCCGATTGCGCCTCGTCCGTGCGAACCGATCAATATCAGATCAGCGCACCACTCGTCTGCCACGCGCGGCAGTCCATGCCGGGGATTCTCGAGCACCACTTGTCTCTGCGTGTTCCAGCCTGCTTTTTCAAGTTGTTTGGCTTGTTCCTCCAGCGCTTCGAGCGTGCTTTTCTTCGCCTCTTCGAGCAGCAGCGGCGCACGGGTGAAGAAGAACGGATCGAGCGCCGTCACCGCCAGGAATTGCGTTTTCTCCGGCCACGGCCGTGCTGCGGCTTCCCGAATCACAGCATCCGACGAACTCGATCCGTCCCAGGCCAATAGGATCTTCATGGGCACCCTCTCGACCGCGTTGCTGCTCGATTTTATGCGATTGGATTGCGCGTCGGCTAGCTGGTCCCAATTGACTCGGCTTATCCTAGTGGCTCTTCGGTGCGACGCGTGGGCGTGGGGTCCTGCGGGAACTGGCCATAAAACCTAACCGTCGTGTCATAGAAACCCCACAGTGGTCCGCATCTTAATCGGCAATCCACTGGCCACGATACCTTGCCGCGCAACGGTCCTGACTGCTCTGTATTCAGTGGCGCCCCGCCAGTGCCAAGGGAGTGTGCCGGCCGTTGCTACGCCATTTTTCGTTTCCGTGTCGCTCTCCGCGCAGACCGTTGGCCTTGGTATCGCCCTTTGGTTGCTAAACCATTGCAGCCGCTTCGCTGGTATGGACGCCGCAACTGTGATGAACTTGGCTTCTCGGGTTTCCTCAACCTATGACTGATACCTATTTTAGCCCCCGAAGGGATCGTCGATCTCTGATCCGCCACCTCGCGTTGATGCTTCTCGGCCTCCTCCTGTTCCTTTATCTTGCTGATCTTGTCTGGTACGAGTTGCGCGTCGTCTCACCCAAGCTGGGTGTCGCAAATGGCTCCGTTCATCGAACGCGCGTCCTGGCCATTAACGAGAAAAACAATAAAGTTGAGTACGAGATCGATTCCACTCGCCCCGAGGAAGATGTTCCGTGCGCTCACTCCTTGTTCCCGCACGCCGACAATCGCCCCTGCTGGTACGTTGCTCGTCACGCCAACGATCCTATTCCCATGTAGCTCGAAGACGGCGCTGTAGCCGGGTATTCTGTTTCGGCTGCTTTTTCACTTCATAGTGCGCTATCTCGGATTCTTCATCGAAGAATTTGTAGGGACTGCCTTCGGAGCCCCTCGTTCTTGTCCGCGTAATCTTCCGCTGCCAGAATATTTGCATGCAGAATCCTCAATGGCTCACTTGGGCTCGCCGCCTGCAGGCCATCGCGCAGTCGGGTCTTGCCTATTGCCGAGATAAATTTGACGTCCAGCGCTATCACGAGATCAGCGCCATCGCCGCTGAGATCATGGCCCGCGGAGCCGCGCTTCCTTCCGATCAACCCGTCGCCGCGCTCTTTGCCGCGCAAGCCGGTTATGCCACTCCCAAAGTCGATGTTCGCGCTGCGGTTTTTCGCGACGGCCGCATTCTCCTGGTCCGCGAAATCGACGACGGCGCCTGGACACTCCCGGGCGGCTGGGCCGATGCCGGTGAACCTCCCAGCATCGCCGCCGCGCGCGAAACCAGGGAAGAGTCCGGCTACCACATTGGCGTCACCAAGCTTGCGGCTCTTTACGACCGCGACCTCCAGGGACACCCGCCTCACGCTTTCCACGCTTACAAGCTCTTTTTCCTCGGTGAACTGCAAGGTGGTTCACCTCAAGACAGCCATGAGACCGTCGACGCCCAGTTTTTCGCCGAAGACAAGATTCCACCGCTCTCCCTTTCCCGCGTCACTCCAGCACAAATTGCGCACATGTTCGAGCACTTCCGGAATCCCGCACTTCCTACCTCCTTCGACTGACCACTCGAGTCAGCCGAAAGCTCGCCCCGTGGGCGAGCCGGAGTCTAAGGATCGCGGCGTGATTCGAGCCACTCTCCCCTCGGCGGAACACGCCCGCGGCTAATTCTTCTCTACTATTTCGGTGGCCGGACTCCTCGCTCCCACTCTGGTCTAGCAACTAGATCTCGGCAGGGTTGACCGGCGGCCCGTTCCACCGGTGAGTCTCGTTTTTGTAGGGGCTGAGGCGGGCCGGGGCGTAACTCCCGGCGGCGTTCGCGCCACACCCAAGACCTGCTTGTCGGACGCAGGTGGGCCTTTTGCGAGCCTTCCAGCTGCAAACCCTTTACGCTCCCGATGCCTGCACTTGTCTGAGCCTTCGCTCCAGATACCGCCGTTCGCTTTCGTTCGTGGCCAATTCGAGCGCCCGACGATAGTCCTTGGCCGCCTGCTCTCCGAGTCCAAGCCGGCGTAGCAGATCGGCCCGTGCCGCGTACAGCAAATGATAGCCGTCGAGATCGTTCGCCTCAGCGAGTTCATCAATTAGCACCAGCCCCGTACCTGGGCCATCCCTCATAGCGATCGCGACGGCCCGGTTCAGTGATACGACCGGTGAAGGCTGTAACCGCCGCAGTTCGTCATAAAACCCCACAATTTGCTCCCAATCCGTGTCTTCCGCTCGTGCTGCTCGGCAGTGCACCGCTGCGATTGCGGCTTGCACCGAAAATGGCCCCGGCGCTCCTAGGAGCGCCTCCTCTACGAGCGGCAGCGCTTCAGCAATCTGTTCCCGGTTCCACAGGCTCCGATCCTGCTCCTCCAGGACAACAATATCTCCCGCCTCGTCCATCCGCGCTTCACGTCGTGCATCGTGCAACAGCATCAGCGCCAACAGCCCCTTGGCCTCCGCCGGAGCTTGCGCCCCCATGAGCGAAACCACCAGACGACCGAGTCGTATCGCCTCCGCGCACAAGTCCATTCGCAGCAGCGAGGTTCCCCGCGTTGCCGCATAGCCCTCATTGAACACCAGGTAGATCACCGTCAGGACGGCTTCCAGACGGTCCGTCATGTCCCGAGTTTCCGGAACCACATACGGAATCTTCGCGTCTCGAATCTTGTGCTTCGCGCGCACCAGCCTCTGCGCCATCGTTGTCGGCGAAACCAAAAACGCCCGAGCAATCTCTTCCGTTTCCAGTCCGCACAATGTCCGCAGCGTCAGCGGCACCTGCACCTCGGGCGCTAGCGCCGGATGGCAGCAGGTGAAGATCAAGCGCAATCGGTCATCGGGAATTTCACCCGTATCGTAGTCGGGCTCTACCGCCTCCGGGGCCAACCCGGACTTGGTATACAATGCAAGCTTTTCCGCGTACCGCCCCTGCCGGCGAATACGGTCGATGGCTTTGTGACGTGCCGTCTGGATGATCCACGCTCGCGGGGCATCCGGCACGCCTGAGGCTTTCCACTGGTTCACGGCGGCTGCGAACGCCTCTTGCGCGCACTCTTCGGCCAGGTCAAAGTCGCCGATCAGCCGTATGAGCGTAGCCACGATCCGGCCCCAGTCGGCCCGATACACTGTTTCAACGGCTTTGGCTGCATCGCCAGGCATGGCTGATTATTTTACGGCACCCGGTCGATTCAGGCATTCGCCGTTCGACTCATAGAGAGAGGCTCTGAAATGAAATATATGTTGCTCATCTACCTCGACGAGAAAGCCATCACCGACGCCCAAAGGGATCAGTGCTACGAAGACTCCGCCGCCTTCGCCTGCCAGCTTCACGAAACCGGGCATTTCCTTGACACTGCTCCGCTCTACCCTACTTCTACCGCCACCAGCGTTCGTGTTCAGGACGGTAAGCGCGTCGTGACGGATGGCCCGTTCGCCGAGACGCGCGAGCAGCTCGGCGGCTTTTTTATGATCAACGCCAAGGACCTCGACGAAGCCATCGACATTGCCGGGCGCATTCCCGCTGGCCGCTGGGGCACTGTGGAAATTCGGCCCGTTATCGAGGTCGAAGGGCTTCCGTCTACATAGTCATGCCGTGGAATTTTTCGGGTTCCTTGGTGGCGGCGGCTGGCATGCCGGGCGCCAACCGAGGTAGGAGCTGGGCTTCAGCCGCCAAAAGTTGTGGCTTCCAGGCGGCCTCGCGATCCTGCCGTGGTCGAGATGCCTCGCCACGCCCATCATTTTCGAACAGATTTTGTTTCCAAAAAAACTTGCGGTAGGCTGTCGATTCCTCCCCGCCCCGTTCGACTTACTGGTCGAGAGCCGAATTTGAACCCAAACCACGCAAGGGAGATACAACCATGCGATTCATGATGATTGTCAAGGCCACCAGGGACTCCGAGGCGGGTAAGATGCCGAGCGAAGAGCTCCTTAGCGCGATGGGGAAATACGACGAGGAGCTGCTAAAAGCTGGAGTTCTCCTTGATCTCGCGGGGCTCCATCCGAGCGTGAAGGGGGTTCGCATTCAGTTCTCGGATGGTAAACGTAGTGTTACCGACGGGCCGTTCGCCGAAATTAAGGAACTCATCGCTGGCTACTGGCTTATAGAGGTCAAGTCAAAGCAAGAAGCCATAGATTGGGCCTTGCGTGTCCCGTGTCCTTTCGATGTACCCCAGGGCGGCCACATCGAGCTCCGCCAGGTCTTCGAGCTTAGCGATTTTGCGCCCAGCCCGGCGGTCGATCGTGCTTCCGCCCTCGGCGAGGAACTCGCGAAACGCGCGAAAACCTCGTGACGTGAATCTGCCCGGAGGGCAAAGATGAGCCCGACCAACCTTGAAAAATCGCCTCAACCTTCCCTCGAAGGTCCGCGCCTCGAAAATGCCGGGTCGTTTCTCATTGCCGGCCTGCGTCGCCACTATACCGAGGACCGGATTAGCAATATTCCCGCTCAATGGCAGCAGTTCGTGGGCTACCTCGGCCGAATTCCCACCCGGGTCGGGCGCAGCACTTACGGCGTATGCTTGAATCCCATAAACGGAGCTGCGGGCATCGACTATCTGTCCGGCGTCGAGGTTTCCTGCTCGACAGGCCTTCCGGATGACCTCGGCGTCGTGACCATTCCCGCCCAACCGTACGCCGTGTTTGTCCACCGCGGCCACGTCTTGCAACTTCGCGATTCCCTAGATGCCATATGGCAGAAGCGGCTTCCGGAATCCGGCTACCAAGTGGGTTTTGCGTCCGCGGAATCACCGGCTTTCTGGGAGCGCTACACGGACGGTTTCGATTCGCGAACTGCGTCCGGGGAAGTCGAACTGTGGATACCGATCAAATCTTGAAGTAGCACCGACACAAACCAAGGAGAACTTTATGCAGAAGATCACCCCATTTTTATGGTTCAACGGCGACGCGGAGGAAGCAGCAAATTACTACACCTCCATTTTCAAACACTCAACGGTCGGCAACATTGCGCGTTACGGTGAAGCCGGACCCGGACCAAAGGGTTCCGTCATGTCCGTCACATTCCAGATCGAAGGGCAAGATTTTATCGCTTTGAACGGCGGGCCGCAGTACGCCTTCACGCCGGCGATCTCCTTCTTCGTCGATTGCCAGTCGCAGGAGGAAGTCGACTCCTTGTGGGAAAAGCTCTCGGCGGGCGGAAGAAGGGACAGATGCGGTTGGCTCCAAGACAAATTCGGTGTGTCCTGGCAGATCATTCCGTCGGTTTTGGGTGAACTCTTGCACTCCAAAGACGGCGCGACGTCTCAACGAGTCATGAACGCCATGCTGAAAATGGACAAAATTGATATTGAAGGCTTGAAGCGCGCGGCTTCTTCGAGCGCGCTGAGCGCCAAATCTTGATTGCTTGATTGAATGACGGAGCTTCGCAAGCGTGCCGTTGCCCGCGCCTTGTGCGGAGCAAGGATCACAGCGGCTTGGAGAGAGCCGGGAAGGCAGAGAAGACAGCGGTTCGTGGGTCATGAGCAAGCGTGATACTTGTGAACGGAGATGCCGTGCCGGAACTCGATCGCCTAAGGTTTCCGAGAAGTGCAACGGCTTCGGCCGCGCCATCGGCCAGCCGGAATAAAACGACAGGGAGAAGCGGTTCCATGGGCGTATCAGGATTGTCGAAGGCTCGCCTCGAGCGCATGCACGACGTCATGGCGGGCTACGTCGATCGCGGCCAGGTTCCTGGACTCGTCGCGCTTGTGAGCCGCGCCGGCGAACTCCGCGTCGATGCCCTCGGCTCACTGGCCGTTGGCGGCCAATCCCGCGTCCAACGCGACACCATCTTCCGCATCGCCTCCATGACCAAACCAGTCACGGCCGCTGCCGCGATGATCCTCGTCGAGGAATGCCAGCTCCGTCTCGACGAGCCCGTCGATCGCCTCTTACCCGAACTCGCCGATCGTAAAGTAATAAAGCGCTTCGAGGGCGCTCTTGACGATACTGTTCCGGCGAAGCGTTCTATCACTGTGCGCGATCTACTCACCTTCCGCATGGGTTTTGGCATCATGGGCGCTCCGCCCGATCCCTGCCCGATCCTGAAGGCCGCCAGCGACCTCCGCATCGGTTTGGGGCCGCCAAGTCCTGCGAGTATGCCCGCTCCCGACGAGTGGATCAGGCGCCTGGGAAGTCTGCCCCTCATGCACCAGCCCGGCAAAAAGTGGATGTATGGCACCGGCTCCGACGTTCTGGGCGTTTTGATTGCACGCGCTTCTGGCCAGCCCTTCGAAGCGTTCTTGCGCGAACGTATTTTCGATCCTCTGGGCATG
>Ga0306924_10005469_pt1 | contig 12514 bp, 12 predicted proteins | sample sta12Can44000111_FD_203756 | JGI IMG/M metagenome (GOLD analysis project Ga0306924, IMG submission 203756) | Lab enrichment of tropical soil microbial communities from Luquillo Experimental Forest, Puerto Rico - statanox.12C.anox.44.000.111 (v2)... | ecosystem: Environmental > Terrestrial >... | reverse complement strand
AGGCCGCTCGCGGCGAGGAAGGCCGCGCGCGAACGGCGCGGCACCCCGAGCGCGTCGAGCCAGGCCGCGCCCGCCTCCTCGGCCTCGGCGCGCGAGACCTCCACGCCGAGGCTCCGGCCCAGCGCGGCGAGCGCCAGGGTGCGCAGGCCGTCCTCCACGCCGTCGGCGGCGCGCCGGTCGCGAGCGAGGGCGGCGAAGACGGGCGAGCCCTCGAGGCGGCGCCGGCGCACGTGGGACGGGCGCGGTCGCGGCGGCCACGGTGCACTGGCCGGGGCGCCGGACACGCTCGTGGAGGCGGTGTCGTCGGCGGGCGCGCGGGCCGCGAGGAAGCGCGCCGCGGCGGCGAGGCAAGCGCGCGCGTCGTCGGCCTTGGGATCGGGGAGGCCACGTGCGGCGAAGGCGTCCCAGCGCGCGCGGGCGCCGGAAGAGAGGCGTGCGGCGGCGAGCACCGCGGGCCAGGTGCGGTCCTGGTAGAAGACCCGGGCCGCCGCGCCGACGAGCGCGCGCGCGTCGCGCGGCGACAGCGCCCGCGCGGCCTGGGCGGCGGCCGCCGCCGCGCGCACCGCCACGAGCGGCACGGTGAGCGCGCGGAAGCCGTACGAGCCGTCGAGGTGCAGGAGCGCGACCTCGTCGTCGCCCGCGAGCGCGCCGTCCCGGTACGCGCGATAGATCTCGCCCACGCCCACCATCCCGTGCGCGTGGAGCTCGGCCGCCCGCAGCGCCCCCATGCTCGCCGCGCCGAACACCGCGACCCCGGCGTCGAGCGCGTCGAGGAGCTCGTGGTGCCACACCGACGGGCGGTGCTCGAACACCCCGTCCACGAGCGCGATCGCGCGCGGTCGAAGCTCCAGCGCGCGCCACACGTCGCCCTGGGCTGCGGGCGGGAGGAGCGTGGCGCCCGGGGCGAGCCGGAGCGCCTCGTCTCGCGAGAGGGAGGGGCCGAGGAAGACGACCAGCTCTCCCCTGTTCACGCGCCGCCTCACAGGAGCCCCGAGACGCGGAAACCCGGCACGAGCACCTTCGCGACGCGCAGCGGGAAGCCGTCTGGCGCGAGATCGAGCGCCGCGGCGCGGTCGAACCCGGCGCGCTGGAGCCGCCCGAGCACCGCCCGGAGCCCAGCCGCCGCGCCGCGCACGGCGGGGAGCTTCACCACCGCGCGGGCGCTCCGGCGCGGCCTCGCGCGCGCGCACATCGCGCGGAGCGCATCGACATCGTCGGGATCCATCGGCGCGACGTCCTCCCGGGCGCCGTGCACGTCGGTGGCCCGCGACTGGGCCGCCTCGAGGAGCGCCGCGCGCAGCGCCTCGTCGGCTGTGAGCCGGCAGGCGTAGCCGGCGGCGAGTGGTACCGGTCCCCGTTCCCGATCGAAGAGGAGCGCCGCCGCGACCGGCAGCGCGATCGACCCGGTGCAGTCGAGGAAGAACACGTCGAACCCTCCCGCCTCGATGCGGGCGGCGAGCGCGGCCGCGCGCGGCGCGCCCTCGCGTCCCACGAGCCGGGCGCGCACTTCACGTGCGGTGAATCCGTCGGGGAGCGCCTCGGCGAGCGCGTGCCGCTCGACGGTCTCGAGGAGCGCGTGGAGCACCGCCACGGGCCACGAGGGCGCCGCACCCATCCCGTTCGTCGTCCACGGGATCCCTGGATCTCCCAGGAGCGGCGCGCCCGCAGGCGGGCAGTGGACCGCCGCGGCCGGCAGCCGCACCGGGGCCCCGGTGAAGAGGTCCCGCGCGTCCACGTAGGCGAGCCCGTCGGGCCCACCGCGGAGCGTCGCGGGGTCCACGCGCTCGGCCGCCCACAGCTCGGCGGCCTCGCACAGTGCCCCCCGCGCGGCCTCGTCGAACCGCTCGCCCTTCCCGTTCGTGACCTGTAGCACGTGCCCGCCGGGCCGCACCGCGCAGGCGACCTCCACGCCGGTGCGATCGAGCCCCGTCACCCGCGCGACACGCGAGACGCCGAGCGCGGCGCACAAGGAAACGCTATCCCCGACCATCCTGGCGTTTATATCCTCAGCCGCCCCGAGGCCCCGCCCGAAACAGACGAGGACCACCATCCATGGCACTCTCCGTCGACGAAGCTCTGGCGCACCACCGCGCGAACGCCGCTGCGTACCTCGAAGATCTGAAATCCCTCGTGCGCATCCCGAGCGTCTCCTTCGCCGGCTTCCCGGGCGAGGAGGTCCGGCGCAGCGCGACGGCGGTCGCCGAGCTGCTCGCCCGGCGCGGCTTCGAGAACGTCCGGCTCCTCGAGGTGGAGAACGGCCACCCGGCCGTGTACGGCGAGCGCATCCGCGACCCGCGGCGGCCGACGCTCCTCCTTTATGCGCACCACGACGTGCAGCCCGCCGGCGAGGCGGAGGCCTGGCGCTCGCCGCCCTTCGAGCCGCAGGAGCGCGACGGCCGGCTCTTCGGCCGCGGCTCCGCCGACGACAAGGCCGGCATCCTGGTGCACGCCGCGGCGGTGGACTCCTGGGTCCGCGGCACCGGTGACCTCCCCATCAACGTGAAGATCCTGATCGAGGGCGAGGAGGAGATCGGCTCCTCGAACCTCGAGAAGCTGCTCGACCGCCACCGCGCGATGCTGCAGGCCGACGCGATGGTGCTCACCGACACCGGCAACCTCGACTCCGGCGTGCCGTCGGTCACCATCGGCCTCCGCGGAATCGTCGTGGCGGAGATCGAGGTGCGCGCGCTGAAGCAGAGCGTCCACTCCGGCATGTGGGGTGGCCCGGTGCCCGACTGCACGATGGCGCTCGCGAAGATCCTCGCGACCCTCGTGAAGGACGACGGCGTCACGATCGACCTCCCCGGCGTCTACGACGACGTGCGCCCGCTCGGCCCCGAGGAGCGGGCGAGCATCGAGAAGCTGCCGGTGTCGCTGGACGACGTGCGGCGGATGTCGGGGATGCTCCCGGGCGTGCAGCTCCTCGGCAAGGCACATCCGCTCGAGACGAACTGGTGGCAGCCCGCGATCGCGGTGAACGCGATCCAGGCCTCCTCGCGCAAGGACGCGCGGAACATCCTGAACGAGTCGGCGTGGGCGCGCGTCTCCATCCGGCTCGTGCCGGACATGGACGCGAAGAAGGTGGGCGACGCGCTGGTCGCGGCGGTGAAGGCGCGCGCGCCGTGGGGCGTGGAGGTGAACGTCCACGTGGAGGCCGGTGGGAACCCCTGGAAGACCGACGTCTCGCACCCCGCGTTCCGGGCGGCGTTCCGCGCGCTGGAGAAGGGCTTCGGCCGCGAGCCGCTGGCCATCGGTTGCGGCGGGTCGATCGGGTTCGTCGAGCCGTTCGCGAAGGCGCTCGGCGGCGTGCCGGCGCTGCTCGTCGGCGTCGAGGACCCCTACTGCAACGCGCACTCCGAGAACGAGAGCCTGAACCTCGGCGACTTCGAGAAGGCACAGGTCTCCGCGATCCACCTCTACGCGGAGCTCGCCCAGGCGCTCGAGAGATGAGGAGGCAGGTGAAGCGATGAGCACCCCCGTCAACATGAAGAGCACCGCCGCCGAGGCGAAGGCCCTCGAGCGCGCGCGGGACCTGCCGAACTCTCGCACGGCGAGCGACGTCGACTCGCTCCGCCGCGCCTTCGCCGACCACCTGCAGTTCTCGCAGGGGAAGGACGAGCACAGCGCCACCGCGTTCGACCGCTACCTCGCGGTCGCGAACACGGTGCGCGACCGGCTCATGCGCCGCTGGGTCCAGACGCAGCAGGCCTACTACAAGACCGACGCGAAGCGCGTGTACTACCTGTCGCTCGAGTTCCTCATGGGGAAGGCACTCGAGAACAACCTCTTGAACCTCGGGCTCCTCGATCCGATGCGCGACGCGCTCGACGGGCTCGGCATCGATCTCGACGAGCTCTTCGAGCACGAGCCCGACGCCGGCCTCGGGAACGGCGGCCTCGGCCGCCTCGCCGCCTGCTACCTCGACTCGATGGCCACGCTCGCGCTACCGGCCTACGGGTACGGCATCCGCTACGAGTTCGGCATCTTCGACCAGGAGATCCGCGACGGCTGGCAGGTGGAGCGCCCGGAGGAGTGGCTCCGCTACGGGAACCCGTGGGAGATCGCGCGCCCGGAGTACACGGTGCCGGTGTCGTTCTACGGGCGGACCGAGCGGTACCAGGACGAGCAGGGGCAGACCCGCTCGCGCTGGCTCGAGTGCCGGCACGTGCTCGGCATGCCCTACGACGTGCCGATCGCCGGCTTCCGGAACGGCACCGTGAACACGCTGCGCCTGTGGCGCGCGCGGGCCGCGCGGGAGTTCGACCTCTCCGACTTCAACGCCGGCGACTACCTCGCCGCGGTGGAGGAGAAGAACATCTCCGAGAACATCTCGAAGGTGCTCTACCCGAACGACCTCACGGTGATGGGCAAGGAGCTGCGGCTGCAGCAGCAGTACTTCTTCGTGGCCTGCTCGCTCCACGACATCGTGCAGCGGTACCTCAAGATGCACGACTCGTTCGACGGCTTCGCCGACAAGGTGGCGATGCAGCTGAACGACACGCACCCCGCGATCGCGGTCGCGGAGCTCATGCGGGTGTTGGTGGACGGGCACGGGCTCGAGTGGGACCGCGCGTGGGAGACCTGCCGCGCGACGTTCGGCTACACGAACCACACGCTCCTGCCCGAGGCGCTCGAGCGCTGGCCGGTGGATCTGTTCGGCCGCGTCCTGCCGCGCCACCTCGAGATCATCTACGAGGTGAACCAGCGGTTCCTCGACGGCGTGCGCGCGCGCGGCGACGTGGACCTGGGCGCGATCCAGCGGATGAGCCTCATCGAGGAAGGGCCGGTCCGCCACGTGCGGATGGCGAACCTCGCCGTGGTGGGCTCGCACAGCGTGAACGGCGTCGCGGCGCTCCACACCGAGCTCCTGAAGAGCGAGCTCTTCAAGGACTTCCACCGGCTCTGGCCGGAGCGGTTCAACAACAAGACGAACGGCGTGACACCGCGGCGCTGGCTGGCCCAGGCGAACCCGGAGCTCGCGCGGCTCGTCACCGAGTGCATCGGCCCGGGCTGGGAGACCGACGTCGAGGAGCTGCGGCGGCTCGAGCCGCTCGCGGAGGACGCCGGTTTCCGGCGCCGGTTCCGCGAGGTGAAGCGCGCGAACAAGGAGGCGCTCGCGGCGATCATCCAGCGCGAGAACCGGATCACCGTCGACCTCGAGTCGATCTTCGACGTCCAGGTGAAGCGGATCCACGAGTACAAGCGCCAGCACCTGAACGTGCTGCAGATCGTGGCGCAGTACCTCCGGATGAAGGCCGATCCCTCGTACGATCCGGTCCCGCGCACCTACGTGTTCGGCGGCAAGGCGGCGCCGGGGTACGCGCTCGCGAAGTGGATCATCAAGCTCGTGAACGCGGTCGCCGAGGTGGTGAACCGCGACATCGACGTCCGCGGCCGGCTCTCGGTGGTGTTCCTCCGGAATTACCGGGTGTCGCTCGCCGAGCGGGTCTTCCCCGCCGCCGATCTCTCCGAGCAGATCTCCACCGCCGGCAAGGAGGCGTCGGGCACCGGCAACATGAAGTTCGCGCTGAACGGCGCGCTCACGATCGGCACGCTGGACGGCGCGAACGTGGAGATCCGCGAGGAGGTGGGCGCGGAGAACTTCTTCCTGTTCGGCCTCACGGTGGACCAGGTGAAGGAGCTGAAGCACCGCGGCTACGATCCGTGGGAGTACTACCGGTCGGACCGGGAGCTGAAGGCGGTGATCGACGCCATCTCCGGCGGCGTCTTCTCCCCCGGCCAGCCGCGCCTCTTCGAGCCGATCGTGAGCTCGTGGCTGAACGGCGGCGACCCGTTCCTCTGCCTCGCCGACTTCCGCGCCTACCTCGACTGCCAGGCCGAGGTGGATCGCACCTACCGCGACCCGGACCGCTGGACGAAGATGGCGATCCTGAACGTCGCGCGGATGGGGAAGTTCAGCTCCGACCGCGCGATCCGCGAGTACGCAGAGGAGATCTGGAAGGCCGAGCCCGTGCCGGTGTCGGGGTAGGCCAGCCGAAGCGCGCGAGGCTCACGCGGCCGCGGTCGTCGACGTCCACGCCCTCGTGGGCGAGGAGGTCGCGCTGCACCGCCGCGCCCGTCGCGTCGAGGATCGCGATCCGCGCCCACCCGCGCGCGTGCTTCCCGAGCACCCGCTGCCAGGGCACGCGGTGGCGCGATCCGCGGAGCGCGGCCAGTGCGGCGCCCACGTGCCGCGCGTACCCCGGCGCGCCGGCGAGGAGCGCCACCTGGCCGTAGGTGGTCACCCGCCCGCGCGGCACGCGCCGCACCACCGCGTAATACGCGTCCCAGCGCTCGCGCGGGTCCATATGACCACTTTACATGCGGTGCACGTGCGTTAGGTTCCGCGCATGAGAGCACCCGTCCGCGCCGTCGCCCTGCTGGCCGCGCCCCTCCTCGTCGCGCTCACCGGCTGTGGCTTCCAGACCATCCCCCAGAGCGAGAACGCGGTGAACGCTGCCTGGGCCGAGGTCCAGAACCAGTACCAGCGCCGCTCCGACCTCGTGCCGAACCTGGTCGAGACGGTGAAGGGGTACGCGTCGCACGAGCGGGAGACGCTGCAGGCGGTGGTCGACGCACGCGCGCGCGCCACGAGCGTGCAGCTCACGCCCGACCAGCTCACCCCCGAGAACCTCAAGAAGTTCGAGGACGCGCAGGGCGCCCTCCGGGGCGCGCTCGGCCGGCTCCTCGCGGTGTCCGAGAACTATCCGCAGCTCAAGGCGAACGAGAACTTCCGGGATCTCCAGACGCAGCTCGAGGGCACGGAGAACCGGATCGCGATCGCGCGCCGGCGCTACATCGAGGCCGTGCAGGGGTTCAACAACCTCGTCACCGTGCCGCCCACCTCGTGGACGAACGCGATCATGTACAAGAAGCAGCCGAAGGCGCAGTTCACCGCGACCACGCCCAACGCCGAGCAGGCGCCCAAGGTGAAGTTCTGAGGCCTCGGCTCGCAGCCTTCGCCGGCGCGGTGATCGCGGCGCTGGCGCTCGCCGGGGCGCTCCCGGCCCGCGCCGCCGCGCCGATCCCGCCGCTCACCGGGCCGGTGGTCGACACCGCCGGGATGCTCGACGCCCGCTCGCGCCAGGCGCTCGAGGAGCTCGCCCGCGCGGCGCGCGCGCAGAACGGCGGGACGGGGCCGCAGCTCCAGTACCTGCTCGTGCCGTCCCTCGAAGGCGAGGACATCGAGGGCTACTCGATCCGCGTCGCCGAGGCCTGGAAGCTCGGCACGAAGGGTCGCGACGACGGCGTGCTCGTCGTGGTGTCGAAGGGCGACCGCGCGGTCCGGATCGAGGTCGGGGGCGGGCTCGAGGGTGGGCTCACCGACGCGCAGTCCGGCCGGATCATCCGCGGCACGATCGTCCCCGCGTTCCGCGCCGGGCGGTTCGGCGAGGGGCTCTACGACGCCGGCGTGCAGATCCTCTCCGCGCTCGGGGCGCTGCCGAAGGAGGTGGGCCCGCGCGCGGTGCGGCGCGCGCCGCAGGGGTTCCCGGTCTCGGCGCTCGTGATCGGGCTGTTCCTCGTGGTGTTCATCTTCCGGATCCTCGGCGCGCTCGGGCCGCGGCGGAGTGTCTTCGGCCGCAGGGGGGGCGGCGGGCCGTTCTTCGGCGGCCCGTTCGGAGGAGGCGGGTGGGGTGGCGGCGGCCGGGGGGGGGGGGGCGGGGCCGGCTGCCGGGGCCCGCGCGGGGGGGGGGGGGGGGGGGGGGGGGGGGGGGGGGGGCCAGGCCTCGGTGGAGGCGGCGGCGGAAGCTGGGGCGGCGGCGGCGGCGGGTTCAGCGGTGGCGGTGCGTCCGGCCGCTGGTGAGGGACTGCGATGATCGACCGGTACTTCGGAGAGCAGGACCGGGCGCGCGTCGCGGCGGCCGTGCGCGACGCGGAGGCGCGCAGCCGCGGGCAGATCGTGCCGGTGGTGGTGGAGAAGTGCGATCACTACCCGGAGGCGCGCTACCGCGGGGCGCTCCTCGCCGCGGGGCTCGCCACGCTCGTCGTCGTGCTCGCGTTCCCGCACCTCGGGGCCTGGGAGCTGCCGCTCGTGCAGCTCGGCGCGGGGCTCGCCGGCGCCCTCGTGTCGATGTGGGATCCGCTCGAGCGGCTGCTCGTCGGCCCGCGCGAGCTCACGGAGGCGGCCCGGGAGCGGGCCGTGCGCGCGTTCCACGAGCAGGGGCTCCACCGCACCGCGGAGGGGACCGGCGTGCTCGTGTTCGCGGCGCTGTTCGAGCGGCGTGCGGTGATCCTGGGCGACCGCGGGATCGACGCGAAGATGGGCGCGGCCGAGTGGCAGCGGGCGCTCGACGCCCTCCTGCTCGGCCTCCGGCGCGACGACCCGGCGAGCGGCTTCTGCGAGGCGATCGGGCTCGCGGGAGGACGGCTGGCGGAGAGCTTCCCGAGGGCCGCCGGCGAGGAGCGGGCGAACGAGCTCGCGGACGAGCTGCGGATCTCGCCGAGCTGACCCGCGCCGGAACGGCGGAGAGCTCCCCGGGCGCGGCGACCGCTCGTTGACAACGCCTCCGCTGAAACGGATAAACGGCACATGAGGAACGCGAAGGATGGCCGCGATCGCAGCGCGCGAACCCGGTCGCCCCGGCCCCGCCCGCCCGACGACGAGGCGGTCGCGCCGGCGCCTCCGGCGGCGCACGATCTCACGCCGGTGGTCGGCGCGAACCTGCGCCGCCTCCGGATGAAGCACGGGCTGTCGCTCGAGCGGCTCGCAAAGGCCTCGGGCGTGAGCCGCGCGATGCTCGGCCAGATCGAGCTCGGCCAGAGCACGCCCACGATCAACATCCTCTGGAAGATCGCCACCGCGCTCGGCGTGCCGTACTCGGCGCTGCTCGGGCAGCGCCAGGGCGGCGGGATGGCGGTGCTGCGCGCCGAGGCGGCGAAGGTCCTCACGAGCCACGACGGCCGCTTCAGCTCGCGCGCGCTCTTCCCGTTCGACGAGCCGCGCCGCGTGGAGTTCTACGAGCTCCGCCTCGCGCCGCACGCGGAGGAGAACGCCGAGGCGCACGCCCCCGGGACCACCGAGAACCTCGTGGTCACGAAGGGCAGCGTGGAGATCGAGGTCGAGGGGCGCACCGAGTCGCTCGCGCCGGGCGACGCGATGGTGTTCGAGGCCGACGTGCCGCACCGCTACCGGAACAGCGGCGACCACGAGGCGCTCATGTACCTCGTGATGACCTACGCCGAGACGGTGGGGTGACCTCGCAACGTGACGACGTCGAGCTGGTCTCGCTCGACGACGTGGAGCTCCTCGAGGGGGAGGCGCTCGTCCGCGCCCGGGATCTGCTCATCGCTGGCGAGGCCGCGGCCGCCGTGGCCGCGTTCGAGCAGGCGTTCGCGGAGGATCCGGGCTCCACGGAGGCGCTGCATGGCCTCGCGAAGGCGCTCCGGCGCGCCGATCCCGTGCGCGCCCGCGACGCGCTCGAGCGCGCGCTCGCGATCCGGCCGTCGTTCTTCGAGGCGTGGCGTGCGCTCGCGCTCCTGTGCCGCGCGGCCGGCGACGAGGCGGCCGCCCGCCGTGCCGTGGACCGGGCGCGAGGCTGCGCGCCGTCCGCGGAGGCTGCCGCCGCGCTGCGCCTCGACGTTCCGTCGAGCTAGCTCCCGTACACTGCCAGTGAACGCGGGCCTCCCCCACCGAAGGGGCTTCGGCGGGAGAACCTCCTGGAGCGTCCCGCGGCGCGGCTCCGTGGCGAACGGGCGGGGCCGCGCCTAAACCCTCGTCCGATGCCGTCGCACGACATCGAGGTGCTCGACGCGAACAGCGCCTTCTACCGGGCGTTCTCCGCGCGCGACCTGGATGCGATGGACGGGCTCTGGTCGCGGCAGACGCCGGTCATGTGCGTGCACCCGGGCTGGGACGCCCTGCGCGGACGTGACGAGGTGATGGATTCGTGGCGCGCGATCCTCACCGGCGCCCAGTCGCCCAAGGTGGGGTGCAGCCACGCGTTCGCCCAGGTGCACGGCGAGGTGGCGCTCGTCGTCTGCCGCGAGCACGTGGAGGGTGGCCAGCTCGTCGCGACGAACGTGTTCGTCCGCGAGCAGGGGGGGTGGCGGCTCGTGCACCACCAGGCCTCCCCGCTCGCGACGGACGAAGAGGACAACGAGGACTTCGATCCCGAACAATTGAATTGAGGCGTCCGCCTCACGCGACCGCGGCGAGGAGCTTCTTGCGCTGCGCGTCGTCGAGGAGCGGGCCCTGGGCCGCCGCGAGGTCGTCGTCCACGTGGGCCGGGTTCGCCGTCGCGGGGATCGCGCACGTGACCGCAGGGTGCGAGAGGATGAACTTCAGCAGGAGCTGCGCCCAGCTCGTCGCTCCCACCTCGGCGGCGAGCGCCGGGAGCGGCTTCCCCCGGAGCGCCCGGAGGAGCCCGCCCTGCTCGAACGGGCGCATCACCAGCACCGCTGCGCCTGCGTCGCGCGCCGCGGGGAGCAGCCGCTGCTCGGCCTCGCGGGTCTCGACGGAGTAGGGGAGCTGCACGAAGTCGAGCCGCTCCGTGCGCAGGAGCCGCTCGAGCTCGGCGAAGGCGCCCGTGGAGTAGTGCGTGACGCCGACGTAGCGGATCCGGCCCGCCTCCTTCATCGCTCGTAGCGTCGGCAGGTGGGTCGCGACGTCCACGAGGTTGTGCACCTGGACGAGGTCGAGCCGGCCGCCCATCCGCCGCTCCGACGCCGCGATCTGCGCCTCGCCCTCGGCCTTGCCGCTGGTCCACACCTTCGTCGCGACGAAGGCGCGCGCGTGCCAGGGTGTGCCGCGCAGGAGCTCGCCCACCACCTCCTCCGCACGGCCGTACATCGGCGAGCTGTCGATGACCCGCGCGCCGCGAGCGAAGAAGCGGCGCAGCACCTCGCGCAGCGGGGCGAGGGACGCGTCGTCGGAGCCGACGTCGAAGGTCTGCCACGTGCCGAGGCCGATGCAGGGGAGCTGCTCGCCGGAGGATGGGATGGGGCGGGTGAGCATGGGATCGGGGGTCTTGGTCGAGGTGGTGGTGGGGGTCGACGCGGCGCGCGCAGTCGTGATCGCCGCCGGCGCGAGCGCGAGCAGCCGCAGGACCTCGCGTCGCGTCCTCATGATGCCCGCTCCAGCCGCGCGTGCCGCCGGGCGAGCCACGCCGCGACGCCGACCCACGCGGCCACGAGGGGCAGCGCAGCCACCGCGGTCCCTGCGGGTCCTGAGCCGGCGAGACCCGCCTGCACCCAGGCGCTCGCGGCGTCTCCCCCGCGGTACACGACGGTGTCGACGAAGCTCTTCGCCTTGTACTTCTCCTCGCCGCCCACCACGGTGAAGAGCACCTCGCGCGCGGGGCGCTCGATCGCGTAGTGCACCGCGCGGCGCACGGCCTGCACCACCGTGAGCACGGCGAGCGTCGGTGCCGCGGCGATCGCGAGGAGCCCACCGCCGGTGAGGAGCGGGTGGAGCAGCAGCGCGGCGAGGATCCCCCCGGCGGCGATGACCCGTCCGGTGCCGAGCGCCTGGATCGTGAGCGCGAGCACGTTCACCCCGAGGTCCACCGCGGCGAAGAGTGCCACGCGCGCCTTCGGCTCGCGCAGCGTGGCCGCCACGATCCGCGCCTGCTGGAAGTAGACGAAGGTCGAGGTGACTGTGACGAAGAGCGTCTGGAGCGCGAGCGCGAACAGGTAGGGCGAGCGGAACACGAGCGCGAAGCCAGCGAAGGGGCCGCCGCCCACCGGCCGCGCGAGGCGCGAGGCCGCGCTCACCTGCTCCGCCCGGGCACCCCCCCGCGAGAGCCGCTGCGCGCAGCGGGCGCTCGCTTCGAGGAGGAGCGCCGAGAGGAGCACGAGCCCGGCGGGGCCCAGGGTGTCCACGAGCGCGGCCGCGAGGGCGGGACCCGCGAGCGCGCCGGCGCTCCCGCCGGCGGCGATGAAGCCGAAGAGGCGCTTCCCCTGGTCGCTCGTGAACACGTCGGCGAGGAAGCTCCAGAACACCGAGACGACGAAGAGGTTGTAGACCGAGATCCAGACGAAGAAGGCCTGCGCCACCCGCTCCGGTGCGATCTCCGCGCGGACGAGCGCGGCGAAGGCGAGCAGGTTCAGCAGGAAGAACCGGTACACCGCCGGCACCGCGCGGGCGCGCGGCACGCGCGCGACGAGGAGCGCGTAGAGCGGAACCGCCGCGAGCATCACGACGAAGGTTGCCGTGAAGACCCAGTGGAGCCGGCCGATCCCGCCGCGGATCCCCATCTCCTCCCGGATCGGGCGCAGCAAGTAGTAGCCGCACAGGAGCGCGAAGAAGTAGGCGAACGACCACAGGAGGGGCGCGGCCTCGCCCGCGCGCACGTCGACCACGCGCCGCAGGAGGCGCGGCGCCGGAGCGGTCGTCCCCTCCACGCGCTGCACGCACGCATCTTAGTCGCGCCGCACGCGCGCACCTCAGTCACGCCGCACGCGCATGCTCTGGAAGCGCCCGCCCCCGCGCCCGTCCCTTCCTCCCGGCGCCGGCGCGCCGCATCTTTCCCGCGTGCCGCTCGCGATCCTCTTCGACGTCGACGGCACGCTCGTG
>Ga0306924_10005468_pt1 | contig 12514 bp, 18 predicted proteins | sample sta12Can44000111_FD_203756 | JGI IMG/M metagenome (GOLD analysis project Ga0306924, IMG submission 203756) | Lab enrichment of tropical soil microbial communities from Luquillo Experimental Forest, Puerto Rico - statanox.12C.anox.44.000.111 (v2)... | ecosystem: Environmental > Terrestrial >... | reverse complement strand
TGCGCGACGCGTGGATGGCCAAGTTCGAAATGTACCGAGAGCAGTACCCCAAGCTGGCGGATCAAGGCTATCGCATGCTGCGGCGTGAATTACCCGAAGGCTGGGATAAAGGATTGCCGACGTTCGCTGCGGATTCCAAGGGCATCGCAACGCGGGACGCCTCCGGCCAGATGCTAAACGCGCTTGCCAAGAACGTGCCGTGGCTGCTCGGCGGCTCGGCTGACCTCGGCCCCTCTTGCAAGACGCGCCTCACATTCGAGAGCGCCGGCGATTTTAGCGCCGAGAACCCTGGAGGGCGGAACCTCCACTTTGGGATTCGGGAACACACCATGGGAGCTGTTCTGAACGGCTTATCCCTATCGAAGATTCGGCCGTTTGGCTCAGGGTTCTTGATCTTCAGCGATTACTGCCGCGCGTCGATTCGCTTGAGCGCTTTGATGGAAATCCCGGTGATATACATCTTCACCCATGACTCAATCGGAGTGGGGGAAGACGGCCCCACACATCAGCCGGTCGAACATCTAGCCTCGTTGCGCGCCATCCCCGGACTGGTCACGATACGTCCCGGCGATGCCAATGAAGTGGTGGAGGCCTTCCGCTACATCATGCAACTCACCCACGAGCCCGCCGTCCTGGTCCTGTCGCGTCAGGCGTTGCCTACCCTCGATCGCAGTAAGTACGCGGCAGCATCTGGTGTGGCGCGCGGCGCTTACGTGCTCGGCGACGCTCCGGGTGGAAACCCCGAGGTCATCCTCATCGCCTCTGGGAGTGAGGTCAGTCTGGCCGTGGAGGCCCACGAGAAGTTACTTGCCGAGGGCATTCGGTCGCGGGTGGTCTCGATGCCGTCCTGGGATATTTTCGATCATCAGCCGCAGGATTACAGGGATAGGGTACTACCACCCGGCGTGAAGGCGCGCGTGGCGGTGGAACAGGCATCAACCTTTGGCTGGGAGCGGTACACGGGCCTGGATGGACGCATCATCGGCATGAAGACGTTTGGGGCCTCGGCGCCGCTCAAGGAACTGCAGAGGAAGTTCGGGTTCAACCCGGAACACGTGGTCGCTGCAGCCAAAGAGCAGTTGGGAAAGAAGTGAGCCAGGCGCGTCGGTCTTAGCCTTGTTTTTTGCTCAGGGGTTCGTTCGTGTCCGTTCTACGTAGGCGCTCGCAATTCACTCAAATAACGATAATAGTCGGATATCTTTTACCTATTTCAGATTGTCACCCGAATTGTGACTTACATCACAGCGAGCATTTCCAATCTCTGTCATCATTCTCAGTGTAACGAGTGGCTCGGTCCCTGGCGCCCGGTATCGATTCGCCTTGCAGCCGGGAAAGTAGCGGCTAGCGGAAAAGGGTAGCGCGATGATTCCTGACATCGGTAAATCCACTCAACCGCCGACCGGCGCAGAGCGGCGTTCTCCCGACTCCTCGTCGATCCCAACTCCAGGGACTTGGAGTACTACCGCAGTGTTCTTCTTGGTCAGGGACACGAGGTGAGGGGCCTGCGCCTCCTATGATGAGGGAGGCCTGCTGCTAGCACGGGAGCGCTTTGACTTGATCATTGTCAGCCAAGGGAGCCGTGATTTCGAGGGCCGTCCTGGTGAAGCGGGTCATCGAGATCGACCGGCGCCTGCCTGTCCTGGTGCTGACCGAGTGCCTCGACATGGACTCCTACCTTGAGGCCATGCAGCTTGGGGCGGTCGACTACGTCGAGAAGCCCCTGCGTGCGGATGAAGTGGCACGCTTGGTGGAGACGCACGTACGGCGTCGCGAGCACGAGAGAATCGTAACCGGCGACAACCTAACATCCTTGTAAAATCGTGTTCAAGCTCCGCCATCCAGACGAGCAGAGAGCTGCGGCGTTTTACAGAAGTCTCAGTCACCGGCCTGGATCTCTGATAGGCTTTCCGGTGAGGCCGCGTGCGAAAGTCGTCCAAACGCCAGCTCGAACCGATGGAGAGAATCTCGGAGGTCTTGTTCGGGCTGATTATGGTGCTCACCTTCACCGGTTCGCTTAGTGCGGCGGAGGCGGGTCGTGGACAAGTTCGTACTATGCTGATGGGCGCCCTCGGCTGCAATTTGGCCTGGGGGATCATTGATGGGGTTTTCTACCTCATGGCTTGTTTGAGTGAGCGCGGCCATGGGATCATGACGCTGCGGTCCCTGCGGAACGCCGCCGACCCTCAGGCGGCTCAGGACATCATTGCCGACACGCTGCCGCCGGTGCTGGCCTCCGTCCTGTCTCCAGCAGAATTCGAGTTGATGCGGCAGAAATTGAATCAATTGCCCGAACCGCCCCCTCATCCTCGCCTTAGCGGGAACGATTGGTTGGGTGCCTTAGGGATCTTCCTGCTTGTTTTCCTGTCCACGTTTCCGGTCGTGATTCCTTTCATTTTCACCCGCGAAGTCAGGCTGGGCCTGCGTATTTCGAACGGAGTTGCCGTCATGATGCTGTTTCTGACCGGCTATGCGTTCGCTCGCCATATTGGAGGTCGACCGTGGCGGACGGGCCTTTTAATGGTTGTTCTTGGCCTGACGCTCGTTGGAGTGACAATAGCCCTTGGAGGATGAGAGCCACGCATAGGATCAGCGTCTTGGCGGTGGTTACTCTCTTGGGTAGCCAAGTGTTGGCGCAGGAGCCTCCCAACAAGCCATCCGCGGCTTCTCCAGAAACCGCAGGAAGACAGTGGTCGTTCTCCTTCACAGCCGACGGCTATGTGGTACCGCAAGATCAGTCTTACATAAGTCCGACTTTTACCGCTGACCACCAATGGCTTCACCTTGAAGCGCGCTACAACTACGAGGATCTGGAGACGGGATCGTTGTGGGTTGGGTACAACTTTAGCGCTGGCCACAAGCTGATGCTGAACGTCACGCCCATGATCGGCGGTGTCTTTGGAAAAACCACGGGGGTTGCGCCCGGCGATGAGGTCTCACTCAGTTATAAGAAGCTGGAGCTCTCCAGCCAGGGCGAGTTTGTATTCGACACCAAGGACAGCTCGGGAAGCTTTTTCTACGCCTGGTCGCAAGTTACTTATTCGCCGCTCGACTGGTTTAACATCGGCCTGGCGGCGCAACGAACAAAGGCGTACCACACACAGTTTGACATTCAACGAGGGCTACTGGTCGGCTTCTCGCACAAGAAGGTGCATTTCGCGACCTATGTATACAACTTAGGCTGGACCAAGCCTACTGTGGTTTTTGAAATGGGCGTCGGCTTTTAATGGGTGAGGCAGGCGACGCGGAAAAGCGCGTCTTGACCGCTGCTCAACATCCCTGACCGGAGCCCTCTTTGAGCCGGGAAATCACGGCGGGCCGCCCTGCGAAAAACTGAAACGGCAGGTGCAGGCGCTGGCCCCAATCCCGTTCCGAGTGCTCGGCGTTGGGAAATGCGAAATACAGGAAATCGAACCCATAGCCTGCTAATCCAGCGCTTTATCCATCGCCAAGAATTAGGCGGGCCAGGACATTGGATTGGAACTTTGTTAAATCCGACAACATTTCCTTCACCCAGGTCCGGATGTATAGTATACTAGCGTAGTATGCTAATGTTTGACCTCGCGTTCTTGAAGAGGTCGGACGACGAAAGGATCAGCCTGGTGAATGAACGGATCGTCGAGGAAGTGCTGCTACCTCTCGGCCAATTGGACTTCGGCAAGGGGATCGTAACGAAGTGCGACGTGATCGGCCTGTTCGCGTTTCGGCCCAAGGTGAAGTTCGATCCACCATCGCCTCATGATCCTTTTAATTGGCGGCCGACGAACTGGCATTTTTGACGCTGGACAGTCAAACGTTTGAAATGTTAGATTGGCGAGCCAGCCTGAAGGAATGATGTCCGGTATGGGTCGGGACTCTACCCTTCTGTCCGGTGCAAGCCCTGAAAGGGTGCAATGAAAAACGTGCCCGCGGTACGCTTCTTTTGGGACGAGCGGTATGCGGCCAAGAACGCTGTTTCGCCCTTTCAGGGCTTAGGGCTGACTGGCCTCATTCCGGCGCTGGGCGTTGCCCAGGGCTATGCTATGTCGAACCTTCAGGGCTTGTTTCGGCCTCATGAAAACTACCTGTCTGTCACGCAGCACAGTCGGAGGGAGCTGGCATGCACAAGCCACTTTATCCTTCGCTTTATCAGATCAACGCGCGCGTCTGGTTAACCCAGCTTTCCCGCGAGCTCGGCCGGCCCGCCACACTGGATGACATTCCGGACGCCGAACTGGACCGCCTTGTCGAAAAGGGCTTTGACTGGGCCTGGTTCCTGAGCGTCTGGCAGACCGGGCTGGCCGCGCAGCGAGTCTCACGCCAGAACCCGGAGTGGCGCAAGGAATTCGAGGAGATCTTGCCGGACCTGAAGGAAGAAGACATCCCTGGTTCCGGGTTTGCCATCACAGGCTACACGGTACATCAGGCTCTGGGTGGGGTTGCCGCCTTGGCCCGCCTCCGCGAGCGGCTCCGGAAGCGTGGTCTGCAGTTGATGCTCGATTTTGTCCCCAACCACACAGGTCTGGATCACCCCTGGGTGGAGGATCATCCCGAGTACTATATCGCCGGAACGGAGTCGGACCTGGCACAGGCACCGGCCAACTATACGCGGGTCCACCGCAAGCATGGCGATTTGGTGTTGGCCTACGGTCGCGATCCCTACTTTCCCGGCTGGCCGGACACACTTCAGCTTAACTACGGCAATCCGGCTACGCAGGAAGCGATGATGAGGGAGCTAGTGAGGATCGCCGGGCAATGTGACGGCCTGCGCTGCGACATGGCCATGCTGGTGCTCCCGGACATCTTTGAACGGACCTGGGGCATCCCGTCTCAGCCCTTCTGGCCGAGGGCGACCGAGCGCGTGCGGGAGAAGGTTCCAGGCTTCTGCTTTATGGCCGAAGTCTACTGGGACCTGGAATGGACGATGCAGCATCAGGGTTTCGATTATGCGTATGACAAACGGCTTTACGACCGCCTACGGGAGGGTCATGCCCGGCCCGTACGTGAGCATTTTTATGCCGGGCTAGACTACCAAAACAAACTGGCCCGCTTTCTCGAAAACCACGATGAGCCGCGCGCAGCCGCCACATTTTCTCCGGACGTCCATCGAGCTGCGGCTGTCATCACCTTCCTCTCCCCGGGTTTGCGTTTCTTCCATCAAGGGGAGTTCGAGGGACGAAAAAAACGCATTTCCCCGCATCTTGGCCGCGCTCCGCAAGAACCTATCGACCAGGAGCTGAAGCAGTTTTATGAACGCCTGCTTGCCGCACTGCGTCAACCCACGGTTCGCGAGGGCCAGTGGCAGTTACTCCAATGTACGCTGGCTTGGGAAAATAACTGGACTTGGGATTGCTTCCTGGCTTTCGCCTGGCAGGGTCCCGATGGGCAAAGGCTGCTCGTGACGGCGAACTATGCTCCCAATCAGAGCCAGTGCTACGTCCTGCTGCCCTTCACGGATCTTGGCAACGAAAAATGGCGGCTTCATGATCTGATCGACAACGCCACTTACGAGCGGGATGGCAACGATTTGCAGGCGCACGGATTGTACCTCGATGAGCCTCCCTGGAGGGCTTCGGTTTTTTCTATGACGAAGGTATGACCCACTTTTAATTTGGAAAGAATCTATGTGTAAAGGAGCCGCGGAAGCGATATGGGCCGATTCAACACAGTTACGCTTGGTGTGCTTATTTTGAGTCTGATCACGCTCTGTGCCTGTCAGGACCTGGTTCCACGCGACGTGCCGAGCCTGCTTGACCCCAGCATTAAGCGCTCAGAGATCCTTGGTCTTTTGGCGGGTTTTGGAACCACGTTTGCCGCTGTGCCGGACTTGCTCGCAATGTTCAAGCGCCGATCAAGCGCGGGCATGAACCCAAGGATGGCGGCAATCATGGGCGTCTTTCAGATCCTGTGGGTCTACTACGGGTTGTTGATTGCTTCGCGGCCGGTGATCATGTGGAACGTGGTCGCCGTGTTGATCAATTTTCTTACCGTCGGCGCCTACCGTTATTTCGTCCGTCAAGAAAAAGCCGAGGCGCGAAGCAGGTCTCAGAACTGAACTCTAGATGGCGACGAAGTAAGGCGCACCCAACACGGCAACAACGACGCCTACTGTCAGCACAACGAGACCAGTTGGCTAGACTGGACCCTGGTCGCCAAGCACGCAGATGTGCGTCGGTTCGCGACACTGCTTATTCGACGCCGGCTGTTGCTAGACCTGGAAGCTGAATACGAGGGCGCGACCCTGAACCAATGGGATAAAGCGCCATCGGTTCCGTGCCGAACCTATCGGGCCGGGCCGCGCTCCGTCGTCGTGCTCTTGGCGAACCTGTGAGACGGCACTGATTTGTAATCGACGCCCCCCGAAGGGGGGTACAATGAGAAATTTTGAACCCTTCGGGGTTCGCAAAGCAGGAGGAAATCGTGGCAAAGGAAGAAAGAAAGAACGGTAACGGCAAATCCCAGCTCAAAGGCAAGGAGTACATGAAGGAACTGCGCAAGCTCCAGAAGGAACTCTGCCATCTGCAGGAATGGGTTAAGGCGCAAGGGTTGCAAGTCATCGTCGTGTTCGAGGGACGCGACGCCGCAGGCAAAGGCGGAACCATCAAGGCCATCACGGAACGGGTGAGCCCACGCGTCTTCAGACTGGTGGCCCTGCCCGCTCCGTCCGACCGTGAGAAGTCCCAGATGTACATTCAGCGCTACATGCCGCATTTCCCTGCCGCCGGCGAGATTGTCATCTTCGACCGCAGCTGGTACAACCGCGCCGGGGTGGAATACGTCATGGGCTTCTGTAGCAAGGAGCAGCATCAGCGTTTCCTCCAACTGTGCCCAATGGTTGAGAGGTACATCGTGGATGGAGGCATCCAGCTGATCAAATTCTGGTTGGAAGTGAGGAAGGAGGAACAGGCCCGCCGGTTCGAGGCGCGCATCGAAGACCCTCTGAGGCAGTGGAAGCTGAGCCCGATGGACATTGAATCGTGGACTCGGTGGTATGACTATTCTCGCGCCCGCGACTTGATGCTGGAGGCGACCGACACCAAGTACGCGCCATGGTATATCGTGCGTTCCGACGACAAACGGAGAGCGCGGCTTAACTGCATTTCACATCTCCTATCGTTGATCCCCTACAAGAAGGTGCCACGGGGAAAGGTGAAACTCCCCAAACGATCGAACAAGGGCCGATACGATGACCAGGCGACCTTGAAAGGGAGAAGGTTTGTCCCGGAGAGATATTGAACTCCACATTGGGTAACGGTTGGAGCCGGAGACTTGTATCAGGGCACGGCTTCAGCCGGCTTCAGTCGTGCCTGCGCTCCCCGAAGGGGAGCGTTCTCGAGTTTATACATTTTCGTCCAGCCGCCTGGCTGGCGCAGACCTTCAGGTCTGCGAGGGTCCCTGGGCGGCCGAAAACGCACACCTTTAAGGTGTGCGCCAGCCCAACGACAGGAAATGTAGAAACTCCCTGCGCTCCCCGAAGGGGAGCGTCACCCCACCCCGTTTCATCGCCATACCCACCGGCGGCCCTGTCGATCACTTCCGCCTTATTCCCCTGCTTCCGGTCGCCCAATCCGCCTGCAACGGTGTCAAGCCCATTCTTTCGTTCAGCTGAATGAAGCAACGCTTTGGCCGCTCCAGTAAAAGTCTTGACACATTCTTGACATTTTCTCGGGACTGATCTTGCGTCCAAGCAAGTGTAAGAGGCGCGCAGTAAATTCTGCCGCGCAATTCCGCCGGAGGGTACAAAAGGAGAATGTGTCGTGAAATTGGTCAGACTGAAGCTGTACAAGTTGGTTCTGGTCCCTCTGGCGCTGTGCCTTTCCGCAGGCGCGGGCAAGGCCCAAAATGCCTACCAAGGCAAATTCACCCTGCCGTTTGAAGCTCGTTGGCAGAATGCGGTTCTGCCCGCGGGCGACTACACAGTTAGCATGCGTTCGGCCACTGTTCCCTACACGATGTTCGTTCGTGGAGCAAGCCAGTCGGTGATCATCCAAGGTATTTCGGGTAACGCTAAAACGATTTCAGAGCACAGCGCGTTGATAGTGATCAAGCTCGGAGACCGCTACGTCGTGCGTTCACTCGAAGCAGGCCAGATCGGATTGGACATCGACTACTCTACCGGCTCGAGCCATGCCCTACGCACGGCCATAGTGAGAGTGCCGGTTGAGCTCGCCGTTGCCGGGAAGTAGTCTCCCCTCAAACGCAAGCAACTCAGGGCGGGCCCATTCTCCCTCAGGTCGGGAAACGGAGCCTCGCCCCTGCTTATTTTCCATTCTCGCCTTAAGAGATCGATGCAGGGCTCTAACTAGCGTCGGGTGGGTCCAGACTCGAAAAGAGGAGGCAAAATGCGCAGTTCTTCGATCTTACGGTTAACGGTTTTCACCCTGGCTTTGGCGACCCTCGCGCCGCGCCCGGTCAAGGCGGACGATGTTTATGGCAGAATCCGCGGGACAGTAACCGACCCGAGCGGAGCGGTTATCGGCGGCGCCAAGGTTACAGCAACCAACGTCGATACCGGCATTTCCAGGAGTGTCCAGTCCGGGTCCGACGGAAGCTACGAATTCCTGCAACTGACTGCACCGGCAACCTATAAAGTGACGGTGTCGCAAACCGGTTTCAGCACTTTCGAAGCTCAGAACATCCGTCTCGCCCTCGACCAGATCTACGTCCTTAATCTCACCCTTCAAGTCGGCACCGTGAATCAGAGAATTACGGTGGAGGCCGCACCGGCGCAAGTGGAAACGACCAGCATGGAGCTGGGCGCCACGCTGAAGAGCAATACGGTGGTCGATCTTCCCCTGAACGGCCGCAACTGGGTCCAACTCCAGGCAACCCTCCCGAGTGACACTCGGATACCTGCAACGCGAGTTTCACTTTCTACGGCTGCCCGGACCGTCCGAACGTCGTCGCGCCACCTGTGATCCTGAACCCGCGCACTGGCACCGCGGAGACACCGCCCAACGTGGTCGGCAACGTATATTTCAGCCCGGCCAGTTTCGTGGCTCAGTCCCCGGGCATGCTGGGCAACTCGGGACGTAACTTCTTCCACGGACCGGGCATCAACAACTTTGACTTCGCTCTGTTCAAGGGTACGCGGGTGACCGAGTCCAAAATGCTTGAGCTGCGCTTCGAGTTCTTCAACCTCTTCAACCACACGCAGTTCAACCCCGTGGAGCAGGTGAACGGCGTTATCGGGGATGCCAATGCGCCCAACTTCGGTGCAGTCCTGGGTGCACTGTCTTCAAGGGTCATCCAACTGGGCGCGAAGTTCTCCTTTTAGACGGAACGTCGTCAACATATTTGCAGGAACACCACAGGGCACGGCGTCTGCCGTGCCCAAGAAGTTTAGACATTTGCGGGCGCAGCCCAGCTTGGACTGCGGCGCCTTAGTTGGACATCGAGCGGAAGGCCCAAAAGAGGAATCCGGCCAGACAGATCGACGCCGACAAAGTCAGTACCCAGGCCATCAGAAGATTGCGTACGGTTGCCCACTGCAGGCCGGAGCCGTTGGCCGCCATGGTCCCGCCGATGCCGGAGGAGAGCACGTGCGTGGTGCTGACCGGCAAGCCGAACCAGTCAGTGGCACCAATCGTCGCCATGGCAGTAATCTCGGCGGCCGCACCCTGCCCGTAAGTGAGGTGGCTCTTGCCGATCTTCTCTCCCACCGTTACGACGATGCGCTTCCAGCCCACCATCGTGCCCAGCCCAAGCGCAATGGCAAGTGCCGCGCTTCGACAAGTGAGTAGTGGATTCCTACTACTTCGAAACATCGACTCGCCATGGAGCTGGATGGCGGTATTCATTCGCAGCCAAGCCGGGTGTGGAAGGACGCTGCCAAAGAAGATTACTGGAGAGCAGGTGGCCCAGGGTCGTCAGAGCCCCCGCAATTCCTCTTCACTCAGCCCAAAGTAGTGTCCCAGTTCGTTGCAGCAGCGTCGCCCGGATCTGGCGGCGCACCTCCGCTTCGCTGTCGCAGAGAGTCTCGATGTTTCGCTGGTAAAGAAAAATCCGATCTGGCGGACTGGGGAAAAAGACGCTCTTCTCCGTTCGAGGGATGCCGTGGAACACTCTGTGGAACACTCTATCGTAAAGAAGGGCCGTTCGCCCAGTCTCCGAACGCAAACACCAGCCGGAGCAAATCATGAATAGGCGTTTCGCGCCGGCCCACGATCTGTCCTTGCGGGTAAGTCTCGCGGTCGGAAGCGATCGCCTTTGGTGGCGCGAGGGATCCCTGCCTCATGAGCGGCTCAGGTGGGGAGACCTGCCTTGCCTTTACTTCAGTCGAACGCGAAAACTCTTTTTCTCCGGGATGATCTCGATTTTATCCTCACGCGCCAGCCATCCCAGGCCAAAACTCAAAAGCTCGCCCGACCCGTTGACCCTCTTTTTTAGTTGGGCCAGCGTTTGCGGCCCCACGCTCGACAGCGCGTGCCAAACCTTTCCTGCGGTCTCTCCTACTTGGTTGTTGATGTCCATCGTTTGGCGTTAAACTCCTTTAACAGTTGGATTGATCATTCCGCTGTAATCATGAATCTAAACCGGCGGACGGTCTCGGGCAAGTTAGAAGTTCTTATGTCGACTATAACCCGTTCGAGGGCTGGGCCCAAAAAATGTAGGTAACGGGTTCGGGTCGGGCTGCCAAACCGTGCTCAGATACTGCGTGAACCTTGACATCGCCTTGTGTCACGCCTGGGCGGTTCTGCCAGCCTCGTGGTCAATCGACCGAATTCAGATCTGGTGCTGCAGGGCTTCAGAATCGCCAGCGCGTGGCAGCCTCGAGAAACTTCTTCTCATCCAGTCCAAACGCCACCGCCGGGCGCACCGCATAAATCGGCTCTTTGAGGCTCAGGATGTCCTCCTCGAAGGACGACATATCCCAGGCATACTTGCGCTCGTAGAGCGCGAGGAACTTTCGGCGGAGAGCCACGTCAGCCACTTCCTCTGCCACTCCTTCCAGAATGACTGCTTCGTTCGCCTTCTCCGTCGAAACCACGCAGCGTTGGTTCTCGGCCAGATTTCGCGCTTTGCGCGACCGGCGCCCCGTACTGAACAAGAACTCCCCGTCCAGCCACAAGCCCCAGACCACCATGGTATGCGGTGAGCTGTCCGGCTTCACGGTGGTGATCCAGTAGTTGTGGCTTTTCTTCAGGCGATCATCGGCCCACTTCCAGGGAAGAAGGCCCTTGTTGCCTTTCGGGAGCCCGTACCCCGGCATGTGCGGGCGGCTGGCCTTGGGTCTCAGTCTCTTAGCTGGCACCTTGGTAGCTACTGGCAAGGAGTTCCTCCGCGAGAAACGAATCGTGCAACCGCTCAAGGCTCTGAGAGTGGTCGCCGCTGTTTTAGGAGTCCATATTATCGCTTGACGTGCCGGAGAGAGTCGAGAAACGGCTTGCCCATCGCCTTCAGTTTCCGCTCCAAGCGGTGGGTGCAATCGCATCCTCCGCAAGCCCACGGCTCGGAGCCGTTCTGGTCCTTGCATCTCCGGCGATCGTGCGCGTCCTGAACCTTCGTCAAGTCGAAGTACTCCTCCCAGTAAGGTCGCTCTTCCTGCAAAGGCGTCGGACAGTAACAGACCTCGACCCAACAGGCTGTCTCGTCCGGCCAGAGTCTCGCATCGTTCATGTTCCGGAGGTACTCGCCCTCGGCGACCGAGCCTTCGCCGAGAGTTCCGGCCTCGATTGCCTCCAGAAGGGCGGCCTCGCATCCGGACTTGACTCGGGCCCTAACAAGATACCGCATAGTGACAAAAGCATCTCCGCGCTAGGCGCTGTTACGCGTACACCGGGTCGACCACCTCGAGATTCTTGAAACGCCCGAAACCCTCGTCGGCGGTCAGAATGGTCCGAATGTTGTGCTCGCGCATCAGAACTACGGTGTGGGCATCGTGGACATCGTCGGCTGAGATCTTGGTATCTCGTACGCCAACGCCTCGAGATCGGCAAGGTGTGTTTCCTTTACCGCATACGGCAGGATGTTGGTGTCGACGGCAACGCTCAATACCCCTCCATTGCCTTATAGAGAGCGTCTCCATCGGCCACATCGACCTTGAATTCGCCCATATTCCAGGTCGGCAGTGGCCTCAACTTGCGCCGGCGCCCTTGACGGCGCGCTGCGAGCCCCAGTTGAAGCAATTCCTTGGTTAGGGAGGAGAGAGTTCGCCCCTCCGTTGCCGCTAGACTTTTGAGTTCCGCGAATTGCCGTTCGTCGATCATTAAGGTTGTCCGCTTCATATGAAAAAACATACACCCTGCAATCACTGAAGAGCAATAAGCTCACCGGACCCGCAGGAGTCATTCACGCCTTCGTCCAGTTCTACGCTTCTGCCGGCTTTAAATCTGGCAAGGCCACGCAGACCTGAAGGTCAACCTGAAGGTCTGCGCCAGCCCCACCGTTCAGCACTCACAATTCACGATTACCTTCTGAATCCTGACTTCTGACTCCTGACTCCTAATTTCGCAGCGGCTTACCTTTCTTCAGCATGTGTTGCATGCGCTCTAAGGTCTTCTTCTGGCCGCAGAGACTGACAAAGGCTTCGCGCTCG
>Ga0306924_10005463_pt1 | contig 12521 bp, 11 predicted proteins | sample sta12Can44000111_FD_203756 | JGI IMG/M metagenome (GOLD analysis project Ga0306924, IMG submission 203756) | Lab enrichment of tropical soil microbial communities from Luquillo Experimental Forest, Puerto Rico - statanox.12C.anox.44.000.111 (v2)... | ecosystem: Environmental > Terrestrial >... | reverse complement strand
AACGCGTGTCGCCCGTTTTCTTGGATCAATCAGTTCCCGCGGACGACCGCCATGTCGCGCGAAGACGCGCGCAAGATCGAAGACAAATGGCTGGGCGCGATCACCGGACGCAACGGCGTTCCCTAGATCGGGTCTCGGCTACCAAGCGTATCGGACGAGCGTAGGTTACTCGACGCGGATATTCGCCTCGTTGGCGATCCTCTTCAGCTCATCAGTTTCGTGCTGGATGTGGACGCGCAAGCCGGCCGCCGGCATGCCCGAGACTTGCGCGCCGGCCTTTTCCAGACGCTCCACCAGTCCGGGGTCTTTCAGCGCTTCGATGACGTCGGCCTCGATCTTCGACACGATGGCCTGCGGCGTGCCGACCGGCGCGAACAAGGCCGTCCAGATCGCGGTCTGGAAATCCTTCAACGCCCCGGTCTCGTTGACGGTCGGAACGTCGGGCGCGAGGCTCGAACGCTTGTTCGAGGTGATGGCCAGCAACTTGACCTTGCCGGAATCGACGACTGGCAGCAGCGATGACAGCGAGACCGCCGAGACCGGTACGTCGCCGGACATCAGCGCCGTGGCAGCCGGTGCGCCGCCGCGATAGGGAACGTGAAGCAGCTTGATGCCGGCCGCGGCGGCGAATTGCTCGGTGGCCATGTGGCTCGAGCTACCGATGCCGGCCGATGAATAGGACAGTGCGCCGGGCTTCGCCTTGGCTGCCGCCACCAGCTCCGCCAGCGAATTGATTCCTGTGTTCAGGTTGGCGCTCCAGACGAACGGCGTGGTGGAGACCATCGCGATCGGCAGCAAATCCTTCTGCGCGTCGTACTTCGGCTTGGCGAAAATGGCCGCGTTGATGGTGATCTCGCCGTTGGTGGCCATGAGCAGCGTATAGCCGTCGGGGGCGGACCGCATGGCGGCCTCGACACCGATGACGCCGCCGGCGCCGGGCCGGTTCTCGATCAGCACCTGCTGTCCCCACTTCGTCGACAACTGCTGGCCAATAACGCGAGCAGCCACGTCCGTGACCCCGCCGGGGGGGAATGGGACAATCAGGCGCACGACGCGATCGGGGAATGCATGGGCGGTCGTGATGGTGCCTGCGAGCGCGAAGCCGAGTAGGAGCGTCTTGAGGGGCAGGTTGTTCATGAGGCACCTCCAAGCCGGCAACGATCTCGATCTCGGCGTATGCTAACCCAAGTAAGATACAAGATATAGCTATTTTCAATATGAGAATAGCGCGGCGATTTGCTTCCGAGGGGCGCAAGCGACCTCGATGAGGCGGGATTGTGTTGATTTGCACGGCGCGCCATCGGCTCGCGGGCGAGCGCCAGCCGCCGCGATGGACGAAAGGGCGGGAAGCATATAGAACATATGTATCGACACCCCAGCCGCCGACATTACTCTTCGAGGTAAGATGACCATGGATACGGCAACGCGCGCCGCAGGGCCCGCCACCCGCACATCGAACCAGCAATCCGCCGCAGAAGCCGTCATTGACGCGCTCGTCGAGGAGGGCATTAAGGCCGTCTTCGGCATGACAGGCGACACGGTGCTGCCGCTGCTCGATGCGCTCTACGTGCGCAGCGCCAAGATCCGCTACGTGACCACGAAATTCGAGATGAGCACCGCCGCCATGGCGGACGGCTATTCGCGCGCGACCGGCGAGATCGGCTGCGCGCTATTTCACGTCGGGCCGAGTGTGTCCAACGCCGTGCTCGGCACGTGGTCCGCGCAGAAGGACAACGTGCCGCTCCTGATCCTGTCGGCCAACCTCGACAGGTTCCGCCTGGGGCGAGACATCTGGCACGAATTCGACGTCAACGGCGTGTTCTCCCGCATCACTAAGCGCAGCGAGCAGATGGTCGAGGCCAAGGACGCGCGCCGCCTGATGCGCACGGCGATGCAGGTGGCGAAGTCGGGCCTCCCGGGCGCCGTCCATATCGATTTTCCTAAGGACCTGCTGGCGCAGCCGGTCGATGTGGAGACGTTCGATCTGTCGCTACGCGGCGGGGCGCATTCCGATTACGTCTCCAACGCGACGCGGCCAGAGCCGGAAGCGGTGGACCGTGCGCTGGCGCTGCTGCAGTCCGCGAAGCGGCCGATCATTATCGCCGGCCGCGGCGTCGCCTGGTCGCGCGCCGCGAAGTCGCTGGTTCGCCTGGCGGAGGCTCTGTCGATCCCCGTGATTACCACCGAGATGGGGCGCGGCTCCATTCCCGAGCATCATCCGCTGTCCGGCGGCCTGGTCGGCCACTTCGGCCTGTCGACCGCGAATTCGCTGTTGACGGACGCCGACGTGGTGATCGGGCTCGGTTGCCAGTTCCGCAACGTGAACACGCTCAACTGGCAGCTGATCAATCCGAATGCCAAGATCATCCAGGTCGAGCCCGATCCGCTTGAGATCGGCCGTCAATACGCCGTGGCGGTCGGCATCCACGCCGACTCCGGCCTGTTTCTCAAGGATCTGCTGGATTGTATCACCGCCAAGGGAACCAAGCGGGCTGATCCCGCCATTGCCGAGGACATCGCCCGGCGCAAGAAGGATGAGAAGGCGCGCTATTACGCCGCCGATCTTACGTCGACGCCGATCAAGCCGCAGCTCATCACCCAGGTGCTGGAAGCGATCGCGCCGCGCGACGCGATCTACGTGGTGGGGTCCGGCCACCACACCCATTTCGCCAATTACGTCCAGGTGAGCAAGCCCGACCAGTATCACTGGTGCGTGGGCTCGGGCACGATGGCGTGGGCGTTTCCGGCCGCGCTCGGCATCAAGCTCGCACGGCCCGATCGCAAGGTGATCGTTCCGATCGGCGACGGCGACTTCGGCATGAACGCGCAGGAGATCGAGACCTCGGTGCGCGAAAAGCTGCCGGTGACCGTCATCATCTACAACGACGTCAGCTTCGGCGCACTGCGCATCTTCCAGAAGATGCAGCACGCGGGCCGCTACATCGGCTCGAATTTCGGCGAGACCGACTGGGTCAAGCTCGCGGAAGCCTATGGCGCCCAAGGGGTGCGGGTGGACCGTCCGGGCGACCTCGAGGGCGCGCTGAAACGCGCCATCGCCTCGGACGTCACCACGATCGTGGACGTGCGCATCGATCCCTGGGAGCTCGCGCACCGGACTCCGGAGTTCAAGGAATTCCACCGCTTCTGACGTTCAAGCTGCGAGCCATTCGCGCAGCTGGCGACGTCGACTGCCGACCCGATGCAGACAGGCTCAAGTCATGTCACCTCTGCGAGGCATCAAAGTCGTCGAAGCCACAACCATGATCACCGGGCCGCTCGCCGGCATGTTGCTGGCCGACCTCGGCGCGGACGTCGTGAAGCTCGAGAATCCAAACGGCGGCGATCCGTTCCGCACTTTTCGTGGCAAGGATCACTCGCCGCATTTCCTGTCCTACAACAGGAACAAGAAGAGCATCGCCCTCGATATCCGTAGCGAGCAGGGCAAGGATGTGTTGTTCCGGCTGGTCCGGCAGACGGACGTGTTCATCGAAAATTTCCGGCCCGGCGTCATGGATCGCCTAGGGATCGGCCGCGCCGTTCTGACGGAGAAAAACCCGCGCCTGGTCTATTGCGCGATCAGCGGCTTCGGATCATCCGGTCCCTACAAGGATCGGCCGGCCTATGACGCGGTGGCGCAGGCGCTCGCCGGCGCGTCGTCGCTGTTCTTCCACGGCAATCCAATGATCACCGGGCCTTCGCTCTCCGACAATCTAACTGGCATGTATGCATGCTATGGCATTCTGGCGGCGCTGGTCGAGCGTGGGCGGACGGGTCGCGGGCGGGTGGTCGACGTCAATATGCTCGAGGCGACGATGGCCTACATGCCCGATCCGTTTCTGGCGCACACCATGCTCGGCCTGCCGGCCGAGCCGCTGATGCGGTCGCGGGCGTCGCAGTCTTATGCGTTGCGCTGCTCGGACGGCAAGCTCGTCTCCATCCATATGTCGTCGCAGGAGAAGTTCTGGCTCGCCGTTCTGGATGCGTTCGGCGCGCAGAAGCTTGCGAGCGATCCCCGCTTCAACAGCCGTGCCGGCCGCGTCGACAACTATCTCGAACTGGCGCAGGAGCTGCAAACGATCGCCGCGACCGCGCCGCGCAACCATTGGATGGAGCGGCTCGAGGCCAATGACGTGCCGCACGCGCCGGTTAATTCGCTTCCGGAGGTGATGGCCGACCCGCAGGTCCGGCACCTCGGCTCGTTCCATGAAATGCATCATCCGGAGCGCGGCGCCTATCAGGCGATCCGCCGGCCGGTCTATTTCGACGGCTCGCGCGACGACCAGCCGCTCGATCTGCCGCCCAACCTGAACGCCGACGGCGAGCGCATCATGCGCGATCTCGGCTACGACGACTCCGAGGTCGAAAAGTGGCGCAGGCACAATGAGAAGCTGGTCAGCGGCAAGTAGCCGGCCGGTCCATCATTATTCCGGGTCGCGGTATTCGATCTTGCCCGCAAATTCCATGAAGGCCGGCGAGACCGGCTCGCGCGCCTCTTCGACCGTATGCGCCACCAAGCCCGCTGCGCGGCTGACCACTGCAAGCCCCCGCATCGCTGCCGCGGGAAAGCCCAGTTCGCACAGCAGCGCTCCAAGCGCGCCGGTGACGTTCAAGGTCAGGTGTTTGCCGGAAGCGCGGTCGAGCTCCTCGCTCAGGATATGGACTAGCGCGATATAGGGGCCATCGACGCCGTGCTCGCGCGCGATCTCCATCAGCCGCAAGGTCCGGGGGTCGGTCGGATTGTAGTAGGGATGTCCGAAGCCCGGCAGGCGCTTCTTGGCCTTCGCGGCATTCTCGGCGGTTTCGCGCGCCCACGCGCGGGGCTCCTTGCCTGACGCCACGCCCTCGAGCAGCAGCGAGCCCATGCCGGTCATCGTGCCAACGAATTTCTCGGCGACCATCATGGTGCCGGCGGCGATTCCGATCTGGGGCTGACCAGGCAGCGAGTCGGCAATCAGCCGCGCCACGATCGCCGTCGGCGTGATGCCGTGGTCCATCAGCACGATCATGCAGGCGTCCATCACCGGGAGCTTGCGCCGCTCGATGTCCTTGCCGGTGACGATGAAATAGAACGCCTCGGAGAAGGTCATCTTGCCGAGGATGTCCGTCAGGACATTCCGGCCGCGCATCACGAGTCGAGAGACGTCGGACGTCGGGCTGCCGATGCGGGTAATCGGGGACTTCATCGCGGCGCCTCGTTACGCAAAATCGTGACCGCGGTTCACCGGCGACTGGAATTTTTCCAATGCCCGCCGATAGGCCGCGTCGAAGCCATCGAGCACGCGCTCGAGATACCTGGTGAGCTGGTGAATTTCCGCCGGTGTCATGTCGCGGAACCAGACATCGTTGATCTCCACCAGTTCCGCCGTGAGCCGGTCGATCCGTTGCCGAGCCGAGCGGTGCAACGTCAGCGTGACAGCGCGCGCATCGTTCGGGTCAATGGTCTTTACGACCCATTTCATCTTGACAAGTCGGCCGACCGCTGTGGTGACGTTTTCCGGCGCCATGTGCAGGTACTGCGCGATGTTGATCACCCGGATGTCGGCCTTGGGACCGAGCCGGTAGAGCGCTGCGACGATCGAATACTCAGTGGGATTCAGATCCACCGTCGATGCGACAAGCCGTTTCAGTCGTTGCAGCCGTCCCGTCGTCGCATAAAGCAGCATCACCACGTCGCGAAACATCCCGGAGCGGGCGCTGGAGTTTCGTGGCCCTATGATGGGGCGGATGGTAGGATTCGTGCGTCGTTCGCCGACTTTGGCTTTAGGCATCAATTGCTCCAACGATATCGCAGTGCCGGTTTAGGGAATGCAGCCGCTCGACGCAACACAACTATCCGAAATACCAACATTTTAAATGAGTTATCAGGTTCACGGCCGCGGCTGCTGCACCACATCAAGACGCGAGCGGCCAGGCGAGAATCAGGAAGGCGGCAGTCAGACCCACATGCTCGAGGAATGTCTCGGTGTTGCGGTCGCGCTCGACGCCGGTCATCTTCCAGAACGGATAGACGATCACCGTCGCGGCCATCGTGAACACTGCCAACACGACGGCCGCAACGGCCGCCTTCCATCCCGTGATGAACATGGCGGAGCCGACGAGTTGCACGAAGACGGTTAGTGCCACGGCCGCACGCGGTGCCGGCAGCTTAAAGCGGTTCGAGAAGTGCCCGGCCGTGGCCTCGAATGCGATCAGCTTGGTCACGCCGCTCCAGACATAGGCGGAGCAAAGCAGGAAGCGCAGCAGCAGGCCTGTGATCGTAGGCTCGCTTAGTGGTGCCAAGGTCTGCAGCATCGTTCCATCCTGATCTGTTCGAAGGTGGCGCGAGTAGGCGCACAAGCGCTGTGTGTGGCGCTCGCGGCTATTGCCGCTCGATTCCCCGTGCGGAAACTACTTCCTTCCATTTTTGGATTTCACCTGCAACGAAGTTCTGCGCGTCGCCGGCGGTGGCGGATCGCTGTTCGCCGCCCAATGCCTTAAAGCGCTCGCGGATGTCGGCGAATGCGTCCAATGATGCGGCTCAGGTCTTGGAGCATGCATCTAGCATCTCTCGGAAATGAGGGTAAATATTGCTATGATTAATAGCAATATGGCAACAGCCAATCAGCTGCAAGCGCAGTCCGCCTCATCTTTTTCTCATGGCGCAGGTAAAGCCGCACGAGCGAGTGCTTCGGACCTTCGTCGTTCCTGAACCCGAAGGTCCCTAGGCTCGCGACAAGCTCTCAAGTCTAATCGATATCGTTGACCACAGCCGAGCGGCGACGCGCGATTCGCGCGGTGGTTCGCTACGCTCTACTTATCGATACCGCGAACCATGCTGGCGCGCTGGTCTCCTCTCAAATATCATTCCACCTGGGCCGCTCAAGCGCGTCGACGGTTTGCGAGGATATCAGCATGATTATTCAGACGGCGCCCGCCGGTCAGCCTCGTTTGGCGATCATGATGTACGAGCACACGGCGCTGTCGCATCAGTTCGCCCGCGCCTTCGGTAACGATCGATTTCAGAGACCTGAGCCGAACGACCTGATGTTTCACGTGGTCCTGCACCATGACGCCGGCTGGGCCGAGTTCGACCGCGATCCGGTGACGGATCAGGCCACCGGTCTGCCATATAACCTCGTCGAGACGCCGGCAGAATACATCACGGTGACGAGCCGCGGTTCGCCCGAGTTCAACCAGCGGCAACACCCGTTCTGCGGGCTCATGTCGAGCATGCATAGTTGGGGGCTCTACAACGGGCGCTACGGACTCTCGAGCATGGTGCTGATCGACAAGATCCCGCCGCACGACCGCCCGCTGGCGCAGCGAATGCTCGACGGCGAGATCGATCGTCAGAAGCGGCTCAAGGCTGAACTCGCCCAAGACCCGAAGACGTCGGCCTGGATCGCGGACAAGCGGCTGTTCCAGAACTACAAGCAGCTCCAGTTCTTCGATACGCTCGCGCTCTATTTCAATCGGACGCACCCAAGCGAGCGCGGTGAAGTGAAGTTCGAGCACGTGCCATTAAACGGCGAGCAGGACACAACCATTGCAGTTCGTCCGCGTGGTCCTGGCGTCTATGAACTCTCGCCCAATCCATTCGCGGCTCATTTGGCGGAGTATGCCTTTGCAGGCCGCCCGATCGAGCCGGGCCAGCACGAGAAGAACGGCGGCTGGTCAAGTGTGCTCGCAAAAGCGCCTACGGTGTGGGAACGTTTCCACCTGCGGCGGCCTGAGCGTCGCCCTCTCGGGAGGCCTCATGAAACCCGGTCCCTACGGCCCGTTCCCGTACTCGCCCATCATCCGACGGCCGCCGCTCGAATGGCCTGGCGATGCGCGCGTCGCCCTGTGGGTCGTTCCCAATGTCGAGTTTTTCTCTCTGGAGACGCGCCCCGGCGGCCTCGGTCCGGGCAAGATTCCGGACATCCCGATCTGGGCCATGCGCGACTACGGGAACCGCATCGGCGTGTTTAGGCTGATGGAGGTTCTCGACCGCTACGGCGTGCGCGCGACCGTCGCGCTCAACAGCGATATCTGCATCCACCATCCGGAAATCATCGAGGAAGGCGACAAGCGCCGCTGGGAATGGATGGGACACAACCAGAGCAACTCCCGCCGCCTCAACGAAGTGCCAGCCGAAGAGGAGCGCACGATCATCCGCGACACGCTCGATACCATCGCGAGCGTGAGCGACACGCGTCCTGTCGGCTGGCTGGGCGCGGGACTGCAAGAGACCTGGAACACGCTCGATCTTTTGGTAGAGGCAGGTTGCGAATACGTCGCGGATTGGGGCCCCAACGACGATCAGCCCTACACGATGACGGTCGGCGGGGACAAGACAATCGTGTCGTTGCCGTACAGCTATAACATTAATGACAAGCAAGCCTTTGAGAGCGCCAATATGACCCCGGCTGATTTCCAGGACGCGATATGCCGGCAGTTCGATACCCTCTATCGTGAAGGTGCCACATCCGGGCGCGTCATGCATATTGCCGTCCATCCCTATCTGACGGGCCTGCCATATCGCATCGGTGCGCTCGATGCTGCACTCAAGTACATCTGCAAGCATAAGAAGGTCTGGAAGGCGACTGGTTCGGAAATTGCCCGGCACTATCGGGCGCAGCTAACGGGCGGCACACCGGCAAAAAGACGGCGCCGAGGAAGAAATAGACCGGAGATCATGCCGGTTAGCGATTGACGGATACAGTTTCGCGGCCAGCTGTCGTCGATTGGGCTGCATTGAACGGACACGGAGGATGACTCATGCGAATGATGAAAACTCTCGGTGGTGCGGTACTGGGTCTGATTGCGGCCATGCTGGTGTCGGTGGCGCCCGTGCGCGCCGTGGATACCGTCATCATTGGCACCGTCGGGTCGCCTTCAGCCAACCTCTGGCCGCTCTTCATCGGGATCGACAAAGGCTTTTTCACCGCCGCAAACGTCAAGGTTGATCTGATCTATATCCCCGCAAGCGCCAACGCGATCCAGCAACTCGCGGCAGGCGCGCTTGACATGTCGTTCTCCACCGGGCTGGTCGATCCGATCCGGGCCGCCGAGCAAGGTGCGGGGCTCGGTATCGCGCGCTTCGAAATCCAGGCGCCGCCCTATGCATTGATCGCGAAATCGAGCATCAAGAGCCTCAAAGACCTCAAGGGCAAAGTGATCTCGGTCGGCGGCCCGAAGGACATCACTCGCCTCTATGTTGATCGTATGCTGGCGCCGAATGGACTCAAGACCGGCGACTATGACTACGTTTACGCCGGTGCGACGACGGCTCGTGCTCAGGCGCTGCTAAGCGGCGCGGTCGATGCCGCGATCCTGTTGCCGCCATCCAACTTTCAGCTTCAGAATCAAGGCTTCAATGATCTCGGCCTAACGATCGAATATGCGCCGGAGCTGGCCTTCTCGGGCACGATGGCCAACAAGGCGTGGGCCGCCCGCAATCCCGACGTGCTCAAGCGCGTGCTCGCAGCGCAAAGCAAGAGCACCGAGTTCTTCTATGACGAGCGCAACCGCGCCGAAGCGGTTGCGCTTCTCGTCCGGGTTAGCGGCCAGAAGGTCGATGATGTCGAGAAAGCCTACGACTTCTTCCGCAAGAACAACTTCTTCGACCGCACCGGCAAGATCTCGCGGGTGAAGTTGAATGCGCTCACCGACGCGCTGGTAGGCTTGGGCGACCTGCCGGCGCGCGGCAACATCGAGCGGTTCCTGCTGCCCGGTGTGGCGGAGCTGTCGGACTGATCAGGGCAGACGGGCCGTGCGCGAAGTCATTCCTCTACCGGTGCGCGCGCCTGATACGGCGAGCAGTTCCGGCCAGCCGATGTCGATGGCGGTAAGGGGCGGGGATTTTCTGTTCGTGTCCGGCCTCACGGCTGTCGATCTGCAGTCCGGCGAGCGGATGCAAGGGACGACGGCGAGCGAGACTCGTCAGATTCTGACCAATCTCAAGCAATTGCTGGACGCGGCAGGTTCGTCGCTCGACAAGGTCGTGAAAGTGAACGTGCTGCTGCATAGCATGCTGGAAGCGCCTAACATGAACGAGGTCTATGCCCGCTTCTTTCCCAATCAGCCGCCGGCGCGGACCGTCTGCGGCGCACGCCTTCCCAATGGCGTGAAAGTGATCATCGAATGCACCGCCCTGGCGTGATCCGATGACCGAAAAGCTTCAACGCTCGGCGATCCAGCCGAGGAACCCGCTACTCAATGCCTCGCGCAACTCCAAGCTGCCGCACGTTCCCGGCATCCGCGTCGGCGATTACATATTCCTGTCAGGCATGGTGCCGGTCGATCCGCAGACCGGTGAGCGCAGCCACGGACCGATTACCGAACAGGTTCGTGTAACATTGTCCAATATGCAGCACATGCTGGAGTCCGCCGGCTCGTCGCTTGAACGCGTCCTGCGCGTGCATGTAGTGCTGGCTGACATCTCGCACATGGCGGAAATGGATCGGGTGTATCGGGAATTTTTTCCGGTTGACCCGCCGGCACGCACAGCGTGGTCAATGCAGCTTCGGTTCGGCAACGGCTGCGAGATCGAGTGCGTGGCGTTGGTGGGCTGAGTGGTGGCGGCCGCTTGTGGGCTGAACGGGATTCAGGGATGAACAATTCCTCAGTCCGCCTTCAAAACGGCGCCGCGAATAGTCTCTGGTGCGCGAATTCCGCTGAATTGTCGGAAATTTGCCCGACATTTCAAAGGGGGTTTTTGAAAACGACATGTGCAGGTTCGAGTCCTCCCGCCCCAGCCACGCAGTCAGGTCTCTACCAGCCAACGTGCCGGCTCGACTTGAACGGCGGGCAACATCGGCTCTTCTCGTAGCCTTCGCACCTTAAGCTGCTAGGGGCGCGCCATTGAGTAACCGCACGCCAAGCATTTGAAAGCCGGCACAGCCTCACCTGGCTCTACCAAGACAGAGTTGAAGTGATCGCAGCGAGCGCATTGCCGTTTAATCTTCATGGGCAACTTCATGACCGGTTTGGAGGCCTGTGCCAATGCCAGCACACCTTGTGCCCTAAGCTCCGCTTTGCTCATGGATGGCTGTCGAGGCTTCGGTTTGAAAGGTGGCATGAATTCTCCGCTAAATTCCCCAGTGAAATTCTTCGCAGTGACTGTCATCGCCGTCGCTCGTTGCCCCAGTCCTCCTCCGCCTCGCGCTTCACGGCCCACGCGGACGCGACAACATGAAGCGAGGCTATAGGACAGGCTGGCGGACGTGGAAAGGCCCCGAGCAGGGGCGATCGGCCGGGCGGCCACCGAGGGCGTGTTCAAAAGAACTGTTGAACCTCGCCGTGGTTGTTTCATTTCGCCATGCGTTGAGCGTGGCCTCCCTGCCGCGCTTGCGTTTCGTCAGGCTTGTGGGGGGTCCAGCCTCTCGCATGAGCCGCGCCACGGTGAGTGCCTCCTCGACGCTTGACAGCATGAGCAGGCTCAGCGCTCCATGTGCTCGCGTGTCGTTTGAGGCTGCGAAGTATTGTGAAGTGCCTGCCATGCGGCCTGTAGCACCAAGGCGGTCATGCACTAACTTTCCATCGGCCCACGGAATTGCGCCGGAAGCAATCGTCTGCGCCTCGCTTCGGTAGCTTCGTTGGAGCCAGTCAAAATTGTCACGGATGCATCGAGATGCTGTTGTCAAAGACCTTTCGTGCAAGCTGGAGTATCGGCCTCGCCGCCGCGCTGCTTGCTGCAGTACCGCCAGGCCCCATCGCCAGGGCGGAAAACATCGTCGGTGACGGGGGCCTTGCTGCCCACTTGCTGGACGCTGCGGCAAGCGAGGGCGCCTTCCGGCACCTGCGGGCGTTGCAGGATATCGCCTCCGTGAGTGGTGGCAACCGAGCCGCCGGCACCCCCGGGTACGATCGGTCCGCGGAGTATGTGGCGGAGAGGTTGAAGGAGGCAGGCTATCTCGTTCAATTGGAAGAATTCCAGTTCCCCTTCTTCGAGGAACGTGTGCCGCCGGTCCTGCTTGTGAGTACCCCTGAGGGGCGGCAGGAGCCAGCGCCTGCCGCCGCTTTGCGTACCTTGACTAACTCAGGTTCAAGCAACGTGACAGCGCGGCTGCGTGCGGTGAGTCTCGGGCTCGCCGCGGGACCGCCGCTCGCTTCGGCAAGCGGCTGCAAAACCACCGACTTCGAGGAATTCGAGCGCGGCTTTGTGGCGCTGATCCGTCGCGGGACCTGCACATTCCAAGCTAAAGTTGAGAACGCTGCGGCCGCTGGCGCAGCCGGTGTCGTCATCATGAATGAGGGCACTGACGGACGGACAGACGTTTTTTCGGGTCAGCTGAGTCAGCCCGCCCCCATTCCGGTGGTCGGGGTCTCATACGAACTCGGCTGCTCCCTCGATATCGCAGCTCGCGGCGGCGCCACTGTGCGCCTCGAGGTCAACGCCGTGATCGGAAAGCGGCTGACTCGAAACGTGCTGGCCGACACGGCCTTTAACAGCGATAGTTCCTTCATCATCGTTGGTGCGCATCTCGACAGCGTACCGGAGGGGCCTGGCATCAACGACAATGGTAGCGGCTCGGCTGTAGTGCTCGAAGCGGCGCTGC
>Ga0306924_10005462_pt1 | contig 12521 bp, 12 predicted proteins | sample sta12Can44000111_FD_203756 | JGI IMG/M metagenome (GOLD analysis project Ga0306924, IMG submission 203756) | Lab enrichment of tropical soil microbial communities from Luquillo Experimental Forest, Puerto Rico - statanox.12C.anox.44.000.111 (v2)... | ecosystem: Environmental > Terrestrial >... | reverse complement strand
GGCCACAATTTTGAACACATTGTCATCGCGATCAGACTGACGCTTGCTTACAGAAAGCGGATTTATGAGTACACGCCCTAACCATCGCGATCACTCGCTCGGCGGATTTTCGCTGCCCGCAAGCTGCTGGCATTCCTCACTGGACAACTCGATTTTCCAATTCACCCGCCCGGCCTGCGCGAGGACATCGCGCAACGATTTTCCAACCAAGAAGCTCAACGCACGATCTGCCTTGATAACCCTGCCATCGCCGCGGACCACCGCACCACCAAAAAAATCCGACCCGACAATCCGCATGATCACGTCCCTCCTCGCATGTTACATCTCAATCCCCGCGTCGCGCGCCGCGAATGACATCGGCCTGGGCGTCCTTTGCCGCGCGGCATATGACCCCGTCGCCGAGCTCGACGTTGGCGAGCTTGCGCGCCACCGCCTCGAGGAACGTAGGCAGCGGCGCGGCATAGGTATTGACGATCTCGAGCTGCGAGTCCGTGAGCCGAAAAACCATGTGTTTACCTTTTCTACGCTATCGTCCTCATCGCGCTGCGCGAACGCTGGTCCGGTAGAGCGCGTGGAGAGGGTCGAGGGGATATCCGTCAAGCCCGATGTCCAGCCGGAACCCATGCTCAGCGATCATCCGAGCCGTGACCGTGGCACAGTCCGCGCACAGCGAAACGATGCGGTCCTTGTGGTGTTCGCCCGCGTCCACACACAACGTCGCCCGCGTCACGATGGCTCGTTCACTACAGAAAGCGCACAACGGATGCTCGTGCAGCTGATGCGCACAAGCGTCGAGATGGTCCAGCCCGATCATGTGTACACCCTCTTGCGGTAAGCAGGATGGTTCACCTTGTCGATCGGGTAGCCGTCCAAGCCGACTCCCGGCAGATAGCCGTGCAATTCCTGATAGTGCTTCGGCCCGACGTGACACGCATGGCACAAGGACTGAAGCTTCCCTAACCAAAACTTGTTGACATCTCCCCGATGCGGCTCGACGTGATCGACCACCGTCGCGACCGTGAGAGGCTCCCCGTGGTCCTCGCAGATCTTGCACCAGGGATGCTCGGCAAGCTGGTGTCTGCGAAGCCGCGCCCAACGGGCCGTGCGATAGAGGTGATCGAGTGTGGTGCCCATGTTTCACCCGATCAAAGCCTCGATATCGAAGGCCGGCGCGCGCAGGGGCGCCACGCCAATGGCCATGGCGAGTGCGACGAGACCGTCGATCCGACCAGCGCTCTTGTTCTTGCTCAGCTTCCGATTGGACGCATCCTTCCCCTCGACGACCGCGTTCACCGCGCACATGTTCATCTCGGGTTGTCGCCGTGGCAGAGCTGCCGCTCGAGGACGATGCTCTCGAGCTCGCGCAGCGCCGGCGACATCGATTGCGTGCCTTGACCGAACTCCACCCAGCGATCGGCGATCAGCTGCTCAGAGAAGCCGGCCTGCATGAGCCAGGGCTTCAAGTGCCGGAAGTTCCAGCGGTCAAAACCGATCTTCCGAATATTGTATTGCGCGAACACCTTCAGCAGGTAATGCGCGACGTACTCGTACGAGATCGAGGCGCCGGGTGTAGTGCGCACGAAGCCCTGCTCGACGAACTTGTCGTAAGGGATGTGGTCGGTGTGGGCACGCTCGTAGATGCCCTCGCGCGGGAGCCAGAAAGTCGGCACCATCTGCCAGATGCCGTCGACCTTCGAGATGACGACGAGCGCGGTCAAGTCGCGCACCTCACTAAGATCTAGCCCGGCATAACACTCACGCCCCGAGATGTCCGCCACCTCGCCGGCGCACGCCTGCCACAGCGCCGGCTGCAAGAACGGATTACAGGCTTCAACTCGTTGGTTCAGAATCAGGTTCCGGAACTCCGCTTCGCGCGCGGGCATGCGCCTGGCGTCCTCGGCCATCGCCATCACCTCGCGCTCGTTGAGGAAACTTCCCAACGCTGGATTGGCGAGCGCAATCGTTTGCGGCCCGCGGCATTGGCCGAGCTCGTCGTGAATCGTCAGCGACGGGCTCAACCCGTAAGCTGTCGAGGCGTCGGCACTGAGCGTGCGATAGCGCGTACCCAGCGAGGGGCAAAGGAGCTCCTTGGTGCTGTCGCGCACGGTGACGAAATCCCGCAGCGCCGGACTCATGCGCGCAATCTTGGCCGCCAAATTGAATATTACGGCCGCCTGTTCGCGGCTCTGTGCGGTCGAGTAAAGTTGGGAATTGGGACGTGCCCGAGGACCACAGAGATGGACCAAAAGGAGTAAGGCGCAGAGCGTGCTCTTGCCGCACTTTCGGCTGAAGGAAAGGATCGCGCGCCGCGTCCCGTGCGGATTATCGTAGATACTTTCTAGACAGGAGATCTGCCAATCGGCCAACTTGAACTTCTGCCCGAGCAGGCGGCCTTCGGGGACCCATAGATCCTCGATCCATTTGACGATGTCCGCCGCGGTGGCCTGCTCCCCCGCCATGCTCCGCCCCTTTATGCGTCAGCGCCACGTCTCTCCCGCCAACTCTCCCACGGCTTCGGCATGTTATCCGCGATCGCGTCCTTGCGCCGATTACGCGCCTGCTCGCCGCGATCATACCGCGCCGACAAACACAGCCCGAGCTTGACCGCAAGCGAAGCCGCAGCCTTGGTCTCGGTAGCGCGCAATCGCGCGAGCTGGGCGATCGCCCGCCGGTTCTTGGCGGCACGCAGAGACCGACCGCGCAGGGCCTCAATCTCGACGGTGAGGCGATGCGCGAGCACGAGGTGAGCCGTGTAGAGCTCGAGTAGACCGGCATTGTCCCCGGCAAACTGCTCGGCGGGGAGGCGATTCGTGATGGCTGTCCAGATGTCCGCCTGCTCCCGCGTAAGTCCGGGCGGAGGTGCTAATTTCGGAGTCGGAATCGCGATTGCAGCAGTCGCGACGGCATCCGTAGATATCGGCATGGAAGATCTCCGTCGGTTGCGCGGCAATTAACCGGTACTCTCAACGCCGCACACAGTAAACTCGCGTTTAACGATTCGAGTCGAGGAACCGAATGACCAAGCACGAGACCACACCGACCGCGATCGCCGCGCTGGACACGGCCTATGTCCAGGGCGAACTGGCAGCGCTGCGCGAGCACTACGAGGGCAAGCTGCGCGAGCAGGCTGGGAGCCACCGCCGGCGGGCCGAGCACGATCTCGAGGTCACCCGCGATCTGCAAGCGCGCTTGCTGCGCGAGCAGGATCGGGTCGTCCGGCTGCAACGCAAGCTATTGGCGGTGCGCGCCCTGTTCGACCTCGACGAGCAATAGGCGCCGGCGCCCTCATCTCGCCTACGCCGGATCGCGGCCCGTCCCGGCGGGTTACCGAGTGCCTAGGTGTGGACTTGGACCGCGAACGGGAACGGTCCAGGGCACTCACCGCGAAGCGTTTACCGGGCCGGAATGAAATTCTCCGACCCGGTTTTGGCCTAAAATCGGTCGAAAATCCTGAAATTTTATTGCGCGGAGGGGCCGCAAGTCAGAACATCCCGTTGGGGGCGTATCGTGAACCGAAAAGTCTGAGTAAGTCCTTGAAATCATTGAATTTTTAGTAGAGAAGCAAAATTCGGGTCCTGCCGGACCCCAATATGTGCTGCACTGCACAAAAATTGGACCGCCCCCCGCCCTTTGAAAGCGCCGCACAAACGACCAGATTCGGGGCAAAATCGCGCGTAATTTTATACAAACGGGCCAAATCGCCTCGTTTGCGTAGAATATGGTTTTCAGTGAGCCATGAAACTCATCTCGAGATGGTTTCTCGACCAAAGACCTGACGGAAACCAGCGTCCTCGTCCTTTGGGCTTCTGCCACTGGTGTTCACATACAAGAACGATGGAAACACCAAAGGTGCTTGGCATTCGTGCGCCGGCGGATCCTCCTCGAGCTCGTGGCCGGAAAAGAAAGACCCTTGGCCAGGCCGGCCAAGGAATGCTTACCAGTCCCAGCGTTTTGGAGACGCCCTCGACCCCGTGCCGCTTTAACCACTCCGGCCGCCAAGCACAGAGGGCGGACACGGACGGACAAGAACCCGGACATCCGGACAAACGGACACCCTTTAATAGGGTGTCCGTGTCCGTCCGGCTTTATGTCCCTCGGACAATTATCGACGTTTGTCCGGGCTTGTCCGTGTCCGGGTAGCAATATCAATCGCTTAGCGCCACCTGCCAGATAAAAGTGACGTTTTCGATCACACGAACGTCCGCCAACCCGCGATTCTGCGCATCGTGTATGGCGCGGCGGAACGCCCGGCTACGAGCCTCCTGCCGCTTGTCCTCATTATCGCCATCGGCAGCATAACGGTGGTGGAATTCCTCACGGACCAGCTCGCGGTCAAGCGCGCGGACCTTATGTCCGTTCACCTCGATCTCGACGCCGCGATCGACGAGCAAGTCCATCAGAATACAGTGGAGCAGCCGCAGCGACCTTGGCCACGAGCCGCTCTTCGTACTCGCATCGGGCGTAATTCCGATTCCCCAGTCGATGACCAGGGTATCGATCGGATCGCCATCTTCATCGAAGCCCAGATTGACGAGCTGGATGCCGAAGGCGAATTCCTCGCCGTTGGGGCCGGCACGGCGCTTGCGCGCAGCCATGCGCGGGTTCTTGACCGCGCCGGTGATTTCCTTGCTGCCGAGCAGCGCCAGCACCACGTCGGCAAAGCCCTCCTTGGCCGAGGTGCCGCGGGTGCCGGTCTCGACCGCCTTGCCGAAGTGATCGACCGCCAGCACGAAGGCGGCGGTCAATCGCGAGACTTGCCCGAGCGTCGCCATGATGCGTGCGCCGAGGGCGGAATCATTCTCATCTCCGGCCCGGGCATAGCCGGCGCTAGCGACGATGGTATCGACTACGATCAGCGCCAGCGGCAGATCGAAGCGCTGCCGCATCTCTGCGGCCACGGCATTGGCCTTGGCGGCGATCTGCTCGGCTGCGTTCTTGGCAAGCAGCGGCGGGATGTCGTCGAGGCAGAAGAACGGCAGCCGCTCAGCCTGCCCGCACTTCATCTGATTGAGCGCCTCGAGCCGGATCGGGATCTCCTCGCGCCCCTCGACCGCGATGAACAGCACGCCACCCTGACGCTTCACCGGATGGCCGGCGAACACGGTGCCCGTCATGACTGCGGCGGCGAGATCGAGCGCGGCAAAGGTCTTGTAGGTGCCCCACTGCCCCGACATCAGCCCAGTGCCGGTCTCCGGGATCAGCTTCCTGACCAGGTAATTGCGTCGGAGCTCGGTGTTGGCGTCGCCGTGCCACCAGCCGCGGAGCACGACTCTCGCCTCAGGCTTGCGCGCCGCCTTCGCCACGAGCTCGGCCGACGCCTCCGCCGCCGACTTGCTCGGCGCCTTCGCTGCGGGCTCGGTGGGCGTGCCCGCGGGCTCCGCCGGCGTTTTCGCCATGGGCTCGGCAGGCGTGCCCGCGGATTCCACCGCCTCGACCTTCTCCGCGGATTCCGCCGCCTCGATCTTCTCCGCGGATTCCGCCGGCGCCGGCGTCTCGCCTTTCGCCGATCCATCGCCCCATGCCGGGGCGTTGGCCCAGCCGGTGTGGTCGCTCAGGAACTTGAAGGCGGTGTCGAGATCGCAGCCGTCGGCCGCCATCACCAGGTCGAGCGGGGTGTAGGTCCCGCCGCGGCCGTCGCCAAAGTCCTTGATGCCGGCGGGATGGATCTTAAGGTTGAGCTTGCGCACCTCGAGCGGCCGCCCGGTTGACGATTCGCGCCAGGTCGCGACCGCCTCGTAGCCGCCGCGGGCCCGCTGCCACTTGTAGAGCTGTAGCGCCGGCACCCAGCGCTCGAGGTGTGTCATGGCAAAATTGTTGAGCTGGCGATGCGGCGAGGCGTCGTCGTCCTCGACGATCAGCTTGCCGTTGCTCGCGCGCGCCGGCGGCGACCAGCCCAGCGGCTCGAGCACGGCGCCGATGCGGTCGCAAATATCCGCGGGCAGGCGCGGCAACTCGTCCGGCTTGAACATCTCGAGCGGCGGCCCCAGCCAGCGGTAGGGCTGGCCGGTCGCTTCATGGATGCTCGGCGGCAGCACGGTCTGCCGGCCGTCGGCGATCAGGTCGCAAACCCGCCGGCCGGCGATGTCCCACGAACGCGAAGCCGGGATGTCGGGGCCGTAGTAGAACCTGGTCTCGCCCTTCTGTCCGACCTTGCGCACCGGCGTCTCGGGCAGCGCCGCCAGCAGCGCGCCCATGATCACGGGATCGTCGGTGTCGATGTCGACGGGGATCAACCCGTGCGAGGCGCGCCCACCGACCACTCCGATGCCGGTCTCGCCCTGGCCCCAGATCTCGCGCACTTGCGCACCCGGGGTGCGGTCGAGGAACTGCTCCTGCCATTTCGGCAAGCGCATCCAGATGCTGGCGCACCGGAAGCCGGGGATCTTGGTGCCGGCCATGATCGGAATCGCCGCGTATCCACGCTCGACCAGCGCGCCGGCGTGCTGTGCGTATGCACCCATGGGGCCTCCCGCGGTCGTTTCGCCGTGCCCGTTACCCCGGGCGACGGCCGGCTCAGCCGCATGTTCGGTTTCGCGCGCAAGGTCGCATTCCGCTTTGACCGCCGGCGCCGCGGACGGCTCATTCAGGACGGGATGATCGAGCTCGAGCGCATCGCGATCGAAATGATCGAGCTCGAGCACATCGTCGCGATCGGAATGATCGAGCTCGCCGTTCTCGGCGTCCTCATCTTCATCCGGCAGTGCCATCTCGGCCGGCTGCGCTGGCGGCTCGGCGGTGGCGGGGCCCGCGAAGAACAGCGGCCCGTTGCGTACCTTGCCGCCGAGCGGCAGGCCCGCGGCCCATGCCGGCGCCTCGAGCAGCAGCGCCAGCGCGTCTGCGGCCGCGACCGTGCCGATCGGCACCTCGAGCACGATCTCGTCGTGGCTGTGGTGCACCACCGGCCAACCGCGCGTCTCAGCGCGTACGATGGCAGCGGCGAGCAGATCGCGCGCGATTCCAGAAACCACGTTCTCGACGAAGATACCGAACCACGCGCGCGCCGGGCGCCAGCCACTCGTACCTTCGGCCTTCTTGCCCTTCACCTTTTTCTTCGGAGCCGTGTTCGAGTTGTCCATAAATTCAATGTTGAAGCTGCCACGCTCGGGATCCATGACGATGCGCGCGCCGGGATAGTTGATCACTCGGCCGGAGGGCAGGGTAAGCGTGAGGGCGTAGCCGTCGAACGCCGCGGTGATCGGCGGCAGCGACGGCGGATTAACCGGCACCGCCTGCTTGGTGCGGATCGCCTTCAACGTGGCGTGCATCATCCGGCGCCAGAACGCGCGGATCATCGGGTGTCTGCCGCGCCAGACCCGCACGATCTCTATGATCTCTGCATCGCTGCGACCGTCGTCGCCGGCGATCCCGCGCCACGCGCCGATCGCGCCGCCGAAGCCGAACGCGAGCTCGCTGTACTTTCCCAGCTGGCGCTGCGCCGCGGTGATGGACGCGACCGCGACGGTGTCCTTGAGGATGACGCGGGCGAGCACGCGGTACGGATCGAGCAGCTTGTCGCCGGTCGCGTCGTAGCGCCGGAACAGGTCGAGCTTCCACACCTCACCAGCGAGCCAAGCAACGACGCGGCTCTCGATGCCGGCAAGGTCGGTGCAGATGAACTCGTATCCAGGCGCCGCGCATAGCGACGCCCGTGCCAGTTGGCTCACGACCCTGAGCGGGTCGCCGAAGCGCGCGAGCTCGGCGCGGTCGCCGGCCAACACGGCGTCGATCAGGGTGACGGGGAGTTCCAGATCGTTTCTCCCCAAATTGTGCAGCTGCGCGCCGACCGAGGTCCACCGCCCGGTGCCGGCGCCGTAAAAGCGTGCCCAGTTGCGGATGCGATGGTCGATGGGATCGGCGTAAGCCAAGAGCTTCTTGGCCTTCTGCGGGCTGGCAAAGGCGCCGCGCTTGCGCAAGGTCAGCAGCTCACGCGTAAAGCCGTCGAGAGACTTACGCGCCAGCACGGCCGCGACCGAGCGCTTGCCGAGCGTGGCCATCTTGTGGCCGTGGACGTTGACCGCGGCCAGGATGCGATCGCGCTGGTTAGCGCTGGTGATGGCGCCGTCGGTCAACGCGGTGAGCTCGTTATTGATGTGCTCGCGCTCCGCGACGGCGAACGCCTGCACGGCCTCGAGAAACGACACGTTGGCGCATACGCCGCGCGCGTTGATCGTCCAGTCGTGTAGCAGCACGGCGCGCTCGTCCGCCGGCAGCGGCCGCACGCGCGGGTGATTGTGGATGGCCCGCAACATCTCCACGTCGGTGACGCAGCGCCCTATCACCAGCATGATGTCGCGCTCGCGGTCCTCGGGCCGCTTATATTTGCCGCGGGCGAGACGGCGCAGCGCGTCGATCGCCGCCTTGTCTTTTGCATAAGGCAGTCCTAGCGCCGTGCAGCACAATCCAAGCTCGGCCGGATAGGCGCTCGTCATCGCGCGCCGCTGCGCGCACTCATGCTGCTCGATCGGGATCGGCGGAAAGCCGTAGCGCTCGACGAGCAACCGCGCGTGCGCGTTGGTGTCGAAGCTCCAATTCCACCACACGAACGTGTGCTCGGCGGGCGCGACGTACACCGCCGGCGGCGAACCGCCGGGCCGCCAGGTCTGCACCGGGTCGTCGTTGACGGCGTAGCACAGACATAAGATCTCGGTGTTCGGACCGGCGAGATAGTTGGTGTTGCCAACGGCCTTTATGTCGCGATCCGATACGCTCTCGATATCGCCAAAAACGATCGCCATGTGGTTGCCTCAGTAGGGGATGGAGTCGTTGATTTCCGGTCGAACCCAGCCGGCGATGCGGCGCAGCTCGCCGTCAAAGTTTTCACCGTCGATACGGAAGCCGATGATCCGCCAATAGCGCTCGCCCTCAGGTGCTACCCGGATGTGCGTGACCCAGGCGAGCTCATCCTGCCGCTGTAGCGCCTCATCGACCGTGCTCGGCGCCGGCATCTCGCCGCCCATGCCGCGCCACAACTGCACGGCCATGTCGCGGGCGTAGCCGCGATGTTGCAAACAGACCCACTTAGAAAAATTTTGAATGCCGCACTGGAAGGTTACGCGCAGCGACGGGATTTCCTTGTGGTGATAGCCGTAGGTGATGTCCTCGACCTCGAGCCAGTCGGACACGACGCGGCGCGGCCCGAGTACCGCGGCCGTATCGGCGTGCCCGGCATGCTTGGGCGCGGTGTCGCGGGGAAATTCATGGCCGCAGCCCGAGCATTCCGTCGCCGCCAGCGGCAGGATCTCGTTGCACTCCGGGCAGACCTTGGTGGGCGCCAGCGTGTCATAGCCGCGCTTGGTCTTGATGCGAACGTTATCGACTGGGCCAAAGCGGCGGACATTGCCGGCGAAATCCAATATGCGGCAATCGGTTTTGCCGTCAGCCTTGCGCGTGCCGCGGCCGACCTGCTGGATATAGAGTCCGGCCGAACAGGTCGGCCGCAGCATGGCGATGAGATCCACGTGCGGGACGTTGAAGCCGTAGGAGAGGACCATCACGCTGACCAGCGCAGTGAGCTCGCCGGCGCGGAACCCCTCGATGATGCGATCGCGTTCGTTGCTTGCCGTTTCGCCGAGCACCATCTCAGCGTTGACGCCGCGCGCGCGCAGCGCGTCGCGGACGAGGCCGGCATGGGTGACGCCGACGCAGTAGATCAGCCACGCCCGGCGCTTGCCCTGATAGATGGCGATCTCGTCGCAGGCGAGCTCGACCGTATTGTCGCGGATCGCCGCGGCCTCGAGCTGCTCGGCGATGTATTCCCCGCCGCGCTTGCCGACGCCGGTCACGTCGATGGTCTTGGTCGTCGCCTTCGACGACAGCGGCGCCAACCAGCCGTCGCGGATCCCTTCGGCGATCGTGTACTCGTACACTACGTTGTCAAACAGGTGGCCGTCGCCTTCGCACAGGTGGCCGCTGTCGAGGCGGAACGGCGTCGCGGTCAGACCCGCCACGCGGAGCTCGGGCGTGATCTCACGCAGGCCGTCGAGCGTCGTGTGGTACGTCCCCTCATCACCATGCGGGAGCAGATGGCTCTCATCGATGATGACCAGGTGACGCGCGCCGAGGGCTTGCGGATCCCGATATATTGAGTTGACGGTGGCGAACAGGATCTGCGCCTCGGTATCGCGGCGGCCGAGCCCCTCGCAGTTGACGCCGTACGGCGCCTCGGGCCAGACCTTGCGCAGCTCTCCGATGTCCTGCTCGAGCAGCTCGCGGTTGGGCGCGGTCACCAACACCCGCATGCCCGGATAGTCGGTCAGCAGCTGCTTGAGCAGGAACGCGATGATGGTGGATTTGCCGGTGCCGGTCGCCATCGCGATCAGCGGATTGCCGCCGCCGTTCTTCCAGAACACGAACAGCTCGTGCAGCGCTTCCTCTTGGTATTGGCGGAGCGTGATCATGCAATTTGAATTCCTCCTGCGCATCGCCGAGAATGAGAAACGGCCGCCGACACGAGATCGGCGGCCGTTTTCTTCGCAGCCGTGTACCGTCTCACTTGTTCCAGGGCAGATCGGCCTTCACCGCCGCCATCGGCGTCACCGGCGCCGGCGCCGTCGCCTGGGCAAACGGCCCGCGCTTGGGGATAAAGTCCTGCGGGCGTACCGAATAAATGCGATTCCTGTCCCCAAACTCTCCGCTCTGGTCACGCTGAATGGCGACGCGGATCTTCACCGGCTTGAAGAGCAGAACATCGATCTCCTGCGTCGCCTCGGTGATGCCGCAGGAGGTGTAGATGTCGGTCAGCAACCGCTTGCCGATCTCGACCGCCTGCTCGCTGGGAAGGTTCAGAATAATGTTCTGAAAGACCTTGCGATGCAGGTAGTCACCATCGAGGATCTCGAACGTCGTGAACAAGTAATTGCCGTCACCCTTCTGGGTATCGCGAACCTCGGCCTCGATGATGAGCGCGAGGTACCAACCCGCCGGGATCGGCGGCGGGCCGCCCGTCGTGCCCTCCTGCGCGCTCGGGTCGAACATTTCCGGGAGCTTGTCGTAGAAACTCATGACTACGTTTCCTTGTGCTCTGATGCCATCGTCGTCACATCGGATGCCATCGTCGTTTCAGGTACATCTTCGGATGCCGCATCATGTGAAACCTCCGTATGCGGCTGCGGAGTCGGGAAGAACTTGCCGAGCACGGCTTCGTAGTCGAAGCCGAGCGGAATCTGGATGCGCTCGGGCATGCGGAACCTGTTCTTGGCGGTGAAGGCCGGCCGCGGTTCGACATGGAGCCAGCGGGTATTGCCGCCGTCGGCGCGGGCACGGGTCTTGCCGAAGCCACCCTGCTCGGACTTGATCACCACGTCGGTCGCCAGGAAGCCGATCAGGTCGGCGCTGTCCTCGACCAGGCCGCGCGCGCGCCGGTGCAGGCGCAGGGCATAGGCGGAATATGCCGTCGTGCGCGGATCGTTGATCATGACGATCTCGGAATGCGCGATCAGCACGACGATCATGTTGCGATTGCGCCGCAGCCAGTTGCAGCCACGCAGGAAGTCGAGCCAGTATTTGTCGAGCTCGACATAGCCCTTGCCAAAGCCCGGGCTCTCGATCGACGTCCAGCCGCGGTCGGCGCACAGCGCCGCCTGTACCAGCGGCTCGAACTGGTCGAGGCTATCGACGACTAGCGTGCGATAATCGTGCTCTTCTTTGCCGAGCCAGGTCAGCGCCTCGAGCACGGCGGCGTAGGATTCACACAATCCGAAGCTTGCGATCGTCAGCCCGGCAGGGCACCCATCCTCGACCTGGGCGAATACCGCATTCGGAAAGTTGCTGGCGAGCGTGGTTTTGCCAATGCCCGGCTGGCCATGCAGCACGACGATCGGCGGACGTGCGGCCGTGATTTGGTATGGCTTCATGCAGATCTCCGTTGTCAGTCGTTGTTGTAAAAACAGCCCCAGCAGCTGCCGTCGTCGGCGATGTGGCCGGACACGATGAAGGTGATCGCGGTGTCGTGGTCGTCGATCTCGTCGAGCGAACCAGCGGAATGGATCCAGCTGTGCGCGGTCGCGTCGCTATCGGCGACGGGCTCCCGGCAGTGCCGGCAGCGGATGGCGCGGATGTCGGCGATCAGGTGTCGATAGTTGAGCTTCATGCAGTCACCTCGTATTGCGACGGAGTAGATTCCAGCGATTGAGTTGGTCGATCGCCGCATCGATCCCGACGGCGACCGCAATCTCGGCGCCGGCGGCACGCATGCGTTCATGAACGTCACGCTGAAAGGGGGAGATCTTGCCGCCCGGGGCCTTCAGCTCGAGCCCGTAGAGCCTGGCTTCGTGGATAAAGTTCTCAACTCGTTAGGGCCGTAGAGCAGGACCGGAGGCCCATCGTGTGCCTGCCAAACGTACCAAGACGTATTTTCTTTCGGCGCTTCGCGCTTTCCATCGGTGCGCGGAAACCAAACGCATCGTTTGGTCAGCCATCCGCCGAACAAATGCCTTCTGGTCTTCGCCGCGTCGAAATCAGTCGGTAATAACAATGCGAGCAAGCGTCCCTCGTACTCGAGCAGCGCGTTGACCACGGTGCCG
>Ga0306924_10005460_pt1 | contig 12522 bp, 12 predicted proteins | sample sta12Can44000111_FD_203756 | JGI IMG/M metagenome (GOLD analysis project Ga0306924, IMG submission 203756) | Lab enrichment of tropical soil microbial communities from Luquillo Experimental Forest, Puerto Rico - statanox.12C.anox.44.000.111 (v2)... | ecosystem: Environmental > Terrestrial >... | reverse complement strand
CGCGGCACCACGGTCAGCTCGAAGCTGCCGTCGCCGGCCGAGGCGAGCAGCTCATTGGGGTCCAGCGTGACCGTGTCCGTAAGCTGGACCTGGACGCCGTCCACCCACACGCTCAGGATCGGCACCGCCACCACGTTCTCGACGTCGAGCATCGCGCGGTACAGGCTGGTCGGGTAGAAGTCCTCGCCGAAGTCACGTGGAGTGCTCGAGGCCCCGCCGGAGAGCGGCACCGGCAGCGGGGACAGGAACGCTGCCAATGCGGCCACGATGGCATGGCTCACCGTGTCGGGACTGGCGGAGGGCACGATCTCGATGCGCGCGGTCACCCGCACCCGGCGGTAGACCGGGCCGTCCACGTAGACCTCCGCGGTGACGGGCCGCATGCTGTCCAGGTCCCTGGCCACCGCCTCTGTCAGCTCCGGCGCCGGCACCGGCAGGTCCTGGCCCGGGGCGGTGACCGTCGGCACGATGACCACCGTGACCGCGCCGGGGACGCTGATCCCGGGGAAGTTGGGGTTCGTGAATGGCAGCACGGTGACCCGGGCCACGCCAGGTATCCGCATCGCCACCGCCTGGAAGTCCGCGGCGGTGACCGCGCGCAGCTGGGAACGCAGCATGGTGGGCGCCTTGGCCTGCAGGTCGCCGGTCGTCTGGACGTCCTGGCCTCCCGCGGCCGCGCGGGCGTTCGTCACGGCGGAGACGCCCAGGATGGGACCTTGCAGCGCCGAAACCGCGCCGGCTGCGACGTTGTCCCGCGCGCCGCCGCCGTAGCGGTAGGTAGCGGTGATGTCGCTGCCCGCCGGGGGGATGAGCCCGTGGACTCCGTCGCCGAACGTAACGGTGCCCGCGTTGGCGTCTAGGACATAGTTGGTGGCAAGAGCTGAGGAGGCGAACAGGTCCTCCTGCGCCGTCCACAGCACGGGCGGCTGCCCGCCGGTCGTCACGGTCAGCTGAATGGTGGCCGGATCAACCGGTGAATTCGCCAGGGCCAGCTGCTGTCCGGGCAGGCCCGAGCTCTGGCCGACCGGTTCGCCGGGGACGGTCCGCAGGCTCGCCGCCGACACGGTGTTCTCCTGGATCTGTGTCACGGCTGGAGCCGTGGGGTACACGCCGCCGGTCAGGCGGCAGCGGAGCCAGAAGTACGGGTCGGTGAACGCTCCAATGCCGGGCTGGGCCTGGATCTGCGCCGGGGGGCCTTCGATGTGGATGTCGCCATCCCTGGTAAACGCCACCGAGGTGTCCGCGTATTGGTTGAGCCGGGTCCAGTGTTCGGCCGGCTGGGTGCTGTCCAGGTACTCCCATTGCACCGTCACGGGCGGCACCGGGTTCGGCTGCGCGGCGATCTGATCGGAGCTCACCGCGCCACCGCTGGCCGGGGGCACGACGACGTGCAGCTGGATCTCGGCCGGGAACGCAGGCAGCGTGATCGACGGGTCGGCCGGACCGAAGCCCAGGTAGACGGCGTTGCCCGGGCTGGGCGACGCGCCGAATGGCTGGAACGAACCGCCGCCGGTGCCGTGCGTGGAACCGTCGAATAGCTGCACCGCCGTCAGCGGGAAGCGGGTCAGGGATAGGCCGGTGTCGGTCTCGAAATAGACGGGCCGGCCGTCGGTGCCGGTCGCTGACACCGCCGTGGCCTGCGGCACGAGGATGGGGATCGCCGGGCTGGCCGGCGTCGGGGTGAAGCTCAGGTACACCACCGATGGCCGCGCCGGAAGCGGCCGCAGGCCGATCAGTTCGACGAACTTCTGATAGCAGGCGGCGGGCACCTGGTTGAGCCGGTAGCCCATGGACTGGCCTACGAAGGCGAACAGTTCCAGCAGGGTTGTGCCCGGGTCGCTCTTGTTCCAGTCGGTCCACTCCGGGGTGTAGCCGGGGATCCTCAGCTGCAAGGCGGTGAGGATTTCCTGGTAATCCTGCAGGACCAGGTTGAAGGGCGGGTCAGGCGGCATTGAGCGCTCCTCCGGTGCCGCGCCCGCCCGCTACTCCCTCGGAGATGAACAGCGGGTAGACCAGGTTGTAGAAAGCGTTCGTGGCGCGGATCCGGTAGTGGATGTCGATCAGCATCACTTCCGGCTGGCCGGAGGGTGCGCTGACGGCGATGTCGATGACGTCGATCCGCGGTTCCCAGCGGGCCAGCGCGTCGTTGACTTCCGCCTGGACCGAGCCCCTGACCGCCACGGTGTTCGGCTGGAACACCAGGTCGTGGATCCCGCATCCGAAGGTGGGCAGCATCACGCGCTCTCCTGGCGCGGTGGCCAGGATCAGCCAGATGCTCTGCCGGATCCGCGTTTCGTCGCTGACCAGCGCGAGCGTGCCGTCAGCTGTGGGGATGACCGGGAACGCCCAGCCGGATCCGAGGACGCCAGCCACGTTCAGCCCCCGATCAGGACGGTGCTCGTGGCGACGACTGTCCCGACCGGCATCGGCACCGGGTCGTTGCAGGTCTGGGCCGTGTCTCCGGCCCTGGCCGCGGCCTTGCCGTTGATCAGCACGGTGGTGCTGCCGGAGATCACCTCACCCTGGTTGGTGGGCGGGTTGATGAACGTCCCGCCGACCGGCACGTGCGGCGGCGTGTTGGTGGCGGTGGAGCCGACCGTCGCGGCGGGCAGGCCCTGGATGAGGACGTCGGCGCTGACGCCGCCGGTGATCGGGCCGGAGAACGGGCACGGCGTCGGCACCGGCGGGACCGGACCGGCCGGCTGGACGAGGTGCGTGTCGATCGCCACGATCCGGTCGTTCTGCTTGGCCGCGGGCATGCCCATGACGCTCCCTTAAGGGTTGATGGTGACTGTGGCGCCGGCGATCTTGACGGTGCCGTTGGCGGTGAGGTTGAGGTTGCCGTCCGCCGAGACGGTAATGTCCCGGGAAGCCTTGATTGTCACCTGGCCGTCGTCGGCCCGGACGGTGACCGATGAGCCGTCGAGCACCACGGCCTGCTTGCCGGCGTGATCGGTGATCTCGATGCGCTCCGAGCCCTGCGTGTCGTCGAGCGTGATGCGGTGACCGCTGCGGGAGACGATGACCCGGATGTTGTTGTCGGTCGCCGCGCCGGTCTGGTCCGGAGGCTGGTCGGTCTTGCTCCACAGCGCGCCGAGCACGTAGGGCTGCCTGATGTCGCCATGCTCGCAGGCGACGAGCACCTCGTCGCCTTTCTGCGGGCGGAAGAACGTGCCCCGGCCCGCGCCGGCCATCGGCTGGGCCAGCCGGGCCCAGTTGCTCGGCTCGTCCGCCAGGTGCGGGAACGTCACCTTCACCCGGGCCAGCCCCTCAGGGTCGTCGAGGTCTTCGACCACGCCGATCACCACACCGTGCTGGACCGCCATCACGAGCTCCCCTGGATCTCTTCGCGGCGGAAACCGAACTGCGTGACGTAGCCCGCGTCGCTGATCGTGTGCGTGCTCTCGGTCACGAAGTAGCGGCCGTCGAACCGGGTCCCGATCCCCGAGATCATGACCACGTTGCCGGTCCGCAGGTCGGGCAGGCCGACCACCGAGGCCGTCCCGGTGACCAGGCCCTTGGCGATGAGCTGCAGTGCCTGGAGGGCCAGTTGCTCGGCTTCGGCCTTGCTCGCGACGATCTTGGTGGCGATGACCTCCTTGCGGTCGGAGAAGGACCGGTAGAGGGTCTGGTTGCGGCCCTGCGGGCCGAGCCCCCTGGTCTTGAGATCGTCCAGGGTGGCGGTGTGCTCGAACTTCTGCTTGTGGACGGCGTCCCATCCGCGCACCGTGACGGAGCCGACCTGGTTGGCCGTGCTCAGGCTGGGCTGGAACTCGACCAGCGACTTGCCCCACACCAGCTCGTAGGTAGGCCGTTGCACGCTCGTCGATGGCGCGAAGTAGAGCTGGCGGCCCTGCACGGACCCGTCCGTGCCTGCCTCGAGCACCCGCAGGTCGTATCCGATCCGGCGGGCCCGGTCCAGCAGGAAGATAATGTCGTAGGCGTTGTCCTGGACGAGGTAGTCGTACCGCGGCTCGAGGGCCAGCAGGTCGGCGGACAGGGGGGCGAGCGTGATCCCGAGGTCTCCGGCGATCTGCCGGGCGATTTCGGTGTCGGTTTTCGAGACCCAGGCCTTTGACCGCTGTTCCTTGCGCAGCCGGTGCAGCAGGTCCAGCCCGTGGATGACCAGCGTGGGCTGGCCGGCGGACGGGAACGACGGCCGCAGTTCCACTATCTCGCCGGTGATCATGAGGCTGAGCGAGCTGTCGTGATACCCCATCCACAGCTCGATCTCGGTGCCCGGATCGAACAGGTAGTCGTCGCTGTACTTGAAGGTCCGCGACCCGGAGTCCCAGTTATTGATGGTGATGTCGAAGCTGTCCACGTCGGTGAGGCTGTCCTTGAAGCTCACCTGCATGACGTCACGGATCACGTCGCGCGGGACATTCGCGCCGCGCAACCGCATCTCGAAGCCGGGGACGTAGAAGTCCTGGCCGGTATAGATCGGCTGGGCGGTCATGACGACCCGGACCGGAACAACTCGATCGGCGGGATGGTGAGGATGATGCCTGGCTCGGGTTCGAGGATGTCGACGCCGGGGTTGGCGTCGGCCAGCACCGGCCACTGAGCCGGATCGCCGAGTTCCTCCCACGCGATCTGGCTCAGGGTCTCCCCGCGCGTGACCACGTGCTGCTTGGTCTGGTCGGCGGATTCGAGCTTGAGGTCGGCGATCTGCTCCTCGAGCGTGGCGTAACCGCGGAACGTCATCGTCAGCGTGGCCCGCAGCGGAATGCCCTCGGGGCTGAACAGCACGAACTTCTGGTCGATCGTCTCGACGATCGCCTTGAACGACAGCCCGCTGTGTCCCCAGGTGAGCCGCAGCCGGGGCGGCGCGTGCGTCTTGGGCTGGATACGGACCAGCTCGTACATCGGCCCGGTAAGCGTCCGCACGTCGGTGGCGCCGGCGCCCATGCCCTGGGCGGCGGTGTCGAACAGCAGCTCCACGGTCAGCTTCTCGGTCTGCCCGCGGATGAACTGCTGAAGGGGGGCGTCCAGGCCGGGGATGGCGATCTCGGCGATCTGGGCGCTCTTCGACAGGCTGTACTGGGTGGGGTTGTACTGGACTTCCATCCGCTGCCGCAGGCCGCGCCCGCCGTCGATCGCGTCGGTGTCGAGGATCTCGATGACCAGGGGAGCCACTTGCATGTCAGTGCTCCTCCCGCGGCAGGGCCGAGGCGCGCACGCCGTTGGCGGCGCGGGATCGCTGCTCGTCGCGCTGGCGCTCGGCTAGGCGGCACAGCACGTGCTCGGCGATCTGGTCGAGCTGCGCGGGGGTCAGCGGAACCGCGCCGGAATGCATGGTGACCTGCGCGGACAGCTCCTCGATGAAGATCGGCACCTAGGTCCTCCTCCGCAGCCCGCTGTGGGCTAGTTCCAGGGTCTCGATGGCGATGGCGGACTGGCCCGCGTTGAGCTCGGGTCCGGTCCACTTGGTCGGGAACGCGTCGCTGAATTCCCACTCGGCGACCGCGGAGCCGCCGTCTGGCGACCGGATCGTCACCGTGCCGTGGCGGGTGACGATGAGGCCCTGGGTCAGGTTGTAGTACCAGTCCCACACCAGGCGGTCGACGATCCCTCGCTTGAGCACGAGGTTGGCCTGTTTGGAGCGCACGATCAGCTTGTGCACGGTGTCGTTGCGGCCGCCCTCCGGGTATTCCTGGATCTCGGTCTCCGAGGCCAGCCCCGAGCAGTCGGAGAACCCCCCTACGGCCAGCCCCGCCAGGTTCACCTCGAAGCGGAAGGCGAGGAACGGGTCGTTGCGGCTGGCATCACTGGCCACTGGGACCTCCCGGGACCACCTGGCGCCCTTGCTCGCCCACGACCTGGACGCCCGCCTCGGTGACGGCGACGCGCACCGTCACGAACTCCGCGGGGATCGGGGGCTGGACGCCGATCAGGCAGATCAGCCGGCCGGCGGCGACGTCATCCGGGGTAGTGGTGGTGTCGTCGCAGCGCACGTTCATCGCATCGGTCGCCTGGGCGCCGTCGAGGGCGCCGCGCTGCCACAGCGCCAGCAGGAAGGCCCGGATCTCGCGCTCCACCGCGGCCTGCAGGGACGGCGTGTTCGGCTCGAACACCAGCCAGGCCAGGCCCGACTCGAGGGATAGCTCGATCATGGAGATGAGCCGCCGGACATTGACGTACCGCCAAGTGGTCCCTTGATCAAGGGTCCGGGCGCCCATCTGCCGGATCCCGCGGCCGGGGCGCACCGTGATCACGTTGACCGACGCCGCGTTCAGCCGGCCATGAGTCGCCTCGTCGACCGCCCACGCCACATCACGCGCGCCGACGACGGTCGCGTTGGCGGGAGCCTTGTGCACGCCGACGGTCAGGTCGGTGCGGGCGAAGATGCCCGCGAGATGGCCGCTGCCCGGCATGGCTAGCACGGCGCCTGCCTCCTGCAACGGATCGGTCCCGAGCAGCCAGGGATAGGTGAGGCTCCCGAACGCGGCCGCCGCCGAGCCTCGCTGCAGCGACTGTGCCCATGCGATGGCGTCATCAGGCAGGTCCTGGGCGCAGGGCTCGTCGAGCAGCGCGAACCGACGGCGGCCCGCGCAGCTGACCAGCAAGGCGTTATAGAGGTTGGCGATCCGCTCGCAGCTGAACGGCGGCGGCAGCTCCCCGGCCGCCGCCGGAGCGGGGCGGCTGACGGCGTCCGGGATCGCCACGATGCCTATTTCCTCGACGTTGTCCAGCGCGCCCAGGCCGCACGGCCCGTCGTCAGTGCTGATGTCACCGGTGAAGTGCCCGAACTGCAGGCCGGCCAAGCCGTCCGCGCCGCCGGACAGCGCCACCGTTCCGGTGCCGACGCTCGCGCCCGTGGCGGGGCGGAGGTTGACGACCCGCGAGCCGCGCGCGGGGTCGTTGATGACCGTGCCGTAGAACTGCACGTCCGCGGAGCTCAAGCTCAGCTCGGGCCATACCTCCCGGGTCCCGGGGGCGTCCACCAGCAGGGAGAACCGCCCGCTACCGAGGTCGACCGTGGTCAGCTGGGTGCCGTCGGCCCAGCTGCCCGGGCTGCTCGCTTCCGCCTCGACGGCCGGCTGGCCCGCCCCGGCACCGGGTGCCGGAACGAGCGCCGCGCGGGCGGGCTGGGCCGTGGCCGGATCGACGACCCGGACTACCCAGCACGCGTCGCCGCCGTTGGCGAAGTAGCCGTTGACCGCGTGGGCGAGCCAGCCGCGTGAGTCGTAGCCGCCGAACACCGCCTGGAACTGGCTCCAGCTGGTCAAGCGGACCGGCTGATGCGCCGGCCCGCGCTGCGCCAGTCCGACGAATCCCGCCACGTCCGTACGCACGGCGGCCGGGACGGGGATGTCGGCGGAGAGCCACTCCACGCTGACCCCCGGTGCCCGGGCGACGGCTCCGGCCGTCACGGGTACGGTCATGACAGTTCCAGGCCCTCGTGGCAGATCTCGAGCGTCTCGATCGCGACCTCGTTGTTCTTGGCGTTGAGGGTCGGCCCTTCCCACTTGCACGGCCAGCCCGCGGTGAACTTCCACTCCAGGGCTGGTTTGCGTCCCTCGTCGAGCAGGGTGATCGATCCGGATCGCCGGTCGGTCTTGCCGATGATGACGTTCTTGCGCCATTCCCACAGCTCCTTGGCGCTGGTGTAGCCGCGCTTGAGCACGATGTTGGGGTACTTGCGTAGCCCGGGGAGCTTGGTGACGGTGATGTCCGCGTCCCCGGTGCGGTACTCGATATGGTCGGTCTCGGTAGTCAGTCCCGAACATTCGGAGAACCCGGCGACGGTGATGCCGTCGATTTCAATGCGGAAATTGAATGCGCTGTACGGGTCGTGGCGAGCGGCTGTCGCGGGCATATGGGTGCCTCCCTGATCGCGGCGAAGGTCAGGACGTGGTCTGGCCGGTGGTCTGGCTGAACCGGAAGATGACGAATTCGGCGGGCTTGGCCGGCGCCATGCCGACCAGGCAGATGAGCCGGCCGTTGTCGATGTCGTCCTGGGTCATGGTGGTGTTGTCGCAGCGGACGAAGAACGCCTCGTCCGGTGTCGCCCCGACCAGGGCGCCGCTCCGCCAGACGCTGGTCAGGAAGTCACTGAGGCTGCGACGCACGCGCGCCCAGGTGATCTCGTCGTTCGGCTCGAAGACCACCCACTGGGTGCCCCTGATGACCGACTGCTCGACGAAGATGAACAGCCGGCGGACGTTGACGTACTTCCACTGCGCATCACTGGACAGGGTCCGCGCCCCCCAGACCCGGCACCCGAGCCCGCTGGCCCGGAAATCGCGGATCACATTGATGCCAATTGGATTCAGGATCTCCTGATCGCCCTTCGATATCGTGTACTCGAGGGGCTTGATATTGCCTGGCAGGTCGTTGATCAGGATGCCGGCCACCTCCACGTTGGCCGGCGCCTTGTGTACCCCCCGGGCCTCGTCCGTGGCGGCATAGATGCCCGCGATGTGACCTCCGGGCGGAACCAGCATCGTCGCCTGAGTGACCGGATCGACAACGCGGATCCAGGGGTAGTAGATGGCCGTGTAGGACGAGGCAAAGGGCGGGTGGATGCGCGAGATGTTGGACATGGTCCCCGGTACCTGAAGGATCGCGAAGCGGTCCTTCAGGAGCTCGCACTGAATGCGGATCTCGCCGGTAATGGTCCCGGTAGCATCGGTGACTTCATTCGGCACGCACAGCAGCGACACCTCGTCGAGGGTCGCCAGCGCGGCCAGCCCGGTCCTGCTGTCGAGCGGTTTGGTTTCATCGCCAATGTAGTTCTGGTCTACCAGCGGGTACCCGTAGCTGCCCGGGCTGAGCGCGGTGAACTTGATATTGGCGGGAAGGGCCGGCTGGGCCGCCCCGAGGTCCGGGGGGGCGATGAGGGTGGACGCGCCCAGCGCGGCCGTGATGTCGCCGGCCTGGAGGTTGTCGTAGTCCTCCACGATAGTGGGGTCGCGCCGGTTGGGATTGCGCAAGTCGGCCGACAGGAGCGACAAGGGGTCTACCAAAGGCGTGGGGGGAGCGACGTCGTAGAACACGATGCTGATCCGCGTCCGGGTCGGATCTGGGTTAGTCGGATTAGCCGGATCCCGCTGCGTCGGGTCCATCACCCGGACGAAGATCTGATTGGTCAGGTCCGCCGGGCCCGCCGACTGGATCGTCAGCGCCGTCTGTCCGGCGGTCTTCGGGGAGAGCTGAATCGTGGCCGGGCTGTCCCCCGACGGGGCCGGCGGTGCCGGTCCCGGAGCCGGGGCCGGTCCTGGAGCGGGGGCCGGCGGGGGTATGTCCCCGACGACCCTGGCCATGAACAGCCGCTGGCCGCCGTTGTCGAAGAATCCCTTGGCCGCCCAAACGGTGTAGGCGAACCCCGCCTTGGCCCAGGTGGCGAAGGCCGAGGAGCCCCCCAGTTCGGTCAGGCCGCCATACCAGAGCTGGAACTCCAGCCACGAGGTGACCAGCTGCGGGTGCGTCGGCCCCCGTGGCGTCGGCCCGACGAAACCTGTCGTGCTGGTGCTCACTCCCTCTATCGGGACCGGCCCCGTGCTTATTTCCTCGGCATAGACGCCGGGGGCGAGGTATTCAGGCATGCCAGATGCTCCGTTCGCTGGATCAGTGGGGAATGAGCACGGGAACGGCGATCGTCGTGGATGCCGTGATGGTTACCGTCGCCGAGTCTGTGGCACCCGCTGGGTCACGGGCGGTGAAGGTGATCCGCCCGGCCCCGGCGTCGGGGATGGCGAACACCCACTGGCCGGTGCCGTCGGTTATGTAGGTGTCGGACCAGTTGCCTGCCGCGGCCGTTCCTGTGACCTGCGCCTCGCCGACTCCGGCGCCGCCCGGGCCGGTGCGCACCTCGCCCCGGACCAGGGAGTACCCGGCCGGAGTGGCGGGGAATGGGTAGCCGTAGCCCGGCGCGAGCTGAACCGGGACCGGGACGACCGGGGTCGAGGGCTGCGCCGGGTCAAGGTTGACCAGCCGCAGGCCAGCCAGGGACGTCGGCCGGTAGGCCGGCCCGGTCACCGTGACGTCTACCGCCAGCGGCGGGCCGGTCGGCCGCGATTGCCGTCCCGATGGGCCGGCGATGATCCCGTAGCTGATGAAGGCGCCCGAGGTGCCCTGGGTGACCGGCAGCGTCCAGCCCGGAACGAGCGACCGGCGCGCGGGACCGCTGCCGATCCCGGTCAGCTGGAAAGTGACCGGCCCCCGCGCTTGGCGCGCTAGTCCCGCCCCGTCCACACCCCGCAGGGTCACGAAGCTGTCCGTCACGGAGAAGATCGCGCAGGCGCGGGTGATCCGCCGCTCGGCCTGAGGCGTCGTCATGGCACGCCTGCCATCATGGTGCCCTGCGTGTAGTCCGTCGTCATCTCCAGCACCGGGTGGACGGTCGAGCTGAGCGTGCTGTCCACCCGGGTGACCCTGACCTGGTAGCAGACGGACAGCCGGTAGGGCTCCTGCAGCGCCTCCCACACCCGGCTCAGCTCGTCCAGCGTGCGCCGGAACAGGTTGATGCTCAGGTCTTCGGCGACCTGCGCTGTCGGGTTGATCAGCGTCGTCCGGGCGTTGTCGTATAGCGCCTGCATGGCCCGCCCGAGAATGAGCAGGTCCGCCTCGGGTGAGGTCACCGGAGTGAACGGCGTGAGCAGGTAGTACAGGTCGAGCGCGAGCGGCGGGAACTGCTCTGTGTTGTCGGCCACCCGCTGCGGCGGGGCGTTCTTGATGAACTCGTTCTCGGCGATCAGATACAGCCAGAGGGAAACGCGGTTTCCCGAGTCCTGGGCGGTCTCTTTCGGGTTCAGGAACACGATCGCCTCTTCGGTGCCGACCAGCGGGCGCACCACCGGATCAGCGGCGAACGAATTCCACAAGATCCGCCGGATCGCGCTGCTCACGGCAGCGAGGACCATCGGGCTGCTCATGCCCTTGAGGATCGCAACGGCCCGTCACCGGCGCGTTGCGCTGCCGTCGTCCCGCGGGTCACTCAGCAGGCAGGCGCAGCCCTGGGAAGATGGTTGTGTCACTGGCTGCGGCGACAGGACCATGCGGCATGGTCATGTGCGCGAGACGGACATGACGACAGGCCCGGCGCTGCGGGACACCGACCCAGGCGCTTCAACGTGCGACTGAGCTGATCGTCCCTGTTCGCACCGCGGCTCGACCAGCGCACGTGCACCCCGCAGGTCAGTGACGAACCACCAGGGCCATGCCTCGCGCCCAGGCAGCCTGGCCTATGACGGAACAACCCACCGTCCCTGCGCGCCAAGTACTAGGCCATCGCGGCGAACGCGGCATCCACCCTCAGGTCACCGGTACTCCGTGGGAGCTCTCGCCCAAATCCGCGCGAGCGCTTGAGCCCCCTTGCGATACAAGACGCTCGTGTAGTCGTCGTCCAGCATCTGGGCGGCTACAAAGCGCCAGACCCCGCTCAGCCGCTTGCCATCTTCGATCATCGCGACAGCGCGGCCTGCCGCCTGGTCAGCGGACTCGAACGCCCGGTCGCCTAAGCAGGTCCTGGGCCGGGGACATTAGTGGCGGTGGAGGTCGCCGCACCGGGTGGCGATGCCTGCAAAGCGCTGATGACCGCTGCCGACGACGCTAGGCGTGGTCAAGAGGTTACGTCAGCGCACAGACACGTTACATAGAATGGGTGAAGAGCCGCAAAAGAGTGGAAATCAGACAGGGCAGAATCTAGCCGGACGGAACCGAGCTCACCTTGTCGTAAATGCACGCCCGCCGCCCATCTGCCTGCATGGCTGGGCACGCATTGCATAGCGGCGGCATCGAAGACCTGATTAGTTCTTCTCCGAAGCCTGGCCGGGTCAGCCGCAATTGGTCGCCGGTCATCATCAGCGATGCCATGCCGTCTTGGTCGACCAGCAACCCGCAGCGATAGGCCCGGCCATCCGGGAGTATCTGCAAATTGGAGAAGTCATCCAAAGCGCATCCGACCAGTGGATCGCCCTCACCCAGGAACCCTCGCTCAATTTCCACAAAGAAGTCAGGCCGCGTCCCCACCCGCTTCGTCGCCATAAGGACGAGGCCATGCCACTCCTCGCGGTCCGGTATGTGGTCGACGGCCAGTTGGGCTCCGAGCCCAATGCTCGACGGCCAGTGCACGTTGACCCGTCGGCAACCCGCTTCGTCAGCGAACTGGATCAGCGCCCCGATCCCGTCCAGCACAGGCCGAACACCCGTGACGTTGATGTCGAATAGGATGCTTCTGTCACGCAACAAGCGAATCGTGTCCATGGCATCCTGCCAGGCTCCGCGGCCGCGGAAGGCGTCTTGCAAGGTCTCGTCTAGCGTGTCCAGGCTGACTGCGACTCGGTTCAGGTTGCACCGACCGATCAGTCCACTCTCCACCAGACGCCGGAACCGCCGTGCCCCGTTCGTGACCACACGGACGGCCAAGCCCTGGCTATGGGCCAGGGCCACCATCTCCGGGAACGCGGGATGCAGCGAGGGTTCACCGCCAAGGAAGGTGATCTCGCCGACGTGGTGCCGCAGGCACCAGGTGACCACGTCGGCAAAGGCCTTAGCGCTCATCCGCTGACCCGAGCT
>Ga0306924_10005458_pt1 | contig 12524 bp, 7 predicted proteins | sample sta12Can44000111_FD_203756 | JGI IMG/M metagenome (GOLD analysis project Ga0306924, IMG submission 203756) | Lab enrichment of tropical soil microbial communities from Luquillo Experimental Forest, Puerto Rico - statanox.12C.anox.44.000.111 (v2)... | ecosystem: Environmental > Terrestrial > Soil... | reverse complement strand
GCATGACCCATGTGACCGACGTGGCCCCCTACTCCGTCAACGTGATCACCTTGTTCGGCCTGGCCCTGGCGGTCGACTACAGCCTGCTGATGGTCAACCGGTTCCGCGAGGCGCGGGCGGCCGGCGCGGACGTGCCCGCCGCGGTGGAGTACACCGGGGCGACGGCGGGGCGGACGGTCACCTTCTCCGCGCTGACCGTGGCCGCGGCGCTGTCCGGGCTGTTCGCGTTCGGCGACCCCACCTTCACCTCGGTGGCGGTGGGCGGGATCGCCACCGTGCTGGTCGCGATGGCCGCCGGGGTGACGCTGATTCCCGCGCTGCTGGCGGCGTGGGGGCCGAAGCTGACGATGGCGCACCGGCAGGAGGCCGAGGATGGGTTCTTCGGCCGGCTGGCCCGCCGGGTGCAGCGCCGCCCGGTCCTGGCCGCCGCCGGGGTCAGCGCGCTGCTGCTGGCCTTTGCGCTGCCGTTCCTGCACGTCAACTACGGCCTGGGTGACCCGCGCACGCTGCCCCGGGGCAGCGAGGCACGCCAGGTCGCGCTGGCCCTGAACGCCGGCTTCCCGGGCCTGCGGGCCGACCCCGTCACGGTCGTGGCCACGCTGCCGGCCAGCGACCCGCGGATCGCCGCCTACGCCGCCACCATCAGCCGCCTGCCCGGCGCCGGCGCGGTCAGCATCGAACGTGGCCTGGCCGGCAACGTCACCGCGATCGACGTGGTCCCGGCCGGGACGGTGCAAGGCGCCGCCGCCCGGCACCTCGTCCAGGAGCTGCGCGACCACCGGCCCGCGTTCCGCACCTGGGTGACCGGGCAGGAGGCGTTCCTGACCGACTTCAAGGCCACCATCGTCCAGCGGCTCCCCTACGCGCTGGCGATCATTGCCCTGGCCACCTTCATCCTGCTGTTCTTGATGACCGGGTCGGTGCTCATCCCCCTCAAGGCGCTGGTCATGAACACCCTCTCGCTCGGCGCCACCTTCGGCGCGCTGGTCTGGATCTTCCAGGACGGGCACCTGTCATCCCTGCTCGGCTTCACCGCGTTCGGCGCGATCGAGGCCTGGATCCCGGTCATCGTGTTCGCCTTCGCGTTCGGGCTGTCCATGGACTACGAGGTGTTCCTGCTGTCCCGGATCAAGGAGGCCCACGACGAGACCGGCGACACCAACACCGCGGTCGCCGCCGGGCTGCAGCGCTCCGGGCGGATCATCACCTCGGCCGCGTTCCTGGTCATCATCGTCTTCCTCGGCTTCGCCGCCGGGCAGAGCATGGGCATCAAGGAATTCGGCCTGGCGCTGGCCATCGCCGTCGCCGTCGACGCCACCCTGGTCCGCTGCATCCTGGTCCCGGCCACGATGACCCTGCTCGGCGAATGGAACTGGTGGGCCCCCGCCCGGCTGCGCCGCCTGCACCAGCGGCTCGGCCTGCACGAGACCCCCGCCCACCCGGCCGGCCTCACCGGCACCGCCAGCGCTGGCGGCGGCAGCCGAGCCGGCGAGCACACCCAGGACGAAAGGAGGCCCGTGACTGTCTCATGAGGCACGGGCAACCGGGAGGAACTCCCGCCAGCATCATGCCTCGTAAGGGTGGGCCCCCAGCCAAGCTGGGGGCCCACCCGTGTGCGTCTGCCAGCCGGACGTGCATCACAGCGGCGCGTCCGGCGCCTCGCACCGGATTCAGGCGGACTCGCGCTGGGACAGTCCCGCACGGATCAGGTCGGCCCGCGACCCGATCCCGAGCTTGGTGAAGACCTTGCGCAGGTGATAGTCCACGGTGCGCGGGCTGAGGTACAGCTGCGCGGCGATCTCCTTGTTGGTCAGGCCCTCGGCGACCAGCCCGGCGATCTGGAGTTCCTGCGGTGTCAGCTGCTCGGCCGCGGACGGGTCGCGCTTACGCGCGGTCTCCCCGGTCGCCCGCAGCTCGGCCTCGGCTCGCTCCGCCCACGGCGTCGCGCCAAGTGTGCGGAACAATTCCAGGGCGGTGCGCAGGTGACCGCGGGCATCGGTGCGCCGCCGCTCACGCCGCAGCCATTCACCGTAAAGCAGCTCCGTCCGGGCCCGCTGCAACGGAGGCAGCGCCGGGGCCGCCGCGAGAGCTTCCCCGAACGCCTCATCCGCATCCCGCACCCCCAGCAGCGCCTCACACTGTGCGAGCATCGCTCGCCGGGTCGGCGTGGGCGCTCCCGCGACCCAGGCACGGAACGTCTCAAGCCGCTCGGCCGCGGCCTGGTGCCTGTCAGCCCGTATCGCCGCCTCTATGGCGTTGGGAATCGCCTCCGGTGCCATGAACTCGCTGACAGCCGGGCTACCCGGTGTGGTCAGCGCCAGCAGTCGGTCTGCTGCCTGCTCCGTCCGGCCCAAAGTCAGGTCAAGGAATCCCAGTGTCCGCTCGGCACAGGCAATAAGGAACGTCGACCCGGTTCGCTGGCCGACCGAAAGCGCCTCCTCCGCATGGTGGCGAGCCTCCTCGTGGCCCCGTACCGCCTCGACCACCGCCATGTTCATAAGGTGCCCGCCACTCCCATGGCCGATGTCGAGCGAGAGCCGGTAACCTTCCACGGCGGCGGCGTAGCCGAGATCGAAGCTGCCATTCTCAATGAGAACGATCGCCTGTTCCTCGAGGGCGGCCGGGAGCATGCTGAGCAGGCCCTGCCGGCGCGCCGACTCGACCGCGCGGTTCACATAAGACAAAGCGTCCGCAGAGTCCCCGGCCACTGACACCGCGGTTGACGCCCAGATCAGCGCGCGCGGATCATCGAGCTCAGCGGCCTGGGCATGCACATCAACGAGCAGTGAGCGGGCCCGATCCTGGTCACCAGCTAGTGCGAGGGCGAAACCGCCAAGCACCGCGACCATAAGGCAATCTCGCGGGGTCACCGGCACGACACCCGCGGCACGATCCGCGAGCCGGAACGTTTGCGCCCTGTCGCCGCACATCGTCGCCGCTTCAGCGGCCTCAACCAGCATCTCCAGCGTATGGGACGGCTCATTGCTCGCCTCAGCTCCCTGGAGGAACCTGGTGCACGCCTCCTGCATGTTGCCGGTGCGTGCTTCGATCACCCCAGTCAGGTGCAGCAGTCGCGCGCGGGTTTCGCCGCTGGCCAGGGGCAGCGCTTGTCCGGCGGCGGCCCGGGCCCGATCGGCCTGCCCGGCATCCCAGGCGGCCTGGGCCGCGGCGGCGATCCGCCGCACGCGGCGGGTGTCGTCGGTGCTCAGCTCGGCCGCGCGCATGAACGCAGTCGCCGCGGACGCATGCCCGGCCCGCAGCTGCGCGCGGCGGGCTGAGGCCTCCAGCGTCGCCGCGATTTCCTCATCGCCGGCCAGCGTGGCCAGCGCCTGATGCCAGACCCGGCGGTCCGCGTGCTCCTCGCCGGTGAACGCCCCCGCCAGCGCCGCGTGCACCCGCTGGCGCTGGCTCAACGTCGCCCCCTGGTACAGGGCCGAGCGCACCAGCGGATGGCGGAAGGTGATCGTTGTTCCAGAGATCCGGACCAGGCCCGCACCCTCCGCGGGATCCAGCGCTTCAACGGGAAGCTCAAGTACTGCCATCGCCCGCAGCACGGCCGGCATGTCCCCGGTCGTGTCCGCAGCGGCGATCAGCAGCGCCGTCTGCGCCGTTTCCGCGAGCCGCCCGATCAGCTGCCGGAACACGCCCTCCAGCTGCGGGCTGAGCGGAATCGCGTCCGGCAAGACGGCCCGCCCATCCAGCTGCGCCTTTGACAATCCGCGCGGCAGTTCCAGCAGCGCCAGCGGGTTCCCGCCTGCGTCGGCCAGCAACCGCTCCCGCACCGACGGCGCCGCGCCCCACCCCCCGGCGGCCAAGACGGCGGCCGCCGACGGCGGGTCCAGCCCGGTCAGCGCGAAGTCCGGCACGCCCGCCGCCTCGAACCGGCGCACCTCACCCTCGCGCGCTCCGAACAACATCGCCAGCCGCTCGGCCTGCAGCCGGCGGGCCGCGAAAACCAGCGCGCCGGCCGACGGCCGATCCACCCACTGCGCGTCATCGACCACGCACAGCACCGGCGTGTCCTCCGCGGCCGCCGCGAGCAGGCCCAGCACCGCCGCCGACATCAGCAGGCGGTCGGATTGCGTTGACGGTGCCAGCCCCAGCGCACCCGCCAGCGCCGCCGACTGGGGCTGAGGCAGCTCGCGCAGATGCGCCAGGACCGGGCGCAGCAGCCCATGCAGCCCCGCGAACGCCAGATCCGACTCGGCCTCCACGCCATCCGCGCGCAACACCAGCATCCCCGGCGCCGCCCGCTGTACCGCGTATCCCAGCACCGCGGACTTGCCGATGCCCGCCTCGCCCCGCACCACCAACGCGCCCCCAGCGCCAGCGCCGGCATCGGCCAGCAAGCGGTCGATCACCGCACACTCGCGCTCACGCCCGAGCAGTTGCACAGCTGGCTGCCGAATCCAAGGGCTGGCCATAACGCATGCTAACTCCCAGGCCCTGTTTCACAGGTGGGCCACCTGGGCCGGTCGCGCGATGGCGCTCCCGGCTGCGCAGTCACCTGCGGCACCGGCGCGGTCGGCCTCGCCGGTGACCGGCGATCCGCTGGCGACGGGACTGGCGATTTCGCTGATGCCAGCCGGCCCCCGGCCAGGCGAAGTTGGTGCGGTACCGATACCGCGGGCTTGACCGCCCGGCACTGGCGAAGGGACAAGCTGATGGAGAAGGCAATCCTGCTGGGCGTCGCGGCAAGCATCTGCACGGCCACGTCCTCGGTGTGCCAGCGCAAGGGGGCCAGGAGTACCCAGACAGCGGGCTTCGATGTCCGGCTCGTCGTCCGGCTGGCCCGCCGCCCGGCCTGGCTGCTCGGCATCGCCGCGATGATCGGCGGGTTCATCTTCCAGCTGACCGCGCTGCGCTCCGGCGGCCTGGCCCTGGTCCAGCCCATCCTGGCAGCCGAGCTGCTGTTCGTCTTCGGCTACCTGGCCGTCGCCGGCTCGCGGTCGGTCAAGCGGCGCGACTGGCTGGCGGCGGCCGCCATGTCGGCGGGGATTGGCTTGTACCTCCGCCTGGCGTCGCCGTACGGCGGGCGGCTGCACGCGCCGGGCCACTCGTGGCTGCTGGCCGGGCTGGCCACCGCCGGCGTCGTGCTCGCGGCCCTGGCCGTGGTGGCCCATGAGCTCGACAACCGGGCCGGCGCGTCCGCGGGCCGCCGGGCCGCGCTGCTCGGGGCGGCCACCGGGATCTCCTGGGGGTTCATGGCCGCGGTCATCAAGGAACTCAGCTCGCACCTCGGTGCCGGCATCGGCGCCGTCTTGTCCACCTGGTCGCTGTACGTGCTCGTCATCGTCGGGGCGGCGACCATGCTGCTGGCCTCGCACGCGCTGGCGGCCGGGCCGCTGGCCGCCTCGCAGCCCGGGTTCACCATCCTGGATCCGTTCTCAGCCAGCCTGTTCGGGGTGTTCTTGTTCGGCGAGCACATCCGGACCGGGTCCGCGGCCCTGGCCGGCCAGGCGCTAGCACTGGCCGTGGTCATCGCCGGCGCCGTGGCCCTCAGCCGCAGCCTCGGCGAGGACGGGCATCCGTCCCGCGAGCACCGGCCCGCTCTCAGCAGCGCCGCCAGCACACCCCAGCGATCTGCCGGCCGGCTTCCGCTGCGCCGCCTGCACCAGCGGCCCGGCCTGCACCAAGCACCGGCCCACCCGGCGGGCTGCTCGCGCGCACCCATCGCCGCACGGCCAGCCGCCCCTTCCCTGCCCGGCCCGCCTGCTCGGGCAGCCTGAACAGCACCGCCACCAGCACGAAAGGCACAGCTAATGATCGAGGTTCACGAGCTGACCAAACGCTACGGCAGCGCCGTGGCCGTCGATGGGCTCAGCTTCACCGTCCAGCCGGGCCGGGTTACCGGCTTCCTCGGGCCCAACGGCGCCGGCAAGTCCACCACCATGCGGGTCATCCTCGGCCTGGACGCCCCCACCTCAGGGTGGGCCGCCGTCAACGGCCGCCCCTACCAGCAGCTGTCTCGCCCGCTGCGCCAGGCCGGCGCGCTGCTGGACGCCGGCGCCGTGCACGGCGGCCGCACCGCCCGTGATCACCTGCGCGCCATCGCGGCCAGCAACCGGATCGGTGCCCGCCGCGTCGGCCAGGTGCTTGCCATGGTGGGCCTGGACGGGGTGGCCGGCCGGCGGGTCCGCGGGTTCTCCTTGGGCATGAAGCAGCGGCTGGGCATCGCGGCAGCGCTGCTCGGCGACCCGCCGGTGCTGCTATTCGACGAGCCGGTCAACGGCCTGGACCCCGAGGGCATCCACTGGATCCGCGGCCTGCTCAAGTCGCTGGCCGCCGAGGGCCGGACCATCTTCGTCTCCAGCCACCTGATGAGCGAGATGGCGCTGACCGCCGATCACCTCATCGTCATCGGCCGCGGTCGGCTCGTGGCCAACGCGCCCATCGAGGAGTTCGTGCGGCAAAGTTCCCGCAACGATGTCCTGGTGCGCTCGCCAGCGGGCGGCGCCTTTGCCGGGCTGCTGACCCAGCGGGGCGCTCTGGTCACCGCCGAGCCTGACGGCGGGCTCGCGGTCACCGGCCTGGATGCCGCCGCGATCGGGGAGGTGGCCAGCGCGCACGGCATCACCGTGCACGAGCTCACCCCCCGGCACGCCTCGCTGGAGGAGGCGTTCATGGAACTCACCCAGGACAGCGTCGACTACCGTGCCGACCTGCCCGGCTACGCTGGAAAGGCAGCCTGATCATGACCACCATCACCGCCTCCGCCCCGGCCCGGGCCCGCGACCTGCTCGCCGCCGAATGGATCAAACTCCGCTCCGTCCGCTCCACCTACCTGACCCTGCTGTTCGCCGCGGTGGCGGCCGTGGGAGTCGGATACCTGGTCACCCGCTCCCAAGCCACCCAGTGGGCCACCATGACCGCGCAGGCCAGGGCTTCTTTCGACCCGGTGGACGACGCCTTCACCGGCCTGGGGCTCGCCCAGCTGGCGTTCGGCGCGCTCGGCGTGCTCGCGATCAGCTCCGAGTACACCACCGGCCTGATCCGCACCACCTTCGCCGCGGCCCCGCGGCGCCGCGCGGTCATCGCGGCCAAGGCCGCGGTCGTCGGCGCCCTGACCCTGGCCGCCGGGGAACTGATCGCCTTCGCCACCTTCTTCGCCGGCCAGCAGGCGCTGTCCGGCCAGCACGCGGACGTGACCCTGGCCCATCCCGGGGCGCTGCGCGGCGTGCTGGCCGCCGGGTTCTACCTGGCCGTCATGGCCTGGGTCGGGCTCGGGCTGGGCGCCGTCATCCGGCACACCGCCGGCACGATCACCGCCGTGATCGGGATCGTCTTCCTCCTGCCCCACATCATCCAGGCCCTGCCCGCGCCGTGGGATGTCCGGATCGGCAAGTACAGCCTGGACATGGCCGCCCAGCAGGTGATCGCCCAGCATCCGGTTCCCGGCTACCTCCCGGCCGGCCCGTCCTTCCTCATCGTCACGGCGTACGCCGCCGCCGCGACCGCCGCGGCAGCGTTCTTGATCACCCGGCGGGACGCCTGACCCGCACCCAGAGCCGGGCAGCCGGGCGGCACCGCCCGGCTGCCCGGTCGCCAACATCGGAGCCGGTCGGCGCGTCAATTCACAGCTGCCTGGGTCAGGGGCCGAGGACCGGCCGACCCTGGCCTTCTGCTGAATTTGCGTCATCCCGGCGTGCCGACCGGCGACTTCACTGAGCCAGCCAGCTCAAGCCGTGGCGGTCTCGGAAGGCGCGGATCCCGCGTACCCCGCACGAAAGGGACGTTGACACGGTTGCGAGCTTTCCCCACGCGCCAGGCGCGGCGCGGTTGCCGTGGCCTGCCTGGCCACGGCAGTGCTGATGGCGGACATCGCCGTCGTCAACGCCGCACTGCCGCATCTCGCCCGTGATCTTAACTCCGGGCCGGCCGGGCTGCAGCGGTCGCCGACAGTACACCCTCGCCCTGGCAGCAGTGGTGCCCGGCGCAGGATCGGCCGTTGACCGGCTGGGGCGGCGGGTGTTCACCGCCGGGCTCGCCCCGTTCACCGCCACGCGCGAGCGCGCGGACGCGGTGGCCGCCTACGGCGCGACCATCGGGTTTGCGTTCGCGGCGGGTAGTGCCGCCGGCGGGGTCCTGACCAGCGGGCTGGGCTGGCACGCGGTCTTCTGCATCAGCGTCCCGCTCGGGTGATCAGCTTTTGCGGCACCCGACGGTGGGTGCGCGAGTGGCCTGACCGCGGGCGCGCGGGCTCGACTGGTCCGGCCAGGTCACCAGCAGCGCCGGGCTGTTCCTGCTCGTGCCGCGCTGCTGCGCGTGCTCAGGCGACCCCGGGCCGGGGCAGGCCGCCGCGTATGAGTTCGCTGCGGGAGGCGATGCCGAGCTTGGTGAAGACCTTCCGCAGGTGGTAGTCGACCGTGCGCGGGCTGAGGAACAACTGCGCCGCGATCTCCTTGTTGGTCAGCCCCCCGGCGACCAGGCCCGCGATCTGCAGCTCCTGCGGCGTCAGCTGCTCCACCGCCGACACATCACGCTTGCGCGCGGTCTCCCCCGTCGCCCGCAGCTCCGCCTCGGCCCGCTCCGCCCACGGCGCCGCGCCCATCGTCCGGAACATTTCCAGGGCGGTACGCAGATGGCCGCGCGCATCGGTGCGCCGCCGCTCACGTCGCAGCCACTCGCCGTAAAGCAACTCCGTCCTGGCCCGCTGCAACGGCGGCAGCGCCGCGGCCGCCGCGATCGCCTCCCCGAACGCCTCATCCGCATCCCGCGCCCCCGTCAGTGCCTCACACCGCGCCAGCAACCCCAGCCGGGCGGACGTGGGAGCCACAGCGGCCCACCCCCGGAGAATCTCCAGGCGCTGGCCGGCCTCTTCCGGCCTGCCGGCGCGCACCGCTGCCTCCACCGCATCGGGCATCGCCTGCAGGGCGATGAGCATGCTGATCCCGGGGTTTTCCAAATCGGTAAGCGGAAGCAGCCGGTCAGCCGCTTGCTCCGGCCGTCCCATGGTGAGCTCGATGATGCCGAGAACGTTCTCGGCCGTGCTTGTGAGAAAGGCGTTCCGCTGGGTAAGCGCCTGCTCGGCGTGGCGGCGGCTATCGGCCTCGCGGCCCCACACCGCCTCCACGCTTGCCATGGTCACCAAGTGCCACCCCAGCCCATACCCGATGTCGACAGACAGCCGGTAGCCCTCCTCGGCAGCCGCGTAGGCGAGGTCGAAGCTGCCGCTCGCGGCTAGCTCGAACGCCTGCTGCTCCAGCGCCACCGGCAGCTGGCTGAGCAGGCCCTGACGGCGCGCCACATCGACCGCGCGGTTAGCGTAGCGGAGGCCGCTGCCCAGGTCGTCCGCCACCTGGGCGGCGTTGGAGGCCCAGACCAGCGCACGCGGGTCATCGAGAGCGTCGGCATGCTGTAGTGCCTCGGTCAGCACGGGCTGTGCTTGCTCGTGCTCCCCGGCGAACGCGTGCCCGAATCCCCGGAGCATGGCGGCGATCAGCTGATCACGGGCGGTCGTCGCGGGAATGGCCGCTGCGCTGGCAGAGATCTCGGTGGCTCTTGCCAGGTCACCGGAGAACAAGGCGGCTTCAGCGGCCTCGATCAGCGCCTCCAGCTTGAGCGATGGATCACTGGTCGCCGCAGCACCGTCGGCCAGCCTGGTGCATGCGTCCGCCAGACTGCCCGTGCGTGCTTCGATCACCCCGCCCAGGTGCAGCAGCCGCGCCCGCGTCTGGCCGGTGGCGTGCGGCAGCGCCTGCCCGACGATGTCCCGGGCCCGGCCGGGCTGCCCAGCGTCCCAGGCGGCCTGCGCGGCGGCGGCCATCCGCCGCACCCGGCGGGCGTCATCGGTGCTCAGCTCGGCCGCCCGCAGATAGGCGGCAGCCGCCGATGAGTGCCCGGCCCGCAGCTCGGCCCGGCGGGCGGAGGCCTCCAGGGCCGCGGCGACTTCCTCGTCACCGGTGAGGGTGGCCATCGCCTGGTGCCAGACCCGGCGGTCGGTGTTCTCCTCGCCGGCCAGCGCGTCCGCCAGCGCCGCGTGCGCCTGCTGGCGCTGGCTCAGCGTGGCGCTCTGATAGAGCGCCGAGCGGACCAGCGGATGGCGGAAGGTGATCGTGGTGCCGGTAACCCGGATCAGGGCCGCCCGCTGCCCGGCGTCGAGGGCGTCAGAGGGAAGCCGCAGCCCGGTCGCCGCGCGCAGCACGGTCGGCGCGTCGCCGGTGTTGTCGGCGGCGGCGATCAGCAGCGCGGTCTGCGCCGCCGGGGGAAGCTGCCCGATCCGCTGGCGGAACACCCCTTCCAGCCGCGGGGTCAACGGAATCGCCTCCGGCAGCGGGACCAGGCCCTGCAGCTGCTCATCCGACAGCCCGCCCGCCAGCTCCAGCAGCGCCAGCGGATTCCCCGCGGCCTCGGCGAGCAGCCGGTCCCGCACCCCGGGCGCCGCCCGGCGTGCCCGGCCCGCCAGAACCATGGCAGCAGGCTGATCCGCCAGCCCGGTAAGCATGAGACGGCCAGGCCAGCAGCCTCAAAGCGGGTCGCCTCACCCTCGCGCGCGCCGAACACCATCGTCAGGTGCTCGGCTCGCAGCCGCCGGGCCGTGAACACCAGGGCATCCGCGGACGGCCGGTCCAGCCACTGGGCGTCGTCCACCACACACAGCGTGGGGCGGTCCTCGGCGGCCGCCGCCAGCACACCCAGCACCGCGGCCGAGATCAGCAGGCGGTCAGCGTGCGTGGACGGCGCGATCCCAAGTGCGCCGGCCAGCGCCCGGGACTGAATATCCGGCAGCTCGCCCAGGTAGCCAAGGACCGGCCGCAGCAATTCGTGCAGCCCGGCGAAGGCCAGGTCCGATTCGGCCTCCACCCCGGCCGCGGACAGCACCGCCATCGGCGCGGCTCGCTGGCGTGCGTAGTCCAGCAGCGCCGACTTGCCGATCCCGGGCTCACCCCGGACGACCAGGGCCCCGCCAGCGCCCTGGCGGGCGTCGTCCAGCAACTTGTCGATCGCCGCGCACTCGGCCTCCCGCCCGAGCAGCCGAAGGCCCGCAAGCTGCGGCCCGGGACCCGCCATAGCGCGCATGGTAGCCCGTGCGGCGACCGCCGCCTAGAGCCCGCGCTCGCCGGTCACCAGCCAACCCACCGGCGATCCGGCCGGCGATCGACTGGCGATTTCACTGATGCCAGCCGGCGCCCGGCCGGGTGACCTTGGTGGGGTACCGATCCACGGGCGTCACCGCCCGGCCCGAAAGGACTCTCACATGCTAAACGTTGACCGCCTCACCAAGCGGTACGGGACTATCACCGCCGTCGACGGCCTGAGCTTCGACGTCGGGCCCGGCCGGGTCACCGGCTTCCTCGGGCCCAACGGCGCCGGCAAGACCACCACACTGCGGATGCTGCTGGGACTGGCGGCCCCGACCAGCGGGACCGCCACCATTAACGGTGTCCGCTACCGCGACCTGCCAGACCCGGCGCGCACCGTCGGCGCGGCGCTCGAGGCCGACTGTTTCCACCCCGGCCGCAGCGCCATCGAGCACCTGCAGATCATGGCCACCGCGGCCGGGATCAGCCGCCGCCGGCCAGCTGAGGTCCTGGACGTCGTCGGCCTGACCGAAGCCGCCCGCCGCCGGGTCGGCGGCTTCTCCCTGGGCATGCGGCAGCGGCTGACGCTGGCCACCACCTTGCTTGGCGACCCGGGCGTGCTGATCCTCGACGAGCCGCTCAACGGCCTGGACCCCGACGGGATCCGCTGGATGCGCGACCTGCTCCGCCAGCTGGCGGGCGAAGGCCGGACGGTGCTGGTGTCCAGCCACCTGCTGGCCGAGGCCGCGCAGACCGTGGACGACGTGGTGGTCATCAACCGGGGGCGGCTCGCCGCCGAGGGCCCGGTGGCCGAACTGACCGCCGCGACCAGCACCAGCAACCTCGAGGACCTGTTCTTCGACCTCACCAGCGACCACCCGAACGACCACGTTAGAGAGGCTTGCCCGTCATGACTACCATCGCCCGACTCACCCGCGCCGAGCTCCGCAAGCTCATGGCGGCCCGGAGCTTCCTCATCGGCCTGGCCCTGTCCGCCGGCCTCGCCGTCATCAGTGTGGCCGTGGACGCGGCCTCGGCAGGCAAGAACGGTCACGCGGCCCTCGGCACCGCGGCCAGCACCGACCAGATGCTCAAGCTCGGCTCGGTGTGCTGCGTGGCCATGCTGGTGCTGGGCATCATCGGCTCCGGCAGCGAGTACCGGCACAAGACCATCATCCCGGCCATGCTCATCGCCCCCCGCCGCGGCGCCCTGGTGGCCGCCAAGGTCATCGGCATCGCCGTGGCCGGCGCGGTGCTCAGCACGCTGACCTTCGGCCTGGGCCTGGCCACCGCCGTCGGCGAACTGTCCGGCCGCCACATCCACCACCTGCCCGCCGACACCGGCACCCTGTTCGCAGGCTCGGTGATCGCCGGCACCCTGTTCGGCGTGATCGGCGTCGCGCTCGGCTATATCACCCGCAGCACGATCGCCGCCGTCGTCGGCGCGGTCGGCTGGGTGCTGTTCGCCGAGCTGGCCATCCTGCACACGCTCGCCCCGCACCT
>Ga0306924_10005456_pt1 | contig 12525 bp, 9 predicted proteins | sample sta12Can44000111_FD_203756 | JGI IMG/M metagenome (GOLD analysis project Ga0306924, IMG submission 203756) | Lab enrichment of tropical soil microbial communities from Luquillo Experimental Forest, Puerto Rico - statanox.12C.anox.44.000.111 (v2)... | ecosystem: Environmental > Terrestrial > Soil... | reverse complement strand
CGGACAGAGATCCTTCAGATGCTCCAGAGAGTTTTGAGACAACACACCCTGGTCCGGCTCCGGAAAATCGATCACGCTGTGATCTGGCTCGATGAACATCCTCCCTGAGAAGGGTTCCGACCAGATTGGTGTAAAAATATCCTTTAAGGATGTGGGCGTAGCCGCCTTGTCTTGATAAAGCGGTAAATGGTGGGCCGAGTGACGCCGACAATCTTGGCGATGGACGCCTTTGAGACCTGCTTTTGCAGGAGAAGGCGGATCTCTTCCTCTTTGCCATCCATCCGCGACTTTCCTAGCACACCTTTCGGGCGACCAAGCAGTCGGCCCTTGGCGCGGGCCGATGCCAATCCTTCGCGCTACTGCTGGCCTGTGTCGTCTATTGGCAGGCTAAGGGTATCACGAATTTTCTGGAAAATGACGGCACCCTTGAAGCCGCTGTCCGGCACACCGCATTCGGAATCCCCAACAGAAGTCCGAGCAGATCCTAGCTTTCCCGCACGATCCAGAGACTGCATGGAATAACTTGTAGCGCCCAGTCCATCATCAATGGCACGGCGCCCTCGAGGTGCTCGGGCTTTGGCACGACGAGCAGTTCGGCGCCGATTGATTGCGTAAAATCGCACGCGCCAAAGCCGGTTGTCGTATCGACGATTTTGGATTCGACAGGAACGGTGCACGCCGGCGCTGTCGCCACAAAATCGCGCAGCAACTGTTCTTCTTCTTCGCGCGTGCGCGCCGGTTTTTCGTATTCAGCACCTGACTCGGCGCGCGCCTGCATGAAAGGCGTGTGAACTGAAATGACCTGAACCAGTTCAGCCGAATCTGCCTCCGCGAGCCACAGCGCATTCTTCAATGCCCGCTTTGCGCTATCAGAGAAATCGGTGATCACCACGATCCTGCGAAATGGATTCGGACCGATCTGCGGATGCGTCAAAAGTAACACCGAACAGCGCGCCAACTTCGCCAAAGGCTGCGCAACGGCACCTAGGAAACTGCGGCTTGCGACATCTTTGCCTTCGAGGGCACCCGCAATCAAAAGATCGACGCCTTCTTTTTCCGCCGCGGTCACGATGGCCTCGGCGGGTTCGCCTTCGTTCCAGACGATGCGCGTCTCGCGCGGCATTTCAAGCTGAACCATCGCGTCGCGGAATTCCGCTTCCTTTTGCGCGTCCGGTGCTCCGGCGTGGATCACAAGCAAGGGCGCGTTCAATCGCTCGGCGAAATGCCAAGCTGCCGCCAGCACAGCAACCATTCGCGGTGAAATTGTGACCGCCGCTGCGACGCGCCTGATTCGTGGGAAAAGTTGGGTCATGCCTGGAATTGTCAAGAGACCGCGAAGTGCCGCTCGAAGAGTCCAGAAGGAGCATCGAGCCAGCCTATCAAGTCGTGACTGCAAAGTTGCAATACTTCCATGTTAGGCATCTTTTGCGTCGAGTTAGTAGCATCGTCACATTCCGCCCCCGTGACCCTCACCGCCACCGTTACCGCCCTCCGCCGACCCCACTTCCTCCTCCTCCCCCGTGGGCCAAAGTTGGATTAGCAACCGTCAGTCCAGCGGCGACGCAAAACAGAAGCACGAGGATTCTTTTCATAACTGAGGGAAAGACTTACTGCATTTCGATGATCAGATTAGACGAGAAAGATCGAGGAATAATTGAAAGATTTTGGGTCGAAGGGGGCGACGAGCGAAAGCACATGAATCCGAAACATCTTAGTGACGGGCAAATGCTGGTTGCGCGAATAGGGACACCCCGAGAAGTCAAGGCCGAGAGATTTTCATGGACCAAAGGCAAAAACGCCGACATTTGCCAAACGGGTGTTAGCCCAACAAAGGTACGCAAAGTCCCACAGGATTCTTGCCAACTGCCGGGGCGTAAAGGATTTCGGCGATTCCGGAACTCCCAAGACGGGACCTGTTTTAGTCGGTCAGTTTTTGGGGCTTGATTCCGACCGAATCCTAAAGCTTATCCTCCGAGAAATCATACTCTCCCAAGAGATTCAGATGCCCCCGAGTCGATCCATGAGCTGCAGCACGCGATCGCTAGCCGCTGCACCCGCATCTGTTCCGCCATCAGATGCTGACCTACCTGACGTCCAAAGGCCTGACCGACGCACAGATTCAGCTGATATCGGGCCACGAAAGCAAAAAGAGCCTTGAGGTCTACCAACACCTGTCATTCGAATCGATTGATGGGGCGTACCAGGATGCGGTCCAGAGCGTGGGGATCTAAAGAGATTGCTGTGGGACTTTACGTACCTTTGTTGGGCTAACCCCTTATACCAAATTACGAAGTTGGCGATTCGTGCTCGTCCTCGTCGTCGTGCTTATAGTCGGTCAGAGTCAGGCGAAACGAAAAAGGGCAGGTCACCGATCAGGTACACGCCGGCGGCGCGAGCATATTCCCCGAGGCGTTTGCCCTGTCGGAACAACAGGAACTGGGCGAATCGAACCTGCTCGATCAGTTCCGCCAAGTCGCGCCGCGCTCAGGCCAGTGCTGCCGGCTCACGGCGGACAAATTCCGCCGGCCAATCGAGGTAGTAAGCGCCGCCGTGTCTGGCTTTCAGCGCTCGGAACAAAGCGTAGTCGTCCAACCAATGCGCTTGATCGAGACAAAACTGATCATAGTCGAGGCGCAAGCCCGAGCGCCGCATGGCGCTGAAGCTGCTCCAGGCTCTTTCAATCAGCTTGTATTTGAACGCGATGACCGCGTTGTAATCAACGGCGTTTTTCGGGAACGAACGCCACTCGTCACAATCGCCGGCTCGCAAGAGTCCTTCGTCGATCAGGCAATCCGGGCTGATGAGCAGCCCGTTGCCTGCGAAAGAAGACAAGCATTGGTAGGGCGAGTTGCCGTAACCAGTCGGACCGAGCGGCAGCGCCCGCCACCAGCTCTGGCCTGCTGCTTGGAGGCGGTCCACCGTCACGAACGCGGCCGGCCCCAAATCGCCTATACCGTAGGGCGAAGGCAGCGACGAAACGTGCAACAGCACTCCCGAGGCACGGTACTCCGGCGCGAACGGGATAAAGCCTATTGGACGGCCGGCGTCGGTCACGGTCGTCCTTCCGCTTGCCCGCCGCGCAGAGCAGTTGAGTTCAGCGCGCTGTTCACCATCTCCCTGGCTTCGCTCAAAATCGCGTCCAGGTGCGCCTGGTCCTTAAAGCTCTCCGCGTAAATCTTGTAAATGTTCTCCGTGCCGGACGGGCGGGCCGCAAACCAGCCGCTGGCAGCAACGACCTTTAAGCCGCCGATAGGGGCGTTGTTGCCCGGAGCACGGGTCAGCTTGGCGGTGATCGTTTCGCCGGCCAGTTTTGATTCCTTGACCGCCTCGGGAGAAAGCTTCTCGAGGCTTTCCTTTTGCTCGGGCGTCGCGGGTGCATCGATGCGCGCGTAGTACGGCGTTCCGAACTCCGCTGTCAGTTCGCCGAAGTGTTCACCCGGATCCTTGCCTGTGCGCGCGGTGATCTCGGCCGCGAGCAGATCCATGATTGGGCCGTCCTTGTCCGTTGTCCACACCGTGCCATCCAGCCGCAGGAAACTCGCTCCCGCACTCTCTTCGCCCCCGAAGCAGAATGAGCCGTCGAACAGCCCGGGTGCAAACCACTTGAACCCCACAGGAACCTCGCATAGCCGGCGGCCGAGTTTCTGTACCACGCGGTCAATCATGCTGCTGCTGACCAGCGTTTTGCCTACCGCAGAACTGGATGCCCAGCCGGGACGATGGGTGAGCAAGTAACGAATGGCCACCGCCAGATAGTGGTTGGGGTTCATCAATCCCGCGGACGGGGTGACGATCCCGTGGCGGTCGGAATCCGGGTCGTTAGCAAAGGCAACGCGGTACTGATCCTTGAGACCGACGAGCCGGGCCATCGCGTACGGGCTGGAGCAATCCATCCGAATTTTGCCGTCGTGATCAACCGTCATGAAGGAGAACGTCGGGTCGAGCTTCTGGTTGACGATGCTGATATCCAATTTATAAATGGAGTTGATCGGTTCCCAGTAAGGCAGGGAGGCGCCGCCGAGCGGGTCCACGGCCAGCTTGAGGCCGGACGCGCGAATCGCATCCAGGTCCACGACGTTACGCAGATCCTTGACATAGGGCACGACATAGTCTTGCTGGTGCGTGCTCGGCGCCTTGATGGCCGTGGTGAAAGGCACCTGCTTTACGCCGGCGTTGCTCTTTCGCAGCAACTCGTTCGCCCGGTCCTGTACCCACCCCGTCACATCGGTATCCGCCGGTCCACCCTGCGGCGGGTTGTACTTGCAGCCGCCGTCCTCAGGCGGGTTGTGCGACGGCGTGATGACGATGCCGTCGGCGAGGTGCTCTTTGCGACCGCGGTTATAGACAAGAATGGCATGCGAAATGACCGGCGTCGGAGTCACGCCGCCGTCACGCTGGATGAATGTCTCCACTTCGTTAGCTGCAAGGACTTCCAGGGCGGTGCGCTGGGCCGGACCGGACAGCCCATGAGTGTCCCTGCCCATATAGAGCGGGCCGTCGATCCGCTGACTGCGCCGGTAGTCGCAAATGGCCTGCGTAATGGCCAGGATATGAGCCTCGTTGAACGTGCCGCGCAGCGACGAGCCGCGGTGTCCGCTGGTTCCGAAACTGACCAGCTGGTTGGGATCTCCAACGTCGGGTCGCCGCGTGTAATACTCTCCTTCGAGCAGGGCAAGATCCACCAGCATATTCCTGGGGGCCGGCTTACCTGCGAGTGCTGAGATCTCCATTATTTGGTTCCTTTCGATAACTTTGAGTCGTATTGAACGGCCCGAGGATCGGGCTATTTTAGGTTCCTGACCGAGCACTTAGCGCTTCGCCCATATAAGCCCGATCACCCAGAACCTGTAGTAGGGGACCATGAAGGTCAAACTTAACAATGCTAACCGAGCCGGCTAACATATCGATGCGATCGCGATAACGCCCTAAATCGATGCCCAGGAGATCACATAGAATAATTCGGATCGTTGCTTTGTGAGAGACCACTAAGACGTTACCGGTGGCATACTTTTCCTGGATCTCTGCGATCACCAGCGATGCTCGACTGGAAATCTCTACAGAGGTTTCACCTCCAGTAGGCGGATTCCAGGCCGGTTCAGCCAGCCAGTGGATGTAATCATCCCAGTAATGCTCTTTCACAAAGTCGACAGACTTATCTTCCCACTTCCCGTAGCGGATTTCTTTGAGCCCGTCTCGCAGTTGCATCTCCAGGCCGAGAGCGTCGCACAGAGGCTTTGCTGTGGCGATTGTGCGTTTCATCGGACTGACATAAACGGCTGTCCAGCTTATTGAGCGATGCGCATCTGCAAACGCTTTCGCCATCTGAGCGCCCTCAGAAGTTAATTCGGGATCCAGATCCCCACAGTAGGCGCCGGTCTCACTGTAAATCGTCTCTCCGTGGCGCAGAAAATATAGTTTTAAACTCAAATCCCCTCTCCAAAAACAGAATTATGAATAACTCAACCTAATTTTGGCGTTCCCATTCTCAAACCGCGTCGCCTTTAAAATACGGTTCCAGTTCCACCTTGACCGGCTTGGCATTCCAAATTTCCTTGCAGTACTCCCGGATCGCACGGTCGGAAGAAAACTTGCCCATTCGGGCCGTATTGAGGATGGACATCCGCGTCCAGTTGTCCCGGTTTTTATAAGCCTGACTGACTTGTTCCTGGCAGTCTACATAGGACTGGTAATCGGCGAAAAGCATGTACGGATCATATTTTATCAGAGAGTCTACCAGTGGCTTAAATAAGTTAGTGTCGCCGTGGGAGAAGTGCCCGGAGTTTATCAGATCAATCGCTTCCCGCAGATGCGGATCAGAATGGTAGTAATCCCAGGGATGATAGCCGGCGGCCCTCTTTTCTCGAACTTCTTCGGCTGTCAATCCAAACAAGAAAAAGTTTTCTGGTCCGACCTCGTCGCGGATTTCAATGTTGGCACCGTCCAATGTCCCGATCGTCAACGCCCCGTTCATGGCAAATTTCATATTGCTTGTACCGGAAGCTTCGTAACCGGCCGTGGAGATTTGTTCAGACAGGTCAGCAGCGGGATAAATCCAGCGAGCTTGCTTAACGTTGTAGTTAGGCAAAAATACTATTTTGAGGCGATCACGTACATCTGGATCTTTATTCAACACCTCTCCCACAGAGTTGATCAACTTAATGATCAGCTTCGCCATGAAGTAGCCTGGGGCTGCTTTGCCGCCAAAGATAAATGTGCGGGGCACGAGTTCGATATCGCGATCGTGTTTGATGCGGTTGTACAGCGTGATGATGTGCAGCACATTCAGATGTTGCCGCTTATATTCGTGCAGGCGTTTCACCTGAACGTCAAAGATCGTTTCCGGATTCACCGTAATACCTGTCTGCTTTTGAATGTAGCCGGCTAAGTCCTGCTTATTTGCCAGCTTGATCTTTTGGCACTCACTCCGGAAGCCAGGGTCTTCCACAAATGCCTCCAGCTTTCGGAGATCGTCCAGCTGTTTGATCCAGCTATCCCCGATTTTCTGGGTCGCCAGGCTCGAGAGCCGAGGGTTGCTGGCTACCACGAACCGGCGCGGGGCTACGCCATTAGTGACGTTAAGAAATTTCTGAGGCCAAAGTTCATAGAAGTCGTGCAGCGTTGTCTCCCTCAGAAGCTGGGAATGCAGTTCGGCCACGCCATTGACTTTATGGCTGCCGACAGTGGCAAGATAAGCCATCCGGACGTATTTTTCGCCGCTTTCATCAATCAGCGACATTCGGGCGATCCGCGACGTGTCATTGGAATACTGAAGGCGGACCTCGTCCAGGAAACGACGGTTGATCTCGTAGATAATCTCCAGATGCCGGGGTAGGAGGCTGCCAAACAAGCTGACCGGCCACTTTTCCAGAGCTTCCGGCAGCAACGTGTGGTTGGTGTAGGCAAACGTGTTGCGGGTGATCTCCCAAGCCGCATCCCAAGCAATCTGATGCTCGTCTACGAGCAATCGCATGAGTTCGGCAACCCCGATCGATGGGTGGGTATCATTGAGCTGTACGGCAAATGCTTCGTGGAAGTGGTTTAAGCTCCCTCCGGCGCGCAAATGTATACGGATCATGTCTTGCAGGGAGCAGCAAACGAAGAAATATTGTTGCTCCAGGCGCAATTGCTTCCCTTGAACGGGCTCATCGTTCGGATAGAGGACTTTTGTGATGTTCTCTGTCACCACCTTGTCGTGGACAGCACCGTAGTAGTCACCCACATTAAACTCCTGAAAGTCGAACGATTCACGTGCTTCCGCTTTCCACAGGCGCAGGGTATTGGCAGTGTTGACCTTATAGCCAAGGATAGCCATGTCGTGCGGAACACCCTTCACCACCTGCGCAGGAATCCAGCGCACCCGATACCGGCCTTGGTCGTCAGTATATGCTTCTGTATGACCGCCGAAGTTCACATCGACGGCTGCCTCTGGACGAGGGATTTCCCAGGGGTCGCCCAGGCGCAACCATTTGTCTGCGATTTCAATCTGCCAGCCATCCTGAATCTCCTGGCTAAAGATACCGAATTCGTAGCGGATGCCGTAGCCGATTGCGGGGATTTCCAGAGTTGATAGGGAGTCCATATAGCAGGCGGCAAGCCGTCCCAACCCCCCATTGCCCAGGCCGGGTTCGGCTTCTTGCTCGAGCAATTCGTTCAGATCGAGTCCCAATGCCTCAACAGCTTGGCGGACCTGATTGTAGATACCTAGATTGACCAAGCTGTTTCCCAGGCGCGGTCCCAACAGGAACTCCGCAGATAAATAACAGACGACTTTGGGTTCTTTCTGTTTAATGTAGGTTTCAATCGTATTGATCCAACGATGCAATTGACGATCACGCACGGTATACGCCAGCGCCACGTAGAAATCATTCTTCGTGGCGATCGCTGGAAACTTGCCTTGCGCATAGAAAAGGTTATCCGCAAGTGCTCGTTTGAGGGTTTCTACAGTCAAACCAGTGCGAACTTCCGGGATGACTGAGTTCTGGCCTCCAGAATCTAACGCTGTCTTTGTGGATGGATTCATAGCTAACAAAAGAAGCTTTGGTGTGATCGGTCGAAATTTCTTGGCGTTATGTTATACCCATTTATGCGAGCGAGCCAGGCCTTCCAACGTCTCACTCGCCCTTTCCGAGCTATCCGTTTCATTGAAAATTCCCAGGGATTGAAATTCGGCTGAACCCTGCACCCCTTCGGGGCAAAAAACCGTCCCGCGCCCTCCAATCTTTGCGCCATTCGATTTCGAGGCTTTTCATTGCTCTTCCTAGTCCTGACTACTCAGGTGTGAGTGTAGACCCTCAGAACCAACCAGCGCCGGTTCAGCATGTTCCATCTCCTCACTATACTTGCCCTGTCTCGCAGCACTGTTGCACTTCGCTCGATAAAGCAAAGCGTCCTGGGCAATTTTCGCATTGGCATCTAGGCCCTGCCAGGAGTTGTCAATATCAACTCTCGGTAAGCACGGCGATTTTCTTCGTTTGGCGCGATCCCAACATCTGCAAATCGCTTGTTACAGGTGCGGTTGCTCTCATCCATCGCCAAGAGGCCTTTGGCAGGAGCAACCATCGCCTTGGCGACGGTTGCAAGTTCTTGTTTACTCATGATTTAAAAACTTCTAGTATAATTGTTAGTTCGTTCTGGAAGGATTTGTCTCTTCCCGGCCTGCTTCTAATTGCTTATTCGTAAGGCCACTTCCAGTCAGCATCTTCGGGCCGATCGATACCGAACTCGTAGGCATGCTGCTCGCAGGCGATCTGCCGGTTGAGAAGAGCCTCGCGAGCGCCGGCGCCTGTCACACGGAAACGGGGCATGCGGTCAATCGCGTCGATGGCCAGGCTAAAACGGTCGGCCTGATTGCGGATGGCGAGTTCCAGCGGCGTGTTGATGTTGCCCTGTTCCTTGTAGCCTCGCACATGGATGTTGTGCTGGCCGGGCCTGCGATAGGTGAGTCGATGGATCAGCCACGGGTAAGAGTGGAAGTTGAAGACCACGGGCTTGTCCGGTGTGAAAATCGCCTCGAACTCGCGGTCTGTCAGTCCATGTGGGTGCTCCGTATTCGGCACCAGCTTTGCCAGGTCAGCGACGTTCACAAACCGGACCTTTGCGTCGGGTAGGTGCTCGCGCAGCAGTGCGGTGGCGGCCAGGGACTCCATCGTCGGCACGTCGCCGCAACTCGCCATCACGACATCGGGTTCGACACCCTGATCGTTACTGGCCCAATTCCAGATTCCCAAGCCCTTCTTGCAGTGTGCGATCGCCGCGTCCATGTCGAGATACTGCAAGTGGACCTTCTTATCCGCAACGATCACGTTGACGTAGTTGACGCTCCGCAGACAATGGTCCGCGACGGACAGCAGAGTGTTGGCGTCAGGCGGCAGGTAAACTCGCACCACCTTGGGGCTCTTGTTAGCCACCACATCCAGAAACCCGGGGTCCTGGTGCGTGAAACCATTGTGGTCCTGCCGCCACACCAGGGCGGTAATCAGCAGGTTGAGCGACGAGATTGGAGCCCGCCAAGGCAGCTCGTTGCACTTTTCCAGCCACTTTGCGTGCTGATTGTACATTGAGTCGATGACGTGAATGAACGGCTCATAGCTGTTGATCAGGCCGTGCCGACCGCTGAGAAGATAACCCTCGAGCCAGCCTTCCACGGTATGTTCGCTGAGCATCTCCATGACGCGGCCGTTCCGGGAAAGCTCGCCGCCGTCCGCATCCTCGGGGAAGTACTCACCAAGCCAGACCTTCTTGCCTACCTCATAAAGGGCCTGGAGCTGGTTGGACTGCGTCTCGTCCGGCCCAAACACCCGGAAGTTGTGCATGTTCAGTCGCATGACTTCGCGGAGGAAGTTACCGAGGGTGGGAACGTTGCCGGCCAGCGTCGCGCCCGGCTTATCGACCTTCACAGCGGCGTCGCGGAAATCGGGCATATCCAGGGGCTTGCGTACCAGGCCGCCATTCGCGACGGGGTTGGCACTCATCCGCCTGGTTCCCCGAGGCGCCAGCGCTTTGAGTTCAGGGATGAGCCGGCCCGTTTCATCGAATAGCTTTTCCGGCTCGTACCTGCGCATCCAATCCTCGAGCACCTTAAGATGACTTTCGCTGCTACCGATTTCCAGTGGAACCTGGTGCGCCCGCCAGAAACCTTCCAGGTAGTGTCCATCCACCTCGCGCGGCGACGTCCAGCCCTTGGGACTGCGAAGAATAACCATGGGCCAGCGTGGCCGGAACGCCTTGCCGCTACTCCGCGCCTGGTCTTGGAACTTGCGGATCTCCAATACGCAGTGTTCCAGCGTGGCGGCCATCGCCTGGTGCATGCTGCGCGGGTCACTGCCTTCGACAAATAAAGGTGTATACCCGTAGCCGACAAACAGCGATTCCAGTTCCTCGTGACTGATGCGGGCCAAGAGGGTGGGGTTATTGATCTTGTAGCCGTTCAGATGCAGGACCGGGATCACGGCACCGTCCGTGATGGGATTGAGGAACTTGTTACTGTGCCAACTCGTGGCCAGCGGGCCGGTTTCTGACTCGCCGTCACCCACCATGCAGAGCGTAATCAAGTCCGGGTGGTCGTAGACCGTCCCGAAGGCGTGCGAGATGCTGTAGCCAAGCTCACCCCCTTCATGAATGCTTCCGGGTGTTTCGGGAGTCGAGTGGCTGCCGATCCCGCCGGGGAATGAGAACTGCTTGAAGAATCGCTGCATCCCCGCCACGTCTTCCGTCATCACCGGGTAAATCTCGGAATACGTTCCCTCAAGATAGTCATTGGATAGAATGGCCGGCGCGCCGTGGCCGGGCCCGGAGATGAAAATCGCATTCAGATCGTACTTGTTGATCAGACGGTTGAGGTGGATGTAGGTGAAGGACTGGCCGGCGTCCGAGCCCCAATGGCCCAACAGTCGGGCCTTGATGTGCTCCATCTTTAGCGGTTCACGCAGCAACGGGTTTTCCTTCAGATAGAGCATGCCCAGGCTCAGATAGAGACTAGCCCGCCAATAGGCGTCGATCTTGCCCAATTCCTCGGGACTGAGCGGCTCGCCGGTGATCGTCGAGCGGGCTGGGCCATACGCGGAAATTTTATCGATTACGGAGTTTTCGAGTGTGTCAGTAGCCATAGTTTTACCTTTCTATTGTAATGCTTATTTGCGATCGGTTGGAGGTTGGTTGTTGAGTCATTTAGGAAGCAGGGATGGTTCAATGTCCCGCGGCTGGCTCATCGACGAAGCAGATCTTGCGACGTCTCGCGTATGATCGTTGAATCCTCGCGCATGCCGACGACGAGGATCCGTGCCGCCGCGTCTGGCGTGGCAATATCGACATCCGGCTGGCAGGATTCGTTTCTGGTCGAGCTCTAGCGCAGGGAAACTCAGGTTCGGAAGCTCGCGATCGGCGCGAATCTCCCACTGCCGCCGGCATCGAAGGAGGAGTGTCGGTTCCGTAGTCCAGTCGATGCCGCCCTCGACCATCAAGGCCTCGAAGTGGCTGAACTTCAGTCTGCTGGAACCGGCGTTACAAACGAGGATTTTCACGGTTTTCTCGACCCGGGCCATCTCGTAATCTTGTCTGTGCACGCGAGACATCATCTTCCGTTTGGTGCTCTTCGGCCACGTGACGCGTGTCGTCCCACAGCCGGATGGCCGGCTGAGACAATTTATGTTCGTAACTCACAGCGCTCAAACTTGCAGTGCTTAACATGAAACATCTGCCGATCGCGACTTCGAGTCCGAGCCACCGAGCGGCGAAAACTCGCAGGAAGTGCCCACTGGAAAAAACCAGCACGTCGTCGTCGACCGCCCGCACGCGCTGGATGATGCGGTCGGCTCGCACGCCCACATCGGCCGGCGATTCACCTCCAGGGCATCCATCATAGAACAATTGCCAATCAGGACGCTCCTTATGAATGTCCGGCGTGCGGCGATCTGGAGGACGGTGCGGTAATCGGGCTCAAAATTGGTTTGCTCGATCGGAAAGCGACCATGGTCAGCAGCCCTTGCTTGACTATCTCCCGCATAGTGCGCAGATCGTCCGACGTCGCAGAAATAAAACCCTCCGTGCGCTTGCCTTCCACTCTTCCGGCGCCTTGATCTGCCTGCGTCGAACGTTTGCTCATTTTGCGAGCGGGATCGAAACGCTAGAAAACTCGCGTACGCACGTCTGGCGCGTGCGTCCTCCCGCTGCAATGCGTGGGCAGGCGTTCATAGCAGATTGGTCTTGGCCATACTCTATCACTTTAAGATCATGTACCGCGATTCTGGTTGATTTTTCGCTTGGCAGCCAAGCCCGGCGCGTTCTAATTGCCCGATGCCGACCCCGAAGAAAGCCGCCACGACCAAAAACGCCCTTAGCAAACCCGTGCAACCCGACGCCGCACTGGCCGCAGTAGTCGGCAAAGACCCACTCCCCCGGACTGAACTGACCAAAAAGCTTTGGGAGTACATCCGCAAACACGAGCTCCAGGATCCCAAGGAAAAGCGCAACATCCGCGCAGACGAAAGACTACTGGCGGTATTCGACGGCAAGAAGGTCGTCTCGATG
>Ga0306924_10005453_pt1 | contig 12529 bp, 20 predicted proteins | sample sta12Can44000111_FD_203756 | JGI IMG/M metagenome (GOLD analysis project Ga0306924, IMG submission 203756) | Lab enrichment of tropical soil microbial communities from Luquillo Experimental Forest, Puerto Rico - statanox.12C.anox.44.000.111 (v2)... | ecosystem: Environmental > Terrestrial >... | reverse complement strand
CTCGGCTTGGTGTGAGCGGCCGAGCCCACAACATGGGCAGCGGTGATGACCATGCCCTTTCCCAGATAAATGCCGTAGCCGGTCCACGATTGGGGCGGGTCTTGGATGATATTGACCGCGTAGATGCGCAATGAATCGTCGGTGGACTGAGCGTGCGCGCCTCCGACCGCCGCCAAAGTCGCCGCGGCGAAGCAGCACCCAAATCCAAGGTGGATGGTGAGACTGCGGGCGCCCAGGCGACGAGCGATTCCCTTGCTCCCGTATCTCGACCGCAGATCAGCCCTCTTAGTAGAACTGTGGCGCAAGAAAATAAGTATCTGAATATACTAGTAAATCGCCTCTTCATTTTGTAAAACTACAACTACTGCGTGCAATGGTAAAACGGGTCTCGCGATTTTGTTGTAGGCACCGACATGCAATGTCCTGCGTGCACGCGCGATCTCGGCAAATCATGTGACGAGAGCGAGGTCTACAAAGCGAACGTTAGCGCGGGCTCAATTGCGAGGTCAAACCGAACGTGAAATGGCTTGCTCAACCTCATCCCATGGACTCGGAATGCGCGCGGTCGCCGCAGTCTGTTGCAGCGGAGGTGAAGAGGGCGCGGTCGACAAACTCCTGAGCGCTCTCAAGTGTAAGAGTCGCTTGATACATTTATCGATCATCGCGTCCAATCGTTCTTCGACCATTAACTCCTGCAAAAGGCGATCGACCGTCGCGCCGATTTCGACCAACGCGTATCTGTCTCCGAGCTCTTTCCGGGCCTGGTCCTCGGTCGCTTGCAGGGCAGCTTCACGTCGGCCGGGGAGAACTCCGAATTCGCCGATTTCCAAGGGAGTGGGAAGCTTCTCTTTACGGATTGCCCCCTCATACTCTAGGGCAAGCTCCGCAAGACGAAATGTCGCGAGATTTTGTTTGCGCCAGAGGAGGCGCGCCATGGTCGCTATGACATCGTCTTCGAGCGGTCCGACAGGTGCATAGTGGGCAATACACTCCTGATGCAACTTTTTGAAGGCCTCCAAATCCTCGCCGGGCAGAACAGCCGTCGCAGAGTAGGCTCCATGCTTGAGGGCTGCATGTAGTTTTTTGACTTGGATCGACATGGGACGCCCCGCACTACCCAACGAATCACCCACTACTCAAAAATTTTACCACGCCCACGCTGGATCCAACATCATTATCGGATTGGGGCCAGCGGCGGCGACATCAGTTCATCGCTTGCTCGGGCCTTCTCTCTCCGCATCCCAGAAAAATCGCGCTACAGGCTTGCGAAACGGCCACGGTGTTGGAGCCGGTTGCGGCCGCCTCATCGCATCAAGCGTCCAGATTGTTTGCGCCGCCTGGCGCCACAGTCTCGCTTCGTAGCTGCCCACGCGGTCAAGCAAGGTTGGGTCAAGATTTGAGAGGCCCAGGAAACTTTGGGCGATGGTTTCGGCCTTCGAGCATGGTCCGAGCGGCCCCACGGACGTGGGCAGCGGTTCTTGATCGCTGGCCGGATGGCGTCGTCCGTCCGAGCCGGGGCCTTTGGTATGGCCATTGACCCGCGTGGGGATTGGGTGCGTCCCCAGTTGACAGGGCCCGTGGGACGGGGCCTGTCGGGATACGAGCAGAAGTTCGCCTTGGATCTCAAACAGGCCCGTTTCGATCGCACTGGCACGGCGAAGTCGCCACAAGAGGCTTGCTAGTCGATGAACGAGCGCAAGCTCGATCACGGATCGAGGATCGACGCTGCCGACGAGGGCACGCTCGAACGCCCGGTAGGCCCGAACTTCTTCAACGTTCCTAACAACGGTTTGGTCGGCGAGCCCATCACGCCAAGCGCGGCGACGTGATCGGCGGCGTTTGCTTTGCGGGCCAATGTCGGAAACGTCCGAGATATCTTCCTCGACGGGTTCGTTAGGCCACATCGTCAGGATCCTCGAAGCATCCAGCCGCTTCTCGCCCTGCTAGCCCGGAACATCCGGTAAGCGGGTTTCTTCTTGCGTCTCGGCGGTGGCGGCTATGCCCTCGTTTTTTAGGATTGGGTCCGAGGTCGCGGCAGCGTCATGCGGCCGAGGTAATGCCGCTCGTTGAGATCGCCGCTGGCCCAGTCCGCGCGTGTCCCTCCAGAGCCTGCGGGCAATCTTGATCGGATCGATGCCGGCCTGCCGCCACCACGCGCGCTCGTCGCTCGAGCGATGCACCGCACGATGATGCCCGCGGCAGAGTGGGACCGCGAACTCGTCGCTGACCTTGCGGCCGAGCGCGCGCGGCTGGGTAAATCCGAGGTGGTGGGGGTCCGAGGGCTTGCGACCGCAAAGGAGACACGCCTGTTGGGCGACATAGCGCAGGTGCTCCCGGTTGCGATAGCGCCGCGGGGCAGCGACCGTGAGAATGCTCTTGTCGATGCCTTTCGCTTGACCAGCGTCTGTGCTGTCTGAGGTGGCAGTCGCCTGGGGCGCAGCAATCTGAGGCACCGAAGGATCATCGTTCGTGAGCGTAGCCGCCTCGGATGAGGGGAGTTCCGATAGCCTCTGTTCAAAGGCGTCCTCCACGAGCTTGGCATCCGTGGCCGTGAGGCTGTTCTTGGCGGTCAGTGCCTCACGCGCCCAAGCCGAGGCGAGATCAGCCGAGGTGATGTTCCCCACCTCCGCGAGCAGCTTTTCGCGCAACGCAGCCGATTGCTCTGAATTGAGGGTGATCGGGATCTCGCTCTTGCGGCCGCCACGGGCATGTCCATTGCCGGGCGTGCGAGGCGGCATTTGAGATTGGCCGTCCGTCGGCCCGAACGAGCGGTCCACTGCCGATGGGAACAACGGGGGTGGTCCATCACAGAGATCAGGCGCATCAAGATCGTCCTCGCCGGCGATGCCAACGAGTGTGAACAGGGCATAGCGGCGAGCATAGGTGAGCGCGGCGCCCATGCGCTGGGGATTGGCGGTTTCGGCGATGGGACAGACCGGCCAATCCGACGCAATCCATTCGCCGGAGGCGTGGGCGAGCGTGGTAGTCAAATTGACCATGCCGGCGGTCTGATCAATCGCGGTCGTCTGTAAGGTGGCGATTTCGTGCTGCCCCAACGTCTTGCGCACGATGTCGAGCCCGCTCGAGAGCGGCGCATAACGGAAGCTGCGCTCGCCGTCCCCGGGCCGGCCGGTGCGGATGGTCGCGGTCAGGGATTTTTCTGGATTGACCAGTTCGGCCTGGGCCTTGGCCAAGGCCGAGGCCAACGCCGCGACCGATTCACTGGACCGGGGCATGGCCGGCCTCGCTCTGCAGCACATCAAAGCTTACCGCCCCCGATTTCGAGCGCTTTGCTTTCACGCCGTGCCCGATGGCCTCCCTGGCATCCTCTGGCATCAATGCTTTGAGCTCGCTTTTGGCCCGTTCGTGGTCGAGAAAGGCGCTTCGGGTGTTGCGGAAGAGCGTGGCAAACTCGGCCCAGGAGTTGGACGCGCTCATATCGACGATGCGGATGGCCTCGATGCGCGGCCGCGGCGGCTCGGCCAAGACGAGGTGGGGGACTTCGCCCGATTGTACACAGCGCCAGAACTTCTTTTCCGCCGACACGAGGACGCTGAGATAGAGTGGGTCCATGGGAATCGCGATCTCCACCCATTTGCCGCCCCCGGTGATGATCGAGAGCACCGAGGCCCGCAGGTGGGTGACCCACATGTTGTGTTGGAGCTGCGGCATGTACTTTTCGGCGGCGGCTTCTTCGGAGAAGGACCATGGCAGCATGAACTTGGACTCGAACACCGCCTCCGTGCCCTCCACGATTCCGTCGAGGGTGGCCACCATCCACGCAATTGCCGAATGCCTGACCCGGCGCTGCACGTCCCGGACCCGCCGGCCGGTGTTGCGCTCGTACCAGGAGCGATTGAGCTCCTCGGTCGCTAAGCCAAGCTGTACGATGAGGTTGCTGGAAAGGTCCTCCGGTTCAGCCTCGCCCCGTTTCTCGCGCCATAAGCGAACCAGGGCGGTCTCGTCGCTCCCCATAATGATCCGGGCGTCCGAGCCGCCGACGAACGAGTGACGACTCTCGAATGGTTTTGTGCACGCTGGTAATTTCATGACTTAGTCCCATCGAGGTACCGGGGGCTCCCGGTCCTATATGGGATCATAAGTACCATATGGGGGCGAGCTTGGTCAAGAAGGTTGGCGGAAAAACTATGGCCAAGCCACTGGCCGCTTCTCAAATCCGGGCCGCCCGGGCCCTGGTGAGGTGGACTGCAAACGATCTCGCACGAGAAGCGGTTTTAGGGCGAAACACCATTCTCCGTGCCGAGGCAGCTGACGATCACACTTCGCTGACCGCGGCGAATGATTTAGCCCTTCGTCGCGCGCTCGAGGCCGCGGGCGTTGAGTTCATCGACGAAGACGGTGGTGGGCCCGGCGTACGCCTGCGCAAACGGCATACGAAAAAAGCCTAATGGCAATTCGCGCTGATGCTCGGGAAAGGACCAGGTCGGCGTCAGCTGATCAGAAAAGGCCTACCCGGTGAGATGCGGCATTTCGGCTCGGGGACGCGCTAATGCTGCCCGGCACAAGCGCCTGAGCCCTAACGTTACCGCGGGCAACTAATTTATCTCGGCGCGAAGTTGTTCATTGTGTAATGCGATCACAGTCTCTGGGCGCGAAACTTCGGGCGGCCCGCGACGAGTGGTTCCTGCCGTCTGACGCAAAAGCCAGGATCGTAAAGAAGATCAGGAGCCACTCGGGCCGCAGCGGCCCGCATTGGCAGCGCTTTTATTAAATTGGCCCCAATGGACAGTAAGCGGCCCTTAGGCCCCACCTTTAGGACTGACAGCTGATCGGCGAATGTCCCGCCTGCTGGATCGAGCGGGTTGGACACGTGTCGGACACTGAGCTTTTGCCCAAATCTAAGCCGCATGCCGTGCGCCGGGTCGAGGTCTTCACCGGAGCAGGCCGGCGCCGGACCTGGACGGCGGAGCAGAAGGCGCGGATCGTCGCCGAAAGCTGTGAAAGCGGCGAGACGGTGTCGGCGGTTGCGCGTCGGCACGGGCTGACTGCCGCAGCAATTATTTGGCTGGCGTCGGCAGGCGCGGCAATGTGCGGAGCGCGAGGCCGGCAAGAGCGGCCCGGCCTTCACTCCCGTGGTCGTGGAGTCATGTCGGGCGCAGCCGGGCGGCCCGCACATGATTGAGATCGTGCTCGGCGCCGCCACGGTCCGAGTGCCGCCTGGGATTGATGCCGTGTCGCTGACGACGGTGCTGCGCTTCGTGAAGGCAGCGACGTGATCGCGGTTGCGGCAGGAGCGCGGGTGCTGGTCGCCACCAGGCCGGTGGACTTCCGCCGCGTGCCGACAGCCTTTGCCGCCCTGGTGCGCGAGCAGCTGGGGCATGATCCGTTCTTGGGGACGATCTTCATCTTCCGGTCGAAGCGGGCGGACCGTCTGAAGATCCTGGCCTGGGACGGGTCCGGCCTGGTGCTGTTCTGGAAGCGGCTGGAACAGGGCGCCTTCCGCTGGCCGCCGATCAGCGACGGTGTGATGCGATTGAGCGCATCGCAGCTGGCTGCGCTCGTCGACGGCATGGACTGGTCCCGGCTGCCCGCGATCGACGTGCCGCGTCCGACCGCGACTTCGTGAGAACTGTGACCCATTGAATCAGGCTGCAGATTGTTCGCCACGATGGCGCGCGAATCTGATTCGCTGTGACGCGTGAGCGAGACCGCACCTCAACTTCCGACCGATATCGAAGTGCTGCAGGCGCGGCTTGCGACGGCGCTTGCGGAGCGTGACGCCGCGATCGTGGAGCGCGATCAAGCCCTGTTGCAGAATGAGCGCCTGCGGCATCTCTTGCACCAGCTGCAGCGGGCGCAATTTGGCCGGCGCTCGGAGAAGCTCGACCCGGATCGATCAGCTCAATCTGGCGTTCGAGGATATCGAGCAAACCATTGCGGCGACCGAAGCCGACGACGACAAGAAGGACCCGGCGGGGGCGCGCGAGCGCGCCGAGAAGCGCCGCGCCAATCGCGGCGCGCTTCCCAGCCATCTGCCGCGCGTGCACGTGACGATCGAGCCCGACGACACCCATTGCCCCTGCTGCCGGGCGCCGATGCATGTGATCGGCGAGGAGACTGCCGAGCGCCTCGACGTGATCCCGGCGCAGTTCCGGGTGATCGTGACGCACCGCCCGAAGTATGCCTGCCGGGCTTGCGAGGAGGCGGTGGTTCAAGCGGGCGCGCCCGAACGGCTGGTCAAAGGCGGGCTGCCGACCGAGGCGATGGTCGCCTCTGTGCTGGTTGCCAAATACGCCTGGCACCTGCCGCTCTACCGCCAGGCCCAGATGCTGGCGGCACGAGGTCTCGACATCAAGCGGTCGGGCCTGGCGTTCTGGGTGGGTTATGCGGCCGCCGCGCCCGGTTGCGATAGCGGCGCGGCGATTCCCGCCGCTTGATCTTGTCGTTGAGCGTGGCCTTCATGTCGGGGCGGCGGGGGTCACAGAGGATCGAGCGGTTGCCGAGCGCACGCGGTCCCCACTCCATGCGTCCCTGAAACCTCCTCCGCGGCAGCAATTAGCTTGCCGTCTCGTACCAGTGCGGCTGAAGAGTCGGCGTGGAAGGCGTTTAGGCCAAGGATAATCATTGCTCTTCTGATTTTGCTTCTGACATCGTTTCTGCTCCCCGCCTTCTAGCACGGAGACCGTGGGCTTATATTCCGCCCCTCTTGTACGTCAGAAAAACTGGGTAAATTTGATCAAGCATTTTGCAGGTGCGCCTAGCCGATGTGTGAGGCTGGCATACAAATGTTCCATCCGGGCGGCGACGTGATCCCAGCTGAAACGCGCGGCTGTGTGTCGTCCGGCTTCGCCCATGGATCGCGCGAGGTTGAGGTCGGCGGTCAACCGGCCGATGGCCGAACTGAGTGGCTCTGGATCCCCCGCAACGACGAGGCCCGCCCCAGATGTCCGCACGATCTCGGCTGCCCCGACTTCAGGCGTGACTATTAGCCTCGAGCACGGTGTTACCAACGTTTTCCGAGTACGAGGGTAGTACAAATAGCCGCGCTGCGGCGAACAGGCGCTCCTTTTCGGATCCGACAAGGTGCGGGGCAGAATGCGAACTCGATCCCGATCCGCAACTCTGCGGCGAGCTTTACAAGTTTGGGGGCGAAATTCTCGTCATCGGGGCCCATGACAGCTAGTATTGCGGATTGCGTATGGGCGAACGCGCGCAGGAGCCGATCGAGGCCTTTTTTCCAACTTAGCCTGCCCAAGAACAACACGAGCGGCTGTTCCAATGTTAATGCCTCGACGTCTGACGCGATCTTACCAGTTGGGGATATTGGCTCATCAATTGCGTTGGGGATGACGGAAAGCCTTGGAAGCTGCCAACCGAAACATTCAAGCTCAGTTCTTTCAAGTTCCGATGTCAAATGAAGCGCGGCCGCCTGTTCGACGTTCGATCTTTCGATGAGATGGATCCAGGCAGATTTGGCGAGGCGGCTGCGGCGCGCGATTAGGTCCTTAACCAGCATTCCTCGGGGCGATAGCACGTAAGGAACGCCCGCGCTTCTTGCCGCACGCGCGGCCGCCCAGGTCGGCCACAGAAAAACGGTATGCAGATGCACAATATCGAGTTTGCCGATCTCGTGATGGAGCGCCCGGCCCAGAGCTGGCGCCCAATAGAGTCGTCTGAGCAGAGGAATTGCGAAATATCGGATTTGAACGCCGTCGCTAGCGAGGCGAAGCCTGCGCAGGGCTAATATAAATTCTGGTATTGGTTGAAGTCAGCAGTTAAGCTTGGCTCGCGAGCTACTCACGCCAACCAATCATTTCGCACATATGAGTAGGGCTACACTCGAGGTCGATCGCGTGCTGAGCCGGACCTTGCCGGTTGCCGGAGCGCACCGCGTGCTGCTGAAATGGCGAGCGTGGCAAGCTGCGCGTTTTGGCGAACCAGAAATTCGTTTGCTGCGGTATCTTGTCGATCCGATGAGAGCTGCGATCGATATTGGGGCCGCCGAAGGCGTGTACTCATTCTTTCTGCAACGATTGGCACTACGTTGCATAGCGTTTGAGCCGAATCCATGGTTGCATTTGGGTTTGAAACGAGGCCTTCCGAACGTCGAGATTCACCAGACTGCGGTGTCATCCGAAGAAGGCAATGCCACCTTACGCGTTCCCGTGGTAAATGGCATTCCATATACGGGGTGGGCTACCATCGAGCCAAAAAATCAGTTTGCCGAGCTACCGACGCACGTCGTTGAAGAAATAAAGGTGCGGACCGTGCGCCCTGATCGAATGGCGCTGGGCGATATAGGGTTTGTAAAGATCGACGTCGAGGGCCATGAACTGGATGTGCTAGCCGGGCTTTCGGGGTTGCTTGCAAAGTGCCGGCCAAATCTGCTCATTGAGATCGGCGGCGCTCAGCGCGGGGATTCACTTGCGGAAGTTCGCCGCCGCCTCGACCCGCTGGGCTATATTGCCCTTAGGCTTGATGATAGAGGCTTGCTGAAGGCGCTGGCAAACGACGCCAAGGTCAGGGGTTCACCGAACGTCATCTTCATTCCTATGAACGGCTTGTTGTCGAACACCCCCTCACCAGACGAGCCAGGGTGAGCAATAGGAGTTTGCTCCACCTGCCCGCGAATGGGCTCGCTGAAACCAGCGGTGGCCCGAAATCGGTCCCCAGATCTACTTCAGCACGCCAGCGGGCCCGCGCGATGTTATGGCGCAGAACTTCGATAATGATTGCCTGCGTCCGCTGGGGGTCGGTGATCGGTGGGATGCCGCGTCCACCGCCCGGCGGCGGATGTGGTATCCTGATGTCAGGAGCCGCGAATTTCTTCAAGGCGCGTCTCCGTGCGCATAACGCCGCGTCGTGGCAAATGATTGGGTAGGCAAAGAGCAAACGCAAAGCGCACGTTATCTCACTGCTTAGACAATGCCAGTTCGAGCCTATTCAATCGCAAGACCCTGCGGGGCTGCGGCATGACAGCGCCCGCACCCCTATGTAGGTAGCCACCGGCCGGCCGCCCCCCAACAATACGGTGGCTGGAATCCCGGTGCTGCCCCGTCCGATCGCCATTGCGCTGGAGCCTCCCCCATCGAGCAGAAATCCGTCCCTGGCCCCGAGGTCGGCTAAGATGTGCAACATACGGGGCTGCGAGATGCGCCCGGCAATTGCCAAGAACAGAAGCTTTCTTTGCTGGTCGATTCCAATCGCGGTGCGGGCGTCGGCCGTAAAGTCGCCACCCCCCAAAACCTGCCCGTTGTGTAACTGCAGCTCGTGTGCGCCGACTGCCCACTTCGCCCGAGTCAAAACGGGTTCCGCTGCAGAGCCCCATCGTAGCACATGGGGCGCGAGCTCGGCGTCAAACCAAAGTAAAGAAGCTCCCCATGGCCCGTACGCAACGACATGGTCAGAAATTAGAGTTTGCGTGCTACGGGCGAGATCGCCAGAGAACCGCAGCCACGACCCAGAGGCCGTTGTGAAGTAGGTCCCGTTGACGGCGACGGCAAGGTGCTCACGTTCAACAACATTTTCGATGGGGCGGAGCCGATATTGCCAACCGCGCGCGACAGCGGAAGGATCGAGTGGTGTCACGTAAAGCTCAACCCCCGGGGCGGTGAGATCGACGCGCACCCAGTGGACGAGCCCGCCGCCCTCCTGGGTTACGGGGAGCCGCTCACAACCATACGTAACGCCTGCGAAAATGTTCACTGGTTGGAGAGGGCGACCCTGCTCCCAAAAATCCCCGTGGAGGAGAGCGCTTACGACGAAAACCGCCGCCAACCGGCATACCCGTTTTTGTAGAAATGACAACGGAGAACCCTGAGAGTGTGTGGTACGGCGCAATGCTTCTATAACATTCACCTCAGTAGTCTGCGTCCTCCAGTTCTGGTGAATCAACGCCGCGCTCCAGTTAGCATAAAAACGGCCGGCGAGCGCCCGCGGGTTTTTTGCCCATGGCGGCCTCATAGTGGCGTCCTCACGGTCATTTCTCGGCACACAAGCGCAACAGGTCGGACGCGCTCCCGGTCCAACTGCCCCTTTCGCCTATGATCGCGCGCACAAGGTGGCGAGTGGGTCGGCTTCGATGATGCTGTCGATCGCGACTCTGCGGTTGCTCGCATAGGCGTGCAGCGCCGCGAACAGCTTCTTCAGGGTGGTCGGCGCAGGCGTCGAGGTCCTTAGGCGCCCGAGTTGCTGTTCGTTGTTTCCGTTGACGGCAACGATATCCGGTAGGTAAGTAATTGGCAGCACCGTTTCTGGTATCTACGTTGTAGACACCGTGAGGAGGATTGGCGCATGAAGACCGAATTTGTCAAGTGGGGCAACTCGCTTGCCCTGCGGGTCCCGAGCACGTTCGCCAAGGAACTCGGTGCGAGCGAGGGCAAACGCGCCGAAATGACTATCGAGGAAGGCGCGCTGGTCGTCAAAGTCGCCAAGTCGCGCAGGCGCCGCCGATATCGGTTGGAGGAATTGATTGTCGGCATCACGCAGGAGAGCTACTACCGCGAGATCGACTGGGGCGACCCGGTCGGAAACGAGGTCTGGTAGCTACTGTCCGGATGCGGGGGACTTCATCTGGATCAATTTGAATCCGACCCAGGGCCACGAACAGCAAGGACGGCGGCCGGCCCTCGTATTAAGCCCGCGCGCCTATAACGAGCGCACCGGCCTTTGCGTCGCCTGCGCAATCACCAATCAGGCTAAGGGATTCCGGTTCGAGGTCCCAATCCCTGCCGCTGCCAGCGTTACCGGTGTGGTCCTGGCGGATCAGGTCCGCTGCCTCTCTTGGCAGGCACGCGGTGCCGTGTTCATCGCGTCAGCGCCAGCCCGCGTGCTCGACGAGGGGCGTGAGAAGATCGCAACGCTGATTGGGATCGAGTAAGCAATGGCGGAATCCGTGGGCACGGCGCGCCGCAGGAAGGGGCGGGTTTCTAAAACGGCTCAAGGGCACTGCGGGATAGGTTGACGGGCTGAAACCAGGTGTGATGTAACGATCCCGCGTTCGTTCTGACGTGGGATCGCGCCATGGCACAGGGGACCGGAGTCGCGGTTTGGGCGGCAGGGATCAAGGCGGAGGCGGCCCAGCGTCTGACTGGGATCAAGCCAACAACCCAATCCCTGAAAAAACGCCCGGACCGTCAGCCTGCCAAGGTCGCCCGCGGAAGGCTCGCATGGTTCACGCCTGGCATTCGGCGTGCCCATTAAACCCCTTCTCGAATGCCTCTCCCGAGGCTCTGGGGTTGCCTGCTAAACTGATCGATGCTCAGAGGAGATGGAGAAGATGCAGGAAATCTTGACAGTTAATGCTTGCGCCCAAATGCCGGGAAATTGGCCAAATCAGCCTCCACCGTTCGGGCTGCCCGGTGTTGGTCGCCGCCCGCCCCGCGCAACGGTTTGCACAAAACCCGGAAAGGGGCGAATATTCACGCCAGTTCGGGAGCCATCTGGGGAATCCTGGTTAAATATGGATTTAAAGTCGCAGCTCAAGCGCGTCCCTGGATTGCGAGAAGCTGTTCATTTTGCAAGAGCGACGTTGGGTTTCAACGGCGGCGGCGACGAGCATAGCCAATGGGCTCGCATCATCGTGAATCAGGAAACAGATCGCCTCATTCGGGGGCTAGATTTGGAGCGTTCCTCAGCGCTGGAAATCAGTGGCAAAAAATGGAGAGATCATGGGTTTCGTCGCTATCGTTCCGTAGATTTTCCGGCTTACGACGTCTGCTCCGGCGTGCTTGATGATCAGTTCGACATCATTATCGCCGAGCAGGTGTTCGAGCATCTGCTTTGGCCTTATCGCGCGGTACGCAATGTATTCCAGATGCTCACCCCTAACGGCGCGCTGCTCATTACCACGCCATTTCTGATTAAGATTCACAATGTGCCAGAAGATTGCTCGCGATGGACGGAGGTCGGAATTCGACATCTGCTTGCAGAGGGCGGATTCGATATCAATCGCATCACGACCGGATCATGGGGTAATCGGGCATGCATTCGCTCTAATTGGCGAAAGTGGACGGTTTATCGTCCCTGGCTGCATTCGCTTAAGAATGAACCGGACTATCCGGTCGTCGTCTGGGCACTAGCGCGAAAATGAGCGCGTCCGGAGGCTCGTAATCGCATGACCGTACATCAGCGCATAGTTGGCGGACATTAACGGCACCACAACGACTCCAATAGTGTCAAGGCCATAGGCCATCCAACGCGAGGCTCAGTTCAGCGGAGACATTAATTCGCCTGCAAAGTCCGCGCTTGGGCGCGACCCCTTCATTTCTTCGAGGCGATAAGTTGGTGGATATCCCCTTAATACAGGGAAACCTCCGCCCATGCCCATCAGGCAAACACTCGATGAGGTCCTGCGCCAAGGCCCTGTCTGACCGGCGGTCGGTCGAGAAACGCCTGCCGTTCGCGGTCGCCGAGGCACGCGGGCGGGCCGCAGGCGCTCGCGGTAGTGTCCAGAATCTTTCGCACTTTCGATTTTGGCTGAGCGGCGCCCGGCCCTGGCTTACGCGGTGATGGCACCTTTCATCTGATCCTTCAGCAGCTCGATGTTGAGATATCTCTTGGTCGACCA
>Ga0306924_10005451_pt1 | contig 12532 bp, 12 predicted proteins | sample sta12Can44000111_FD_203756 | JGI IMG/M metagenome (GOLD analysis project Ga0306924, IMG submission 203756) | Lab enrichment of tropical soil microbial communities from Luquillo Experimental Forest, Puerto Rico - statanox.12C.anox.44.000.111 (v2)... | ecosystem: Environmental > Terrestrial >... | reverse complement strand
TGACGTAATTGACTCATCTGACCTAGTCTCCTGTCCCAATGGTTCGTGACATAAATCAGGAGGGTCGGACAACCACGGTGCGCTGGGCGTAGCGAGCGATGCTATCCAGGATTTGATCCGCAGTCCGGGTCCAGACGAAGGGTGTCGGATCCTCGTTGTGCACGTCGATGTACTCACGGATGGCGGATTCCAACTCTTTGACACTTCGGAAGACGCCCCTGCGAATGCGCTTGTTAGTGAGTTCGGCGAACCAGCGTTCTACCAGGTTGATCCATGAACCGTAGGTGGGCGTGAAGTGGACGTGAAATCGAGGGCGCTTAGCGAACCATTTCCTGATGAGCGCCGTTTTGTGGGTGCCGTAGTTGTCGACAATCAGATGAATCTCCAAGTCGGCGGGCACTTGGGCCTCAATCGCGTCCAAAAACTGGCGAAATTCGTGGGAGCGGTGGCGGCGATGAAGTTGTCCGATGACACGGCTGGTCTTCAATTCCAGCGCGGCAAACAGCGAAGTTGTCCCATGGCGTTTGTAGTCATGGGTGCCGCGCTCCACTTGCCCGGGCCGCAAAGGCAACAGCGGCTGTGTGCGGTCGAGCGCCTGGATCTGACCCTTTTCGTCCACGCACAACACCAGCGCATGGTCCGGCGGGTTCATATACAAACCTACGATGTCACGCACCTTTTCGACCAGTTGCGGGTCTGGTGACAGTTTGAATGTGTCGGCACGATGCGGCTGCAATCCGAAGGCACGCCAAATCCGGCAAATCGTCATCCGGCTAAGTCCACTCGCGTGGGCTAAACCGCGCGTGCTCCAGTGGGTTTGTCCACGCGGCGTGCTTTCCAAAGTCTGAATGACTACCTTCTCCACCTGCTCATCGCCGACTTTCCGCGGCGCTCCTGGCCGCGGCTCGTCATAGAGCCCTTCCAGTCGTGTCTGCAAAAATCGAGAGCGCCACTTCCCCACCATTCCTAACGAGCAGCACAGCTTCTTCGCCACCGTCTGGTTGTCAGACCCCTCCGCACAGGCCAATACCACTCGCGCTCGCCGGGCCAGCCACGGCTGGCTCCGCGCACGATGAGCCAGCGATTGCAGTCTGGCCTTTTCCTCGTCCGTCAAGGTCAACGGCTGTTTGGGGCGTCCGGTTCGCATCTAAGCCTCCTTCATGTTAGACGAACCCCGCCTCGAATTAGTTTACGTATTTCTGGGACAGCAGACTAGGTTATGCAGCATGCAAGACGCCGCAGGTGAGACCCACGCTGCCGAGACGTTGGCTCCTTCGCTTCCTGACGCTGCACGTTCCTGCCGGATGACGCGCGTTTCCATCTATCTCCAATTCGCCTCAGTGAGGGTGGTCAATTGGCCGCTACGGTCGCTTTTTATGGCCGGACAAAACAGGCGCAGCTGATAAAGCCGCGCTAAGCCAACTTCTGAATGGGCGACGAGACAGAGTTGATAGTTCGAACAGCTACTGATCCGATAGTTCGGGATCTCTACTCGTACCGAAGCGCTTTCATCGGATCCACCCGAGAGGCGCTGCGCGCGGGAATAAGGGCGGCCAGCATGGCGATCGCCATCAACGAAGGGACCACTAGTAAATAAGCCGCGATGTCTGTTTGGGTGTGCGATGGAAACACTACTTTGAGCAATCTTTCGGCGACGACGCTCCCGACTAGGCCAGCTGCGAGTCCGTAGAGTGCCGGCGTCAAACCTTGGCGCAAAGCCATCTGTAAAACCGCGGGCCGGCTCGCGCCGATGGCCATACGAATTCCGATCTCGCGGGTCCGTCGGCTCACGGCGTAGGCGCCTAAACCATAGAGACCGACCATCGCCAGGATTAGCCCCATAAAACCCATGCCTGACACGATTTCCATGATTGTGTTTCCGGTGCTGACGACGCGCATGTCATAAAATTCCTCCATAGTGCGGACATCGAAGATGGGCTGGTTCGCATCCAAACCGCGGACGATCTCCCGCAAGGGTCCGGCAATACTGGCAGACTCACCTGCGGACTCGGACACCAGGACCATGCGGGACCTTTGGTTTTGCCGGTACGGAAGATAGAGGAACTCGGTAGGCGGCTCTGCGATCCACAGGTATTTCCCCGTTTTGGCGACGCCTACGATCTCGACCCACGGGCTATTCGGGTTCTTTGAATCTTGCACTCGGACGCGTTTACCGAGGGCTTCCTGGCCAGGCCAGTAGTGCTGCGCGAGCTGTTCATTGATCACAGCGACACGCGGAGAATCGGCAGAATCATCTTCGCGAAACCCGCGGCCCCGGATAAGAGTCACTCCCATGGTGTCGAAGAAGTTCTCGTCAACCCTGCTGGTGAAGATAATGCTGCTGTCTTTGCCCGGTGGAAACTGATAGCCCTCCGGCACGACGGCGGCCGAGTCCGCCTGTGGCGACATAGGGACCGATGACGTAAGGGCAACTGCCCGTACGCCGGCGACCGCTCGTGAGCGCTCAACGAGTTGCTTGTAGAACTGCTGCGTCTGCGCCTCGCTGTAGTGTACCAGGCTCGGATCAAAGCTCATCATCAACAGGTGATCCTTGCGGAAGCCCTGATTGGCTGCCAGCTCGTGGTGGAAGCCGCGGTACATGAAGGCCGAAACCGTGAGCAATACCAGGGATACAGCCACCTGGCACGCGACCAGAAGACTGCGGCCCCAGACGCGCCGGCGGCCGGAAGCCGCAGCGTCGCCAGTCTTCATCGCGCTCGCCAGGTTTACGCGAGTGCTTTGGAGGGCCGGGATCAGGCCAAAAAGAAACACGCTGAAAAGCGCGACCGCCAGGCTGAAAAACAGTACTCGCGAATTGAGCTGAACAGAGAGGGTGATGGGCAGATCTGTTGGAATCTGAATCTGCCGGAAAACCAAAACGCCCAAATAACCGACTGCCACTCCCAGCAGTCCGCCCGCGAGCGCGACCAGCACGCTTTCAGTGATCAATTGGTGGATCAAGCGGGCTCGGCCGGCGCCGACTGCCAGGCGCAAGGCCATCTCCTTAGCTCGCGCGGGCGCGCGGCTTGTCAGCAGACTTGCTACGTTTATGCACGCTACGAGCAACACGGCCGCGGACAATGTGAGCAGCATGGCCGATAATGCAGCATCTATGGGGTCCTGGTCTATTCTGGCCTGCAACTCGGTCCGTACCACCATGCTTTGGTTCTTGTTGGTATCCGGGTAGGTTCGTTGCAGGTTCTGAGCGAATGCGGTCAGCTCAGCCTGAGCCTGTGTCATCGAGACACCGGGCTTCAATCGACCCTTGACGCTGAGATCGCGGGCGCTGCGGGAGTCAAGCGCCTTCGGATTTGCGGACAGGCGGGGGTACATCATCAGTGGCGCATAGAACGCCGGGCGAATCATCTGATTCATCCCCGTGAACCGATCCGGCGTCACGCCGATGACGGTGAACTCGATTCCGTTCATCCGTACCGTCCGTCCGAGGATCGAGCGGTCTGCTTCAAGCTGCTTTTCCCATAAGGAATGATCCAAAATCACCACGGCATCCCGTCCGGGAACCTGATCCTCTTCGGGCCGGAAGGAGCGCCCCAGCTCCGGCTCCACTCCCATCGCCCCTAACAGGTTGCCGGTCACCAGCACGCCAAATTTCATTTGTGGCAGCGCATCCGGCTTCGTCGTAAATCCCACAGTAACGCCGGTGAACGCCGTTAGATCTTCGAAGCTCTGGCCATGATCGCGCAGATCTCGAAAGTCGGGGTAGGAGTTGACGAGACTGGTGAATCCGGCGAGCGAAACCTTGGTGCCGACCGAGATCACTTCGCCTGGCCGTGCGACCGGGAGCGGACGCAGCAACAGCGCGTCCGCCCAACTGTACATGGCGCAGTTAGCCCCGATGCCGATCGCCAGTGAGATCACTGCCACCACCGTGAATGCTGGATTCTTGGCCAGCATCCGGCAGCCGTGATAAAGATCCTGCCACAACCGCCCCAGGAATACTTTCATGATTCTGCTCCAGCACCCGCTCCCTTTGGGCGGCTCAGAAGCTTATACGAGGCCTGCCGGACAGATGTTCCCTTTCAGACGGAGATTTCCGCACCACGCTCGATCCTGCTCTTTAGGGGCAAGCCACGGCGACACCGAGGGGAACCTCTTTAATACGGACCTCCGCTGGTAGCGGTTTGGCATTCGCCGAGCCAAGAACGCTGCCGATATGTTGGATTAACGCTGGCCAAAGCTGTCGTCGCCCGGCCCTGGTGCTGTGAGCACGTGGCGTGGATCATCAAGTTTAGGCGCTCAATGTTCGCGTTCAGATTCTTGGTGAAGTTCACGGCTCGAGGCGCCGGGGCAGGCCCGTTCGGAGCTGGAGGTGTGAAATCGTCCGCTTCCACCAGCACTTTCTCCTTGGGGATGTATGCCATCAGCATTCCCTCATTGTGGTTATCGTTCTCGATGTGAATGATACAGATCTGCCCGGCCACCGTCTGACAGCGGGACGAATGCGCGGACGCCGCCGAGGAGCCTTCCTTGCCGTTGACGTTCCGTCCCGCGATTTTTTGAGCCGCAAAATTTTCGTTCCATGGCATTAGCCAAGGTACCCATATCAATCCACTACGCTCCACGCAAGGTACGGCTGGGATATCGACTCGATAATATCTTCCGGATCCTCTTTCAGCGCATCGTGGTCATTCCCGGCGGCTTTAAATCGCACGTTCACTTTGATGTATGGACATTCGTTGTGGACGTACGTGCGTTGGAAACGATTGGATATGCCGCCTTCCGTGGTAAAGATTTTGGCGAGGTCCTTTCTCCGCATTCCGGGCTTGATTTTGCCGATGTCATAGAGGACCTTGGTGATCCACCCGGTACGCTCCTCTTTTAAAGCCCGGCTCGAAGGTACTGCGTCATTCTGGACTTGCAACCGAATCTTGGCCCATTGTGGAAGCGAACTCTCATCGGCGGGCTCGGCCAGCTTATTGGTCATCTTGCCCGTCGCGATGTCATAGAGCCCATAAGTGCCAGGACCATCGCGCAGGCCCCAGGTCAGAGCTACCTGTTGGCCATCCTTCCAGAAATGCCACTCTCGAATCGGAGCACCAGGCTCAATCGTTTTCTTTTTTCCGCCTTTCAAATAGATTTCCAGTTGATGCGGCTGTGAAAACTCTTCCGGTTTTAGACCACGCGTCACCGTGCATCCGACGGTTTGATTATCTGGAGCAACGGTGACTGAGGAACAATGGTTAGGCCCCGCCATCTTGATGAGCTTGCCCTCATCAGAGCTGACGAAAATATTTCCTTCCGCGTCGAGCTCCGCCTGTTTCGTGTACTTAATTTTCTCAGCCGCCGAAATCGAGCAGCATAGTACGGCATGTACCAACAGACCGGCGCCGAATGCTCTGCAGAGCCATTTCGCCGGAGTTCGCTGCAACCCACTTCCTGACGCGAATAGACGAGCGATCATACATTGGCCTCCCCGATCCTTAATCGTTCCGGTCGAACTTGAGGCTGAGGCCGTCCGGGCCAGGCGACGTTACAGCATCTCAGAGTACATCCAGGCAAGGCCGACGTACGAGCCGGACCTCTAGCCACAATGTCCTCTATCTCATAATCTATCCCATCATCTGGAAGGCGTAGCGCCCGGTGCGCGGAAGTGTGTGAGTCTTCCCCGAACCGAGGACGACGAAAAAAGGCGCGGACACCTTCTCCTCAGATCGCTAGCGATATCACGAGATATCGTTCCGCTCGTGGGCGTTCGATCAGGAGAACAGACGATACTGTCATTCGTCGATCGTCTCCCTGACCCGTTCGGTGATGACCGCCGGATCTTCGTCGAAAGCGAACAACACCGCCCGCTCGAAGCCCTCTGGCCCGGTGATGACCACTCGCACTCCACCATGAAATGGATCGGCAGCAATCCATCCCTCGTATTGCTCTTTGACGTGCCTTCCTCCAGCCTCGAATGGTTGCTCGCTAACAGCGTCAGCACGCGTTGGGCAGACGCCGTCGCGCCAGCGAACTGCCCGCTGTTAGCTGCTGACGCAACACGCGCATTTCAACCGCGGCTGCATCGAATTGCTGGCTGTACATGTCCCGGTCTGCTCCCTTATCTAGCCGTCGAACCGTTCCCCTGTCCTCCACCCATCGAATGGCTTCGTCAAGTGCGGGCAGGTCTACCTCTGCCGGCGAAGAAATCGCCCCGTTGAGAATCTAACAATTCCGTAGTCCACGCCGGAACATAGCACGAGGGACGACGCGACGCATGGGGAAACACACCAACGCGCCCAAAGGTTAATACTTGGGATTTCACCCGAGGTAAACAAATGCAACTGAGGGATATATGTTCAATGCCCCTGCTTGTATTTCCTCTAGAATCCTGGCGGTAGAGATTGGGATGGGAAGTTAATCGTGCATTCACGTTGCTTGCGTATAATCTAACCTCGGAGGCTGTTCCATTATGCAACACCGCTGTTTTTCTGCCCTGTTGCTTGCCGCACTCGCATCGAGTGCGGCCGAGAAGAGAGTTCAGATGAAGGACCTGCCGCCGGCCGTGCAGAAGGCTGTTCAGGAGCAGAGCGTAGGCGCTACGATTAGGGGTTTCACTAAGGAAACCGAAAATGGAGCAACGACGTACGAAGCCGAAATGATCGTGAATGGTCACGGCAAAGACGTGAGCTTCGACCCCAGCGGAAAGGTAGTGGCTGTCGAGGAGGAGGTTGCCTTGGACAGCGTGCCGGCCCAGGTCAGAGCCGGTATCGAGAAGGCCACGGAAGGAGGCAGAATCAAGAAGGTGGAAAAAGTGACCGAGCGTGGTACAACCAGTTACGAGGCGGCGTACAGCAAGGGTGGAAGGAGCCACGAAGTTGCGGTTAACCCTGACGGGTCGCCGGTGAAGGGAAAGTAGTGCGGGTTTGCTATTCCGCAAGAGTTTGGTCCGCACTTTCGGCTGCACCGTGGCAGCTCATATGACGCAGCCGGCTAGCAATTTTACAGTCGTCAATGACCGAGTGGTCTTCGACAACGGCATCACCAAGCGATGGCGGTGTCCGGTATGCGCATGGTGGCGCGAGTGGCAAATAGAGTCTTGCTCGGCGTGCGGAACTCACCGAGACACCAGCACGGCCAAGCCTCCTCTGCCTGGGTCGAGACCGTTAGGGTCCTAGTGGTAATTGCTCTTTGACGTGCCTGCCACCGGCCTCGACAGCAGCCTCAATCCGCTCGCGGCGGGTGGCAGGGATGTCCCTTGGAGTCGAAGACGATCAGAGGCATCTAGACATTGTGCCAAGCGCGGTTGCGACCCGTGCCGCGTCGACATGTACACAGACGACGGCTGGCCGAAAGTTTGGGCCGAGATGAGCGACGAAGAGTTACGAGACCGGCTCCAGGACTATCCGTGGGTCGCAGCGAACGGCCCGAATCCCCATGCAGGACGCATTGCTCTTGCTAGCCAAACAGCTTCCGATAAGAGGAGATAAAGCCCAAAAGCATAGTGTCCGCCTCCGGCGTTAACGACGGTGGTGCTGCTGAAATTCGGGAAAACCTGCGTTGGCGACAGCGATGAGTTCCGGAATCCCGACAAACGAATTCTCGCGTCGCAGAGAGTCTCCCCTGCTCTCAACGCAGACCGCCGGACGCAAGCAGGGTCTCGCCGGTCAGCCAGCCTGAATCTTCCGAAGCCAGAAACACCGCAATTGGCGCGATGTCGTTCGGCTGTGCTATACGGCCCAGGGGTGTTTGCGCCTCCAACTGCTTCTGGAATTCACTTCCGATGAATCCTCCGGTGCGCACGCCCTCTGTTTCCACCATGCCCGGATTTATCGAGTTGACACGGATCTTCTTCGGACCCAGTTCTTTGGCGAGCACATGCGTTATCGCGTCCACTGCTCCTTTGGTCGCCGTGTAGACCGCCGTCGCCGGCAGAGTTACTTGGCTCGCGGTGGAGCCGATGTTAATGATGCTTCCGCCCCCGGGCCCGAACAGTTTCGCCGCTTCTTGAGTCGCAAGGATGAGCCCCAGCACATTGGTGTTAAATAATCGGTGGAACTGCTCCTCTGTGATCTCTGCGAGCGTAGCGAATTCGTAGATGCCAGCGTTATTCACCAGAACGTCCAGCTTTCCGAATGCCTTCCTCGTCTCGGCAAACAGCCGTCGAACGTCGGCTGCTTTCGATAAGTCTGCCTGCACCGCGATTGCTTTGCCACCTTTCTCCTTGATCTCGGTGATAACTCGTTCGGCGTCTTCCTTGCTGGAGGCATAATTCACCACGACATTGGCACCCTCGGCCGCGAAACCCTTGGCAATACCAGCACCGATTCCTTTGGACGCGCCCGTGACAACTGCGATTCTGTTCTTTAGTTTGCCCATCTCTTTCTCCGGCTCGAATCATGACGATTTGGCATTTTTTGAGGACAGTTTTATTGATGACGGACCGTCCGTGAAGATTCAGTTCTCGCAGTTCGCTTCTCCGAGACAATGTAGGTAGGCTCGTAGAACAGCGTAAATCGATGCATCAAATCGCGCCGTGCATCGAGAATAGCATCTCGACTCGCAGTTTGCCCTTAAGCCCTCGAAGAGTGGACACGAATTACACTTTGTCTTGGTGTCTTTAACGCTCCAGAGATAATGTGCATGTGACTACCGTTATGGCAGGACTGAAAATGAACGATTTGGTATCGGCAAGCCGGGCAGTGTGTCTTCCCGACTACGCGCGGGGTATACAACTTGGCGCTGCACGAATTCATCGAATGGTTTGGGTTGAATCCGCCGGCTAGGCTTCACTAAGGCCACCGTCAACGCTTGGCGCTGTGCGCTGGAAGCACGCGGCCTCGGCTCAGTCTCGATCAACGTGCGCATCACAGTGGTCGCAAGCTGGCGGTCGAGGCTGCCGACAACAGCCTGCTCGCGCCTGAGCTAGCGGCGGGCATCACTCGCTAATCGCGCAGTGCTTGCCGTTCAACTCCGACTCCCAATGGAACGACTGGATAACAAAAACTTGGAGACCATCTCATTCAAGCGACCGGCCAGATTACCCGGCTAATCGCAAACTTGCTGTTGAAGGTCAAGCCATGGGACCCGGCGGTGTTACCTCTGCGCCAATCATTCTGATCGCCGTAACTCTGTTGACCGTTTGGTTCCCTGCCCGCCGCGCAACCCGTATCGGTCCTGCGGAAGCGCTGCGATACGAATGAGAGTCGTACGTTGGACAGCAGCACTCGCTCTTTAGGTCCCACTGAACTGCATTCAGAACGCCGAAAGCGTGAAGTTCACGTCAATTCGCGTCTCAACATAGCAAGGCTTGCCGTTCAACGTGGTCGTCTTATACTCCCATTGACGCACAGCCTCCAGACTGGCTGGGATTAGTTCTGAGGGTCCGGCATCGGCGCGCAGGTATAAAACCTTGCCATCGAGACCGATTAACGCAGTCAACTGCACCGTGCCCTGGATGCCGCGGTCGCGTGCGATCGCTGGGTATAGGGGCGTGACTTTACGAATGATTTTAGCCGACTGAACATTCCCTCCAACGCGAATCGTCGCTGGCGGACGTTCTCCTCGAACTGGCAGCGTCGTAGGAAGCGTCACAAGTGTAATATCGTCTGGCGCGAGACTCTTGGCCTTTGCGAGCAGAGTGTTGCCCGAGGTTGTGTAGTCCCAATCGAGTTTTCCGTCGGCCCATAATATCGCGCCCTGCCGCAGAAGAGTCCTAGCAGCGCTAACGATAAGCTCCTTGTCTGTCGCCTCTTCTAGAGCCCTTGTTGCTTTCTCCGCGAACGGGCGGGCTCGGAAGACGGGGTCGGAGCCAACTGGCTCGCTGTTCAAATACGATTCACCGGTTATTCCGAGCACAGCTGAGGCGTAGAGCCGGCCCAGTCCAGATGCGTCCTTTGCTTCGTTCAGTATCTGCTCTGCCTGTTCGGGCGAGCAGTACTGGATGGCATCGACCGCCGATCGTCGTATCCCTGCGTCGCCAGGATGGGTTTTCACCTGCTCCAACCACGCGACGCTTACAGCGTTAAGCCCCTTTTCATCCGCTAGGTCATCACCCTGACAGTGCAGCCGATAAACACCCGTCGCGACCTGGAATAGGCCCAACCCATCTTTCGCATTATTTTCGATGAGCCAGAGAATGTGTCTCAAACGTGCCCCTTTTATGGTCTGGAGATCAGCGTCACTTGGAGTGCCAGCCCAATATGACAAAAGCTGGATGCGGCTTTCTTCGTCGTCGGGTTTTTCCCTGAGCCGTTCCTCAAGCCTCGCGGCATCTTTCGCTGAAAGGGCTTTACCCTTGTTGAGTAGCTCGAACGTGGTTCGCGCGTCCCGAGGATGTGCACTCAGACTGAGCGCGAGCAGCATTGCTATGTTGAGACTCTGGCGGCGCTTCATGGTTTCATTAGTATACGTCCCGCTTATGCTCTCGAATAGTCGCAGTTGGATAATCCGCACAACCGCGAGACTTGAGTGAAACGGCTCCCGATATCCCGAGTTAACATTCGGAACAGCGTGGACTCGTCGCCGGTATTAGCGAAATCAGATCCTTGAGAATCGCTGTGTTCACAACACCCAGAACCGCGCCGCAGTCGATACACCGGAACTCCGTTTCATCGCCCTGCTCATTGGAGTTCTCGGATATCGGCATCCCGCATTCCGGCATGGAGTGCCAGCATCAAGGCAGGATAGACCGCATGGGACCGCGACGATTTTGCCCGGCCGAGCAACCGGCAACTTTTCTTCCGGCGTGAAGGCTTTCTCAACACGGTTGTGGACCCGCAGCTTCAACGCCTTCTGCCGTCGCAGCCGAACGCGGATAGCGTCTCCACGGTCGCCCAATAACCGGAGGAGAAGGCCGACTTCCTCGTTGATCGTCTTCGGAGCCGCTTTTTCTCCGAGACGACGGGACTGGTACTCCTTGTTGGTCCTTTCCGTCAAGTCAACGGCCATTCTTTCGCCGAGATGCCGGGTTACGTTCCCCAAAGCATATTCGGCAAACGTGACCGATTTGTGGCGAAGCTCGTACTCGGCGAGATACGCCTCGGCCAGTTCCTTGACGCTTCGAATCCGCTTGTCGCGCTCCTCGCCAAATAGAGTAGTCAATTCCCGAGCACCCAACGACGCTGGGGAGCGTGAAAGAAAGCCCACCCGATATTGCTTCTACGGCGATATTTGCCACGTTTGAGCCCATCCCTCTTGCCCCACCCTGGAACCCGCCATAAGCCGAACCTTAATGACAAGCCCGTTTCCCAACCTGTTGCCCTGTACAAGCTTGATTGGTGTTCCGCGCGGTACGGTGAAAAGAGCTCCCCTCCGGATCAGTTTGCGTAGCCTTTCGGGATGTTGCGCCAGCTCCAACGCCACCCTGGCTCTCCGCCCCAGCACGATGACTGCTCCCTTTCCCTTCAGGCGCAACACTCGATTGGACCGTAGGGTCGCCGGTGCAGAACTCGAATCCGATTCAATCGTCTCTTGTTCCATGATCGGCTTTGGTTCCGTAGGAACCGTGGGGGTTGCGAGCGGAGCTGATTGGGGGGCTAGTGCCATTTCCGTGCCGCTCTCTTGTACTGGTAAGCTGGGCAAAGATTTCACGGCATCGGCTGGCAGCGACGGTCCCGCCTGATCCGCGGTACGGGGGTGTTTCGCTCCTGCCGGACGGTTGGGCGAGTGAAGGAGTGCGACTGCCAGACTCATTGCCCCGAGGCAGACTACGACTACCGTCCCAAAGTTGCGCCGAGGCCAGCCTAAATCATCCCACATCCTTACCCAGTGTGCGACCGCACTCGGCATGGGTCCGTCTTCTGGAATGTCGAGAACCCTCTCCTTTCCTCTCTCAGAGGTTTGGCGGTTTAGGCTACTTCCGGGAACTGATGTCTCAACTCGCATCGCGTTCAGGTCGTACGCGATCCGCGTCCCACAGTCGAGGCACACAGCGTAACTCTGACCCCCGCCCCTTGGGGTAATTGGGCGGCTGTGGCGCCGGTGTGAGCATCGGACGACCCGGTTGAGGATCCCTACTAGCCAGGACTCGCTCTCGCCATCGGAACCGTTAATCATTCCACCCCCCCGCTCCTGATCCGGTCTAATGAGAGTGCCAATCCTTGTGAGCACGCCGAGCCATCTAACCGCGCAAGAGCCATAAAAAGACTCGAGCAACCCACGGAGCCTCCTTCAGAGCGTGATACGTTTGGTGGCGTGCACGTAAAATTGGGCGCTTGGGTTTCAGGGTTCCCGTCCCCAAAACCGCTGAATGTCAAGAGCTATACGTCGGTGGTTGGTTCGACCGCGCCGAGGAATCGGACCCAGCCTTTGGAGTGCCATCCGACGACGTATCACCTGCCGAGCCTGCGCGATTTTGTTTTCGCTGGATCCGACGCGCGGCCTTATCTTGGCTCGCGGCGCTGATATATCCACGTCACGTTAGTCGTCGTGGTGGTGCTTGTACCAACCTCGGTGCAGCCCGCGGTCATGGTGCTCCCAACGCTCATCGTCGTCCTCACGATCCCAATGCCGTTCTCGGCCTCCCCAGTAACCTTGATAGTAACGATGTTCATAATAGCGAGGGGCCACCCAGTAGGCGCCCGCATAG
>Ga0306924_10005448_pt1 | contig 12532 bp, 13 predicted proteins | sample sta12Can44000111_FD_203756 | JGI IMG/M metagenome (GOLD analysis project Ga0306924, IMG submission 203756) | Lab enrichment of tropical soil microbial communities from Luquillo Experimental Forest, Puerto Rico - statanox.12C.anox.44.000.111 (v2)... | ecosystem: Environmental > Terrestrial >... | reverse complement strand
GCGGTGCCGCGGTGGCGGGCCAGCGTCAGGTGAAACGGCGCGACAGACACGTCGGTCGCCACGTCGTAACTGGCTCCGTGGAGATAACGGTCCACCGCGCCCGCCGGGCCGATGCCCAAGAAGAGCTGGCGCCCGGCCGCGACCGGGGCGGCCGTGATATGCAATCGGACATTGCCCAGGACGGTCTGCGCGCCGGATGAGCCCTGAATCGAGCTAGCCGGTGATACCAGGGCTTGCGTCGGCGTCGAGACGTGCTGCACGCCCGAATCCAGGGTGTCATTCGTCCCGAACAATGCCATCAGCGCGCCACCAGCGATCGCGGCCAGTACGCCGATCGCGGCCAGCACCCCCCCGAGCACGATCAGCACAACTCGTCTGGCCACCGCACCTCCCCTATTCAGCTCAAACGCTAACAAACAGCAATCGAGCGGACCAGCGGCCCGCCGTCGCGTGGGGCGCTCGGGCAGGGGACTGCGCGCCCGTATCAAAGACGGCTGGTGAGCCGCGGCCGTGCCCGGAGCGGCGGTAACCGTGGCTCCTAGCCACGGCGAAGGTTCGTCACCGTGTAACTCAACCACTCGGCGCACGGGTGGAACGCCCGCCGGCGCAGGCCCTGCATCACCCGCAGATCACCGCGGCGGTCGACGCGGACGCTGGTCGCCCAGGGGTAGGCAAGCTCCTGGCCGCTGGCCGTCCGGACGGTGACAGTCTGGGCGCCGGTCTCGGCCATTTGGACACCTCCTCGTCTGACACGGGCGGTCCGCGGGCCGTGCTGATGATCACAATAGGACGCGAACGTGTTGCGGTTCATACGCCCCGCGCTCCAACCCGACGCCAGTCACAGCGACGTGTCCGGCATTCGAGAGGCGAACGTGCGCAATCCCGCCGTGAAGGCGCGTCCGCAGACGGGCCGCGGCCCGGGGCAAAAATGCGGCGGTGACCGCGACAGAGTGGGCGACGGTCGCATCGCTGGCGACCGCCGTGGGCACCTTGGTGCTCGCGATAGCGACCTTCGCGTCCGTCCGGTCGTCGAACTACTCGGCACGCGCCGCGGACCAGGCTGCCCGCATCGCCGAACGGTCCGCCCGCATCGCCGAGCGTTCACTGATGGCGGCGGAGCGCCCACTGCTGATGAGCTCGCGGTTGCAGGATCCGGAGCAGAAGATCCAGTTTCTGGAAGACAGATTCTTGAGAGTCGCGGGCGGCGCCGCGGCTTTGGAGGCCGCTGACGGCGTGGTGTACCTGGCGATCTCGGTCCGGAACGTCGGCACTGGGCTCGCCGTCATGCACGGCTGGCATGTCATGGTAGGCGGGCAGCCACAGCTGACCCACCCGCCGCTTGAGGATTTCACCACTCAGAGCCGCGACATTTACGTGGCACCCGGCGACATCGGATTCTGGCAGGGAGCCTTGCGTGATCCGGCCACTGCCCAGTTCAAGGCCGTTGCCGCGGCAATCCAGGCTGGTGACCCGATAATGCTCAGCGTTCTCTACGGCGACTGGGAAGGCGGCCAGCGAGTGATCAGCCAGTTCGCGCTACGGCACGCGCACGACAATTGGCTGACGTCAACGGGCAGGCACTTCAACGTCGACCGTCCCGACCCACGTGAGCGCGCGCCGTCGCCGGGCGACGAGGCGCATGAGGATGTCGGCGACCGGCTCAAGCGAGCCGAGCCGGTCGGCGGGGTCCAAGACAATCGCGGTGATCATCAGGTCAATCAGGAACGCGAGCAGCGGCGGGGATCGTGACGGCGCGGTTGTGCGCTGCCCCGGCCACTAGCGCAAACCGGCCGGGCCAGCGGCACTGGCGCTGGTGGCGTGCCAGGATGCCGGGGTGGCAGAGCAGCGTTTTGACCTGGTTGTCCGTCAAGGCATGATCGTGACGCCCGGTCATCGGGAGCGGGCCGACGTGGGCATCACCGGCGGCCGGATCGCCCAGCTTGGCGGGACCATGACCGGCGCGGAGGAGATCGATGCTGGTGGCCTGCTGGTGATCCCCGGCGGCATCGATGCCCACGTGCATCTGATGTGTGCCCAGCTCACCGCCCAGGTTGCCGCTGCGGAGCCGGGCGAGCCGGTGTGGTGTGACGACTTTTGGACCGGCTCACTGGCCGCTATTGCCGGCGGGATCACCACCGTCGGCAACATGACGTTCGCCATGCCCGGCGAGTCCATGACCCAGGCCGTGGCCAGGGACATGGCCGGCGCCGCCGCCGAGGCCGCGGTCGACTGGTTCTTGCATCCGGTGCTGACCGGCCTGGGCGACGCCGAGCTGACGCAGGTCGCCGCCCTGGCCGCCGACGGGCACACGAGCATCAAGGTGTTCTTGTCCAATCCTCGTTTCGCGGCGGGCACCCCGGGCCTAGCCGAGGTCGTCGCCGCGGCCGGGCGGGCCGGGTCGATCACCCTGCTGCACTGCGAGGACGCGCACCTGCTGGAGCGGGCCGGCCGCGAGCTGATCGAGGCCGGCCGAGGCGCGGTCGGTTACTTCCCCGACGCCCGGACGGTCGGCGCCGAGGTCACCGCCGTCGACGCGGCCATCAGCCTGGCCACCAACACCGGCGCGGCGGTCTACATCGTGCACCTGTCCAGCGCCGCCGCCCTGGACCGCTGCCGCCGGGCCCGCGCCGCCGGGCTGCCCGTCTACGTCGAGACCAGGCCGCTGTACCTGCACCTGACTAGGTCGCGGTTCACCGAACCCGACGCGGCCAAGTACATCGGCGCCCCGCCGCTGCGCGAGCAGGCCGATCGCGACGCGCTGTGGCGCGGCCTGGCCGCGGGCGACATCGACACGCTCTGCAGTGATCACGCCCCATGGACGCTGGATGCCAAGCTCGACCCCGCGCTCACCGTGGTAACCGCACGCCAAGGCGTCGCCGACCTGGAAACCCTGATGCCGATGCTGTTCTCCGAGGGCGTCGTGACCGGGCGGATCACCCTGGACCAGTTCGTCGCGCTGACCTCGGCCCGCGCGGCCCAGCTGTTCGGCCTGTCCCCCCGCAAGGGCACCATCGCGGTCGGCGCCGACGCCGATCTCACGCTCTGGGACCCCGGCGAGCAGCGGGTGATCAACGGGGCCGCTATGGCCTCACTGGCGGGATACTCCGTCTACGACGGCTGGACCGTCACCGGATGGCCGCGGTTCGTCATCCGCCGCGGCCAGACAGTGCTGGCCGACGGCCAATGCACGGCCCAGCCCGGCCAAGGTCAATGGGTACACCGCGGCCCAACGCCCGGACCTGACGCGCGGCCCTGACCAGCGCGCGCGCTGAGCACCTCTATTGCCCAACCATAGAAGCTCGCCTCATCGGCCGAGCAGCCCGAGTTCCTGAGCACGGCCCACTGCCTCGTCCCGGCTGTGCACGCCGAGCCGCTGATACAGCCGTGCGGCTCGTTCCTTGGCTGCGGACCGGGAGATGCCCAGCTTGCCGGCGATCACCGAGAACGGCACCGGCTGCGGGAGGTAGCGAAGAATCTGGGCCTCCGACCTGGTGATCGATGCGGCGCGCATCTTGGCCTGGGCCTCCTTCGTGGCCTCGGCAGCCGCCTCATCGGCGGCGCTGATCAGCGCGAGGTCTCCGGCGACGGCCTCGCTGGCCGCTTGGGCCGCGGCATCCGTGATCAGCCCGGCCGCTGTCAGCGCGGTGACCGCCTCGTGCGCAGCCGCCTCCTCGATCAGCCCGGCCGCGATCAGCGCGCCGGCCGCCGCCGCGGCCGCCGCTTCCTGAACCCGCTCGGAGGCAGCCTCCGCCTCGGCGGCCTCAGCGGTAGCCGCGACGGCACGGAGGACGGCGGCAGCCTCAGCGGCCTGCGCCTCGGCGATCACCGCCGACGCTTCCTCCACCGCGACGATCTCGGCTCCGATAGCCCGGCTGACGTCTCCGGCCAGGAAGTCGTCACTGATCAGCGCGCCACCGGCAGCAGAAACGGCATCGACAAGCGGGCCAGCCCACAGATGCTCCACCAGCAGCAAGGCCACCGCGTTTCCTGGCTCGAGAGAGTCCGCCAGGGCCTGCACGGTAGCCACGCCGGAACCAGCCGGCTCGCCAGCCGCCCCGCCGTCGGCGGTGAGCCGGCTCCCGTTCCCCGTACCGAAGGGCGAGACGCCGCCCAGCAGAGAGCCGAAATCCTCGCCGTTGCCGACCTCCAGCTTCTCTATCGTGCCGTCCTGGCCCTTGGCCAGGACGATCATGTCAAGCACGCGCAGCACGCCGCGACCCTCGATCTGGTCGACCTCCGCCAGCAGGCGGCTCTCAGCATCGACATCGAGGCGAAAGGTCAGCGCGATCATTTGCAGGGGCGCGGGCATTTGTGCTCTCCTCCCAGCGGGATCCGGCGATGGCCATCTTGGGCGGCTTCGTACCACCTGATGCTCACTCCGATTCACGCCAGGCTACGCGGGCCGACGATGGTTGGCGTGGCCGCCTTGTGATCCGCGGGCCTGGTTACTCGTAGCGGAAGCCGTCGAGGAAACGGCGGAAGACGCCGCCTTCGCGGGGCCGGGCGGGGCCGGGCGGGGGCGCGACCGTGCGCTGGCGGGCGATGGGCTGGTCGTAGTCGGTGCGGACGATGGCGTCGACGATCTGAGGTTCGCTGAAATCCTCGGAGCCTTCGATCTGAGGCACGTAGCCGACGAGCATGCCGTCCCGCATTACCTGGGCCTCCAAGCCGGCTGTGCCGTCGGTGTCCCATTCAGCTTCGCGGCCGCCGGGCAGTGGCACGCGAACACCGAACTGGCCGCCGCCTGCTCGCAGCAGGTGAGCGTTAACGCCACGGTCACGAAGGGCGTCGGTTACTCGGCGGGCCACGAACTCATCCATGCCAGGACGGTAGTGATCGTTCTTGAGAGGGCGCTGACCGCCGGCTGAGCGTTTGCGCCGCTCGGGCATTGCCTAGCCTGACAACAGGTAATCGTCTTCACCGGTGGGGTGTGAGCCCGGGCAACTCCACCCGGCCATGATTTACCCGCTTCTGAATCAGGCGGCGGCGTCGGCCCGCGCTGGCCGGATCATGGCCTGATCCTTCGGCTAACGCCCTGAGTGTTAGCCGAAAGTGTCCGCATTCGGGACCCCGATGGAGGCGTGTGACTGGACGACCTTCCATAGGCCACTTTCGCGAATAAGGACACAGGTCATCCGCACCGGCCGCTCGCCGCCGCCCGCGTGCGTGAAACGCCCCCGCCCCTCAGCCCAGGCGACATCGCCCTGAATGTGAACGCCCATGTCGTCGGCTATCGCCTGGACGTCGTCCCCGCCGCCCGCGGCGGCCACGGCGTCCACGACCTGATTGCTCGTCTCCCACTCCTCGGGGTCAGTCCCGATGTGGACGGCATCGGGGCGCCCGGAGAGCATGGCGCGCAGCCGGGCCGCGTCACCAGCGTTCTGCGCCTCGAGCGTCTCGTCGATGACCTTGCGGACCTCGTCCTCGGCCCCAGTTCCCGCCATGTCTTTCCCCCCTCAATCCGGCTGTCTACAGAGCAGTGTTGTCCCCTGCGGCGGGTACACGCAACAAGCAAGCGGAAGGGTTCCGCCGGGCGGCACCTGCCCGCTGCCGGTGCCGAAGGAAATCAACGTCCGCCGGCAAGCTGTCCTAGCTGCGCAGGGTGTCGGTGCTCACCCCGGGGTGTACGAGCGTGGGGCACTGTCGCCAGTCGCTGCCGCCCTCCGTTAGGTTGCTGGTGTTGCTGCCATGGTTGCTGTCAGGTCGGCAGGTGCGTGAACCACGCGCGCGATGCGCTGCCCGCACGTGAGCCAAACGGAGCGTTGATCATCGTTGACCAGATCTTTAGAACTTAGTCATCTGCTCGCCATGGGCCGTTCAGCTGTGCCTTTAGCTCCGCTGCACCGTACGTCACCCGGGTCGCGTACAAAGCCTCTTGTGAACATCTTCAGCCTGCGTACAGCTACTTGGCTGGGCGCCACGGTCGTCGCGGCGGGCCTGTTGGGTTCGGCCGGATGCTCCAGCTCCAGCTCTAGCACTCCCAGCACCAGCGCAACGCCTAAGACGTTTGTCGTTAAGCAGATCGTCTTGGGCGAGACGATGAAGCACAGCTTCCAGGCGAACGGCACGGGCGCCATGCAAACCGAGCACCTTGTCCAGCCGGACGACATCGTGGCCCTTGGCGGCCACCTCTACGTCGGGTTCCAGAACAACGTCGGCTCGCAGGGAGAGGTATCCGGTTCCGGCAACCTGGACAGCACGCTTGTCGAGTTCACGCCCACCGGTTCCGTCGTTAAGCAGTGGGACGTCAAGGGCAAGATCGACGGGATGGGCGCCGACCCCGCCACCGGACAGGTCTTCGCGAGCGTCAACGAGGACTCGAATTCCAGCCTGTACGTGGAATCCGGCGGGACCATCACGCACTACACCTACACCCAGTCTCCGCTGCCGCACAAAGGCGGCACCGACGCAGTCTCGGTGTACAACGGGAAGATCCTGATCAGCGCGTCCGCGCCCGGTACCTCCGGCACGGCGCCAAAGGACGCGCCGGCGGTGTACGTGGTCACGCTGAACGCCGCGGCCAAGACCGCCACGGTCACTCCGTTCTTCGCCATCAACGCGAGCGCCACCGCGGTCAACGGCACCAACGCCGGCAAGACCGTCACCCTCGCGCTCACGGACCCGGACTCGAACATGGTCATGCCGTCGAGTTCGGCGAAGTTCGCGGGGGACTTCATGCTGAACTCCCAGGGCGACCTGCAACTGATCTTCTCGGGTCCCAGTGGCCAGAACCTGCAGGTAGTGAAGCTCTCCCAATCAGTCGACGACAGCGCCGTGGCGACCTCGGCCAGCGGTACGCTGTATACGACGGACTCCAGCGCCGACTCGGTCGATGCCATCACGGGCCCGTTCAAGGCGGGGACCGTGTACACGGCGATAACGCCATGCAACGCCAACAGTGCCCCAACCACGTGCCCTAACCCCCCAGCCTGGCCGGTCAACTCCCTGGGCACGATCAACTTGACGACTGGGGCGGTCACCACCATCTACCACGGGCCACTCACGCCCAAGGGCATGGTCTTCGTCCCGTAACCGGCACAACACGAACCGACCGACGGGGGCCGCCAGCAAACTGGCGGCCCCCGAACTGCAACCGCTTGGCTCATCGCGCCGATCTGGATATTAGGCGCTCACGTAACCGACCGGCCCTTGCGGTGCCGCCGGGGGTCAGCTGAGCGCCTCGGTGAGGAAAGCCCGGGTGGCCGCGAAGGAGCGTTCGTCGGCGAGCCGGTGGTAGGCGATGCCGGGGACCGCGCCGGGCACGGCGTGCTGGTGGGTAAAGCCGTGCATGGCCCCGCCGTAGATGATCAGCTGCCAGTCGGCCCCGGCCCGGTCCATTTCCTCGGCAAAGCCGGTGACATCGGCCATCGGCACGTGCGGGTCGAGAGCGCCGTGGCAGGCCAGCACCCGGGCCTTGACGGCACCCGGCTCGGCAGGGCGGGCAGTGGCGAGGCTGCCGTGGATGCTGACAGCGGCGGCCAGGGCGGCGCCGGAGCGGGCCAGGGTCAGTGCGGCCAGCCCGCCGAAGCAGAAACCAACCGTGGCGAAGGGCTCGGTGGCAGGGCCGCAGCTGGACAGCTCGGCCAGCCCGGCTGCGGCCCGCCGGGCCAGCAGCCCGGGATCGTCGCGCATCGCGGTGAGGGAACCTATGACCCGGTCACGGTCGCCCGCGACCCCGTCACCGAGCATGTCGCAGGCGAAGACGGTGTATCCGAGGGCGGCGTACCGGCTAGCCTGTCCGCGCGCATGGTCGTCGAGGCCTCCGCCGCCGTGGATCAGCAAGATGCCGGGGCGCGGCCCGCCGCGGCTATGCCAGTGCAGTTCGCCGGTCAGCGGGTTGTCCTGGTCGGCATAGGGCACGGTGCGTGTGGTGAGCGGCACGTTCCCTCCTTACGCTGATATCGCGGCCAGGCTAGGTTAATCGCCGCCAGCCGCGGACGGCTCCGGATCGGATCGGATCAAAGTCGAATAACCCAGACAAGACAGCCGGCCCAGCGCGGCAGGTAGCGGACCAGGCCGAAGTTCCCGGCGACGACGATGTCGTCGTCAGAAAGCAAGGCGGCGCATCGGTCATGCCACCAAGATGGCGTGGCGGCCAGCCGAGAGGAGCATGCAGTTGGCCCAGGTGGGGGCTTGCGATGTTCATGTCCGCCCAGCGACCAGGGCCGATGCTCCCGGAATCGTGTGGGTGTCAAACTCCTCCATCGCTCCCGGCGAAGACACCGGATTCGGAGGAGGCATGGACTCGGCCTTCCATGACACGCCGGCGCTTCTGTCGGCCTGGCGCGATCCCAATGTCGTGCAGGGTGAGGAGGTGCTGGTTGCCGAAATGGACGGGCGGATCGTCGGCTGCGTGACCCTCGAGGACAAAGGACGCGAACTCGAGCTGGTCAACATCGACGTTCCGCTTGAGCTTCAGGGCAGGGGGATCGGCACGATGCTGGTGCGGTCAGTAGAAGAGCGAGCCAGAGCGGCAGGAAAGTACGCGGTCACTGTTGGCACGAGCCGGAACGCGGAAGGCGTGGCTTGGAAGTCGCTTCCTTGGTGGCAACACCTCGGGTACCGAGTCACCCACGAGGAGGAGAACGCATGGACCCGGTCAATCGGGCCCGGCGTCCGCGAGATACGAATGCGGAAGGACCTCCCGACCGAATGAGATCACTCATAGGGGAGTGCGTGATCATGACGTTGCCCCTTGGTGGGGCAGGTACTTGATGCCGCCCAGGACATGCTCCTGGATGATGGCAGCTACCTGCTCCTCGTCTCTGCGTTTGAGCGCATGGACGAGCTGCGCGTGCTGGTGGACCGATTCCTGGTGTGGCCGGCCCGATTGGGGTCCGTAGGGAAATGACCGCCATAGGAGTCTCATGAGCAGAAGGAGCATCGGCGAGCGAGCGCACGCGTAGATCCGGAAGTGAAATTGCCGGTTGAGTTCTCCGAGCCGGCTGTCATCTGGGTGGCATCCGGCAACCTGGCGGCAGAGCGTTTCGATCTCCGTGAGGTCGGGCTCGGTCATCTTTGACACCGCGAGGGTTCCGGCTAGCGCCTCCAGTACGGCCAGGATCCGGTAGTTCTCTTCCATTTCCTTGGACTCAGCGCGCGCAACCGTCGCTCCGCGGTGCACGTCGGTGACCACCAGGCCCTCTGATTCCAGGCGCCGGAGCGCCTCCCGCACGGGCGTATAGCTCACGTCGAACTGTTCAGCGAGGTCGCGCTGGCGAAGTGGGGTGCCGGGGGAGAGCTGCCGATCGGTGATCAGTTCTCTGAGCTCGTCGGTGACCATGTCGCTTTTGCTGACATATTTGCGTGTCGGCCGCGGGCCTGGCCGCGGGATCTGGCCCGCGGACCGGCCGTCGGTCTCGCCGCGCCGGCGGAGAGCATCGTCTGCCCGGTCGCGCTTCTCACTCATGGCCTCGCCGACCTCATCTTGCCGGGGGTGAGGAGTTGAGATCGTGCGGGGGAGACCCGGGCGGCGCTTCTTGGGCGGATTGGCCTAGGAAGACTTCGCGGATGTCGGGGCGGGCGACGATCTCGCTGGCCGGGCCGGCGATCTCGACCCGTCCCGCGACGAGAATGTAGGCCCAGTCGGACACCCCGAGCGCCTCGAACGCCTTCTGTTCCACCAGCAGCACGGCAGTGCCCGCGTCGGCGAGACGCCGTACCTGGTCCCGCAGCACCGTCCGGGACAGCTCAGGTGACAGGTTGGAGGTCGGCTCATCAAGGACGAGAACGGCGGGCTCGAGCATCAGGACCCGGGCTATCGCGAGCATCTTCCGCTCTCCGCCGCTGAGCTTGCTCGCGGTCCTGGACCGCATGTCCGCCAATGCGGGAAACGTCGACAGCACCGCCTCGATCCTGTCGGTGACCTGCGGCTTCGTGAGCAGATAGCCGCCCATCTCCAGGTTCTCGGTGACGGTGAGGGTGTCGAACACGTCTTTGGTCTGCGGGACGAAGCCCAGCCCCATGCGGGCAAGACGGTGCCCACGCGTATTCGTCACGTCACGACTACCGAACGTTACCGTACCGGTCATGACCGGGAGCCTGCCGGTCACGGCCTTGAGCAAGGTGGACTTCCCGGCGCCGTTCGGCCCGATCACCGAGACCACTTCCCCGGGCCCGACGCCGATGCTCACGCCGGACACGATCGCGGCGGCGCCGTAACCGGCCGCGACGTCGTGGAGGCGCAGGACGGGGGGCGGTCGCCCGTCCGGGGGAGGGCTATCCGATGAGGTAGGCATCCAGCACCTCCCGGTCGGCGCGGACCTCGGCCATGGTCCCCTGGGAGATCACCCGGCCCTGGGCCATCACGATGACGGGGTCGCACAGCCGCTCCACCACGGCGAGTTCGTGCTCGATCATGAGCATGGTGAGCCCTGCACCGCTCAGGTCCAGCAGGTGCCGCTCGATCCGCCGGGCCAGGGACGGGTTGACCCCGGCCATCGGCTCATCGAGCAGCAGCAGCGCCGGGTCGGCCATCAGCCCGCGCATCAGTTCGAGCAGGCGTTTCTGGCCCCCGCTGAGGTTTCCGGCGTACTCGTCTTCCTTGGCGGACATGTCGAAGCGGGCCAGCAGCTGGCGCGCCCGTTGCACCATGGCCCGCTCCTGCGGGCGCCAGTAGCGCTTGCCGAGCGCGGCCTGCCACAGCGCCTCGCCCCGCTGGCCGGGCGCTGCGACCAGCAGGTTCTCCAGCACGGTCAGCTTGGCGAACTCGCTGGAGATCTGGAAGGTGCGGATGATCCCGCGCCGGGCCACCTTGTACGAGGGCAGCCCGGTGATGTCCTGGTCCCGGTAGGAGATCTTTCCCGCGGTGGGTTTGAGCGCGCCAGCGATGACGTTGAGCGCGGTCGACTTCCCGGCGCCGTTCGGCCCGATCAGGCCGGTGATCCGGCCGGGGGGAACGTGGAAGGACGCGCCGTTGACAGCGTGGACGCCGCCGAACTGCCGGTGCAGGTCGGTGACCGTGAGCAGGGCGCCGGTCTCGCTCATCGGCCGGCCTTGGCGGGCATCAGCGGCTGCGCCTCTTCGCCCTCGGCGGCCGGCGGGAAGCGCCGTCGCCGTTCGGGGATGACGCCGCGGGGCCAGAACCACAAGAAAACCAGGGCGAGCACCCCGACGACGATCCACTGCAGGGCGTCGATGAACCCGGGCGGGCCGAACTGCGGGATGAAGCGGGTGGCCTCGAGGAAGACGACCGGCACCAGCAGGGCGCCGACCATGACGCCCAGGTTGTTCCCCAATCCGCCGACGATGACGGCGGTGAAGTACACGAACGTCTCCGGGTACAGCCAGGAGCCCGGGGACCAGGCGGAGATGAACTCGACCAGGATGGCGCCGCTGATCCCGGCGATCACCCCGCCGAGCACGAACGCGATCATCCGCAGCCCGGTGACGTTCTTGCCCAGCGCCGCCGCCGCGTGCTCGTTGTCGCGGACCGCGCGCAGCGTGCGGCCCAGTGGCGAGCTGGTCACGATGTGGACGAGCCAGTAGACGCACACGCAGACCCCGGCCGTGATGCCGACGAACAGCCACTGGTAGCCGATGGGCGACAGGCTGACGATCGACGCGAGGGGCTTGGGCACCAGGGCCAGTCCGTTCGGCCCGTTCACGAGGCCGACCTGGTTGGTGACGACGCTGGTCGCGATCAGCGACACCACCAGCATGACCATCGCCTCGTAGTCGCTGCGCAGGCGCCGGATGCCGAAGCTGCCCACCAGCAGCGCGAGCAGGCCCCCGACCACGCCCGCGGCCAAGATGGGCAGCGGGAAGGGCCAGTGCGCGCCGCCGACGTACTGCTGGAACCCGCCCTTGGCGGCCGGGATGGCCGGCCCGAGCGTCAGCACCGCGGCGGTGTAAGCGCCGGCCGCCTGGAAGATGATGAACGCGAAGTTGATCAGCCCGGCCACGCCGAACTGCAGGTTGAGCCCCCAGCAGGCGATCACGTCGACGCCGAGGTAGACCAGCACCGTGGAGATGTAGAACTGCCAGGCGACGCTCACGCCGCGACCTCCTTGCCGGTGGCGACCTCCGACAGGATGCCCTGCGGCCGGGCGATGAGGACCGCCACCAGGATCACGAAGGCGACCACGTCCTTGTACTCGGGGCTGAAGATGGCGGCGGCCAGCTCGCTGGCGATCCCGATGACCAGGGCGGCGAGCATGGCCCCGTACGGCTGGCCGATCCCGCCGAGGACGGCCACGGCCACGATCGGGATCAGGAACTGGGCGCCGGTGGTGTCGGTGAACGAGGTGACGTTTATCACCAGGATCACGCCGGCCAGCCCGCACAGGGCGCCCGAGATGGCCCAGGCGAGGTCGATGACCCGGTCGGTGGCGATCCCGCAGCTGCGGGCCAGCTCGGGATCGGTGGCGGTCGCCCGCATGGCCTTGCCAAGCTTGCTGTAGCGGAGCAGCAGGTGGATCGCGAGCATGGCCGCGACCGCGATGCCGATGATGCCGAGCTGGGCGGTGGTGAACACCATCCCCGCGATCGGGACCGACGCCGGGCGGGGCATCTGCAGGCTGAAGAAGTTCGC
>Ga0306924_10005447_pt1 | contig 12532 bp, 11 predicted proteins | sample sta12Can44000111_FD_203756 | JGI IMG/M metagenome (GOLD analysis project Ga0306924, IMG submission 203756) | Lab enrichment of tropical soil microbial communities from Luquillo Experimental Forest, Puerto Rico - statanox.12C.anox.44.000.111 (v2)... | ecosystem: Environmental > Terrestrial >... | reverse complement strand
GAATGGCCGCTCGGGCGGACGACGGCGGAGGCGGTGGAACTGGCGGCATTGGCCAAGGCCAATGGGCTTGTTACTGCAGTCGGCCTGCAAGCCCGGGTCAATCCCGCCGTGATGCACACGAAGGAACTGGTCGAGGCCGGCTATGTCGGCGAGGTCATGGCCGTTCATGTCAGGCTTGTGCGCGAGGGTGTGTTGACCCGGCCGTCGAACCGCACCTGGCAGCGCGATGCCGAGCTCGGGGCCAACACCTTGACCATCGCCAACGGCCACACAGTCGATGCAATGCGCTTTGTGGCCGGCGACTTCGGCCGCCTATCAGCTGTGGTAGCGACCCAGGCGAAGCAGTGGCTCGACACCGGCGCCAACACATGGCTGGACGTCACCTCGCCCGACAACGTGCTGATCAGCGGAAGGCTGGCGAATGGCGCGGTGGTATCGGTCCATATCGGCGCCATTCCGTTCGCCGGCAGCGGTTACCGCATGGAAATCTACGGCCGCGACGGGACCTTGGTCGTATCCGGCGAGGACTCGCCGCAGTTGGGCGAGGTTTCCCTCTACGGGGCGAAGGGCGGCAACAAGTTGGCGCTGATCCCAATACCGCAGCGGTTCACCGTCGCGGCAGCCGATACGCCGTCGGGTGAACCCCACAATGTCGGCCAGATGTACACAGTGTTCTCACAGGCGATTCGCGGCGGTGGAAGCCGTCAGCCGACTTTCGGGACCGCGGTCGACCTGCACCGCCTGGTTGACGCCATCAAGCAGGCCTCGGACAATGGCCGCGAAGTGAGGTTCTGATAGAGGATGAGATGAGTCCCGGCGCCGCGGTTGATTGCGAAAGCTTTGACGTAGCCTATTTTGTGCTGAGTGGCACGTCGACAGCGGCGCGCTGTCCCGAGATTCTGCGTGGGTTGGTCGGGCTTGGCTTTTCGACCATCATCGCGCTCCCGACACCCAATGCCGCTCGCGTGGTCGCGCCGCGCGAGCTCGCCGATGTCGAGGGGGTCCAAGTCGTCCAATCGTACTTCGATCTGGCCATCCGCCCGCGGCCGCCCCGCGGGGTGGTATTGTTTGCGCCGTGCAGCTTCAACTCGCTGAACAAGCTCGCGCACGGCGTCGCCGACAGCCTGGCATTGTCCGTAGTCGCTGAGGCGATTGGGCGGGCTACGCCAGTGATCGTCGGCCCATCCTTGAACGCGCCGCTGCTGAACCATCCCGAGGCGCGGGCGTCGCTGAAAAAACTGCCGACCTGGGGCGTGACGATCGTCCCGCCGGTCGACGAGGGTGAAGGGCCGCGCCTCGCGCCGTCCGCGGCGTTGCTCGACGCCGTTCGCCCCTACATCCGTCACGGCTGACGCAATCAACGTCGTCATCACTTCCTCCTTGAGAGATGGGTCTGAACCGGTCAGTCTTCATGACCACAGCGGCTCGCGGTCGCTTCGGGAAATTGCCAACGCAATATCACTCATTCGATTTCCGAATAAACGCTCTCGGCCGCGGCCGGGTTGAGCGCAGGGAAGCCCGTCGTCTTTGGGGAGCAAGAACGGGTTTCGCCGGCTCAACCCGCCCTACGTACTGACCCCTTACAGGATCTCGAAGATCGAGTAACGAACCATGTTCGGCGGGATCCTCTCGCCCACACCTACGGCCAAGATATTGTTGAGCCAAGCGTAGCCCTCGGCTCCCGTCTCGAACATTGGCGCGACGCGGAAGTAATATTCGCTCGGATCGACTGTCTCGCCCTGCGCCAGCCGTGCCATAGCTTCCGGTGGCCCGTGCCGCATTCCAACGTAACGAACGTAGATGAAGGCACCGTCGTCCGTCTTCAGGGTAATCCGGACATTTGTTCCAAGACGCCATCCGGGCGGATAAGCAGCCAGTCACCGCCGTCGGGCAGCACCTCTCCACGCAGGCGAGGAACTTCAAACGAGCCGCCAATCACGGGATAGTAACGCCGCGTGCCGCGTGGCGTCACGCCTATGTCGCGTGGAGGTGCGACATAGCCCGTAAGAAAGCATAAGAACTCGCTTCGAAGCGTCTCTGCTGCCATATCTATTGTCCCGGGGTATTAGTACCCCATTGCGATGTCGATCTGCTGCAACAGGCGGCCGCCTGCTTCCAGGCTGCGGATGTTGGAGGCGATCTCGGTCACCAGCTGGGCAACGGTCGGCCGGCGGGCGACGTGCGGCATTACCGTGATTTTGGGATGCAGCCAGAGCGGGCTGTCCGATGGCAAGGGCTCGGGCCACAGCGCGTCCAATGCGGCGTAGGACAACTGTCCCGAATCGAGCGAGCGGATCAGATCGTCGTACACCACATGCTTGCCGCGCCCGACATTTATCAGCATCGCACCCCTCGGCATCATCGCAAAGGTGCGGGCGCAGAAGATGCCCTCGGTTTCCCGCGTCAGCGGCAACAGGCAGACGGCGATGTCGGTCTGATTGAGAAACGGTTCGAGCTGGTCGCGGCCATGAAAAATCGGCACCTCCTCCCGCGGCCGCGGCGACCGAACCCAGGCCGATACCGGGAAGCCGAGCGATTTCAACACCAATGCCGGCGCTTTCGCCATCATGCCGTAACCGAGGAACCCGACACGCCGTTCCTCCGGCCGGACAATCCGTGTCCTGCGCCACTCGCGATTGGCCTGAGCCATCTGATAGCCGGGCATGTCGCGGTGAAAGCGCAGCACGTGCATGACGACGTATTCGGTCATCATCGGATCGCCGCCCGGCGGCTCGATCTTGCCAAGCGGGACCTTCGGCATCTTCGGGTGGTCGACGAATGCCTCGACCCCGGCGGAGCGACTGAACATGGCCTTCAGATTAGGAAACGCAGGGAGGATGCCGAAATCGGGCTGCATGAAAGCGAGATATTCGATATCCGCCGGCTCTCCCGCATCGGGCCAGATGCGAAGCTCCAGATCGGGAAGCTTTTCGGCGACCGTGTCGCGCCATGCCTTGGCGTTGCCAATGCGTGTGTCGAGACCGAAGATCAGCAGCGCCATACTTCCTCCAAATTTTTCACTACAGAATTCCGCCGTTGATCGAGATGCATTGCCGCGTGATCAGCCGGCTGTCGTCCGCGGCGAGGAACAGAGCCAGATTGGCGACGTCCTCTGGGGTGATCAGGTCGGGAAGGCATTGCTGGGCGCGCGTTGCCTCGATCTGGCTCTCGTCTTGGAACCACAATCGGCGCTGGCGTTCGGTCAACACCATGCCGGGAGCGATCGCGTTGACGGAATGCGTGACGCGCCGACGGCGCGGGCCAACGTGTTGGTAAAGCCGACGATAGCGGCCTTCGCGGCGGCGTAGGCTTCGAGTTGCGGGATACCGCGCATCCAGGACACGGACGACATGTTGATGATCGAGCCGTGGCCGAGCTCGCGCATTTGCGGCACGATCGTTTGCGCCGCAAAGAACACGTGGCGGAAATTCACCGCCATGGCCCGGTCGAACTCGGCCGGGGTCACCGCCGAGAAATCGTAGCGCTGATCGTTGGCGGCGTTGTTGAGCAACACCGCCGCCGGACCGAGCGTCTCGCGCACGGTGCCGAGGCCGGTGCGAAGGGCTGCCACGTCAGTAAGGTCGCACGGCACGAACAACGGGGTGCCGGCTTCGCGTCCCACCGCATCAGCCAGTGCCGTGCCGACATCGGTTTGCACGTCGAGAAACGCGACGCGCGCCTGGTTCGCGGCAAAGGCGCGGACGAACGCGGCGCCGATGCCGCTGGCTCCGCCGGTCACGACGATCGTGCGGCCCTTGAGACTCTCGTAGCGGGTAAAGGTCACCGCTCTATCGCCGTCCGGCCTGCGCGCGGGCCTAGATGCGAAGCGAGGAACGCGCCGAATTGTAGACGCGGCATGAGCATTCTCCTGTCTTTGTATCGAATTGATCCCGATCGACCAGGCTTGGTCAACACGAAGGATGAAAAACAGCAAAAATCGCGATTTTTGCCCGGCGCAGCCGGTTTCCCGCAAAAAATCAATCGCTGTTCCAGATATTAGAGACCAAAATTCGCTACCCCGCGAAAAAATGCGGCTCTACAGCCAAGCGGCAGACGTCGGTTGTCAGCTCGCACCCTGTGGTAAAGGGTGTTGCAGTTGCTCTACTGTGATTCAGATGATCGATCTTTTCCGTGACCTGGAGGAGCGTCTGCTTCAACCGGAAGTCCGGCGCTCGCCCGACGAAGCTGGCAAACTACTTGCTGCGGATTTCATCGAGTTCGGCAGCTCGGGTGCGGTCTACAGCAGGCAGCAAATTCTTGACGGGCTTCTAAAGGAAAGTCCGATGGCGCTGTCGGCGACGGACTTCTCAGTTCGGGTGCTGAGTGACAGTGTTGTGTTGGTGACCTATCGTGGCATGAGCCGTGATCCGGCAAGCGGGCGGGAGTGGCATTCACTCCGTAGCTCCATCTGGAAACTAGTTGACGGTCGTTGGCTAATGACCTTCCACCAGGGAACCCCGACACGGCAAATTCCCTGACGGTGTATATCTCACCACTTCCGGATTTCCCGGAAGATATGACCGCAATGGAGACTCAGCGATTCTGCCGCCGTCCTCAGGGCGTCAGCGTCAACGCCCTGAGTTCCTTGCGAGCCGTGCCAAAGCTGCCAAGCTGATAGACCGACGCGCCGGCCGGCGAGAACGTGAACGACGCGAATGGCTCCGCTAACATCTTGTTCAAATACGCTTCCGTTCCGACGCCGATCGTCACGTGTGGATTGAATCGCTTGCCTGCCGCGTCTGTGACAAAATTGGCGACGTAGCTGATGAGGAACTTTTGGATGTCGCGTCCGCCCTCGTCGCTGAAGAAAGCCGCCGTCGTCCCCGTCTTCACGGTGTAGGGCGCGACGGCTTTGATGAGTTCATCTTGCAGCCGATGCAGGTCTTCAGTCGGTTCGACTACAATTCCCGCGAGCCCGATCGGCGGAGCCGGGATGTAGTAATATTTGAACGCCTTCAGCGTCCATGCCGTGGGCTTCTCTTTGGCTATAACCGCACTCGCCGCGGCAAATACCTTGTCGAGTTCGTCTGTACGGACGAACTGCTGCAACATGGAGATGTGCGGATGGTGCGTCTCATCCAGAGCAAAGCCCTTCGGGAAGGACTTTCGGAGGCGAGCGTTGGCGGCCATCGCATGCTGAACCATCGTCGCGTCGGGTTCGAGCGCGATGTCGATCGGGGTCACCGGATTCTGTTGCGCGACTGCGCCTTGGACGACAGCGACCGCCAACCCTAGCCCGAGCCCGATGGCTGTAAAGACCTGCAAATGGTCATGCATGTTCGTCCCTCCCTGTGGGTGCCTGACCTACGGGTGGGTAGCACTAAGTGGCGTTCTTGACTTGTTGTCAAATCACTAGTTCTTGTGGAGGCTCAGAGCTCCCTCTGGCTGGAGGCATCAATGGCGGATGGTCAGTCGCTTCCCTCCTGGAACGACAGCGCGGCGAAATCCGCGATCCTCGACCTTGTCGCGCGTGTGACAAAGCAAGGAGGCACCGAATTCGTGCCGCCAGCCGGGCGCATTGCCACGTTTGACAACGACGGGACACTCTGGTGCGAGCAGCCGCTTCAGACACAGTTCTTTTTCGCCTTTGAGCGCGTGAAGCAGTTGTCGAGCAAGGATCCGACAATGAGCGAGCGTCAACCATTCAAGGCCGTGGTCGAACACGATTACAATACGCTTTTTGGACTCGGCAAACAGGCACTGTTCGAACTGGCCTTCGCCACCCATGCGGGCATAGCCGATGAGGACTTTGAGCAAGCTGCGAGCGGATGGTTAGCGACGGCGAGGCATCCCAAGTTCGGCCGGCTGTTCAAGGAATGCACCTATCGGCCGCAGGTCGAGCTGCTCGCATACTTACGGGAGAACGGCTTCAAGACCTATATCGTGTCGGCAGGCGGTGTGGACTTCATGCGCGCGTTCGCGGAGGAAGCTTACGGTATCCCACGAGAGCAGGTGATCGGTTCCAGCGTGAAACTGCGCTACGATTTGACAGACAACCGGGTTTCGCTCGTGAAGCTGCCGGAGCTCAACAGCTTTGGCGATCGGGAAGTGAAGGCGCTGAACATCGGCCTGCATATCGGCCGTAGACCACTTTTGGCGTTCGGCAATTCCGACGGCGATCTCGCCATGATGCGTTACACGAAGTCCGGCTCAGGGCCTCGGCTCGCGTTGCTTCTCCACCATGACGACGCAGTCCGGGAGGCAGCCTACGATCGAGAGTTCCGGCTGAGCCCGTTGTCCGAGGCGCTCGACAAGGCTCAGGACTACGGCATCACCGTCGTGAGCATGAAGCGGGATTGGAACGTTATGTTTTGATCGCCGCAATGGACGGCACTCGTCTTCGCAGATGGGTCTGCGCATAAATTAAGAATTCTGCACAGCCGGCCGGCCGCTCTCGACCCAACTGCGACATTGGCCGCGCGGTTTCGTGGCGTCCGCTACCTGATCCGACAGCGGACCTTTGAACCTTGAGCGTGCTTGCGAAAGAATCGGGCCGTCCTTGACCCCAAGCCGACATGGAGCACAGGGTTGCTGCGCGCAGGCGAAACGCCACGCGCGACGCGCCGATATCTACGACTGAGAGAATCAAATTCAGCGTTCCGGCTTCGACGATCCATTTTTTAATGTGGTCCTCGCAAGCGTCGGTCACATCGGCTGTTCGCGAAATCGTCGATATTCTTTGAACCAGAGCGCAGGAATTTAAGGAAGTCGAGGTTTTGGTATTTGCATGTCTCGCAGATGCTTAAGAGAACCAAAAATTCGCGAATGCCTTTCTCCGTGGTTTTTCCCTCGATCACCCGGCGAAGCAGGGCGAAGGCCTTTATCGCATGCTCCGCATTGTTGTTGTTCCAGGGGACGTCATCAAAATCCAGGAACGTGAACATTTTGTTGCGATTTTTCTGCAGTCGTTCGATGATCTTGCCCGCTGCTTCGCTCTCGCCGAGTCCATTAGAAAGACGATGGTAGAAGCGATCGACGAAAATCCTGTGTTTCCTCAGGAAGTGTTTTTTGAGGCCGCGGCGGCCGACAGTTTCGACCATCGGCGTGACCAAAGTGCTGAATTCCCCGGCGAGTTCCTTGAGCCCTTTGTCATAAGGGTGCTTCAAGAGCGCGTCGTTCAAGTCGCGGATAAAATGGATCAGACATTTCTGCTGAGGACAGTCTATGGATTCGTATGCAGCGTAGAAATCTGATACTAAAACCCCCGAAAAATCCTTGAGCATTGCTTGGATGGTGCTGCCTTCCCGGGTGGGGGTATAAAAATAGGCGACGTTTTCCATGCTGGTGAGAACCCATACGTAGCTGTCCTTGCCCATGACGCTGGTGCTGGTCTCATCGACATGCAGCAAGCGCCCGCTACAGAGTCGTTTCAAGAGATCGTCGTAGGTGCTCTGGTAAGTCTGCGCCGCCGCGGCCTTGAACGTATTCGTCGTGTTGCGAGAGATGGTCAGGCCGAACAACTTATTCAAGCCGGAAGCAACACGGCTCTGCGGCAGGTGAAGCTCGATGTTCTGGTATATCGTGAACGCAATGAGCTCCGGGCCATATTTGCCGGCGCTCCAGCGTCGATTAGGCGGATAAAAGGTGCTTCGACATGATGGGCATCGGTATTGTTGGATGACGTAGCGAGTGATCCACCGTTTTATTCCGTACTGCATGAAACGAAGGTCGACGGTGGTCTTGCGCCTTTTGCCGTGCCTATACACAATCTTCGAGTTGCACGTCGGACAAGATGAGGGGCGAGCGCATTCGATCGTGACATTGGGGGTCAGCATGCTTGTGTACCCATGCTTGCGCGCGGGGTGGCTTTTTGGTTTGTGGCGGGATTTCACGTAGACCCGTTGGCGCTGGTAATCCCAATAAGCGGCCTTGTTGATGGTTTCCAGTTCCGGCAACGCAAATGCGTTGCGTCCGAAACGGAATGGGAATCGGCTTTCCTGCTTCATCTCGGACGCAAGGATCAAATCATCCTGTGACAACCGGTCGTTGGCGGGCGCCTCATGAAGCAGACCGACGATTCTATTCGCTACAAGTTCAAGAGCTTCGCAGTCCTTTCGGTTGTAGTCGAAGAGCGCCTGCTTCTCTTCCGAGTCTCTTGAAGCCTCCCAACGATGCCGCGAGACAATCGCTTCGAGCCCAGACGCTGGCCAGCTCGACCACCGAAAACCAAGATATCCAGCAATCTCCTTCAACCCGTTGGAGAACGTCGGGAAGTAGATATGCGCAAAAACGAACGAAAGAAGGTTCACCGCGTGCTCAATAGCGGTCGCGGCTGCCGAGCTATCGCGCGGCGCGCCATGACGTTCGCGCATTCGTTTTAGGAAGACCGTCTCGTAGCTGCCGAAATGCACGAGCCTCGGATCAGGGATCGCCGAAAGGACATCGAGGAATTTGTTCCATATGCGCTTCTCCTGGTCTTCGTCATCGGCCCAAAAGCTGTACTGGACAGCATCCTCCCCAGTCCCGACGCGAATCCCGATCAGGTAGTAGAAATCACGATCGGGCAGGCCTTCGACGTCCAGATAGACGGGAGTACCGTCGAGTTTCGGGTCCGGGAGATCGACGGCATGTATCTTATTTTCTCGGATCGCGAGCGCCCGCAACGAGTGATGAAATTTCTCGTTCTTGCCTGGCAATTCCCGGCGGCGTCGACGCGGACGGAATGTGTATGACAGCTGGGTGACCGTGAATATGCCCCTGCCGTGTAACTTCTTCCGTTCCTTCTCCGACATCCCCGATAGCAGGCTGAGCTCGTCCTTCTCCATGGCCTGCTTACGGCAGCGCGCTTCGAATTCGCACTGGTGACAATGCCGGTTCAGCACAAGGTCGGGTGGCAAATTGTCTGCCAATAGTGAGGTGATTTCCTTTATCCGTTTTTGCACCTCGCTGGTCAGAGAAGAGAGCTTCACCTTCAGCGTAGCGTGGTTGTCACCGTGCGTGATCTTACCGAGAGGCACCTTGCGTCCAACTGCTTCGGAGAGCACGAGGGCGTCGAACGCGAGCAACAGCTTATCGTTTTTAGTGAGCTTGTTGGCGAATTCGAAACGACGTGCGACGAACTGGAGGGACCTGCCCCGACCTTCGGAGGGTATCCTTTCCACAGCCTGCAGGCGCGATTCCAGGTCGTTCGTCCGCAAGCGCACGTCGATGGCAAGGCGCCACGTTGCGTCCTTGAAATACTTAGTAAGAGCCGGCGCAATCGCGCGGTCGCTCTCCGGAAGAAGCTCGCGCAAGCTCTTGAGGATACCCTCGTAATAGGCCTCGTTCTGCGCGCGAGCCCACTCCGCGTAAGCATTCCCGGTGGTCGGTTCGGCGTGTGAGCGGAGCCAACACTTGGTGGAGCATTCGAGGTAGGCCTCGAAAATCTGGAAGTTCACAATCATCGACGGTACCTTCGAATTCACAAACGCGCTGCGGAGCCAGCAAACGACCTGCACACTGGCTCACGGGACTGCTCCGAACCAGCCGAAGGTCTCAAATCCAACGGAGGTTCTGTCGATTGAGAGCGATAGGCGTGAGATTGAGGGGGTCAGTGAACCAGCTGATCAAACCACGCCGCGCGACCTTATCAAAGCAGGGAACCGCGGTAGAATGCGGCTCCGAGTTGAGCCGCTATAATCTTGGTCTGGTCCGAGGCGCTAACCGCTTATGGCACGCTCGTCCGTCACGCTCTGAACTGTGGCAACGTACTTGAAGGTCCGTTGAGGGATCGGATAGCGGACGGTGGAAACCCCGGGTGCCAAGGGCAGGTATCCACCCTTCTCGGCCACTCAGCCTTCGCGATGGGAGCGGCTCTTCCCGATCCGAAGCGATCACTCGGGCCGCGCCACGGCTTCTAGGCTATTGCTCATTCCGCCCCTGTCAGAGCCAGTAACGGGGTCTCAGAGAGCGCTATGGTCGTTTATTTTGATACCAGGTAATGCCTCAAGCGCCGAGCGCGCTCCGGCGTCCATACCATCGTCGATATAGCTTTCAAATCGCGACGGCTTATTTGTCGAGCCAGACGTCCTCCCGCCGGGCGCTGTCAAAGATGCTGTTCGTGTTCACCATCTCGTTCTTGACCCAGGGCCGGCGGCAGAAGCCGCGATCGCCGTAGAAGATGATCGGCCGAACGTCTTCCTCGGCCAGTTTGTGCTCGATCTGCCAGAGGATCTGCTTGCGCCGCGCCGGGTCGCCTTCCATCGATTGTTGCTCGATCAGCTGGTCGACCTCCTTGTTGCAGTAGTTGTCCCAGTTGACGCTCGAGCCGCAGCCGTAAAACAGGTCGAGCGTCGGGTCGGGATCGGGGCCGCTGGTCTGCAGGTTGAGGCCGACCGTATACTCCTGGCGCATGATCTTCGGGTAGTAGCGGGTGCTGTCGATCGTCTCGAGCTCGCCGTCGATGTAGATCTCCTTCAGCTGGTCGATCAGCACCACCGCCGGGTCTTTGTAGAACCTGATATCCGATGCCGACACCTTGATTTTCAGGCGATTGTTCGGCCCGTAGCCGAGTTGCTCCATCATCTGGCGGGCCTGAGCGCGATTTTTCGCGACATCGGAGGCGTAGCCAGGCAGTTGCTTCAGCTGGTCCGGCGGCAGCCCCCATAACCCGCCAGGCGGCGATTGGAGCACGCCGCCGATCTCGCCCTTGCCCTGGCTGACAATATCGATGAACGCTTGGCGATCAATGCTGAGTGACATTGCCCGCCGCAACTCGGGGTTGTTGAACGGCGGCTTGTCGCGGTTGATGATCAGGTGGCGGTTTATCGTGCCGGGTGCCTCGTCGCAGATCGAGTCCGGCAGCTGGCTCATGATGTCCTTTATCATCGGCGGTGAGAATGGCTGCCCGGCCACGTCGAATTTGCCGGCGATGAACGCCAGTACCGTGGTCGCCGGGTCGCGGATGATTGTATACTCGATGGCGTCGAGATAGGGGCGGTCCGGTTTCCAATAACCCGAATTGCGGGTCAGTATGATGTGTTCGTTGGGCTTGAACTCGACAAATTTGAATGGCCCGGTGCCGATCGGATGCTGGCGCATCTGATCCGGCGTCTGATGGCATGGAGTGATCACAGCGAAGCCGCCGGCCAGCAAGGTTGGGAACGCCACTTGCGGCCGCTTCAGATGAAAGGTGACCTGGTAGTCGCTATCCGCGGTCACCGATTCGAGGTTTTTGAAGTTCGACTTGCGCGGGTTGAAGCGCACCTTGTCTTTGGCCTTGTCGAGCTGCAGATCGATCGTGCACAGTACGTCCTTGGCGGCGAACGGCTGGCCGTCGTGCCACTTGACTCCCTGGCGCAAGGTGAAGGTCAGCGCCGTGCCGTCCTCATTCCACTCCCATCTGGTTGCGAGGTCGGGCTTGATCGACTCGAGGCGGATCTGCGGGTCGTGCTGGTCGAACAGGATCAGGTTGTTGTAGACCGCCATCAGCGGCGCTTGGCCGGGCGGCGTTGCCTGCTCGTAAATGTTGAGACCCGGCGGACTATCCGCGTAGTAGACTCTGAGAACGCCGCCAGCCTTCTGAGCCGCCGCTGTTCCTCCGGTCAGCCCCAATGCCAGCGCTGTTGCGGCTGCAACTCCTCTAACAGCTCGGATCATGCGCGTCCTCCCTGTTCTGCTCCCGACCTATCGCCTGAGGGCTTTCGGCCCTTGAACTTAATTGGCGTAAGCGATCGATCGAGCCGTATAGCACGCTCTCATCACCCCGAGTAGAGCGACGCGACTCCCGGTGCAGGCTTCGGTTTCGATTTTGGGATGGCGCTCATGGGTCGGCCTGACCCCTTCCGGCCACGCCGGCGAAACGGCCGCCGTGGGCGCGTTCAAGCCGCGAAGGTCGGCAATCCACCCACTCCTGCCGTTCTCGAACCTATCGGATCGACCGCCGTCGACCCGAAGCTACCACTCGCTTTGTTAGGGCCGACACGGTGTTGATCGCGTTGACCGAGGGCCAACTCGATTGGGACGAAGCAACCGGCCATTTTCGCCGGCGTCAGGTGGTTCGTCTGCTGCGCGGCCTCAGGCAAGAGGGGCCCGCGGGCCTGGTTTCCAAGCGCCGCGGCAAACCCAGCAATCATCGGCCGCACGACAAGGTTCGCGCTCCGGCGCTGTCGATCGCGTGCGAGCAATACGCCGACTTTGGCCCGGCCCCACGCCTTCGCGAGGGCAAGCGCTGGCGGCGGAGAAGCTGCCCGAGCATCACGGTTGCTTGGTGTCGCCTCGACGAAATACCGCTAAATACATATAAGACCGACGGGCGCCACCCGAGATTTGGCCCAATTTTGGACGGAAGAGGCGATGGCAAAGAATTCAACAAGCTCCGCGAAGACGAAGGTAATACACGCTGGCCTTTTGCTCGCCGATCCAGACATAGAGCCCAAGTCGGAGCAGAGCATTCTGATCGAAGGCGAGCGGATCAAGGCGGTGTCGGGCGGCTTTATCGATCCGCCGCCGGGCAGTGAGCTTATCGATCTTCGCAAAAAAATCGTCCTTCCCGGCCTTATCGATTGCCACGTGCACCTGACCTCGCAGCTCGACCAGGAATACCGGTTGCGCA
>Ga0306924_10005445_pt1 | contig 12533 bp, 8 predicted proteins | sample sta12Can44000111_FD_203756 | JGI IMG/M metagenome (GOLD analysis project Ga0306924, IMG submission 203756) | Lab enrichment of tropical soil microbial communities from Luquillo Experimental Forest, Puerto Rico - statanox.12C.anox.44.000.111 (v2)... | ecosystem: Environmental > Terrestrial > Soil... | reverse complement strand
GATCCTGTTGTACGCCATCCTCGCCGTATTCATCGCCGGCCTCATGGTCGGGCGCACGCCCGAGTACGTCGGCAAGAAGATCGAGCAGAAGGAAGTCAAGATGGCCATGCTGGCGCTCATCGCGACGGCGTTCAGCGTTCTTGTCTTTACGGCCATCAGCTCCGTGATCCCCTTCGCCAAGGACGGCTATTGGAATCCGCCAGGACCCGCGATCGCAAACGTGGGCAACAGCGGTCCACATGGCCTCGCGGAGATCCTGTATGCCTACACGAGCGGGACCGGCAACAACGGCAGCGCGTTCGGCGGCATCAACGCAACGACCCCTTGGTACAACTTGACGATCGGTCTCGCGATGCTCGCGGGACGGTTCCTCTTCCTGCTGCCCCTTCTTGCGGCAGCGGGAAGCCTCGCCGCCAAGAAACAAATCCCCGTCACGAGCGGGACACTCCCCACGCACGGGGGGCTGTTCGTGGGACTGCTGGTCGGGACGGTCTTGATTGTCGGCGCGCTGACGTTCTTCCCGGTGCTGTCGCTGGCGCCGATCGTCGAGCACTTTCTCATGAAAGAAGGCCGCGTGTTCGCGCAGGTCACGCCGATGCTGGCAGGTCTGCCATGGCTGTAACGACTGCCCCGCCGGCCCCACCCGCTCGTCCGACATCGACGAGCGACACCTTGACGTCGCTGCTGCCGACGAAGCTCGCCCGGGCGCGACCGCTGTTTGATGCGGAGATCGTTTCGCGCGCGACGCGGGACGCGTTCGGGAAGCTGAACCCGCTCACGCTGCTGAAGAACCCGGTCATGTTCGTGGTCGAGGTCGGCGCGGCGTTGACGACCGTGTTCGTGGTCCGGGATGTCGCCGTCGGCGCCCCGGCGATTGGGTTTGGCATGCAAATCACCCTCTGGCTCTGGTTCACGGTGCTGTTCGCCAACTTCGCAGAGGCGATGGCCGAGGCGCGCGGCAAGGCGCAGGCGGACACGCTCCGCAGGACCAAGACGGAGGTCATTGGCAAGCGCTTGCTGTCCGGCCGCAAACGGGCGTCAGGCGCGCCGGGGCCGGAATTCGAAGAGGTTCCCGGATCCGCGCTTCGAGCCGGGGACGTCGTCATCGTCGAGCCGCACGACATCATCCCCGGTGACGGCGAGGTCATCGAGGGCGTCGCGTCCGTCGACGAATCGGTCATCACAGGCGAGAGCGCTCCGGTGATTCGGGAATCTGGCGGCGATCGCAGCGCGGTCACCGGCGGCACGCGCGTGCTGTCGGACTGGATCAAGGTGCGGATCACCTCGAACCCCGGCGAGACATTCCTCGATCGCATGATCGCGCTGGTCGAGGGCGCCCAACGCCAGAAGACGCCAAACGAGATCGCGCTCAACATCCTGATTGCCGGGCTGACGCTGATCTTTCTGTTGGCGGTCGCAACGCTTCAGCCGTTTGCGGCCTATAGCGTGGCTTCGGCCGGCTCGGGAAGCGTGCCGTCGGTCGCGGTGCTCGTGTCGTTGCTCGTGTGCCTGATACCGACGACGATTGGCGGTTTGCTGTCCGCCATCGGCATTGCCGGCATGGATCGCGTGATGCAACACAACGTGCTCGCGATGAGCGGGCGCGCGGTCGAGGCGTCAGGCGACGTGCATACGCTCTTGCTCGACAAGACCGGCACCATCACGCTCGGCAACCGCCAGGCGGTCGAGTTCATCCCGCTGCGCGGCGTGGAAGAGTACGAGCTGGCCGACGCGGCGCAGCTCTCGAGCCTCGCGGATGAGACGCCTGAGGGTCGATCCATCGTCATCCTCGCGAAGGATCGGTTCAGACTCCGGGGGCGCGAGGTCTCCGACAAGGCCGCGAGCTTCATTCCGTTCTCCGCGACGACGCGGATGAGCGGCGTGGATCTCGACGGCCGCGAGCTGCGCAAGGGCGCCGCCGATTCGATCGCTGCCTTCGTGAAGGAGAAGGGCGGCGCGGTTCCTGCCGGATTCACCGACGTGACCGATCGAATCGCGCGCGGGGGCGGCACGCCGCTCGCCGTCGCCGACGGGCCGCGCCTGCTCGGCGTCATCCATCTGAAGGACGTCGTCAAGGGCGGGATCAAAGACCGCATCGCGCAGCTCCGATTAATGGGCATCCGCTCGGTGATGATCACCGGCGACAATCCTCTGACAGCGGCGGCGATCGCCAGCGAGGCAGGCGTCGACGATTTTCTCGCGCAGTCAACGCCGAAGGACAAGCTCGAATACATCCGGAAAGAGCAGGCGGCCGGGCGCCTGGTGGCGATGACCGGCGACGGCACCAACGACGCGCCGGCGCTCGCTCAGGCCGACGTCGGCGTGGCGATGAACACCGGCACGATGGCGGCGAAAGAAGCGGGCAACATGGTCGATCTCGACAGCAACCCGACCAAGCTCATCGAGATCGTCGCGATTGGGAAACAGCTCCTCATCACGCGCGGCGCGTTGACCACGTTCTCGATCGCGAACGACGTCGCGAAGTATTTTGCGATCATCCCCGCGATGTTCATGACGACATATCCGGCGCTCGCAGGATTGAACATCATGCGGCTGCACACGTCGCAGAGCTCGATATTGGCGGCGGTGATCTTCAACGCGCTGATCATCATCGCGCTCGTGCCGCTGGCGCTGCGCGGCGTCAAGTATCGGCCGCAGAGCGCGGCGACCATGCTCAGGCGCAACCTGCTGATCTACGGCGTGGGAGGCATCATCGCGCCGTTTCCAGGCATCTGGGCGATCGACCAGCTCTTGGTGCTGATGCATCTGGTGTGAACATGTGGTCATTCATGGCGCCGGCGTTTCGGATGATGGTGGTGCTGACGGTCCTGACGGGAGTGATCTATCCGGCGGCCGTCACGGGGCTTGGGCAGCTGCTGTTTCCGCATCAAGCTCACGGATCGCTTGTCACGGTCGACGGCAGGACCGTCGGCTCGTCGCTCATCGGTCAGAACTTCACGAAGCCGGAGTATTTTCATCCGAGGCCGTCGAGCGCCGGAACAGGTGGCTACGACGCGACGGCCTCGTCGGGGTCGAATTACGGTCCGACGAACCAGAAGCTCGTTGATCGCGTGAAAGCGTCAATCGACCAGTTCCGGAGGGAGAATCCCGACTACGCGGGACCGATTCCCGCGGACGCCGTGACGGCGTCGGGGAGCGGGCTCGACCCGCACATCAGCCCCGCGAACGCGGACATCCAGGCCGCCCGCGTCGCGCGGGCGCGCGGCGTCGAGGCGGCGGCCGTTCGTCGGATCGTCGCAGAGAACACTGAACGCGCGTGGCTGGGGTTCATCGGCGAGCCGCGGGTCAACGTGCTCGGGCTCAATCTGGCACTCGATCGCGTGCTCCCACGCAGGTGACGGGCTCGGTGCTGGCAGCTCGGGGCTCGGTACTCGTAGCTCGTCGCTCGTCATTCAGTACTAAAGCTTCAGCAACTTCTCCGCGTTGCCTCGATAGATTCGTGCCTTCTGCTCCTGAGGAAGGTCGAGAGCCTCCACGCACCGGATGGTTTCTCTCGCGTAGAGTCCCGGGGTCGGCTCGAACGGCATGTCCGACGCGAAAACGACACGGTCGACGCCAAAGAATTCGAGGCCGCACCTGGTTGCCGGCGCAGCCCCGAACAGGGCGGTGTCCGCGTAGAAGCTCTTGAAATAGTCGACTGGCCGCTTCTTCATCGACTTCAAGAGCGAAACGTAATCGACATCCGACGTCCGCTTGCCGAGCTGATCCCAGCCGTACCCGACGCGTCCCTCGAAGTAAGGGATCATGCCGCCCATGTGGTGAGTAATGACCTCGAGGTCAGGGAATCTGTCGAAGTAACCCGAAAACACGAGGCGCGCCATGGCGACGCTCGTTTCGTAGGGCCAGCCAAACGTCCACCAGATTTCGTACTGCGACTTGCTCTCGGTCAGGTAGTCGCTGAAGTCGGCACCACGAGCCGGGTGGAGCCAGATCGGAACACCGCGCCGGGCGACCTCCTCGAAGAGCGGCATGAACTCGGGGGCATCGAGCGGCTTGCCGGCCACGTTGGTGTAGAGCTGGATGCCGAACGCGCCGAGCTCGTCGACAGCACGTCCAATCTCCGCCAGCGCGGCGTCGGGATTGTTCATCGGCAGAGCCGCGGCGAACCCGAGAAAGCGGTCGTACTGATGGACCAGTTGCGCCAGACCATCATTGGCCTCTCGGGCGAGCTGGGGCGATTTCTCCGGCCCGGCAATGATCTCCAACGGGGGCAGCGGCAGACTGATCACCTGCACGTAATCACCGAACTCGTCCAGGATCCTGAGCCGCGCATCGACGTCAACGATGGTCTGGATGTTGGCCACGCGCTTGCCGATGTCCTTCCCGCCCGATCCTTTGTCGATGTATTTGTCGAAGAATTTCCGAGGGAAGATGTGATTGAAGATGTCGATTTTCATCGTGTGGATTTCCGCGCGGCGAGAGCCGCACACCCTGCAATCAGGGCCGGCGCCGCCGCCGCCCAGAACACGCGTCTCGCTCCGCCCGCATAGGATAGTAGAACCCCGCCGAGGATGGGGCCCAGAATCGAGCCCACCCTGCCGATTCCGAGGGCCCAGCCGACGCCGGTCGAGCGAAGCGCCGTCGGATAGACGTCCGCGGCCAGCGCGTTCGACACCGTTTGGCCGCCGACCACGCCGATGCCCGACGCAAACACGGCGGCCGCCAGCAACGGGATAGAAGAGCCCGCCTCTGCGATCAGGAGGATCAAAACGGCTGCTGCAAGGTAGGTCGATGCCAGCACCCCGAACGATAATCGGCGTCCCCAGAAACCCGCCAGCAGCAGTGAGCCGACGACGCCACCAATCTGGAAGAGGGACGCGATCAGGCTCGCCGTCGAGACTGCGAAGCCGGCGTCGTTCATGATCGTGGGCAGCCAGTTGTTCAAGAACCAGAGATTGAGGAGGTTCATGAAAAACATCGTCCACAAAAGGAGTGTGACGCGACGACGTCCGTCGGCGAACAGTTGTCGAACCGAAAAGGAAGCAGGCTCGTCGTCGAGCTCTCCGGCGATCACCTTATACATCGGCGCGCGCAGCGCATCGGGAATGGCTCCCGGCGCAATGCGCGAGAGGTACTCGTAGACTTTCTTCTGCCGGCCGCCCTTCACGACGAGGAATCGAATCGATTCAGGCAGGATGGCGATCAACAGAATGGCAAGGAGGAGCGGTATGGAACCGCCCACGAGGAACACCGACTGCCATCCGAGCTCCCTGATCACCGCCGCAGCGACCCAGCCCGCGCACGCAGAACCGAGCGCAAACCCGCAGAACATGGTCATGACGGCCGAGTTCCGCGATCGCTTCGGCATGTATTCGAAGGTGAGCGCGATCGCATTGGGCATCGCGCCTCCCATCCCGAAGCCCGTGAAGACGCGAAAGGCCGTGAGCTGCGCGACTGAGCTCGCCGTGGCCGTCAAGAGCGACCCCACACCAAAGGTCAGGGCGCAGGTGACCAGCACCGGCTTACGTCCGTACCGGTCGGCGACCGGACCGAAGACGAGCGCACCGACCATCATGCCGAGGGTCCCGCTTGAAATCACGGTCCCCAACGTCATGCGCGCAACGTGGAGCTCGGCGCTCAGAGCGGGCGCCACGAACCCCATGACTTGCGCGTCGAAGCCGTCGATGAAGACGATCGCGGCGCAGAGCCCCGCGACGAGCAGCTGATAGCGGCCGAAGGGCTGGCTGTCGATGAACTGACGGACGTCGAGCACCGCTGGCCGTCGCAAGGTGACGCAAATATACCAAGTGTGCGTTGGCGGGGAGATCGGCCGTCGAACGTGTCCCGCTCAGAACGTCAAGCGGAGCCCGAGCTGGATGCGCCGTTTGGGGTATGCAGCGGTGAAATTCCCGAGGGTCGGATTCGCTTGCGTCACGGTGTTGCCGTTAAGCGTGTCGATGGTGAACCGGGCGCGATTGTCGATCGTGGTGAAGTTGGTCGTATTGAACACGTTGTAGGCCTCGGCACGGAATTCAAGCTTGATTCGTTCGCTGAAAGACATCCGCTTGAACAGCGCCATGTCCCAATTGTTGAGCCACAGGCCCCGGAACAGATACTTGGACGCGTTGCCGAGCGCTCCGGGGGGCGGCGGACCGATGACCATCGTGCTCCTATCACCGGTGTCATTGATCACCTGCACGCGCGCCGACCCATCGGTGGCCGTAATCCAGGTCGAGCCGGCCCACGACGCCGCGCTGAAGCTGTGGCTCCCCGTGGCATCGATGACCGTGACGTTGTCAAGGGTGTATGTCTGGGGCGGTCCGCTCTGGATCGTCGCGATGCCCGACCAGACCCAATTATTGAACACAGACGTTGCGACGGTGTTGCTCCAGAGCCTGTCGATTTTCGGAAGCTCCCACGTCCAGGAGCCCTTGAGAATATGCGTGTGGTCGTAGCCGGCGACGCCGTAATCAAACGTTTGCGAGCTCACGCCAAAAATGTCGCTGTTGATGACCTGGCTGTTCTCGCTGTCCACGGAGTCCAGCGCTCTCGACAAGGTATACGCGACGCTGAACTGGAGCTGCTGCGCGAAGCGGCGACTGAGCGTGACCTGCAGGGCGTTGTAGCTCGACGTCCCGGCATACTCCGAGTAGAGAATGTCCGTGTAGCCGAGGTATGGCCGGAGGGCCTGAGAAGGAACGCCGCTGTTGGCAGGATTCGACGTCGCTCCCAGTGGAATCGCGTTCAGGTTGCGCTTCTGCAGCAGATGGCGTCCGAACGCGCCCACATACGCGACGTCGAGTAATGCCTTGAATCCAATCTCCTGCTGAACGCCCAGGCTGACATCGGTCACTGAAGGGATTTGCCGATCGCGCTGGAATCCGCTCGTCCCCGACGGGAAGTCGAACCGGCTGCTGCTCGACAGATTCTGGAAGTTCCCGAATTCGATGGTTGGATTCAGCTGCAGGGGCGGATTCTTGTACGTGTTCACGTAGAAGTCGTCGCGCTCCCGCAGGTCGTAGAAGATGCCGAACCCCCCGCGTATGGCGGTCGTGCCACGCCCATGAGGATCAAACGCGAAGCCGAGCCGCGGTGCGGCCGTCAAACCTCCAGTGTCCCGCAGGCCTTGCGGATAGTCGAGATTCACCGCCGTGTCGACTGTGCCGTTGAGAGGGTTGCCCGAGTTGGGGACGATCGCCCCGACGGCGGCCGAATTGGGAGCGTTGGCTTTCGTGTAGAGACTGACCACTTGCGTGGGGTCCCACATCGTGGGCACGAAGCCCGCTTCCTGCCGGTTCGGTGTGTGCCACGGTTGGGAGAACCCCAGCCGCAGGCCCAGATCGAGCGTCAACTTGGAGGTCGCTCTCCAGTTGTCCTGGGCAAACCCCTCGAACCCGTTGTAGCGGCTGTCCAACGGAGGTCGCGTGGTCGATTCCGTATAACTCTGAAAGTGGCCGAGCAACGCGTTCGCGTACGAGTTGCCGGTGTTGCCCAACGCGGTCGTATAGGCTGAATTGTCGCCTCGGAAATCGTAGGTCCCGGTGAAGTTTCCGTTGACCCCTTTGAGCTGGTTCCAATGCTCGAAAAGGAAGCCCGCCTTTGCGAGGTGCCGTCCGGCAGTTTTCGTGAGTGTCCCGCTCCAGCTGATCGGGGTCTCCGTGCCGGTGATGGGAAACCGGTTTTCAATCGTCGCGTTGGCAAACCCGATCGCCGTCGAGCTCGCGGCCGGCCCGAAGCTCGCCTGTGGCACGAGATTGAGGGGATTGTTCTCCGGATGCAGCTGCGGAAGGGTCACGCCGGTCAACGTCCGGTTTCGGGCATCCACGTACTGCTGCTGCGGCTGGTCGCCCTCGGTCCAGCGGGACGCCAGCAGCGACATCTCGAAGACCAGCGTCTCACTGAAGACGTGAGTTGCCGACACATTGAGCGTGCGCGCAATGGGGTTGTACTCGCTTGGGAGCCATCCCCAGCCGGCGTTGCCGGCCGGCACGGCAAAGCCTCGTTCGTCGTCCCACCAATGATTGAACACAGACCAGATGCTCGTGCCCGGCGTCGGCTTGTAGTCGACTCGAAGCGTCTCGGTATGTTTGGGGATCTGCAGACTCTCCTGAACGATGTAGTTGTAATTGCCGCTTCCGGCGTAGTTCGGAACCGGAAACATGTTGAGGTATTTCTGGCTTCGGGGATCTATCAGGTTTCTCGGGATGAGACCGAGCTTGGGCTGTCCTGTCGCCGGGTCGACGGCCTGAAAGCATCCGTCGGTCTGTGCCGCCTTTGTGGCCGAGGCGGGGGCGCACGGCAGTGCCGCTTTGGTCGGATCGTGGATGTACGGATTGGCGCTCTGAGAAAAATCGCCGGTCCGCTCGAGGACCGTCGGGACCGTGGTCCGCCACTGATTCTGGGGGCGCAATTCGCGCTGCTGCTCCTCTGAGAAGAAGAAAAAGAGCTTTTGCTGACCCGACATGGCGGGGACTGGAACGGGCCCGCCGACGTTGCCTCCCGCGGTCGTGAAGCGGTAGGGAGGATTGGGAGCGCCGGGAGCCTTGTTGAAGGCACCGAGGGCGTTCAGCGCCTCGTTGCGCTGGTACCAGTACAAGGCGCCGTGATAGGTGAGGCTCCCCGACTTGGTGACGGCCTGAACCGCCGCGCCCGGCTTACGGCCGAACTCCGCCTGGTACGTGCTCGTCAGGACCTTCACTTCCGAAATCGAGTCGAGGCTCTGAAACGTGTTGACGCTGGTGCCGTTCGAGTTGTCGATGGGGATCCCGTCGATCGTGATGTTGTTCTGCCCCGTGCGCCCGCCGTTGACGTTGAACGAGGAGCTTGCGCTGAAGCTCTGAGCTTCCGCCCCGGGGTTGTAGACGACGCCGGGCTGCAGGGAAGCCAGCACGGAAAAGTCGCGATTGATGACCGTGAGGTTCTCGACCTGCTCACTCGTGATGATGCCCGAGCGCTCGCTGCTGACGGTCTGAACCCGTGCGCCCTCCGCGACCACCGTCACCTGCTCGCTCGTGGCGCCCAGCTGCAGCGTGATTTGACCGACCGACAAACGGTCGCTCGGCTCGAGATGCAGATTCCTCTCTTCGTACTTTCTGAAGCCGGAGAGCTCGACCGTGAGCGTGTAGCTGTCGGGCAGCACGGCCTCGAACGAGAAATCGCCGCGGTCGTTGGTCAGAGCCACGCGGACCACCCCGCTGGTGTCGGAGACGAGCTTGACGCTCACACCAGGAATCACGCCCCCATCGGGATCCACCACCGTGCCGGTCATCGAACCGGTCACCGTCTGTGCGGGTGAACGGGTGCTGCAGCAAAACAACGACACGATCAACGCGATGGAAACCTTGTAGGACACTGACCCCCTCATTTGCGCCAAGGGCCGAGTAGCCCGGCCATGGTCGCGGTCAGTCGAACAACGGCCGATAGCTTACATACTTTAGCGTTAAAGTAAAGCACTAAATCGGTAAAGTAGAACGGCGGCGTGATCAGGGAAACGGTCGACCGGACGCGCGCTTGGTAGAGAACCGCGAGGGCAGGCTCGTCGAGGCTAAGATACCCGGGGCATGGGCCACACACGTTCGGCGCAAGATTCGGCGCGGGATCCGGAGGCGCTGCTTCGCCAGCTCGAAGCCGCCGAGCGGTCGGCACGGCGTGGGCAACTCAAGATCTTTCTCGGCTACGCCTCGGGCGTCGGCAAGTCGTTCAAGCTGTTCGACGAAGGGCGCCGGCGGCATGACCGCGGCGAGGATGTGGTGGTTGCGGCCACGCAGCCTGAGATCCCTCCCGGCATCGTAGCGGTCATCCGCTCGATGGATATGATCCCCTGTCGTGACACGGCCGGCATCCCGGTCATCGACGTGCCCGTCCTCATTGCGCGCCATCCGCAAGTGTGTCTCATCGACGGTCTGGCGTACGACAATCCGCCCGGGAGCCGGCACGCCAGGCGTTACCAGGATGTCGAAGAGCTCATCGAGGCGGGCATTTCGGTCATCACGACGATCAATCTCGAGTACATCGCCGAGCAGCAGGAGTTCGTGCGGAGCGTGCTCGGGAAGGCCCCGGCACAAGTCGTTCCTCAGGCGTTCATTCAGGGCGCTGACGAGATCGTCGTCGTCGACGCGCCCCCCGAAACCGACACGGCGCTCGAGGCCCAACAACTCTCGCTGCTTCGACAGCGGGCGCTCCTCCTCGCCGCGGACGTCGTCGATCGTCAGCTCGAGGAATATCTCCAACTGCACAGCGGTTGGGCCGGCGGGGCGAGCGGGGCCGGTCGAGCCAGCGGGTCGAGTGGGTCGGGATCCGGCGGGGCGGCGGGACCGGCCGCCGGTCCGTCCTCGTCATCCGGCGTGGGTTCCACGTGGGGGACGCAGGAGCGGATTCTGGTGTGCATGACGCCGCGCGCGAACGCGGCGGCGATGCTCGAGAGCGGGCGGCGCAACGCGGATCGGTTCCACGGCGAGCTGTTCGCGATCTACGTGATGCAGGACAGCCTGACCGAAGAAGACAAGATGGCGCTCGAGCGCAACGCGACGCTGGCGCGCGCCCAGCTCGCGCAGGTCGACGTGCTCGAGGGGCGAGACCCGGTGGCGACGATTCTGGACTATGCGAGGAGCCACGGGATCACCCAAATCTTCGTTGGCCACAACCTGCGACGCACGTGGCGGGCGCGGATTCAGGGCACGCCGCTCGACCAACTGATTCGAGATGCTGAAGGCATCGACGTGCGCGTGTTCCCCCACTGATCGTGGGCGCGGAGACCAAGCGCGGCCGCCTGAAGGTCTTTCTCGGCTACGCGGCCGGGGTCGGCAAAACCTATCAAATGCTGACCGAAGCCCATGAGCTGAAAAAGCAGGGCGTGGACGTCGTGATCGGCTATTTCGAGCCGCATCGCCGGCCCGACACGATCGCGCTCAGCCACGGTCTCGAGACGATCCCCAGGAAGGCGCTCGAGTACCGGGGAGCACGATTCGAGGAGATGGACACCGATGCCGTTCTCAGACGGCACCCGCGGGTGGCGGTCGTCGACGAGTTCCCGCATACCAACGTGCCGGGCTCTCCCCGCTTGAAGCGCTGGGAGGATGTGCACGCGCTTCTCGATGCCGGCATCGACGTGTTGACGACGATGAACGTGCAGCATCTGGAGAGCTTGAACGACCAGATCTGGCAGAGCACCGGCGTGCGCGTGCGGGAGACCATTCCCGACTGGGTCGTCAAGCAGGCGGATGAGGTCGTGATGGTGGACCTGACGCCCCAGGCGCTGATGAATCGGCTTAAGCGCGGCGTCGTCTACCCGCCTGATCGGGCGAAAGCCGCGCTCGAGAACTTCTTTCGCGAGTCGACGCTGGCCGCGCTGCGGGAGCTGGCCATTCGGCAGACGGCGTATTCGGTCGAGAGCCGCCACCTGGACGAGCAGGAGGCGCCGGTAGACGCCGCGCCCGGCGCCGGTCGGCGTGAGCGGTTGTTGCTCGTAATCACGCCGGACCCGTCAAGCGCTGCGCTGATTCGACGAGGGCGGAGGGTGGCGGATTATTTGCGGGCCGACTGCCTCGCGGTGTACGTCTCACCACCGGGGCGGCGCGGTGCGGGCGAAGGATCGGGAAATGGGCGCCCGCGGAGTGAGGGACCGGGGGTTGGGGGCTCCAGCATTGAGAATTCCACACTGGATTTGCGCGGCCTGTCAGCAGACGAGCGGCAGCGTTTGGAGCGCCACCTGGCGTTTGCGCGCGGGCTCCAGATTGACACGCGGATCCTCGTTCCGGGTAAAGGCTTAGGAGAGATCGATGCGGCGGACGCGGCGGAGGCAATCGTGACGTTCGCCCGGCAGAATCAAGTGACGCAAATCTTCATCACACGCCAGAAACGGCGCGGGATGACAGCGTGGTTTCGTGCAGGGCTGGTCGAGCGCCTCGTGAACCTTGCGCGGGACATGCAGGTCACGATCGTAGCGGATCGATCGACGCGGAAGGCGAGCTCGTAAGCTCACCATCGCCGAGCGCGCGTCACGACGTGCCTACTTCAAGTACGACCGGATGATATCGACGAGGTCCTCGGCCGCCTGGCTTTCCTCGGACCTTGCTCGCGCGCCCCGGAACGCGTGATTCCGGATGTGCCCTTCGATGACTTCGGCCATCAGGCTATCCATGGCGCCACGGGCAGAGGCGATGAGGCGCATCACGTCGCCGCACTCAGCTTCGCCGTCCAGGGCGCGCGCGAGCGCGTCGACCTGGCCGCGGATGCGCGCGACGCGGTGCGCGAGCTTCTTCTTTTTGCCAATGGTGTGCGACATGACCGGATTCAGGGTCACCATTAGTATACCCAGGTAGGGTATGGCGGCCTGAAAGGTCGAATCCAGGCGGGCCGGCGATCTTTTTCGTGCGTTTTTTGGTAACTCGGCGCGTTTTTTCGTTGACAACGTTTCGCGGCAGGGTCGACAATGACCTTGATGTGATGGCCGCGACTGGCGGCTCACTGGATCCTCGGTAGGCGAGGCTCCCGCGCAACACACAGGCCACTGCCCAGCAGTCTCGAGAGAGGCTGGTGCGGGGTAGAACAGGAACTCCCGAGTCAAGGGTTTT
>Ga0306924_10005444_pt1 | contig 12533 bp, 9 predicted proteins | sample sta12Can44000111_FD_203756 | JGI IMG/M metagenome (GOLD analysis project Ga0306924, IMG submission 203756) | Lab enrichment of tropical soil microbial communities from Luquillo Experimental Forest, Puerto Rico - statanox.12C.anox.44.000.111 (v2)... | ecosystem: Environmental > Terrestrial > Soil... | reverse complement strand
CCGGCTCGATATATGCGACGAGAGCCGCCGAGCTACAATGCCCACGAATGCGCGGGGCGCCCACGCGCGCCTATATCGCAGACCGCTTCCGAGTTCGGAGAAAAAGGAACGCTGCATGTGGGCGATTCGGTCGCGCTCGGATCCGCTTGCGCGATGCGACGCAAGCGAGAAGATGCAGGCCGGTCTCGAGAGGAGAAAATCATATGCCCACCTGGACGCCCGATCCAAGTTTTTATCCCTCTCCACGCCAAGCGGCGAAGGCGCCGCCCGAAACGCTCGCCTACGTCGCCGCCTTCGATCCCGACCGAAAATCCCCTGACCGCATCGCCGTCGTCGACGTGGATCCGAAATCATCGTCGTACTCAAAGATTATCGGTAACGTGGCGGCGACCGAGGTGGGCGACGAGTTCCACCATTTCGGTTGGAACGCGTGCTCGTCGTGTTTGTGCCCGAACGCGCCGCACCCCCATGTGGAGCGACGCTACCTCGTGGTCCCTGGCCTGCGCTCCTCGCGCGTCTACATTCTCGACACCAAACCCGATCCGCGGGCGCCGAAAATCGTCAAGGTCATCGAGCCGGCGGAGCTTGCGGACAAGACCGGCTATACCCGCCCGCATACCGTCCACTGCGGACCTGGCGGCATCTATGTCGCGGCCCTCGGAAACAAGGATGGCAAGGCGCCCGGCGGCGTATTCGTCATGGATCACGAGAGTTTCGAGCCCCTCGGCCGCTGGGAGGTCGACCGCGGATCGCAGCAGCTCGGTTATGACGTTTGGTGGCACCTCGGCTACGACACGATGGTCACCAGCGAATGGGGTACTCCCGACACGTTCGAGAACGGCCTCGTTCCGGAAATTCTGCTCGGGAGCAAATACGGCAGGCGCTTGCATTTTTGGGATTTCACCAAGCGCACGCACCTGCAAGAGATCGATTTCGGCGAAGAACACCAGCTCGTATTCGAGCTCAGGCCCGCGCACGATCCGACCAAAGCCCATGGCTTCGTCAATTGCGTCATCAGCCTGAAGGACCTGTCCTCCTCGATCTGGACCTGGTACCGCGATGGCAACCGGTGGGCGGTGAAGAAAATCATCTCGATTCCGGCCGAGCCGGCAAATCCCGACGACCTGCCCCCCGTGCTCAAGGGCTTCAAAGCGGTTCCGCCGCTCGTGACCGACATAGATCTGTCGATGGACGATCGCTTCCTCTACGTGGCGTGCTGGGGCACCGGCGATCTGCAGCAATACGACGTGTCGGATCCATTCAACCCGAGACTCACTGGAAAGGTGCGCATTGGCGGGATCGTGTCGCGCGCGACGCACCCGGGCGCGAACAACGGCAAGCTCAATGGCGGGCCGCAGATGGTGGAGATCAGCCGCGACGGCCGGCGCGTTTATTTCACCAACTCGCTATACGGCGCGATCGATCCGCAGTTCTACCCGGAAGGGATCGACGGCTGGATGGTCAAGCTCGACGCCGGGGCCGCGGGAGGTATCGCGTTCGATCCCAAGTTTTTCATCGATTGGCCGAAAGGGCACCGACCGCACCAGGTGCGGCTGCAAGGCGGCGACTGCTCGTCGGATTCCTATTGCTATCCGTGACGTAACCAAATCGGCGCAGGGAGCCGCCCCCGCGCCGCGAGGACCGCATGAGCGCATTCCCCAGCGAGTTCTGGCCGTGGTTGGCGCTCGCCGGCCTTGGGCTTTTTCACGGGCTCAACCCGGCAATGGGCTGGCTGTTCGCGGTCGCGCTCGGCTTACAGCGCGGAAGCCAGCGGATCGTGCTGCTGTCGCTCGTTCCGATCGCGGTTGGGCATGCGGCCGCCGTTGCCGCAGTGCTGCTTGCCGTAGTTGCACTCGGACTCGTCATCGACCACGCCATGCTGATTCGTCTGGCGGCGATCGTGCTCATCGCCTGGGCCGCCTGGCATGCGCTCTATGGCCATCAGGGGCGAGTGCGGGTCGGGATGCAGACCGGCCTGCTGGGTCTCGTCCTGTGGTCCTTCCTGATGGCGAGTGCGCACGGCGCCGGCTTGATGCTGATCCCGGCGCTGGCGCCGATTTGCGCTGCTGCGGGCGCGGCAGCCGAGGCCAGCGCCGGCACTCCCCTCGCGCTCGCCGCGCTCGGCGTTCATTCCGCTGCAATGCTCGCAACCATCGCAGCGGTTTCACTCATCGTCTACCACTGGACCGGGGTCGATTTTCTGCGACGGGGATGGATCAACCTCGACTTGATCTGGGTCGCTGTGCTCGCCACATGCGGGGCCGTTCTACTGTTCGCATAGCATTAGCGAGACCATCGGTTCCCGATGCTCGCCGCAATCGAAGCATTGCAGGCATCCGAAGCTTTGCTCACTCGCATGATTGTGGTTATCCGCGTCGACGCGAGCGGGCTCGCCGCATTCATTCCCTCCCGGTCTGGCCGCGCCAACGCGCGAATTGCAGCACGCGCTCGCCCTCATCCCGCGTTGTGCCGCGTTCGAAAGCTTCACGAATGGACTTGTCCAGAGCCGATAGCTGGAACGGCTTGCGCAAAATCGCGAACCGGTTTTGCGCCGTTTGCACCACGTCGTTGTAGCCGCTGGTGAGAACAACGGGGAAGCGCGGATAGTGGTTGCCGATCTCCAGCGCCAACGCGATGCCGTTCATGCCGCCGGGCATGACGACGTCGCTGAGAACGAGATCGACCTTGTCGCCGCGCCGCAGCCGGTTCAGCGCCTCGGTGGCATTTTCCGCGCGCAGGGTCTGATACCCGAGCTGCTCGACGAGAGAAGCGGTGATGTCGGCGACCTCCGCGTTGTCCTCGACCACCAGAATGGTGCCTTGGCCGGGCACGATGGGTTGAGTCGGCGGCGCCTGCACGCTCTCGACCGGCGTCGCCTGCCTGCGCGGCAGATAGATGGTGATGGTTGTGCCGCTGCCGACCGTGCTGGTCGCGACAACGGTGCCGCCCGATTGATGGGAAAAGCCGTAGACCTGCGCCAATCCGAGACCGGTGCCCTTCCCGAGCGCTTTGGTCGTGAAGAACGGCTCGAAGATCCGCGGCAAGACGTCCGGCGCGATGCCGACGCCGGTGTCTGTCATCGCAAGGGCGACGAAGTCTCCCTCAAGCTGATCCACCGCGTCGCTTTTCTTAAGGCTCACGTTTCGCGCCGACAGCGTGATCGAGCCCCCGCCGGGCATGGCGTCACGCGCATTGACCGCGATGTTGACGAGCGCCAGTTCGAGCTCTGCGATGTCGACCTCGACCGCCCAAACATCGGCCGGAATGTCGCACTTGAGCTGAACGTTTCCGCGCAGCGAGCCAACCAGCATTTCATGCACGGCGTCGATGCGTTGCTTGAGGTCGGTGACGACGGGGTTGAGCGGCTGGCGTCGCGAGAACGCCAGGAGCTGACGCGTCAAACTCTCGCCGCGATTGGCGGCCGAATGCACCGCGTCGATCGCCTGCAGATGCTTGGGATCGGTCAATCGGCGGCGCAGAAGCTGCGCGTGACCGCTGACGATCATCAAGAGATTGTTGAAGTCGTGCGCGATGCTGCCGGTCAATTGGCCGAGTGCCTCCATCTTCTGAGACTGCGCGAGCTGCTCCTGCGCCCGCTCGAGCGATGCTTGCGACTCGCGTCGCTCGGTAATGTCGCGTGTAATATTGACGAACCCGGCGAGGGTGCCCGCCTCGTCGCGAACCGCCTCGATGACGGCGCTCGCCCAGAACAGACTCTTGTCGCGCCGTACGCGCCAGCCTTCGACGGCGCATTTGCCCTCGTAGGCGGCCACATGGAGCGCTCGCGCGGGCTCGCCACGGTATTGCTCCTCCTCGGAGTAGAACCGGCTGAAATGCTGCCCGACGATTTCCGCCGCGGTGTATTGGTGAATGCGCTGTGCCCCCACGTTCCAGTTGGTGATCTGACCACCACGGTCGAGCATGAAAATCGCGTAATCGGTGACGCCTTGGATGACCGTGCGAAAACGCCATTCGCTCTCCATCAGCGCTTCCTGCGCCTTGCGGCGCTCGGCGATGTCGTGCTTGAGCGCCGCTTCGACGCGCTTGCGCTGCTCGATCTCGCCATGAAGGACCTCGGTCGCCTGCTCGAGGGTCGCCGTGCGTTCGTCGACCATTTTCTGCAGGTCGTCGTGCGCGCGCTGCAAATCCTCCTCGGCGCGGCGACGGTCGGTCACGTCCTCCGCGACCACCATGAGGTGACGCACGGCGCCGCCGCGATCGGTGATAGCCGACACGTTGCTGCGGACCCACAAGCGCGAGCCATCGGGCAACACGTTTCTCGTCTCGATGACGAATCCCTCTGCGGTGTGGGCTGCTTGCCGGATGAGGTTGCGCAGGTAGGGCAAATCGTCGGGCTCGGTCAGATCTTCGATGCGCATCTGCAGCAGTTGCGGCGCCGAACGCCGAACGATGCCGCAAAAGCCATTGTTCACCAGGGTGAAACGCCCCGCGGCGTCGATTTGGGCGATGCCGACGACGGACTGGCTGAACATGGCGCGAAGAATATGTTCCTGCTGGCGCAACTTGGTTTCAATGCGTTTTCGCGCCGCGACATGCGCACTCGAAGCGAGGCTCACAACCGAAATGCTCAGCATGAATGCAATCAGCAGCGCGAACGCGCCGTCAGGCGACGCGGCCGCGAATGGCCCACCGCCCGCCAATGTCCCCCAGGCGGCAAAGCACGACAGAATGAACACGGCGGTCGCGGTGTCGCGCGCTCCGCACCGCAGCGCGGCCCACAACAGCGGAAGCGCCGCCAGGAACGCCAACGCGCTCCTGTTCACGCTCTGCTCGATGAGCGGACTGAAGGCGATGAGGCCCACCGCACTTGCTGCGACAACGGTGGCGCCGGAGGCCAAGACCTTGTCGAAGTTGAAGGCGCGGAAATCGGTGATCGCCCACAGCACCACGACCGGCGTGATCACCAGCGCGCCCGCCGCGTCACGAAGCCACCAGGTGACGCCGATGGCGACGAGGTTTCCCCAGTCGACGTCTCCTGCGAGATAGAGGCTGCCGGCGCCGACGAGGGCGCCGATCATCGTGCTGGGCCCGAGGCCGACCAAGGCGAATTTCGCGACTGCAGCGACCGTATCGAAGGTTCTGCGGCCCTGCGACCAGGCGTTGAGCAGATAGCCGCCAACGATCGCTTCAAGCGTGGCGCCCCCGGCTGCGCCCAGGGACGGCAAGATCGAGTCGGCAACGCTCCCATCGGCAATATGGGTCGGCGCGCCGACGAAAAATGCTGCGGCAAAAATCGCCGGCCAAACGCGCAAGCCGCGCAACAGCACGGCGGCCAAGGCAAAGCCGGCGGCGGGCCAGATGGGAAGGGCACTCGAGTAGATCGAAGCCAGCGTCAGGCCGGCTTTCGCCAGAGCAAAATAGCAGACGCCGATGACCGCCAGCTCGAAGGCGTATTTCGCCACGCCGCGGGATTGCAGCGTTGCGGCAAATTTTGATCCTCGAAAGCGAGTCACGGCATGCCCCCAGTCACCGCGCCCTTTTTCGTACGTCCTCTCCCGCAATGCGCGCGCTGCTGTGTGTCGATACTCCCCGACGTCATTGATGGACGTAACTGAGGCGGAACTCGGGCCATAGGCCGGCGAAACGGAAGCGAAGGGGGAACGAAAAATGCCCAGAACTCAAGAGCGCCGCTCAAATATGAGGCATGGCAACGGTCGCCTGGTGCAGGCGGGATATCGAGGAACGCGAAGCAGCCCTTTAAGGCGGTGCGTCCAACCCACAATGATCAAACAGTCGTGCTGACCGCGCGCAAAAAATGAGCGTCGGCCGTGCTAGTGGCAAGTCGAAACGACACGGACGATTTCCCCGCCCGGTCCGTCTCGACCGCGCGGCGCCTACATCGAACTCTGCAAGAATTCACCCACCGGCATTGGCGGCCGCGGAAGCTCCCCAAAAATCCTGTCATTTTCGGGCAAGAACCAGGACGGGATTTGTTTGAGTCGCGCGAGCAGCGGCTGTTCCTCCTCACCGCTATTCGGTGCCGCGGACCCCTCGTACCCGACTTGGGCTCGGACGCTTTGCCCCGATGCCTTGGGCGCAGCATTGGATGCGACGCTGGAGGGCGAAATCGCGAGCGGCTCGCCCGAGCGCGCCTTGGTCTCTGCGAGCGGACCCTCGGACTTCTGATTGCGACGCGGTGATGCGCCCTGGGTCGATTTCGCAAGCTTCGGCGCTGACGCGGGTGTTGGCACGGCCGCCGCGCTTTCCGGCTGGCTCTCGGTCTCCTTGCGCGCAGTTTCGCCAAGGAGCGGGTAATCGTTTTGGGTCATCCGCGCGCGCTCTACGCTCGCCGGCGCGACCTGCACGACCGGGACCGCAGGAGGTTGCGGCCTTTCGATCTGGCCGAAGACATAAGCGCAGGCCGCGCTCGCGAGCCCCGCCCCCGCGACCTCGACAAATTTGACGGCGAACCTGGACAGAAAGGTAAACCGCACGATCCCCCTCCAAAAAATTTCAAACGATTGACTGATTTTCAAACACGCGTTTGAGACAACTTCAGGGCGAAAAGGAAAGGCAAGCGTGGCAAAGCAAGGGAAAAGTGACGCCCTGGCGCGACCGAGCGCTGACTGGGCGCGCCGGCGGAAAACGTGCTCGCTGAAGGATTTGCGGTATGGCAGCGCTTTACCGAATGCGTCCTACGACCGCGTCCGCGTTGGCAATCGGCCGAGCCCTTCCGCGGCCCACGTCGCGATCATATCGGCAAGCCCGTCCACGAAGCGCTCGTCGATCCTGAGGCGCAGCGGCGGGTTTGCAAGCTGCTCGGCATTGCGAACGAAAATACTGCATTGCCCAAACAGCCACAGCGCGCCGACGACCGCCTGCTGGTCCGTGGCCCTGCTCGGTAGGAATCGACGAGCCAACTCGGTCGCAACGGCAAAGAACGGCGCCACCTCCCGGGCCATGAATTTGCGAAAGACCGGGCTGGGCTTGAGCGTTTCCCAGTTGAAGATGCGCACATATTCGCTGAGCTCATCGCGCGCGATCATCGGGCGCAGTTGCCGGCGCACAAATCGCCGCAATGCCGCTTCGCGCGGGAGGCTGTTCTGCGGGCCGTCGTCGTCCTTCATCAGCGCGCGCAATGCCGCCTGCAGAACCGCGCGATAAAGCCCTTCCTTGCTGCCGAAATGGTAATTGATCGCGGCCTGGTTGACCTCCGCCTCGGCGACGATGGCTCGGATGCTGGCGCCCTCGTAGCCATCACGTGCGAAGGCGCGGGATGCCGCTTTGATGATCTTTTCCCGCGTGGCCTTCGAGACTCGCGTCACTTTTGCTGGCCGGGGCATGCCGATTCCCAAAATTCAAACGATCGTTTGAACATAGCGGGAGGCGATCGCTCCGACAAGATCGCGCTTGTCTTCGCTGCCGATATTCGCAGGAAGATTTCGAGTCGATTCGTGCATGAGGCGGTTCGGAACGCGCTTATTCCAGCTGCGATGGTTTCAGATCGGGGTACAGTTCAACTATTGGATTGATGACATCCACCAACATGCATCCCATAGATTGTCCGATCATTCGTTTGTACGTTTGAAATTCATAGTCCGCACAAATGGATTGTATCTCGGCGAGGGCGGCATTTTGCTCCGCTCCATGCTTGATCATCAGGTCGACAATCTTCTTTGCCGCTTCCCGCGACATCTTCAGCCTCCTGGACATACCGCCTAAAACAGCTCGAAATATTCCCGCTGCTCCCATTCCGTTACCTCCGACTGGTAGCGGGCGATCTCGGCCTCCTTGATGCGCAGATAGTAGTCGATGAAATTTTTGCCGAAGCCGGCGGCGAAGCAGGCATCCTCGCGCAGCGCGGCGAGCGCCTGCTCGAGGCTTTTCGGCAAATGCGGCGCCTTGACTTCGTAAGGCGTGTCCGCCGACGGGCCGGGATCGAGCATCCGCTCCATGCCGTCGAGGCCGGTCACGATTTGCGACGCCATGTAGAGGTAGGGATTGGCGGCCGGCTCGCCGACCCGATTCTCGAGCCGGGTGGCCGGGTCGCCGGGCCCGCCGAGCACGCGAATCATCGCGCCGCGATTGTCACGCCCCCAGATCACCCGGTCTGGCGCAAGCGAATAGCTGCGATAGCGTTTGTAGCCGTTGATCGTCGGGGTGGTGAAGGCAGCTGCCGCGCGCGCATGGGCGAGCAAACCGCCCAAAAAGCCCCGCCCGGCGCGCGAAAGCCCGTCATTGTCGTTCGACGTGAAAACGTTGGCGCTGGAGCGCCGGTCGCGCAGGAATTGATGCAGGTGCCAGCCGCTCGACATCACATTTTCGAGCTTCGGCCGGGTCATGAACGTGGCGTGGCAGCCTTGCCGGCGGCAGATCTGTTTCACCGCGCTGCGGAACAGCATCATGGTGTCGGCGGGTGAAAGTCCGACCTGCGGCTGGAACGTGAACTCGCACTGGCTCGGACCGAGCTCGACCTCGATCGAGCGCAAGGGCAAGCCGAGCGCGACAATCTCACGGCGCAGCGTTTCGAGAATGGGCTCGATCTGATCGAAGCGCGTTTCGGTCAGATACTGGTAGCCCTGGGACAGCAGGCTCACCTGCGGCGCCTCGCCCGGCCAAGTCGCATCGGAGGGTGTCAGGCGCGGATTGTCGAGCTTGAAGATATGGAACTCGACTTCGAGCCCGGCGACGTAGTCGAAGCCAGCCTGGGCGAGCCGTTGCAGTACGCGGCGATAAAGATGCCGGGTCGAGAACGGCACCGGCTGGCCGTTGGCGAAATAGATGTCGCACAATACCCAGCCCGTCCGCGGCGCCCACGGCAGTACGCGGAAGGTCAAGGGATCGGCGATCATCAAGAAGTCGCCGCCACCCTCCATCTCGGTCATGCCGAATCCGCCGCCGGGGGTGAAAACCGGAAAGGCCGTTTTGTGCGCGGTGTCCTTGGCAAGCAGCGTGGTGGTGATCGAGCAGCCGTTGCGCATGGCGGCTGCGGCCTCGCTCGCCACCACGGTTTTTCCGCGCAGAACGCCGTGCTGGTCGGGGAACGACAGGCGGACGACCTCGAGCCCCTGTTCCTCAATCCATTTATCGGCGCGGGCCGCGGCCTCGAACTGCTCGTCGCTCCACAAGCCGTGGCGCTCGACGAAGCTGCGCGCCGTTCTTTCTTGCGATGACGACACCGGACCACCCAACCGCTGATCGGCGAAAGGTTAGAGTATTTATGCGCGCGCTTCGAGAGGCGCCGAGAGCGGCGTTCAATGCACGCTTGCGGCCTTCGCCTGCAGGTTCGCGATGAGATCGCTCGATCCCTGCACCGCCAGGCGCTGATGATAAAAGCGCAACCCGTAAAGGCCGCCCAGCTCCTCACCCGCTCCGGCGCGGCCCGGTCCGCCGTGATTGCATTGCGGCATGACGATGCCGTGCCCCGTATGGGCGGTGGCGATCGCGGGATCGACGGCGAGAATGCGACCATGGCTCGGCGCGATCTCGCTCACGATGCGGACGAGAAAATCGGTGTCCTCGCCGTAGACCGAAGCAACCAGCGAGCCTCCTCCGCGCGCGATCAGCCCGGCGGCATCCTGTTCATCTCGATAAGGCACGATGGTCGCGGCCGGGCCGAACACCTCGACCTCGTGCACCGCCTGCGCGCTCGCCGCGTCTTTGAGCTTGAGCAAGGTCGGCGCAACGAATGCCGATTTGTTCTTGTCGATGCCATCGAGGGTCGGAGTATCGGTGCCGCCGCAGACGATCGCCGCTTCGGTCGCCAAGCGCCGGATGCCGTCGAGCGCCGCCGCCTGCTGGCCGCGCGTCACCAGTGGCCCCATGCGGGTCTCCGCCTGCCGCGGGTCGCCGACCTTGGTGCCCTTGAGTTTTTCCGCCAGCGCATCGGCGACCGCATCGGCTTTCCCCGCCGGCACGAAGATGCGGCGGATCGCGGTGCACTTCTGTCCGGCCTTCACGGTCATCTCGCGTACGACTTCGCGCAGGAAGGCATCGAAGGCCGCGCTGCCGGGCGAGGACTCCGGCGCAAGCAGCGCCGCGTTGATGCTGTCGGCCTCGATGTTCACCGGCACGCTCCTTGCCACCACATTGGGATGGCCGCGCACGCGCGCGGCGGTGTCGGCCGAGCCGGTAAAGGCGATGACGTCGTCGCCGGTGAGCGCCGCGAGGAGCTCGCCGGCGCCGCCGCAGAGCAGGCTCAGCGCGCCATCGGGCAGCACCTTGGCGGCGATCACGTCCTTCACCATGGCGTGCGCGAGCAGCGCGGTCGCGGAGGCGGGCTTGGCGAGCACCGGCACGCCGGCGATGAGCGATACCGCCGCCTTCTCCCACAGCCCCCAGCTCGGGAAATTGAAGGCGTTGATGTGGACGGCGACGCCGCGGCGCGGCACCATCAGATGAATGGCCTGATAGTTCTCGGCCTTGGCGAGCCGTACCGGCTTTTCGTCGAGCAGCGTGCGTGCGTCGCCCAGCCCGGCGCCGAGCCGGGCGTAATATTTCAACGTCCCGATGCCGCCGTCGATGTCGATCGCCGAGTCGGTCTTGGTGTTGCCGGAGTTGGCGATGGCGATGTCCTCATAGCGCGCGCGGTTGGCGACCAGCACGTCGGCGACGGCGCCGACGAGCTTGCCGCGCTCGGCGTAGCTCAAGTTCCGCAGCCCGCGCTGGCCTTCGCTGCGGGCGAATTCGAGCGCGCCTTTGAGATCGAGGCCTTTGGCCGAAATCGTCGCCAGCTCGTCGCCTTTGACCGGATCGACCAGCCTGGTCTCGATCCCCTCCCCGCGCAGCCAACGACTGGACAGATAGCTCTCGAGATTCTCTGGCGCCGAACTCATGACTCGCTCCCTTGGACGCGAAAAGTTGATGCCGGTGGCGGGACGCGCGCACTCCCCTTGCACCCCGAAGGGTCAAAAGGACCTTCGTCGCACGAGCGTAGCTCGGACGCAGCGCCGGCGAAATCGGCCTTCTTCCCGCGTGGCGAGACCGCTCACGACTTCTTATGGGACTGCGCGTGATCGGCCTTGCTGAGCATGTGACCGCAGCCGGCCTTGTTCGCCCAGTATTCCCAGGCCCGCCAGGTTTCCGTCGAATAGGGGCTATAGCCACGGTTGCGAGCATCGATCTCGCCTTGCCGCAGATATTTGATCTCACCCCCCAATTGCTTGGCGTGCAGGAGCGCGCGCGCGTTGCGCGGCAGATAGACCGACATCCGTACCACCTCGATGAGCGAGCGCCCCGCCGAAGCAAAGCCGTGACCGCGCATCAATGCGACATTGTTGTCGGCGAGGCATTTCGCCAGATCGCGCCCCTGCTCCATGTTGGTGACGAGCAGGTTGGTGTCGCCGAATTTGTCGGCGATGTCCCACACCGGGACGTTGGCACCGATGAAGCTGCCAGAATGAATCACAGGGCGAAGCGGCGTCGCCTGCGCGATCCCGAACGGCAGAATGTCCTCCGCATGAGCGTGCACGACCGCATGAATATCGGGTCGCGCTTCGTAGATGGCGGCGTGAATGAACCGTTCGAGATAGAGCGAACGCTTTTCGTCGCGCACCGGCTGTCCGTCGAGGCCCAATTCCACGATGTCGTGCGGCTCGACCAGTTCGGGTGCGAGCGAGCGGGCGAGGAAAAAGTGCTTCGGATTGTCGGGATGGCGAATGCTGACATGGCCGTAAGCGTCCACCACATCCTCTCGCGCCAGGATGCGGTTGGCGATGACGAGGTCTTGAATGACGGTGTCGAGATTGCTCATGGCTGGCTGACCCGAGGTGACGTGCTCTTTGGAAAAGGATGAGGATCGGTTGCCTAGTAAGTTGGAACGAAGAGATCATCCACCGGAACGGGCGCTGCGATCAACGACTGATCGGTGAGATAGGTGACGAAGGCTTCGAGCGTGGGGCGGTTGGGCTCAACCCCGTACGGCCACGGGTCGCCGTCGAATAGCTCGTAAATTTCATCGATGTCGCGCATGAGGAACGGCGTCATGTAGCGCAGCGCGCGCAGATTGAACATTTTCTCGAGCGCGATCTTTTTGGATTCGCAAAACGCGTTGTAGAGGCTCGTGGCAATGAAGGGATATCGCTCGTGGAGCTGTTTGCGGATGGCAACGAGATGCATGATCGGGTAGATCTTCGTGCGCTTGTAGAACGCCTTTTCGAGCTCCACGTAATTCGGGAACAACCGCACGATGTCCGGGTTGCTGCGGATCGCCTCGGGCAGGCTCGTGCCCAGCGTCGCGTCGACGGTGCGTTCCTCGATCAGGTCGCTCATCGATTTGTTCGAGGTATTTTGCTCGATCGGCATGGGCTTGAGCAGGGGCAACACGGTCGGACTGCCGTGCGCGCCGCCGGTGTTCATCGCCCCTTGAACCCAATGGATCTTCCTGAGATCGACGCCGTATTCGTGCTGCAGTAGCCCATTGATATAGATGGCCGCAGTCATGGTGAACAAAGGGACGCCCACGCGCTTGCCCTCGAGGTCCTTGGGCGTCTTGATGCCCGCCTTGCGGTGGACGGCGATGAAGCCATGGCGAAACGCCCGCGACGGAAACACCGGAATGGCGACGAACGGGC
>Ga0306924_10005443_pt1 | contig 12536 bp, 8 predicted proteins | sample sta12Can44000111_FD_203756 | JGI IMG/M metagenome (GOLD analysis project Ga0306924, IMG submission 203756) | Lab enrichment of tropical soil microbial communities from Luquillo Experimental Forest, Puerto Rico - statanox.12C.anox.44.000.111 (v2)... | ecosystem: Environmental > Terrestrial > Soil... | reverse complement strand
CCGGGCAGGCGCTGGTCGCGCTGGAAACGATCTTCGGCGTGAACACGCACGAATCCCTCCTGGTGCAGTACGTGCACTACCTCGGTGACATCTTCACCGGCAACTTCGGCACGTCGCTGTTCTTCTTCCCGTCGCCGGTCAGCCAGGTGGTGCGCTCCGCCATCTTCTGGACACTCGGCCTGGTCGGCGTCGCCACGATCCTCGCCTTCCTGCTCGGCACCGGGGTGGGGATCGTGGCGGCGTGGCGGCGTGGCGGGCTGCTGGACAGCATCGCGCCGCCGGTGCTGGTGATCACCTCCGCGATCCCCTACTTCTGGGTGGGGATGATCTTCATCATGGTCTTCGGCCTGAAGCTGCACTGGCTGCCGTGGTCGGGCGGCGCGGACATCACCTTGACGCCGGGGTGGAACGGCGCGTACATCGGCAACGTGCTGCAGCACGCCATCCTGCCCGGCATGGCGCTGCTGATCACGACCATCGGGACATGGGTGCTGACCATGCGCAACAACATGGTCACCACGCTGGCCGAGGATTACGTCCGGATGGCGCGGGCCAAGGGGCTGCCGAGCCGCCGGATCATGCTCGACTACGCGGCGCGCAACGCCATCCTGCCGAACCTCACCGGCTTCGCGATGTCGCTGGGGTTCGTCGTCGGCGGGGCGATCCTCATCGAGTACGTCTTCAACTACCCGGGCGTGGGATACATGCTGCTACAGGCGGTGCAGAACGAGGACTACCCGCTGATGCAGGCGCTGTTCCTGCTCATCACGGTCGCGGTACTGGTGGCGATCCTGCTCGCCGACATCGCGACAGCGATATTCGATCCGCGGACGAGGACGGCGCGGTAACCGATGGCCACTACCACCGTCACCGTCCAGGCGGGGCACTCGACGGCCGGCCAGGCGGGACGGCGCGTCTGGCGGGCCGTGCGGCGCAACCGCAAGGCCGCCACCGGCGGGGTACTGCTCCTCCTGTTCTGCCTGATCGCGCTGTTCCCCGGCGTCATCGCGAAGGACAGCCCGACCGCCGAGATCTACCCGAAGAACCTGGGACCGAGCGCTGCGCATCTGTTCGGCACCACGGGCCTCGGGCAGGACATGTTCGCGCAGGCCGTCTGGGGAACCCGGCAGGTCCTGATCATCGCGATCGGCGCCGGCCTGCTGGCCACCGCGATCGCCGCGGTCGTCGGCGTCACCGCCGCCTACCTCGGCGGGACCTGGGACGGCGTGCTGAACCTGCTCACCGACGTGCTGCTGGTGATCCCGCTGTTCCCGCTGCTGATCGTGATCTCCGCCTACGTGCAGAACTCGGGCACGGGGGTGCTGATCGCGGTGCTCGCGTTCACCGGCTGGTCGTACACCGCCCGCCAGCTGCGCTCGCAGGCGCTCAGCCTGCGGAACAGGGATTTCCTGGAGGCGGCCCGGGTCCGCGGCGAGCGCCCGCTGTACATTATCGCCGTCGAGATCCTGCCGACGATGATCTCGCTGCTGCTGGCCGCGTTCCTCACCAACGCGCTGTACGCCATCCTGTTCGCCTCCAGCCTGCAGTTCGTCGGGCTCGGCGACCCGAACGCGACGAGCTGGGGCACGATGCTCTACTGGGCGGAGAACAACGAGGCGCTGCAGGCCGGCTACTACCTGCAGGCCATCATCCCCGGGGCATGCATCGCCCTTCTCGGCACGGCGTTCGCCCTGCTGAACTACGCGTTCGACGAGGTCGGGAACCCTGCCCTGCGGCCGGTACGGAAGATACGGAGCAAGCGTGTCCAGTCCGCCAGTTCCTGAGCCGGTGCTCGAGGTCAGCGGCCTGTCCGTCGAGTACGTCCTGGACCGCGGCAGCGTCCGGGCGGTCGACGACGTGTCGTTCACCGTCGGCAGGGGCGAGTTCCTCGGCATCGTCGGCGAGTCCGGCTGCGGCAAGTCCACGCTGCTGTTCGCCGTCGCGCAGCTGCTCGCCCCGCCGGCCCGCGTCGACGGCGGGAGCGTCCGGTTCAAGGGAACGAGCCTGGTGGGGCTGACCGACAAGCAGCTCGCCGCCACCCGCTGGCGCGACCTGTCCGTCGTTATGCAGAGCGCGATGAACGCGCTGAACCCGGTCATGTCAATCGGCGCGCAGTTCAAGGACGTGATGCAGGCGCACGGCGTAAAGCGCGGCGACGAGATCGTCGCCCGGTCCGCCGAGGTGCTCCGCATGGTCGGCATCGACCCGGCGCATCTGCGCAGCTACCCGCACCAGCTGTCCGGCGGCATGCGGCAGCGGGCCATGATCGCGATGGCGATGCTGTTCACGCCGGAGCTGGTGATCATGGACGAGCCCACGTCGGCGCTGGACGTGGTGGCGCAGCGCTCGCTGATGGTGCAGATCAAGGAGCTCCAGGAGGCGTACGGCTTCGCGGTCATCTTCGTCACCCACGACATGTCCCTGATCAGCCACTTCTCTGACCGGCTGATGGTGATGTACGCCGGCCAGGTGTCCGAGCTAGGCGCGACGAAGACCATCTTCGACAAGCCGCGGCATCCGTATACCCAGGGCCTGCTGGAGGCCTTCCCCTCCATCCACGGTCCCCGTGTCCCGCTCAAGGGCATCCCCGGGAACCCGCCGAACCTCGCGCTGATACCGAACGGATGCCGGTTCCACCCCAGGTGCCCGCAAGTAATGGACCGGTGCCGGGAAGAAGCGCCAGGGCTGATCGACGTGCACGGAACACTGGCCCGCTGCCTGCTCTACGACGCGGGTGCGGCGAGAAACAGCGCGGCCCAGCCGACGGGAGGCAGGACCGATGCCTGACGACCCGGGGACCGAGCTTCTCAGGGCTGAGCACCTGACCAGGCACTTCAAGATCGGCGGGATGACGTCCCGGCAGACCCTGCATGCCGTGGACGACGTGAACTTCAGCATCGGGCAGCGTGAGATCGTCGCACTAGCCGGCGAGAGCGGCAGCGGCAAGTCCACGACGGCCCGGTTGCTGGCACGGATCTACAAGCCGACGGCAGGTGAGATCTTCTACGAGGGAAAGCCGCTGACGCGGCTGCGGTCCCGGCGGGACCGGCTCCGCTACAGCGGCCAGGTGCCGATGGTCTTCCAGGACCCGTTCAGCTCGATGAACCCGGTGTTCAAGGTGTCGCACGGGGTGCTGCGCAGCCTGAAGCTGCACCGCCCTGAGCTCTCCGCCAGGCAGCGCCTCGATGAGGCGGCCCGGGTGTTCGAGGTGGTCGGGCTCGACGCCGAGATGCTGCAGCGTTTCCCGTACGAGCTGAGCGGCGGCCAGCGGCAGCGGGTCGGCTTCGCCCAGGCCCTGGTCACGCGGCCGAAGCTGATCCTGGCCGACGAGCCGGTATCCATGCTCGACGTGTCGATCAGGATCGGCCTGCTGAACCTGATGAGCAAGCTGCGGGACGAGGAGGGCGTGTCGATCCTGTACATCACGCACGACATCGCCAGCGCGCGGTACGTCGCGGACCGGCTGATCGTGATGTACGCCGGGCAGATCGCCGAGTCCGGGCCGATCGAGGAGGTGCTGGCCAGCCCGAAGCACCCCTACACGCAGCTGTTGCTGTCCGCCGTGCCCGACCCGCGGGCCCCGCTGGGGGTGGCCGCCGAGGCCGACCAGGGCGAGCCGCCGAAGGTCATCGACCCCGCCCCCGGGTGCCGGTTCCGCTGGCGCTGCCCGCTGGCCATCGACACCTGCGAGCGGGTCACTCCGGTGCTCACCGAGCTCGTTCCGGGGCACGCGGCGGCCTGCCATGTGGCGCAGACCGGAGCGGAAGTGAAGGCGTTCTCGTGAAGCTCGCGGTGATCGGCGGCGGGTCGACGTACACGCCGGAGCTCGCGGACGGGCTCGGGCGGCTCGCGCCTGGCGTGACCGAAGTCGTGCTCGTCGACCCCGACGAGTCACGGCTCGCCGTGGTCGGGCCGGTGTCGGCGCGGATCATGCGCGCGCACGGCCACCAGGCGGCCGTCCGGTGGACCACCGACCCCGCGGACGGCGTCGACGGCGCGTCGGCGGTGCTGATCCAGCTCCGGGTCGGCGGCCAGGCGGCGCGCGACAGGGACGAGACGTGGCCGCTGGAGTTCTGCTGTGTCGGGCAGGAGACGACCGGCGCCGGCGGCCTGGCCAAGGCGCTGCGGACCGTGCCGCTCGTCCTCGAGATCGCCGAACTCGCGCGGCGCCGGGCGGTCCCCGGTGCGTGGATCATCGACTTCACCAATCCGGTCGGCATCGTCACGCGCGCGCTGCTCGACGCCGGGCACCGCGCCGTCGGGCTGTGCAACGTCGCGATCGGGTTCCAGCGCTATTTCGCCTCGCTGCTGGGCGTGCCGCCCGAGGCGGTGTCGCTGGACCACGTGGGGCTGAACCACCTCACCTGGGAGCGGGCGGTCACGGTGGACGGGACCGACAGGCTGCCTGAGCTCATCGCCGGGCACCGGGCGGAGATCGCGGACCGGGTAGAGGCGCCACCTTCCGTTCTGGCTGATTATGGTTTTGTCCCTTCTTATTACCTGCGTTACTACTATTTCCATGACGCGGTCGTGACCGAGCAGCGGAAGGCGGGCACGCGGGCGGCCGAAGTCGCGGCCATAGAAACCGAATTGCTCCGGATGTACGCCGACCCGGCACTGGACAAAAAGCCGGAACTGCTCGCACAACGGGGCGGGGCGTTCTATTCGGAGGCGGCGGTCGCGCTGCTGTCGTCCCTGCTTGACGACACCGGAGACACGCAGGTTGTGAACGTCCGGAATGACGGCACGTTCGGCTTTCTCGCCGACGACGCGGTTATCGAGGTGCCGGCCGTCATCGGCGCCGGCGGGCCGGTTCCTGTCGCGGGCGCGCCACTGTCCTCGTTGCTGCGCGGGCTGGTCGCGCACACGTCCGCCTACGAGGAGCTAGCTCTCGACGCGGCGCTGCGCGGCGGCCGGTCCCGGGTTGCCGCCGCGCTGCTCGCGCACCCGCTGATCGGGCAGTACCCCCTAGCCGAGGACATGGCCGACCGGATGATCGCCGAGAACGCGCGTTTTCTCCCCTGGGCCTGAGGAGGTATCCCATGCTCAAGCATACACGTCTATGGTCGACCATTAGCGGGTGCGGGGCGATGCTGCTTTTCCTCACCGCATTCGATTTGTCCCCGGTTTCCGCTGCCCTGACGACGGAAATCAGGAACATATCGCCAGTGGTCCGGGTCGACCAGGTGGGGTACGCGAATAACGCGACTAAGGTGGCCTACCTGATGCTGGGAGCTCGAGTCGCACGAGTGAATTTCACCGTCGTGGGGGCTCGGGGCGTGGTGTTCCGCGGGACGTCCACCGATGACGTCGGGGCGTGGAACTCGCGCTATCGCGCCGTTTACGAATTGAACTTCTCCTCGGTCCGGTGTACCGGGACGTTCCGGCTCCGTGTTGGATCAACCACCTCTCCGGCCTTCAGGATCGCATCCGGGCAGGCGCTCTATCAGCGGCTGGTGAGCAACGGGGTGCGGTACTTCACGTCCGAGCGGGACGGGGCGGATGTGGTGTCTTCGGTGCTCGGCCGCAGGCCAGCGAACCTGACAGACGCCCGCGCGTCCGTGTACGCGGCGCCGAGGTACGACAGCAACGACAACCTCATCGGCGGCTTCACCAAGATCGGCGGGCCGGTGAACGTGTCCGGCGGCTGGTTCGACGCCGGCGGCGGGTACGAGAAGTTCGGCTACACGGCGAGCTACGCGGACGCGCTGCTGCTGATGGCCGCCCGGGACTTCCGCGGCGCGCCGGCCGCCGCGCTGCGGGACGAGGCGGAGTTCGGGCTGCGCTGGATGCGCGAACTGTGGAAGCCCGCCAGGAAGGTCATGTACGTCCAGGTCGGGATCGGCAACGGCAACGCGAAGATCAACGGCGACTACGACTTCTGGTTCCTGCCCCAGGCCGAGGACAGGCTGAAGGTGAAGCCGGGCTCGGGGGCTTACTACGTCAAGTACCGGCCGGTGTTCGAGGCGGCGGCGCCGGGCAAGCCGGTGAGCCCTGAACTGGCCGGGCGGTACGCCGCGGACTACGCGCTCGGCGCGCAGCTCGCCGCGGGCTCCGCACCGCGAGAGTCCCGGGCGGCGCGGAACCTGCTCGCGCTGGCGCGGTCGGTGTACGCCATGGCGAAGACGACGGACGTGAGGACGCTCGTCACCACCTTCCCGCACGACTACTACCCGGGCACCGAGTGGAAGTCAGCGATGCTCTGGGGAGCGGCGGAGATCGCGCTGGCCGATGAGCGGCTGGGGGTGCCGCGAACGGTGCTCTGCCGGGACCTGGCGGTGGCCGCGCGGTGGGCGCGGGCCTACCTCGCGCAGGGTCACCCGGCAGGCGGCGACACGCTCAACCTGTACGACAACGGCGCGGCGGCCGAGGCCGAACTGCTCCGCGCGCTGCGCGGCGCGCCCACCCACCCGGTGATCGCGCCCCGGCTGCTGCTCGGCGACATGGCCGCGCAGCTGCGGACGGGCGAGAAAGCGGCGGCCGGCGACCCGTTCGGGCTCGGCACGCAGCTCGGGGCGTCGGACGCGTCGCCGCACGCGTTCGGGCTGTACGTGACGGACGCGCTTTACCGGGAGTACGGCGGATCACACGGCTACGCCCCGTTCGCGCAGCGGCAGCTGGACTACGCGCTCGGCGCGAACCCATGGGGCGCGTCGTTCGTCGTGGGCGCCGGGTCTGCGTTCCCGTTCTGCATGCAGAGCGAGATCGCCAACCTGGCCGGGTCGCTCTCCGGCACCGGGCGGATCCAGCTGGGAGCGACCGTCGACGGGCCGAGCGCCACGGGCAACTTCACCGGCCTCGCCACGGTGCCGGAGATGCGCGCGTGCGGCCACGGATCGTACGGGGCGTTCAACAACGCCACGGTCTCGTACGAGGACAACGTCGTGTCGTGGCCGTCGGTGGAGCCCGCGGCGGATTATTCGGCGATCTCGCTGCTGGCCTTCGCGTCAGGGACGGCCGGGCTTGGCTGACGCCGCGGTGCTCGCCATCGACGGCGGCAACAGCAAGACCGACGTGGCCCTGGTGGCCGCGGACGGCACGCTGCTCGCGTCGCTGCGCGGGCCGGGCGCCAGCCAGGAGGAGCATGGCGTCGAGAACGCCATGCGGATCCTCGGCGACCTGGTGCGCTCGGTTGCCTCGCAAGCGGGCGTCCGCGGTGACGGCGCGGTCGCCCGGCATACCTCCGCCTGCCTCGCCGGCGCCGACCTGCCCGAGGAGGAAGCCGAGCTCACCGCGGCGCTGCGGCGCCAGGGCTGGTCCGAGTCCGCGGTCGCGGTCAACGACACGTTCGCGGTTCTGCGGGCCGGGGTGCTGGCCGCCGGCGACGCGGACCGGCCATGGGGGGTGGCGGTGACCTGCGGCGCGGGCATCAACTGCGTGGCCGTCGCGCCGGACGGGCGCACCGCCAGGTACCTCGCGCTGGGCACGCTGACCGGGGACTGGGGCGGCGGATCCGGGCTCAGCGAAGCGGTGATGTGGCATTCGATGCGCGCCGAAGACGGCCGCGGGCCCGTGACGGCCCTGAGCACCGCGGTAGCGAAGCACTTCGGGCTGCCGTCGGCTACCGATGTGGCCATCGCGGTACACAAGGGCAACCTGGGCTATGACGATCTGCTGCGGCTCACCCCGGTGCTGTTCGCGGTCGCGGCCGCGGGCGACCCGGTTGCCCGTGACCTCGTGCGGCGGCAGGCGGACGAGATCTGCCTGATGGCGGTGACCGCCATGGGCCGGCTCGGGCTCGCGCCGGCCGGGACGCCGGTCGTCCTGGGCGGCGGGCTGCTCGAAGCACGGGATCCGGCCTTGCTCGCCGCGATCGGGCAGCGCCTCGCCGCGGACGCGCCGGGCGCGGTGCCGCGCGTGGTGGACGTGCCGCCGGTAGCCGGGGCGGCCTTGCTGGGGCTGGACCACATCGGCGCCGGCCCGGCCGCGGAACGGCGGCTGCGGGGCGGGTACCGCGCCGCGTAGCCGCGGCCGCGTAGCAGAATTTGCAGGGACCGAAGTCCCGCCCACCCGAAGGGAAACCCGCCAATGCCAGAACCACGCGTGCTGTTCGGCGCAAGCCTGGGGCAGTGGAACGGCGCGGACGTCGGCAACGTGCCGAACGTCCTGGACATGGCCGCCGAAGCCGACCGGGGCGGCCTTGACATCTTCACGATCGCTGACCACCTGTACTTCGGTGACAAGCTCGACGCGTACTCCGTGGTCGGGTTCGTGCTCGGCCGCACGGACCGCATCGCCGGGATGGTGGCGGTCACCAGCCTGCCGACCCGGCCCGCCCCGGCGCTGGCCCGGACGGTCACGTCGCTGTCCGCGCTGTCCGGCGGCCGGGTGATCCTCGGGATGGGGGCCGGCGCGATCTGGGACATGATCACCCAGCTGGGGATCCCGCGGCTGACCCCGGGCGCGGCGGTGCGCGCCATGGAGGAGGCGATCACGCTGATCCGGGCCCTGTCCGGCGGCGGCGAGCCGGTGACCTTCGACGGCGCGTTCTACCAGGTGACCGGGCTCGCGCCGGCGCCGCTGCCCGCTCCGCCCATCTGGACCGGCTCCGTGGGCCCGAAGTCGCTGGCGGTCACCGGACGGGCCGCGGACGGGTGGGTCCCGCCGATGGGATCGGACTGGCTCAGCACGCTGTTCCGGGACTCACGGCCGAAGATCGACGAGGCCGCGGTGGCGGCCGGCCGGGATCCGTCGGCGATCGTGAACGTCTTCAACTTCGGCGGCCGGATCACGGCGTCTCCGCTGGACCGGACGCGCGGTGACGACGGGCGCTGGGTCGGCGGGTCAGTCGCGCAATGGGTCGAGGAGATGACCTCGGCCGTGCTCGAGCACGGCGTGGCGGGCTTCATCTACCGGACGACCGACGACACGCCGCCACCCGTCGCGGTGGCCCGCTACGCGCAGGAGATCGCGCCAGCGGTACGCGAGGCTGTCAGCAAGGGATAGCAGACATTGCCGGCGCCGTGGCCTCTCCTTGCGGCGCGCCCCCGCTGCGCCGTGAGCACCGACGGAGTCCCGCCGCATCCCCCCCACAGATCAGCCACGGCAACCGGCGCCACCAGGCTAAACTTGGCCGTGACCAAGTACATCAGCCAAATTATGTAGTTCGATGTGCAATCGCGACCACGATCGAGGTGCGAACATAGGGTCAGACCTGCCCCAGGAGCCCAACAGCTTCATCGGGCGCGAACGCGAACTCGACGAGCTGCGTAAGCACTTGTCTTCCACCCGCTTGCTCACGCTGACCGGGCCCGGGGGAATCGGCAAGACCCGGCTGGCGCTGCGCACGCTCGCCATGATGGCCGATGAGTTCCCCGATGGGGCGTGCTACGCCGAACTAGCCGACGTGCGTAACCCCGACCTGGTGGTCACGCGCGTGGCGGCGGCGATTGGCGTGGCCGAAGAACAGGGCCGTCCGCTGCTGGACACCCTCGCCGACGCGCTGCGCCCGCGCAAGCTGCTGCTGGCGCTGGACAATTGCGAGCATCTGCTCGACGAGTGCGCCCGGGTCTGCCAGCGGCTGCTGGCCAGCTCGCCGGAACTGCGACTGCTGGCCACCAGCCGCGAGCCGCTGCGCTTCGCGGGCGAGGCCGTCTGGCCGGTGCCGCCCTTGGCCGTCACGCCACCGGATCCCGCGGACATCATGTCTCATGGTGAGGCTGTCCAGCTTTTCGCCGAACGGGCCGCGGCTGCTGCCCCAGAGTTCACGCTTACCCCGTCCAGCGTGGCCGACGTGGCGGAGCTCTGCCTCGCGCTCGAGGGTATTCCGCTAGCGATCGAGCTGGCGGCCGCCCGCGTCCGCGCGCTTTCCGTGACGCAGATCCGGCTGCGGGTGGGCGACAGGTTCGGGCTGCTGACCACCGGCGGCCGGACCGCGCCGCCGCGGCAGCGGACCCTGCGCGCGGCCATCGACTGGAGCCACGACCTGCTGGCCGAGCAAGAGCGGGTGCTGCTGCGGCGGCTGTCGGTGTTCGCCGGCTGGTCGCTCGAAATGGCGGAGCGGGTGTGCTCTGACCAGCAGCTCCCCGCCGACGACACCCTGGACCTGCTCGCGGCCCTGGTGGATAAGTCTTTGGTGGTGCGCGAGCCCGAGGTGCTGGGCCAGGCCCGGTACCGGATGCTCGACACGATCCGCGAGTACGCGGCGGAGAAGCTGGCGGCGGCCGGCGAGACGGCGGCCTTCAGGCACCGGCTCCGTGAGTACGTGCTCGCCGTGGCGGAGCGGAACTTCGCGGTGGGCATGGCACTGGTTCCCGCGCCATGGCAGGACCGGGTTGACGTATTCCGCAGGTGGGACGTTGACGCCAGCAACGTCTGGCTGGTGCTGAGCCAGTGCCTGGCGGACGGCGACGTGCGGACCGGGCTGCGGATCTGCAGCGCCGTCCGGCCCTGCCTGCTCGTGCGCGGCGACTTCGCGCTGGGCTGCGAGTGGCTGGACGCGTTCCTGGCCACCAGCGAGGCGGCGGACGTGGATCCAGCCACCCGGGGCGCGGCGATGATCGGACGCGCGCAGCTCACGCTGTCCAGTGACCCGGCCACGGCCGAACCGCTGGCGCGCGCCGGACTCGGACTATGCCAGGCCGCCGCCGACCAGTTCTGGACGGCGGCCGGGCTCAACCTGCTCAGCGAGATCGCCCTGCACACCGGGCGGCTGGACGAGGCGGAGACGCTCGGCCGTGAGGCGGTCTCGATCGCCAAGGCGGCCGGCGACAGATGGAACGAGGGCTGGTCGCTCGCCATCAGGTCCGGCGTGGCCGGGCTGCGCGGCACGATGCGCGAGGCCGCGGACCTCGCGAACGCCTCGGTCAGCGTCATGCGCGCCATCGACCACCGGTGGGGCGTCGCACGGGCACAGCTCGGTCTCGGCGACCTCGCGCGAGCGCGCGGGGATTACGCCGACGCGCACCGCCGGTATTCCGAGGCGCTGGCCATCCTGCGCGAGATCGACGCGAGGCCAGAGATCGCGCGCTGCCTTGCTGGCCTTGGCCGGGTGGCGACAGACCTCGGCGCGACGGCGCTGGCCAGGGAGCATATGACCGAGAGCCTGCGGCTCAGCCGGGCCACCGGCGCGCGCATCGGGGTAGCCAGGGGGCTGGAGTCCTTCGCCGCGCTCGCCGTCAGGGAGGGAGAGGCCGAACGTGCCGTCCTGCTCGCCGCGGCAGCGACCGCGCTGCGCGAGGCCGGCGGCCTGCCGCCGCTGTCGGGCGCCCGGACCGAGCGGTACGTCGCACCCGCCCGCGGCCTCGGCGAGCAGGCCATCGCCCGCCTGTGGGCGCGCGGCCTCGCCATGTCCGCCGAGGCCGCCATCGAGCTGGCGCTCGGGCAGTCGGCCGCGCCGCCGGAGGTCGCGGCGGACGCCGCCGTCACCGCGCCGCCCAGCTCGCTGACCGCGCGCGAACTCGAGATCGCCGTGCTGGTGGCACGCGGCCGCAGCAACAAGGCCATCGCGGAGGAACTGGTAATCAGCCCGGCCACCGTCGCCCGGCACATCGCCAACATCATGAACAAGCTCGGTTTCCGGTCGCGTGCCCAGATCGCCGTCTGGACCGCCGACCGCGGCCTGGTGTTATCCGCGCGGCTACCGCTTGGCGCGGGCCTCCTCGATGGTCAGCTCCGCCGCCGGGTCGGCTTCCAGCCGTTCATCGGGGATCGGCTGGCCGCTGATCACGGACCGGCCGTAGGTCCCGGCCTCAAGCCGGGCCAGGGCCCGGTCGATCGTGGCGAGCCGCTCCCGCAGGTCCTCGGCCACGGCGTCCTCATCGCCCAGCTCGTTCAGCGGCAGGGCCGCGTCCCCGTAGTCACGAACCCCCTCTACCCCTGGTTCGGCGAAGGCTTCCTGCTCTTCCTCTTCGACCTCCTGCAGCAGTGAAGTCACCTCGGCACGCTCCGCGAGCAATAGGTCTCGCGCCCGGCTCTCATCCACTACTGCACCTTATCGGGGGGTCACCGGGGGGTCGTCCCCCGGGGGCAAGCAGAGCATCACCCTACCCAGCCAGGTTCCCGTTACCGCAGGCCTTGGCTGAAGCCGTGGGGGACGATCACGTCCGCCGGAGTCAGGTCGCGGACCGAGGGGCGGCCAAGGGCGAGCAGTACGGAGTCGATGCCGCCGCGCAGGATCTCGAAGATGTTCCGCACGCCGGCCTGGCCGCCCGCGGCCAGGCCCCACAGGCACGGGCGGCCGATCAGCACCGCGCGGGCGCCCAGGGCGAGCGCCTTCACCACGTCGCCGCCGCGCCGGACGCCGCCGTCGAGCAGCACCTCCGCCCGGCCGGCCACCGCGTCCACCACGCCCGGCAGCGCCCGGATCGAAGCCGGCGTGCCGTCCAGGTTGTTGCCGCCGTGGTTGGACACCGAGATCGCGGTCGCCCCCGCGTCGACCGCCCGGCGGGCGTCCTCGGCGCGCATCACGCCCTTGATCATGAACGGGCCGTCCCACCGCCCGCGCAGCCACTCGATGTCGTCCCACGTCGGCGGCGGGACCGCCAGCCACCTGCGGTAGGCGGCGAAGAAGGCGGGGGCGGGCTCCCCCGGCGCCG